>Ga0207674_10000073_pt1 | contig 105496 bp, 90 predicted proteins | sample KBSCornC72_FD_184303 | JGI IMG/M metagenome (GOLD analysis project Ga0207674, IMG submission 184303) | Corn rhizosphere microbial communities from Kellogg Biological Station, Michigan, USA - KBS Corn C7-2 (SPAdes) (version 2) | ecosystem: Host-associated > Plants > Roots > Rhizosphere > Soil ...
CTGAGCCGCCGCGACGTGACTGAGTGACGTGACTGAGTGACGTGACTGAGTGACGTGACTGAGTGACGTGACTGAGTGACGTGACTGAGTAGCGAAGGATCAGAGTGTGGGTAGGCTTTCGCCGCCATGCAGCAGCGCCCAGGCGCGCCAGATGGCGAGCACCACTGGGGCATCGCTGATCGTGCCGTCCAGGCAGGCGGCATAGGCCTCGCCTAGCGGCATCTGGCGTGGCTCGATCCGTTCAGTGCCTTCGGGGACAGCCTCGCCACGGTGAAGCTCGCGCGCCAGATAGATGTGGCTGATCTGAGTCGAGATGCCGCCGCTCAACGGGAAGGCGCCGAGGTGGCGCCATGCGGCGGCTTGCAGGCCCACCTCTTCCGCCAACTCGCGCTGAGCCGCCCGCAACGGATCTTCGCCCGGCTCAACCCGTCCGGTCGGCAGTATCCAGCGGGCGCGCTGCAGCGGGTAGCTGAATTCGCGAATGAGCCAGATAGTTTCATCATCTTCTAACGCAACGATGGTAACATTGGCTCCAGGGTCAACGACGCCGTAGATGCCGCGTTCGCCATCGGGCCGAAGAACGTCATATTCCGTGACGATCAGCCAGGGGTTGCGATACACTTCATGGCTGCCCAGGGTGCGCCAGGGGCTATCCGGCGCATCTGGGTCGCCGCCGGGGGCCTGCGCGGATGTACCGTCATGCGAGAGGGAAGTTGGCATCGGTGCGTACTCCTAAAGGGGTGCTCGTAGTGCAATCTGTCGTGTTGCTTCGGCAGGCCCCGTGCGTCTAAATGCAGTGACACGGACCACCACGCAACAGTATGGCGTCGGAACAGAACGGCACGAGCTATTCGTCATCATAGTACCTGATGCGCTCACAATGCGCTCAACATAGTCCCGTTAGACACATGCTCCGCACACCGCGCGCCAGACCAGACTGGGTGTGTGGGCAACCAGGAGTAAATCCGCATGCGTCGCGCTCTGCGCAGAGTTCCATTCGTGACGTTCGGCTTGCTGGTCTGTGTGATGACCATCATACTCGCGGGGTGCGAGTCGGGTTCAACCCAGCCAAAGCCAACAGCGCTCCCCGATAGTCAGCAGGTGCTGCGCGTGCCGCTGATCGGACAGAAGGATATCAGCGGGCTGGACCCGGCGACCGTCGCGGACGCCAACAGCCTGGCGGTCATGTCGCTACTCTATCCTGGACTGGTGACACTCAACGCCAGCCAGCAGGTGATCCCCTGGGCCGCCGATGGCCTGCCCGATGTCAGCGAAGATGGTCTCACCTACACCTTTCATGTGCGCGCCGGGCTGAAGTGGAGCGATGGCACGCCGATCACCGCCAGCACCTTCGCTTATTCGATCAATCGCGCGCTCAGCCCGTGTGTCAACTCGCGAGTCAACTACTACCTCTTCGGTCTCAAGGACGCCGTCGCCTTTTTCAACACGGGACGTTGCGAGAGCGACGGCGTGACCGTGGATGGCTCTATCAAGACGCTGATTGGCGACGCGCTGATCGTCCCTGATCCGCTCACGCTCCAGATCGTGCTGGCTCAGCCCGCCGCCTATTTCCTCAACATCCTCAGCTACCCTGTGGCGTATGCCGCGCCAGAGCAGCTGATTACCACCTATGGCGCGGACTGGACAAAGCATCTCACGGATGGCAGCGGCATGGGCGGCAGCCTGTATTCGCTGACCGCGTGGCCACACGATGGCACGCTGACGCTGACGCGCAATCCGCAGTTCTGGGGCGCGCGCCCGCTGCTGCGCCAGATCAGCTACACGTTCTATCCAACGACGGAGAGCGCATATACCGCCTGGGAAAATGGCAAAGTGGACGTTGGCTATGCCCCCACCGCACAGTATCCCTCCGTTGCCAAAGCGAAGGACTTCCATGAGACGGGGATGCTCAATCTCTATTACTTCGCCATGAACTGGACGGAGGCGCCGTTCAATTCGCTCCAGGCACGCCAGGCCTTCGCGCTGGCGCTCGATAAACAGGCAATTGCCGATGCGCTCAAGGATACCGTCATCCCCACCAATCACATCGTCCCTCAGGGGATGCCCGGCTACGATGCCTCGTTGCGCGGCCCGGATGGCAGCACGCACCTGACGGGAGATCAGGCATCGGCGGCGCAGTACGCGACCCAATATGCTAACAGTGCGTGCCACGGCAAATTCGCGACCTGCCCCAGTGTCGTGCTTACCATTCCAAGCGGGCAGCCCAATCTGACGGCGGTCGCCAACATTGCGCTCGCCGCCTGGAAGAAAGCCATGCCCGGCTGGCCGATCTCCATTCGCTCAGTGGATCCCACAGCGATGTTGCAGCAGCTGAGCAATCGGCAGTTACAGCTCTGGCTCTTCAACTGGCTCGGCGACTATCCCGACCCGCAAGACTGGCTCTCCCTCCAGTTCCTGCCCGGCAGCGATAACAACATCGGCACCGTGATGGTCGATCAGGCGAATACGCTCATGCTGAAGGCCGACGCCGAAGAGGATCCGCTCCAGCGGATACGCGATTATAACGCCGCCGAGCAACTGCTGGTCGTCGATATCGCCTGGATACCGCTCTATCAGACCAAAGCCTGGTGGCAGACCCAGCCCAGGGTGCGCAATTACTCGATAGCGTCGTTCGGCCTGACGCCGCTCGATGTCTGGACCAGCGTCTTCATCTCCGATTCCTGAGTAATCGTCGCTCCCTCCTCTTTACTCTGGCGCCACGCCAGGCGTCGAGGGAGGCAATTTTCTACTCATCTCCGCTTTTGCCAGAACAACCGGTAGGCTTCATTCGTCTATAAGACGTGGTATGCTGACCGGACGTGGCAGCGAGACAACCGGCGGGTTGGCGGAAAGTGGGATCGTATGGGCCGGATGACTGCGCAGTGGGGACGGACACTTCAAATCTGGCGCTTTTATCGCGTCTCGCGTCTGCTCTTCGTCACCATCTGGCTGCTGACCCGCGAGCGGCGGCGTGTGGTGCGGGCACGCGCTCGCGGGCAGGACGCCTACCCCAATATGGATGTGTTGCGGCGGGCGCTCCGGGCGTTTCGCGTGACGGCTATCGAGATGGGCGGGCTGCTCATCAAGCTGGGGCAGTTTCTCAGCGCCCGCGCCGATCTGCTCCCCACCGAGGCGCTGGCGGAGCTCTCACAGTTGCAGGACGAAGTCCCCTCCGAATGCTTCGCCGACATCAAGCGCATCATCGAGCGCGAGCTTGGCGCGCCCGTTGGTGATATCTTTCGCGAGATCGACCCGACTCCGGCGGGGTCGGCGTCGCTGGGTCAGGTGCACCGCGCGCTCCTGAAGGATGGGCGGGCCGTCGCGCTCAAGGTACAGCGCCCCAACATCGAGCGCATCGTTCGCGCCGATCTGCGCGCCATCCGCTTCGTGCTGGAGCTGGTGCGCCGCCTGGCCCCTTCGATGGACCGCGTGATGGATTTTCGCGGGCTATACGCGGAGTTCAGCCGCACCGTCTACGAGGAGCTGAACTATGAGCGCGAGGGACGCAGCGCCGAGCGGTTCGCGCAGCTCTTCGCCGACGATCCGGGCATTCGCGTTCCCGCCGTCGTCTGGGAATACTCCTCACATCATGTGCTGGCGCTGGAGTGGATGGACGGCATCAAAGTGACTGACTTCGCCGCCCTTGACGCGGCGCAGGTGGACCGCGACGCCCTCGCCCAACGCATCACTGGGAGCTACGTCCGGCAGATGTTGCAGTTTGGCTTTTTCCACGCCGACCCGCATCCCGGCAATATCTTTGTGCAGCCAGAAGGGACCGATTTCCGCGTTGTCTTCCTGGACTTCGGCATGATGGGCTCGATCACCATGCCGATGAAGCAGGGGATGCGCGAAGCCTTCATCGGCGTGACCACCGAGGATGCGGGGTTGATCGTCAAGGGCATGGATACCCTTGGCTTTCTGGGCGAGGGCGCGAATCATGGCCAGATCGAGCAGGCGGTTGGCCTGATGGTTGGCCAGTTCAGCGCCATGCCGTTTGGCCAGCTCCGCGAGGTAGATCCCTCGATCATGCTGCACGACGTCGAGGGGCTGCTCTACGATCAGCCGCTGCGGCTGCCCGCTAATCTGGCATTCTTTGGCCGCGCGATGGCGATGCTGGTGGGGCTGGCAACCTCCCTCTCGCCGCACTTCAATCTGCTCGATGCCACCGTCCCGTACGCGCAGCAGTTCCTGGGCGAGAGCGCGCTGGACGCCATTCCCCGTCTGCTCGGCGCGCGTAGCTGGGGCGACCTGGGGCGTACCCTCACCCGCGACGGTGTCGCGATGGCGCGCAGTGTAGCGGCGCTGCCCCGGCTGGCCGAGCGGGTGCTCGAACGCATGGAACGTGGCGAGCTGCGGATGATTATCGAAAGCCCGCATCTGGACCCGCATTTGCGGCGACGGGGTGTGCCGGGCGCCAGGGCCGCGCTCAACCGGCAGGTGCCGGTTTGGGTGCCTATCGGCCTGGCGGGAGTCGCCGCGCTGGCCATTGTCCTCTGGAGGCGTGAGGCCAGTGACTGATACCGCGCCCAGAGAAGCCGTCGAATCGCTGGACGAACAGACCGGCAGAACCCACTCTAAGCTACGAGCAACGCCCCATCGCGCCGCGCCGAGCGAGAGCTGGCTCCCATCGCTGGCACTGGCCGAGGGCGGGCTGCTGCTGGATGTCGCCGTCATCCTCGATCTCATCGCCATCTATCTGCCGGTCGTCGGCATCGTCGTCATGCCCGCCGTGCCCACGCCGTTCGCCTTGCTGATGCTACGGCGGGGGCTGCGGGTGACGCTGCTGGCGGCGGCCGTCTCCGCTTTTCTGCTGACGGTGATCGCGGGGCCGCACTTTGGCTGGCGCATGGGGCTACAGGCGCTGGTGGGCGTCATGATTGGCTGGATCATGCGGCGTCGGCGCTCGCCGTGGATCGCGTTGCTACTCTGCTCGCTCTTCATCACCGCCGCGGGCGTCTTCGCGACGCTGGCCCTGATCGTCTTCACTGGGCTGCCCGTGAAAGACGTGGTGGATGAGCTGCGCAACGCCATGGACACCGCGATGTCGTTCCTGGCGAGCGGCGCACACCTGGTCGGCCTGGAACAGCTCTGGCTGGCCGTACGGCCCTCGCTGCTGGCGCTGGAGGCGCGAGGCCTCCAACTCTGGCCGCTGCTGCTCTTTGCCTATCTGCTGTGTTTCGCGCTGCCCATGGTCACTCTCTACCTCACCGTCGCGACAGGAACGGCGCGGGTGCTGGGCAACGATGTCCGCTCATTCCCGCCACGCTGGGCGCTACGGCTGGCCTGGCTGCTCATGCTGCCACTGGCGTTTCTCATGAGTCTGCCCCGCCGATTCGTGCGCCGCGGCGGACGGAGCGATAGCGCGACCGGCACGATGAATCCGACGGGACGAAAGGCGGGAGGCTCCCGGTGAATCAGCACATCTCTTCATCGCTCCCGCTGATAGACGTTGATCGCGTCACCTATCGCTATCCAGCGCGTGGCGGCACAACGCCCGCGTCCCCGGCGATTGAGGCTGTCTCGCTGCGCGTGGCGCCGGGCGAGTACGTGGCGCTGCTCGGCCATAACGGCAGTGGCAAATCCACACTGGCTCGCCTGCTGAATGGGCTGCTCGCGCCTGAAGCGGGGCATGTGCGCGTGCTGGGACACGATACCCGCGAACGTGCGCGCCGCCGATTCGTGCGCGAGCGTGTGGGTATGATCTTTTCCGACCCCGATAGCCAGATCATCGCCACCGTCGTCGCCGACGATGTCGCGTGGGGGCTGGCGGCGCGCGGGCTGCCTCGCGAGGTCATCGCAAGCCGGGTGGATGCCGCGCTGGCGGCGGTTGGGCTGACTGATGCGCGTGGACGAGCGCCCTACGAGCTATCGGGCGGCCAGCGCCAGCGGCTGGCTATTGCGGGCGTGCTGGCGCTGGAGCCAGCCTGTATCGTCGCCGACGAGGTCACGTCCCAGCTCGATCCGCAGGCGCGCGGCGAGATCCTCGCGCTGCTCCGTCACCTGAACAGGACCCGTGGCCTGGGCGTCGTCGCGGTGACACATCTGCTCGAAGAGGCCGCGCTGGCGGATCGGGTCATCGTGCTGGAGCAGGGCCGTATCGCCCTGGAGGGCGCGCCTGCCGCCGTCTTTGCCGATCTGGACCGACTGCGGGCGCTACGGCTGGTTGTGCCGGAGGTCGCGCTGCTGGGCGAGCGGTTGCGGCGCGTCGGGCTGGCCATCCCCCCGGATGCGCTCTCGCCTGAGGCGCTGGTTGCCGCGCTCATCGAGACGGAGGGCCGCCCCGCATGAGCATTCACGTCGAGCGCCTGACGCACATCTACCATCCCAACACACCCAGAGCGCGTACGGCCCTGCGCGATGTCAGCCTGAGCATCGAGGACGGCGCCTGCGCCGCGATCATCGGTGTCACTGGCTCAGGCAAATCAACCCTCGTCCAGCACTTCAACGGGCTGCTGCGCCCCACCGGTGGCCGTGTCGTCGTCGATGGCCTGGATGTCGGCGCGCGCGAGACCCGTGGAGCCGACCTTCAGGCGCTGCGGCAGCGTGTCGGCCTGCTCTTCCAGTTCCCCGAGGCGCAGCTTTTCGCCGCGACTGTCTACGATGATGTCGCGTTTGGGCCGCGCCAGCTTGGCCTCTCGCCGTCGGCGGTGCGGGCGCGGGTCGCGTGGGCGCTGGATGCCGTGGCGCTGGGTCACGATGATGCGGTGCTGGCGCGCTCGCCGTTCGCGCTCAGTGGCGGGCAGCGACGACGGGTGGCGCTGGCGGGTGTGCTGGCGATGCGCCCGCGAACGCTGGTGCTGGATGAGCCAAGCGCGGGGCTGGATGCGGAGGCGCGCGCGGAACTGTATGCCCAGCTGCGTACATTGCGTCGCGAGCACGGTCTGACATTGGTGCTGGTCTCGCATGACATGAGCGAGGTCGCCGAGCTGGCCGACCAGCTCTTCGTGCTGGCTGATGGCGAGCTACGGCTTGCTGGCGCACCGCACCAGATATTCGGCGACACCGAGGCGATCATCGCGGCGGGGCTGCTGCCGCCGCCTCTGGCGCTGGTTGGCGCGCTGGCGCGGGCACGTGGGCTGGCTGTGGCGCCAGACGCGACGACGCTGGACGCCACCACCAACGCGCTGCTAGCGGCGCTCGAAGGGCGAGGCGACGATGCTCGATAATTTGCCGGTTGGCATCTACATCGCTGGAACCTCGCCGATCCACGAGCTACGCGCCCGCACGAAGCTGCTGCTGCTCTGCTGGTTCGCGCTGATCATCTTCGCCGCCAATCACAATGACTTTCACTTCGGCGTCTACCTGCTCTCGTTCGGCCTGCTGGCGCTGGCGATCCTGGTGGGCCGCGTGCCGTTCGGCTACATCTGGCGGCGCATGCGGCTGCTGTTGGTGCTGCTGGCGCTGGGGATTCCCTTCACGCTGATGTTTACGCCCGGCGACACCTGGCATACCTTTGGGCCGTGGGACGTGCTGGGGGGTTCGCTCGGCCCCGTCATCGTGACCTATGACGGCATCTGGTTTGTCATCTCACTGGGGGCCATTTTCCTGCTGCTCTTCCTTGGCTCGATGATTCTGACGATGACCACCAGTCCGGTCGCGCTGGCGGAGGGCATCGTCGTGCTGCTCCGGCCACTGCGCCGCTTCCGCGTCCCAGCGGATGAATTCGGGCTGATGACGCTGGTGGCGCTGCGGTTCATTCCGGTGCTTGTGCAGGAGACCGAGCAGCTTATCAAGGCGCAGGTCTCGCGCGGGGCCAACTTCACCACTGGCCCGGTGGGGGCGCGGATTCGTGGCGCTGGTTCGCTGTTGGTGCCGATGCTTCAGGGGGCGTTGCGCCGCGCTGAAGACCTCTCGATGGCTATCGAGGTGCGCGGCTACGGCGTCTCTGGTGAGGCGACGCTGCTCCACGAGGGGCGGCTGCGCCTGCTGGACTGGCTGGCGCTGCTCCTCATCCCGGCGGCGACCCTCCTCGCCTATTTCAAGTTGTAAGCGGGCCGAAAAATCGCTACTGGCATACCTTGTGCAGCCCCTTGGTGGTGGATGCGATGAACGCGTCCCATCAGTATAAAGGAGTTGAACGATGGCATCTGGACATACGACGTGGCAGCCGACGACCAAACACGGTGATCTGAATACAGATGAGCGCGAGAGCCTGCCCGATAGCGCCTATGCCTTCCCGAAACAGCGCAAAGAGCCGCTGACGGACAAATCGCATGTGCAAAACGCGCTGGCCCGCTTCGATCAGGTGGAGGGCGTCTCAGACGAGGACCGCGATCTCGCCTTCCGCAATATCAAGAAAGCGGCGAAGCACTTCGGGCTGGATGTCGAAGAGAAGAACTGGCACGATCTCGGCAAGCATCCGCACACCTCGAATCGCAGCCACTAACTAATAGCAGCCGCCCCCTCCCCGTGCGGGGATACGCCGGGGAGGGAGATTCAAAGCGTGCCATCTAGAGTGAGGGTTTCCGTCAGTTGTCAGCGACAGCCTTAAGAAGGGATCTTCACATGGATGAGCATGCCGGACGACCACCGTAACCAACCAGTTCAATGCAACAGTTTGAGGTCTTAGTTGGTGCATGGAATATGGTCGGAACCCATCCTGCTATACCTTCCGCAGTGCAGGGCCATTCTTCTTTTGAATGGCTGATCGAAGGAGCCCTGCTGCTCTGGCGTTTTGCATGGCAACCCGGTGACATTCCCAGTGCTCTTAGCGTCATCGGCCGTGATGACGCGGTGGAAACGTGTTCCATGCTCTATGCCGATGAGCGGGGTGTTAGAAGGATTTATCAGATGCGTCTCGAAGGCAGTGTGTGGAAGATGTGGCGAGATTGTCCAGGCTTCTCACAACGCATGACCGGTACCTTCAGCGATGATAGCAACAGTATTACCTGTCATGGAGAGATGTCGTACGATGGGTCAACTTGGCAACCGGATCTCTCTGTGCGATATACGCGAAAGACATAACAAGGGTCTGTACAACCTGTTTTCCACCATCGTCTTCATCAATCAAAATCATGAGGCGCCGGGTAAGCGCGGATATCGGCAAAGTCGTTATCCTGGCTCGCCGCGGGCCGCGCTACTTGCCGCCGAGGAAGCGCTGGGTGAACGTCGCGATGAAGCAAATCTCGATCAGCAGGCCGATGACCGCCTCTATCGCCGCGATGGCCGACTGTGGGTCGCCGGGCTGAAACTGTTCGGGGAAGAAGCCGCGTCCATGGAACGCCGTCAGGCTGATAATGAGCGCCTCATTCCAGGCGAGATGCGGCCCGCTGATCGACCCCTGGATGAAGAAGGTCATCGCGAAGCCCACGATGACCAGCAGGTAGGCGACCAGACTGCGCCAGGGACGGTAGCCGTAGCCCGCCAGTAGATCGAGGAAGCGCGAGAAGAGATACTGGCCGATGCGCAGCTGGCGGCGCAACACCCGCGCCTGAAGCACCTGCGCGCGATAGGCGAAGCGGCCCGCGTCCTCGTTCAGCCCCTGCGCCTGCAACGCGACCGCGAGCTGGCGGTTGGCGCGGACGGCGCGTTCCAGGTCGGCAAGACGTTCGGCGCGCGTCTTGGCCTTGCCCTCAGGCGTAGTGTGCTGGTGGGCCTCGCGCTCGTCCCCAAGAGTAATGGCGGCACGCCCATCGGTCCAGCGGACGACGGCCAGGTTGGCGTCGCCCCAGTGGGCGTCGGCCAGCTCGGCGTAGCCATGCTGCCTGTCGCCCAGAGTGACGTTATCCAGCACGCTCGCCGTGTCGTAGAACGTGCGCTGAAGGTCAGCTGGACGCAACACCTCTGGAAAATCGGGAGCCCATTGCCGTATTCGGCTCAGGTCGTCGGGCGCCATGCGCTTGCCTCCCAGCGAGGCGCTGGCCAGCGACGCGCCCTCCAGGTGCACGCGCCGCATCATCGCCCCTTCGAGGTGCGCGCCAATCAGCGAGGCGCGGTCCAGCCGCGCGCCAAAGAGCCGCGCGCCTTCGAGATGGGTGTTGCGGAGAAAGGCGTTCTCCAGCCGCGCGCCGCCAATGGATGCGCCCTCCATGTGGGCAGCACTGAGCGAGGCGGCCTTCAATCGCGTGCCGCTGAGAGTCGCGCCCTCCAGATGCGCCTCGTAGAGATTGGCTTTCTCCATCAGGGCTTCGCGCAGGCTTGCGCCTTCCAGGTGGGCGTGGCGCAGGTCAACCTGCTTCATCTCCGCCCGGACGCACTGGGCAAGCTCCAGGTGCGCACCCTCGGCACGCGCGTCGTCGAGCCGCGCGCCACGCAGGTCTGCCCCCTGCAACTGGGCCTCGCGCAGATCGCTGCGCTCCAGGCGGATGGCGGCGGCGGCGATTTGTTCGCCAGTTGCGCCCGCCAGCCCGCCGAGCAGACGCGCCAGCGGCAGGCCGCGCAGGTTCACGCCTTGCAGGTCGGCTCCGCGCAGGTCCAGCCCACTGCGCTCGCGCTGCGTTGGGTCGTCCCAGATGACCGGGCCGCGCCCGTTCTCGTGCGTTGCCAGCAGCCACTCGACATCGGCGCGTGTCAGCGACATCCCAGCGAACGGATAGGCGTTGGCGCGCACATCTGGGGCAACCGCGCGGCGCTCGGCTAGCAGCGCCTGTCGCGCGGGCGTAATCTCCGGCTCGATCCGCCATCTCTGCCCCTGCGCGCGCCACCATGCGCGCCATGCGGTGCGGTCGTCGGTCGCGGGTGGGCCAGCCGCCGGAGTGGCCTGCACAGGCGCGGTGTCATCGGGGAAATCCGTGGCGTCACCCACGGGCTGATTCCCGTCGCCGTCATTCAACTCGTTGATCTCGTTGATCTCGTTGATCTCGTTGATCTCGTTGATCTCGTTGATCTCGTCCATGGTGGCTCCGTTGGCATCCCTGCCAGGTGAGGATCATTGCTAGTGTCGTATTGGTGGGCAGGCAGGCATGACACCCTGACCAGTATAGCGGAGACTGTCAAACGGCGTCAGGCAGGTGATCTACGCTAAGGCCGCGCCGCTCGCGCCCGCAGACGTGGTACAATCAGAGCTATTGTGCGTGCCAGGAGCGTTGGAGTGTTGGAGAGCCGCGATGAAACCGCTTGTTGCTATTGTTGGGCGCCCGAATGTGGGCAAATCGACCCTGTTCAACCGGCTCGTGGGCGAGCGTCTCGCGATTGTCGAGGATCTGCCTGGCACGACGCGCGACCGGCTCTATGCCGACGCCGAGTGGAATGGGCGCACCTTCTCGCTGGTAGACACCGGTGGGCTGGAGCTTGGCACGAGCGAGGACATCACCGCGCGCATCGCGTCGCAGGCGCAGCTGGCCATTGAAGAGGCCGACGTGATCGTCCTGCTGGTGGATACCAAATCGGGAATCACCGAAGCCGATACCGAAGTGGCTGAGATGTTGCGGCGCTCGGGCAAGCCGGTGGTGCTTGGTGCGAACAAGGCAGATAACCCCACCCGCCGCCAGGAGGCCGTCGAGTTCTACTCCCTTGGCCTCGGCGAGCCAATCACGCTGGCCGCCAACTCCGGCACCGGCACCGGCGATCTGCTCGATGCGATCACCGAGCGCCTGCCGCCCGCCGAGGACGAGGATGAGGTGGAGAGCGATGGCATCCCGCGGCTGGCGATTGTCGGACGGCCCAACGTCGGCAAGTCCTCGCTGCTCAACGCCATCGCCGGGTCGGATCGTGTCATCGTCAGCGACATCCCTGGCACGACACGCGATGCGATTGACACCGAAGTGGAATATCAGGGCCGCCGCATCACGCTGATCGACACGGCGGGCATCCGGCGGCGGGGGCATATCGGCCCCGGTGTCGAGAAATACAGCGTCCTGCGCGCCGACCGAGCCATCGACCGCTGTGATGTGGCGGTGCTGATGATCGACGCGGTAGAGGGTATCACGGCGCAGGATACACACATCGCGGGCTATATCAACGAGGCGGCCAAGGGCATCGTCATCGTCATCAACAAGTGGGACATCATCAAGGAGCGCCGCCGTCAGGCGGAGGAATGGGCCGACCCTGATGTGCCGATCCTGCCCAGCGAGAATGTAGACCTGGCCGCCCTGGAGGTACGCGACGCCGAGGCATATATGGACGACATGCGCGAAAAGCTGAAGTTTGTCCCCTATGCGCCGCTGGTCTTTGCTGCGGCCAAGACGAAGTACCACGTCAACAACATCCTCGACCACGCGCTACGCATCTACGATACGCGCGCCATTCGCGTGCCCACGGCGCAACTGAACGAGGTCGTGCGCGACGCGGTGCAGCGCCACCACCCGCCGAGCGTGCAGGGGCGGCCACTACGCATCTTTTACGTGACGCAGGCCGAGACGAATCCGCCCACCTTCGTCTTCTTTGTCAACGACCCGGAGCTGCTGCACTTCTCGTATCGCCGCTATCTGGAGAACCAGCTGCGCAACGTCTTCGGCTTCGAGGGCACCGCGATCCGGCTCCAGTTCCGCGCCCGCACAACCGACCGCGGCGAGGAGGACGAGAAGAAAGGCAAGAGCAAATCGCGTCCGGGCCAGAAATATACCGGCAAACGCCCCACGACGCGATCGCGACGATAAGGGCTGACGGTGGCCGTTCGCGCATGGTACGGCTTCACCGGCTATGCGAGGCAATGCGAAACACCTCATCGCGGGCGAGAACAAGATTAATCCAACTTCGCGGCATGAATGCCGCGGCTAATCCCCATTGTCCAGAATCCTTATCCTATGGCGAACGAGCATCGCCCACTTTCAGGATTAGCCGCAGGCTGAAGACCTGCGGCTCGGTATACCCAATACGAAATCGGCCCACTACACCGCATACGAACGATTACCTCGGCTTGCGCGCCGTGACGGCGAAGAGCATCGGTAGCGAGTTCACTGAGGTGGGCCAGCGCCACCAGCCATCGTCGCCACGCACCAGGCAGGGAAATTGCTGGTAGTGCGCCAGCGGGAACTCGTCGAGGCGTTCGAGGCACAGCCCCGCCTGAATCAGTGCCGTCACGACCTCGCCCAGGCTATAGCGCCAGATGTAGACGGATCGCGGCACGTCTGCCGCGGCCTCCTTCGGCAGTCCGCGCACCTCCTCGGCCACTGGCTCCGCGTTGTGAAAGTACGAGCCATGGACGCGAAAGCTCAGGCCACCCGCATCCTCTGATTCCAGCATCATGGCGCAGGGATGCATCTCAACCAGCAGGAACGTACCACCTGGGCTCAGGTAGCGCGCGGCAATCGCGGCCCAGCGCGTCAGGTCGGGAAGCCAGCAGAGCGCGCCATACGAGGCGAAGACAATGTCGAACCGCTCGTCCAGCATATCAGGTAAGTCGTAGAGGTCGCTTCGGATGAAGTCGGCGGATACACCTGTGTCGGCGGCCAGCGCGCGTGCCTGAGCGACGGCGTCGTCCGAGATATCGACGCCTGTGACACGCGCGCCCAGACGCGCCCAGGAGATTGTGTCGCTGCCCATGTTGCATTGCAGGTGCAGCAGGGTCTGCCCGCGCACGTCGCCGAGCGCATCCCGCTCGATAGAGCGCAGCGTCAGCCCGCCCGCACGGACCGTCGCCGCATCGCGATGGTGATCCGATTCCAACTGATTCAGCGTCATCGCGTTCCAGAGCGCCCGGTTTGACGCAAGATAGTCAGCCATGAAGAGGCATCCTCCGATTTCCACCATTCCCATGCTATATCAGTGCTATGGCCCATTCTCATCCGCCCTGACGCATGTGGCAGCACTACGCCAGATGGGCCAGCGATTCCTCGTACAGTGACGCAGGTCACTTGACACATGTCTACCAGCTTCTTATCATGGCAGGCACATTTGGTTGCTATGGGTCGGTATGATGGTCGTATGACTCGTGTAGCATACGCGTCTGCTCATGGCATGGAAACCGGCAATGGAAGAGGAGTTATCCTGGTGAGAACAGAAGGTGGCCCAGCGCCGCATGTCTTTATTCTGGCTGGACCGAAACGTCAAGCCTCATTGCAGTATTTCGAGGCGGTAACACTCCAGACGGCTGGCGCCACCTTCCGTGGCGAGACCGAGGTCGGGCGAACGCCGGATATGGTCGTCTACTCCGATGGCAGCGCCGATGGCAACGCCTCAGCCCAGGCGGTGCTCCAGTCCGCCGAAGCGGACTTCAAGGCGGTGCAGGAGTGGTTTGGTGGTCTCACACTCCCGGCGGGGCAAGATGGCGACGACCAGAACACCCCACGCACGGCCACCCCAGTTCAGGTGCTAGTAGATGCACAGGCGGGCGGCGCGTACCACTTCGGCTGCGACGCCACCGACATCTACATCCAGCCCGACCCTTCGCTGGCCAATGGCTTCATGGTCGCGGAACTGGTGGAGATTTTCGAGGCCGCGGCGAACAAAGGCTGGGCCTGTGGCAACACCAACGGCGAGGGTCTCTCGCGCGTGCTGGCGGGCGAGCGTAACGCCAATCTCGCGCCCGACTTCGCCCAGACAATCCAGGCGTGGTGGAGCGCTGGCCATGCCGACTACGTCAACAACAATAGCGCCACCGACCAGGACGAGAACAGCAACGGCTGCGCGACGCTCTTCCTCTACTACCTGCACAGCCAGCTCGGCTTCGACTGGACGAAGATCGTGAACACTGGCGGCTCGACGCTCGGCGAAACCTATCAGCGGCTGACCGGCAAATCGGGCGCGGATGGCTTCAACGACTTCGTCTCCCGTGTCGCGACGCTCGAGCAGGGCGGCCAGTTGGCATTGCCCGCCAATAGCAATCCGTTCCCGATAGGCGCGACCGGCGACCCCGGCACAAGCGGACAGCCTAGCGGCTCGACCGGCACAACCGATCCGGGTACGCCAGACATCCCGCTGCCAACTGATGTGAACAGCGCAATCGGCATGGTCGGCCTCGTCGTCATCGTCGTGGCGATCATCGCGGTGATCGTGCTGATCCTCAACGCCACCGGGACGATTCATATCCTGGGCTAGCGGACCTCACCCGGCCTTCGGCCACCCTCCCTGCGGGCCGCTGCCGCTCCGCGCGCTCGTCGCGCGCTTCTCGCCTGACGGCTCGCGCGTCCGCCCCCTAGAAGGGGAGGGCATAGGCGAACATCCTGCCAATTGGCGACGCGGGTACTCCCCTCTCCTCCTAGGAGAGGGGCCGGGGGTGAGGTCTGCCGCTAATGGACGAAGACGACACCCGCGGCGGCGTCCACGTGGGCGTAGCGGTAATCGACTTTGCCGAAGCCGCCGCCGCGCCACTCAAAGTTCATCTCGGTAATCAGTAGCCAGTAGTGGTCTGGCGCGATGGCGACCACCTGTGCCCAGTGGCCCGCCGAGCTTGCCCCCTGCTGATTGGGCGGGAACCACATTGCCGCGCCGACGACGGGCGATGTGGTGCGCGTATATTCTGTGCCGTAGAGAATATCCTGCTGCTTGGGATGGAGCGCCTCAACCCACCAGTTGCAGTAGCCGAAGGTGCTTGGCGCGGTGTATTGGCTGCGATTGGGCGTGTAGATCGTCGCGTAGCAGCCCGGCGGCACGGTCCATTCCGAGATCTTGGGCACGAACATATAGGTGTCATGGCAGGGCTGGCCATTGGTATTGGGCGCCTGGTTTGCCAATGCCGTCTGCTGCGTGGACTTGGCTGGCGCGGGCGTTGGCTGCATCGCGACACTGACCGCGCGGCTGATGCTGTTGGCTAGCAGATCATTCCCGCTAAAGCAGGAGGGGTCACCAGTGGCAGATGTCGTCTGCCCGGCGCACGAGACCTTCGTCGTGCTGGCGACGTTGGTATGCATTGTACTGGCGCCTGCGTTCATCGGGCGAAGCTGCGTGCCGATGCCAATCGCCGCCGCCAGCACCACCACACCGCACGCCAACAGCACGCGCGCGCCACGCAGGGCAATCAGTCTGCCGAAGAGGCTTGCTATCCACCACTGTCCCAGAAGTTCCCTCCTTCTGCACTGCATCCCCGCACGCCTCAAGTACGTCCTGTACCTCAACGACTGTACAAGCTGGCGTACGTATCCGTCGAGGCCTGTGGGACTTTCTTCCGGGGTCGCGCCGCGCGCTATACTGAAGACACCGGATGCGCCCATCGCTGAGCCAACCCCGACCTGTCTGGTTCCCCTCTCCCTGTGAGGGGCGGACGCGCGAGCCGATAGGCTCGAAGCGTCCGCGGGCCGCAGGCCGGGGTTAGGGGAGGGGGCCGCGCCCAGGCGTCTATCTAGCAGACTGAGGAGTGCTTTATGGGATTCGCGGATCTCCGCAAAGAGTATATGCAGCGAGGGCTTGACGAGAGTGACATGGACGCCGACCCGTTCCGCCAGTTTGCGACGTGGTTCGACGAGGCGCGCGCGGCGTCGCCCGTTGAGCCGAACGCGATGGCGCTGGCGACTGTAGGCGCGGATGGACGGCCCTCGCTACGCATGGTCCTGCTCAAAGGGGCGGACGAACGCGGGTTCGTCTTCTACACCAACTATGAGAGCCGCAAGGGCCGCGAGCTGGCAGATATGCCCTGGGCGGCGCTGACCTTTTTCTGGCCGGAGATGGAGCGCCAGATTCGCATCGAGGGACGCGTCGAGCCCGTCTCGGCGGAGGAGTCTGATGCCTACTTTCATAGCCGCCCCATCGGTAGCCAGCTCAGCGCCAGCGCGTCGCACCAGAGCGAGGTAATCGCCGGGCGCGAGGAGCTGGAGCAGCGGGTCGCGGCGTTGAGCGCGCAATATCACGATCAGGAGATTCCGCGCCCGGAGAACTGGGGCGGCTTTCGCGTCATCCCCGATGCCATCGAGTTCTGGCAGGGGCGCGCTAACCGCCTGCACGACAGGCTGCGCTACCGTCTGCTCGCGAGCGGCGGCTGGCAGATCGAGCGCCTCTCGCCGTGAACCACAGGCCATAGGTAGAGAGGGAGTGTTGCCTGCCTATTGCATAGGCTCGACAGGCGGCTCAGGTGGCTCTGGCGTGTCTGGCGTCGGCTCAAGGACGGGGGCCGGGCGGTACGTGATGCGCGTTTTGTCGGCGATGAACACATCATGCGTCTCGGCGATGCCGTACATCCCGGCTTGACGACGGGCGCGTCGCCGATTCGCGGCGCGCAATGACAGGACAATGAGGACAATGAGCAGGATGAGCAGCAGGACGGCGGCAGCCGAGGCCAGCTCGATCCAACTGGGCATAGAGATACCTCCGCCAGACATCAGAATAGACACGTAGCACGTATAGCCATCATATCAGGCATGGGAAGTAGGAGAGCCACCCGGCGCCAGGGCAACACACGCCATGACGATGGATCGGCGCAACTCGACTATCCGCTTTCCCAGTGTTATTCGTCATAGTATCGAGAGGAAATGCAGGCGGTGGCCCCATTCGTGCCATAATCATGCCATATAAGCGATATTCAGAGTGGCTAAAGTCGCAATTGCATGAGTGGAATGATATGCGGGATAGCATAGCATGACATGGATCAGGGAGCCAGCAATCACCCATGACACATGAGATCGTCACATTAGCCAGATAGACCCGCACATCCTCAGCAGTAACGAGCCTGTTGTACGATAGGTTGGGCACGGAGAAGCGTTTGTGAGAGGTCGCTTGCTACAGAGGATGTGATAGCGCGGCGGACGTTGTATGTGCTGCACCAAGGATCCCCTCTACCGAATCAGGCGCAATAGACGCATAGACTGGAAGGGAAGGGCGCCTGCGAATGGACGATGAGCGCGCACCGCAAACAACACACCAACTGACACCGAGCCAGCCCAATGAGAATCGTCAGGTCGATGATCGGGCTGGCTGCGGCGCATTTGGCGAGCGCGTGCGCGAATTCATCGGGGGCGTGCCACTGGTAGGACGTGCCACAGGGCATAGGCGTGGGCGCCGTCGCATTGACAGCGAGAGCGAAAACGCCTCACTGGCAGGTAGCTCGGGAGCGGTTGAGCCGCTCAACGATGAGCCTCCCCTGGATAGGTCTGATGGTCCGCCTGGTGACATGGGAGCCGACGATGTGGATGGCCATGAAGCGGATGACTATCCCGCTCCCTCACGGAAGGGTGGTCGCCGCAAGGCGGGTCATCTGCCACTACGCGCCCGCAACTACTCCGTCAAAGTAGTCATAGTGCTGGCGCTGCTGAGCGTCATCGTCGGATTCTGCTGCACGCAGAGCACCTTGCAGGTCGTGAATGTCGCCTACGCTGCCTATGACGCGCGGGCGCAGGTCAGCGCACTGGAGGCGATGGCAAAAGGCGGTAATTTCACTGATACCAGCCATCTCACCGAGATGCAGACACGGCTTGTCGCGCTCAATGACGACCTGTTTCGCTTACAGAGCGCAATCCCATCGCAAGTGGCTTCGACATCCACGGGAGCGAGCCTGAACCATACGCTGACGACGGCGCTCGATCTCGTGCAGGCGGGGCGCTATGGCGTAGACGCGGCGCTTATTCTCGTGCCCCACCTCAAAGGCATGCTCTCAGATGTGGGCGCTAGCGCCGCTGCGACACCCGCCCCCACCGCCACAGCCAGCAACACGGCGACCGCGCAACCGACGCCAACCGCGGCCCCAATACCAGGCAACGTGGCCTCTGGCGGCCTGACGATGGACGATGTGACGCGCGTCCAGCAGGATATCGCGTTTGCGGGTGTACTCGTCCAGCGCGCGCTGATGGAGCGCCAGTATGTCAACGACAGCCAGCTTCGCTCGATTGGCCTGGGCAGCATCGTCTCGATCCTGCAGAAGCTGGATAGCGTCGCGCCGAAGCTGCCGACGTATCTCGGCTATGCCAACAATATCGTGGCGGCCTTACCAGATCTGCTGGGCATCACCCAGCCGGCGCATTACTTGTTCTTCGATATGGACAGCGACGAGATGCGCCCGACGGGCGGGTTCCTGGGTAATTACGCCCTCATCACGGTGCAAAATGGGCGACTCATCGGCGGCATACACCTGCTGGATACCCTCCGCTTGGATTGCCCTGGTGGATTAGACCGCTGTGCCGCCGCCGGACCACCCATCCCCCAGCAATACGCCTGGCTGAATGTATTTCCACAGTCATTCCGCATGCGCGACGCCAACATCTCGCCTGACCTCCCCACCTCAGCCAGGCTGATTATGCAAAAATATCAGCAAGAGAGCGGCCGGGCGGTTGATGGCGTCATCATGATTACGCCTGAGATCATCAGGGATATTCTGAAGATAACCGGTCCGCTCAAAGCGGATGGTTATGATTTGGTGGTCAATGCGCAGAACCTTCAGGATGTTATCCACTACTACCACATCGCCGACCGAGGTAATCAGACGACGGTGGACGGTAACTCCGCAAGGAAGGCGTTCGATGCGCAGCTTGGCAGCCTGCTGCTGCACAAAGTAGCGACGCTGAGCGCATCACAGCAGGGCTTGCTGATGAAAGAGATTCTCGCAGGCTTCGGCACAAAAGACGTGCAGGTCTATCTCAATAATTCCAGGGTCGAGTCAGTGCTCAATTCGATGCACATCGACTCGACGATCCCGATGCCACCTGGCATGGATGGGATCATGCTGTCGGATACCAATGTTGGGGCCACCTACTACAGCCGCGACATGGAAGAAACCGTTACGGACACGATCACCTTTGACAGCCAGGGCAACGCGCTCCACGATATGACCGTGACCTATGCGCTACCACACATCCAGCATATCTACACCTCGATCTACGGCGACAATAATGGACATGGGAATCTGTACACCTGGTACAGTGGGGTCGTGCGCATGATCGTGCCTGATGGCTCGACACCACTCAACGGCGATTACCTTCCCGATGGCTCCCTGACCGCGATGCGGATCGAGCAGTGCAATACGCCGTTTACTCCTTCTTGTGGCTTACTGCCCGCGCCGGAGCCTGGACACGTCGTCTGGGCCGCGCGCATCAACAATATGCAGGTGGATGGTCAAACGCTCATCTTCCATATGATGTGGACGGCACCCAATGTGCTCAAGACCGTGGATGGCAAGACGCAATACAATCTCCAGATCTACAAACAGGCTGGCACACATATTGCCTACGATATTACGATCATCCCGCCCAGCATGCGGCAGATCGCGCTGCCGCTGACCAATCCGCTGCGGACGCCCGCCGGGGCGACGCCGGGCGCGAGCGTTCAGTTCATCAGCCCGTCGCTCGTCAAAGATACGCTGCTGACGGTCACGTTTGTTGGCGGCTGAGTTGGGTGGTTTCAGATGGACTTAGAACGCCTCACAGAACCGTCATGCGCCGGTGGCACTGATGGGAGTGGGCCAGCTTCGCGGCCTGAAGGCCGCGGCTAAGAACGGATTTTGCTAGGAAATCTAAGGAATTCATCAACCAACGCATCGGCAGAGGATAGAGCGGAGGCGTATTGGTGCGAATCCTCGTGACTGGGGCCGCCGGGTTTATTGGCTCGCATCTGGCGGAGCGTCTGGCTGCCGAGGGCCATGACGTGATGGGGCTGGACTGCCTCACCGATTACTATGCGCCCGCGCTCAAAATGGCGAATGCGCGCAAACTTCAGGCGAGCGGCGTCGAGATGTTGGCGCTGGATCTCGTCACCGATGATCTCGGTGAGGCCGTCGAGAGTGTCGAGGCGATCTATCATCTCGCGGCGCAGCCAGGACTCTCGCCCCTGCCGTTCAGCGCCTACGAGCGCAACAACGTCATCGCCACCGAGCGGCTGCTGATGGCCGCGCGGCGTGACAGCGCGCTCCGTTTCTTCGCGAATATCGCGACCTCATCGGTCTACGGCAAAGACGCCACCCGCGACGAAGATGCCGCGCCTCGCCCGGTGTCGTGGTACGGCGTGACCAAGCTGGCGGCGGAGCAGCTGGTGTTGGCCGCCCAGCGCGATGATGGGTTCCCAGCATGCTCTTTCCGCATCTACTCGGTCTATGGCCCCCGCGAGCGCCCCGATAAGCTCTATCCCCGGCTCATCCACAGCATTCTGGCCGATGAGCCGTTCCCGCTGTTCGAGGGCAGCGAACACCATCAGCGCAGCTTCACCTATGTCGGCGATATCGTGGATGGGCTGCTGGCGCCGCTCTCGCTTGCTGATCGCTGCATCGGCGAAATCTTCAACTTGGGCAACGAGACCGCCATCACCACGGGCGAGGGAATCCGCATCGTCGAGCGGATTATCGGTCGGCCAGCGCGCATCGAGCGACGGCCACCACGCCCCGGAGACCAGACGCGCACGCAGGCCAACATCGCCAAGGCGCGCGCCATGCTCGGCTACAATCCCTCCACGCCGCCCGAGGTGGGTCTGGCCAGGGAGGTGGGTTGGTATCGCGACGAGATATTCAGGCTATCGAATGCGCGTTAATGGCAGGACCATGCTACCCACCTGCCGCCCGGTAGCGCAATCGCGGGAGGAGCCGCGATGTCTGGGGACGCTATTCTCAGTAAGCGTTGCCGTTTGGCGCATGGTACGTCTGCTGATAGTTTAGAGTCTCTACCCCGGCGGCATCGCCCGCGACAGAACTATCAGGCGCCCGGCTCTTGATAACGCGCGCTGGCACGCCCGCGATGATGGAGTACGGCGGCATGCTCTTCGTGACGACGCTGCCCGCGGCGACCACGCTGCCGCGGCCAATCGTCACGCCCGCGAGAATGACCGAGTGGGAGGCGATCCAGCAGTCATCCTCGATCTCAATCGGCGCCCGGCTCACACCCTGTTCCTTCAGGGTATGGACCATATCGTCAAAGTTGTGGTTCTCGGCGAAGAGACTGCAGCGCGGCGCCATCATGACATTGTTGCCGATGCGGATGCCGCCGGAACAGCCTACGTAGCAGTAGGGGCCAATATTCGAATTATTACCGACGATAAGCCCCTCGCCGAGTTCCGCGCCGCCGTACTGGCGCGACCCGCGGATAATGGCGAACCGCCCGACCGTGACCCGATCACCGAAGGTGACGCCATTGCGGGAAAGCCCCTCGATCTCGCTGAAGTCGTCGGCGATGAAATTGCGCCCGACGCTGATGTAGCGCTTGTTGCGCAGGGTCACGTGCTTGCCGATGAAGGTGATCCCTTCGGCGCGCCTGAAGCCGATGCGTCGCCTGCTCCCCCGCAGCGCCTTACCGAGCGTGTTTAGCAGCATCGTGATGATCGCGCTCGTGGACATCGCTGGGTCGAGCGTATATTTGGGATCGCGCTTGATGCGGCGAACCATGGAGATGACCAGTTTCCGCATGTTATCTGCCTCCCGCCGCCTGAACGACGCGATGATGTCGTGCCAGTCGTACTATGTCTCACGGCTTCGAGCGTCTCCGCCCGCTCTTTGGCGACCAAGGCGGAAGTCCTGCGCGAGCTCCGCATGGATAGATGGGTTGGCTGGCGCGCAGGAATGCACGACCGCCGCCTCGAATACCGCCATCGTCTGAGTCGCTGCCTGCCGCCAGGTGAATAGCCGCGCACGTTCCGTCCCGGCCCTGGCCAGCTCCTGGCGCAGTGAGGAATCGCCGCCCAGCCGGGTCAGACATTCTACCAATTGGACCCTATCATCTGGATCGAACAGTAGCGCGGCGTCGTCGGCGACCTCCGACAGCGCGCCCGCCGTTGAGCAGGTGAGCGGTATACCTGCCGCGAATGCCTCCAGAACGGGGAGGCCGAATCCCTCGGATTTCGAGGGCAGCACATAGGCAAGTGCATTGACGAGCAGCGCGTCTACCTCGTCGCGAGACAGATGCCCCGTAAGCACAACACGGTCTTGCAGCCCGAGGCGCTCGATGAGCGCGCGAATAGTTGGCTCGTCGTTCAGATCGGGCCGTGGTCCCGGCTGGCCCACCAGCGCCAGCTTGACAGTCTCGTGGAGGCCATGCGCCAGCGCCTGATGGAAGGCTTCGACGAGCAACGGGAGGTTCTTGCGCCGTTCCAGCACGCCGACGTGGACGAAATAGGAGCCGTGCGCCAGCCCGAAACGGTTCAGGGTCTCGCTGGCGGTCGCCTCGCTGACCCGCATGCTTCCGGGCTGGGGTCCGCCAAGTGGCGTCACATGCACCCGGCCGGGAGAGCATTTCGCGTACTGGATCGCCTCATCCATGGTGAAGCGTGATGGCACGACAATCGCGTCCGCGCGCCGCACCGCTGGCAGGTTCACCGTGCGAAACATCAGCTGCCAGAGCCGGTTGTAGTCCTGCGGGCGGCGCAGGAACGCCGAGTCATGGTACGTCACCACGCAGGGAATGGGCGTCCAGATGGGCGTCAGATACTCCGGGCTAAATAGCACATCGAAGTCACTCCCCGCCAGACGAAGCGGCAGGAAGACATGCAGCCACGCCATCGTGAGAACCTGATCGATCACGCGGAACACGACATTGGTGCGTGGCAGCCCTTTCGGGCCGGAGATGGGAACCACCACATGGGGCATGTCGTTCCGCGCGAACTCTTCGAGCAGCTTTGTGACATACGTGCGCACACCTGTGCGTGCCGTATGGAGACACTGCACATCCATCGCGATCCGCAATGGGCGCGCCGCCTGATAGCTCCCGGTGGATACGTCCCAGCTCACTTTTGTCCACCGGGCCAGGCTGACAGCCGAGCCAACGAGCCAGAACATGACGTACAGGACGAAGAAGTTCAGTGTAACTTCGGTGATGAGGCCATCGATCAGGACGAAGACCCACGCGGCGAGCGCTCCCACGAATATCGCTCGTGTCAGGCGGTCGAGTCGTGCGCGACTGGCCTTCCACAGGGCGACCAGCATCCCCAGAAAGATCGCCAGATAGGGCAGCAGCCCCACAAACCCGAGCTGCGCGCCGACCGGCAGATAGGCGCTTTCCGTTCCCAGGCCCGTTCCCTGCCGAACGCCGACAAACCCCGCGCTGCCGATGCCGTTGCCAAGCGGGTGCTCCAGGATAAACGGCGCCATCTCAAGGTAGGAGTGCAAATGGCCCTGTGTCGAGGTATTGTCGCCACTGGCCGCGTCCGTTGCCGTCTGCGCGCCTCCGCTGGCAAACGGCACGAGTATCGCGGTCTTGTTGGCCGCGAGCAGCGGCGGGGATAACAGGCACACCGCCAGCACGCCAATCGCCACTACGCCCGCCAGCCCATGCATTGCCGCCGCGCGCCGCCGCCCTCGCATGAGCGCCTGAGCTGCGCCGATGATCGCCGCGACGATGCCAGCCAGCGCGACAAGCGTGATCACTGGCACGACCACGTCGAAAACCGTGTAGGCTCCTGAGGGAAACAAACCCTGAAGCGCGCGTGAGACGCGCTCGTCGGAGGTTTGACCCTCCATCACATAGCTGGACGTCTGCTGGAACAGCGACACGCCGATGAGAATGCCTAGCCCGGCCAGCAGCGCGCCCATCCACTGGCGACGGAAGCCGAAAATCAGCACGAGCAACGCCACCTCCGCCGGAAACACCAGCAGATTGGTGCGGGTGAAGGCGAGGACTATCGCCACACCGCCCACCAGCCCAGCGGTGCTGAGCAGCACACGCCCCGGCCACCCCCAATAGCGCGTGAAGAATGGCAGCGCGGCTAGGACTATCGGCAGGGAAACCGTCAGCAGCGTGGCGAGATCGATTGGATTCATGACGATTGATCCCGCACGCGGCAGCCACCCTGGCGTGCCAGTGAAGAATGTGGTCCCCATATTGTGCGGGAGAAAGGATGAGAAACCGAAGAAGGTCTTGTCGTAGCCACCGAAGTTGATCGCGACGAAGAGGTCTCCCCCCCAGAATAGCCGCTCGCCAAGCGCGCCGAGCGCGCACACGAGGGCAATCACCGCGACGGCGCCAACCAGCCAGCGGAAGTCACGGCGTGTTGGCACGGCGAGACGACCCACGAAATAGGCTGCGAACGGAAGTGCCAGCTGACGAAATCCCAGCGCTCGGCCAGCGAGCGTGACCGAATGGCTGGGCAGCGCCACGCTCACCAGACAGACGCCCACAAACAGCAGGATCAGCGCATCCAGCATGGTCAGCCGCAGTCGGCGCGTGCGCAGCCATCCCAGCAGCGCGGGCACGCCAGCACGTAGCAGCGCGACCGCCAGTATGATTTCCTTCCACGGCTGAATGAGCTTGACAAAGGTCGCGTCACCGGTGGCATGGAAGAGCAGCGCCATCAGGAAATTATGCAATGGCAGCGCCAGCACGAAAATGAAGAGCGCCCACTGCGGCCGCATCGCCACCAGGCACAGCAACGCCGCCAAAACGATGACGGTGGCAACCTTGACGCCAGCACCAGCGGGCAGGAACAGGATACACAGGGCTACGATGCCCGCCAGCAGCAAGGCTCCCCCGAAATAGGCGGCCACCTGACGTCGCTTCTTCTCCCGTGGTGGCTCGCGCAGATCCTCCGGGCGTATCGCCTGGAGCTGCGTGGTGGTCTCCCAGGTATGGGTGGTCGCGGTCGCGCGATGAGGTTGAGCAGGAACGGCGGCGAGTTGCACGGACGGCTGATCGGACTGCGCCACATAGGCCAGCGCGGGCAGAACCTCCTCTATCTCCTCCTCGGCCGCCGCCTCGGCGCGAGCGGTCGCGGCTGGGCGCGATGAGACCAGCGCACGCACCTGCGCCGGGCGGATCACGCCAAACACCATCAGCAAGACCGCGAACAGCGCGATGCCCACAACGCCGCCAACGTAGGACAGCGCGCCGGGCAGGAGAACCAGCACGAATGGTGTGGCTGCGACCAGGGTCAGGATGATGTTGCGCGGCGCGGGGATTAGTCCGCTCGTCCGCGCCACAGCCGTCAGGTTAAAGATGATGACAAAGCCTTCGGTGATCGCGGTAATCCATGCCGCCGCGACAAAGCCGAATCGGGGAATGAGCAGCACGTTGAGGCCGATATTGAGGATCGAGGCGATCACCGCCATCGGCAGGTTCCAGCGCTGCTGCCGGACTACCACCAGCATGTAGGACGCCACCGAGCTCGGAAAAATCAAGACAATCGCGAGCATGAGCCCCGGCAGGGCAGCCGCCGCCTCGGCGTAGCCATGACCGGCGAGAATCGTCAGCAGCGGCTGGTGAAAGACAAGCACCGAGAAGGCCAGTGGCAAGGCAATCGCCGCCATCAGGGTGAATATCTGTGAATACAGGCGCTTGCTATCTGCGCTGCTCACAGCATAGGCACGCGCCAGCGCCGGAAAGAGCACGATCATGATCGTTGCCGAGACCGTCGATAGCACGTCGAAAAACTTGTAGGCGACTCCATAGGTAGCCACCTGGACCGCCGCCGCGCCCGGATCTGGATCGGCGAGCTTGCCCAGCAGAATGATATCTATGCGCCCGTAGATCAGCACGAACGCCGAGCCGATGGCCAGTGGCCACGATTCAGCGAACAGATAGCGGGTGAGCGGACCGCTCCAACTCATACCCCAGGGGACAAATCGCCTTGAGGCAACCGCGCAGATGACCGTATCGGCCAGGCTGGAGAGCGTGAAGACGCCGAGAAAGACGTTCACGCCAGCATGCGTCACGATGGCCGCGACCGAGCCAAGGATGACGACGACGGCCGAGGCGATGCTCGCCAGCGCGATGGAGTTGTTGTCGTTGCGCGCCTGGAGTACGCTGCCAAACAGGCCATTCGATCCAAACGCGCTAATGAGGATGTAAGGCAGGAAGAGCAGGATAGCCGTCAACTGAGCGGACGTATAGCCCACCACCACCGCCGCGATGGCGCAGAGGCCGCAGATGCCGACAGCGATCAGCAGCCTGCTGGTCAAGGTCGCATGCGTAAACGCCACATGGCCGCCCGGTTCTCGCTCGGGCTGCGCGAGATCGCGGATCAGGATGCGATCAACGCCAAAATTGGCGACGGTATTGAAGAGTTGAATGAAGGCAAACGCGGTGACATAGATGCCCAGCGCATCGCCACTCAGCGCGCGCGCAGCCAGACCGAACGCGATGACGCCGGCGGCAATCTTCGCCAGGCGCCCACCCAGGCGGATCGTCGCCTCGTGGGTGAGGCTGCGGCCGCGTGGAGCGTTGGCGTCGCGCGCGGCGGCGGCCCCTACCCGGCTTGCCGGAAGAGCTGCGCCAGCGGCTTCTGCCTGGGTCCGCGTCATATACCGTTTATTGTCCACCATGACTGGTCATCCATGAAGTTCGCTTGCGGGACAGGCAAGAGCGCCCGCCTCTCGATGACTCTCCAGCTGTGCCGCGTGCATGTCCTTCGCCATGGTGTTTATTGTATATCCACCATCACGCGCCGTTGCACGCCTCGGATGGGTCGCCGTATCCCACGCAACGACCTAGCTGTGCGATCCTGCCCCTCTATCGGCGTAAACACTCCACAGCAGATCGTTGAACGCTGAGATCGTGCGATCAATTGTAAAGTGCGCCAGCGCATATTCCTGACCAGCCCGGCCCATCGTGGCGCGCAGCTCCTCATTCCTGAGTAAGATATCAATCCGCTGCGCCAATGCGTCAACATTCTCGCTGGGTATGATAAATCCGGTCTGGTTCTGTTGCACCAGTTCTTTATTGCCGCCGACATCGGTAGCGATCACCGGTTTGGCAGCGAACATCCCCTGGAGGATCGTCCGGCTTGCCCCCTCGCCGTAGCGAGAAGGCGCCGCCAGAATATCCAGGGCGGCCATCAGGTCAGGCGCATCACGGCGCTCGCCCAGCAGGTGGAAGCGCTGAGGCGCGGGCGATTCGGCAACCAGTTGACGCAGCTCGTGCAGCGGTTGGGTCTGCCCTGGCACCGGCCCTCCGGCGATGAAAACATGCAGTTTTGGGTAGACGTTCATCAGCCGCGAGGCGGCGCGTACGGAGAGATCAGGCGCCTTCATTTTCGAGACGCGCGCAATCATGCCTGCGACCACATCGTCCGGCCCAATACCCAGTTCCTGGCGAATCGCCTCGCGTCCGGCGGCGTGCATAAAGGGCTGTGGCTCTTCGCCGTTGTAGATGACTGTACCCTTGGCTCGCGCCTCGGGCGTGACGAGAATATCATCCAGGACCGCCTGGCTTACCCCGACCACACGCGCCGAATGCGACGGCACGAAACGCCGCATGAGCATCACCAGCTGTTTAGGACGCTGTAGTGACTCGCGAATGTGCCACACATGCGGACGACCCGCTCGTTTCGCCGCCAACGCGCCGGTCCAGACCGCCAGCGTATTCGTATGGACGATATCTATCGACTCCCGCTCGATAATCTCCGAGACGATTCTGACCGAGCCACGCACGCGTCTCAAGAAGGCCGCTAGCCCCGTTGGCGAGAGATACGTGCGGCGTGCGACGGCGATTGGCAGGGACATCACCGGTATCCCAGCTGCGGCGAGCTCCTTGCTGAGCAAACCACTATACGCGAGATCATTTGCCAGAATGACGAATGGCTGGAATCGCGCGCGGTCGAGGCCACGTAACAGGTAGAGGAGCGAGGTATCAGCGCCGTAGAGTTCATCACTGGGGTGCAGAAAGAGCACGTGGGCGGGTTGGTGCATCGTCATCTATCGTCATGTCCTTCAGAATCTCTCTCACCTGATGCGCTGGTTTCCATGAATGAAGGCATCCAGGTTCCATCCGGTTTCCATGAGTTGAGTATCCTTCAGGCCTATGCGCTTCAACACCGAGCGACTCAGCAATTTTTATGCCCGCCTCGGCGAAGCACATAGCAAACAGCACACCGTCACCCATTCACGCATGCCGCGCCCGCCACGGTGCGGGGCCGTGCAGCATGATGCCAATCACGCGCCAGAGCAAAGCGAGACGGGTTCGTGCCTTTGGGGAGACCACAGCCACAGGCGCCAGCGCGATCATCATGCCCACATAGGCAAGCAGAATCGCCACGGTAAGCGCCCCCGCCTGAATCGGCCCAAGGTAGCGCCGGGCGAAGTAGCGCGCGCTATTGACGCTGGCGCCGAGTCCAGCCGGGCTGAGATGATGCGTTCGGCTGGACCCACCCTCGAAGTGGATGATAGAGGAGACGGGGACGTAGCGGACCACATAGCCCGCGTCGCGAATGCGATAGCAGAGATCGGTATCCTCGAAATACAGAAAGATATGGGGATCGAATCCACCGACGCGCGACAGCGCCTGGCGCGCGATCAGCAGATAGCAGGCCGAGAGACTGGCGACGTCGCGCGGCGTGCGATGGTCCCAGCCCTGTAATTGCTGGCGGCGGACGCTGCTTGTCTGGATGCCGAGAAACGCCAGCGTATGACTGGCGAACAACACAGGAAGCGTATACCTGTCGCGGCACGAATACTGGAGCGTGAGATCGCGGTTGAGCACCCTGCCGCCGAGCGCGCCGCAGCGCTCCCCTAGCTCATCGGCGGCGCTGATGAGGTCGTCGAGTGGCTCGAGCACCTCAGTATCGGTATTCAGGAAGAGAATATAGCGACCAGTGCAGTAAGGGATCGCCTGATTGTTGCCCGCGCCGAATCCGCGATTCTCACGATTGTAGACACAGCGGACCGCGGGATGCGTTTCCTCCAAATTCACCAGCGCGTTTTGACTGCCATCGGTCGAGTGGTTGTCGGCAACGATGATCTCGTACAAACAGCGCGTTCCCGAATGTTCAATCGCTTGGATGCAGTCAGCTACCAGTGGCGCGTTGTTCCAGTTCAGCAGCACAATCGACACGTCAACGACCGGCTGCGAGCGCGCCAAGGCGTTCTCGTGAACGTTCTCGTGAAGGTTCTCGTTGGCATTCATGCTCAAACCAGTTGCTCTCGACGATGGTGCGTCTTCATCTTGCATGCGCGACATGCTCATGGATATGTGCACGACATGCGCCACGAGCTGCGCACCCGCGGACAGGGTTATCGCGCCGGACAAGCTGTCACTCTGGGTGGCGCATCCTGGCCCACTGTCGGCATGGTTCATGCGTCATTTGCGCATGGGTATGTTGCCATCTCAGGACAAACTAGCCTGGATTATGACGGCGTCACACCGACTTACTATCTATAATGAGCTGACCCGGCAGCCACAAGTGCCATACGAGACGTGCCAGACATCACGCCCGACGTGTAGAATACCCCAAAGAGATGATACGCTGATGCACTGCCAGCAAAAGCGGTTTTCGGAGGCGCGCAAGGAGCATTTCGCACGATGCCAGATGGATTTCTTCCGCACAGCTTTCCAGCGGCGATAAGCTGGTTTATCGGCTCGCTTACTCTTCGCGGTGATGACGTCTATGCCGTGATTGGCCTGGTCGCGGCAGTGGTCGGGCTCACGCTCTGGGTCGTGATAGAGAACCTCCGGCTCACCCGGTGGCGTTCCAGCGATGTCGCGGAGAACGCGGACCGCGCCGCGACCAGGGCGAACGGCGCAACCGGTGCAACCGGGCCATCTCCGGCGGCTGAGGCGGATATGACTCCCGTGCGCGCTCGCGCCGAGTGGCTGCTCGATGACAATACGCTGGTGCGGACGGGCGCTGTAACGCGCGAGGCGATACGGAGAAAGACGGCCGCCGCGCCACAACTGGTTCCCGCGTCCGCGCCTGTGCATGCTCCTGTGAAAACTTCCAGCTCCAGCGCGCAGCCGACGATGGACGCGAAACGGCCGCTGCGTATCGCGATGATGGGGTCGCGAGGCATCCCCGCCAGCTATAGCGGATTCGAGACGTGCGTCGAGCAGCTCTCGGTGCGGCTGGTCGAGCGCGGGCACCATGTGACGGTCTATTGCCGCTCGCATCACATCAAATGGCCTGAAAAAACGTACAAGGGCGTGCGGCTCGTGAAGCTGCCGACGATTGCCAGCAAGCATCTCGATACCATCGTGCATACCTTTCTCTCGATGCTGCACGGCGAGTTCCGCCGCTACGATGTGGTCTACATCTGCGGCGTGGGCAACGGGCCGCTGGCGGTCATCCCCCGGCTGGTGGGGAAGCCAACCGCCATCAACGTGGATGGGGCCGACTGGGAGCGCGATAAATGGGGCGGCTTCGCCAGGCGCTATCTGCAAGCCTCGGAGCGGCTGGCGACGAGGTTCGCAAGCCGCATCGTCTCCGATTCGCGGGTGGTCGAGAAATACTACCAGGACAGGTACAATACGCCTTCCGCCTTCGTGCCGTATGGCTCGGATGTCCCTCATCTGTCGCCGGGCGAGACGCTCACGCGGCTGGGGCTAAAGCCGGATGGCTACATCCTCTGGGTGGGTCGGCTCGTCCCAGAGAATAACGCACACGACGTCATCGAGGCATACCAGCGGCTTGGCGGGCCCACGACCGGGTTGCAGCTCTGCCTGGTTGGCGACGCGCCGTATAGCAGCGACTACAAGGAGGAGCTGAAGCAAAAGGCTGGCCCTGGCGTCGTCTTCGCGGGCTATGTCTTTGACAACGGCTACCACGAGCTTGGCTCGAATGCCCGCATCTACGCCTTCGCAAGTGGCGTGGGCGGCACGCATCCAGCGCTGCTGGAGGCGATGGCGTTCGGCAACTGTGTGGTGGTCAACGATATGGCCGCCAATATGGAAACCATTGGCGACGCCGGGCTTCCCTACGCGGGCGACCAAGGGGCGACCGATTTGGCGCGCGTGATGGCTCAGGCTATCGCGAATCCGGCGTTAGTCGAGGATTACCGCAAGCGTGCGGCGCATCGCGCGAAGACGGTCTATAGCTGGGAGGTGGTGACCGATCAGTACGAACGCCTGTTTGCGCAACTCGCCCGCGTCTGACCTGACCGGCGCGGTCCGTGACCAGTTCCACAGTGCGGTACCGCTGCGCATGCTCACGGTCTTCACAAATCCCGCTCAGTGATCCGGCGAAGCGGTCGTGATGGACTGGAAATGTCTGGAGGGATACTGTGCCGCTGGGAAATATCGATGGCGTCGTGATACAGCCACTGGTGCGCCACGCGGATGATCGCGGCTATTTTGAGGAGCTGATTCGCGTGACGGATGGCTTCTTCCAGGAAGGATTCGGCCAGCTCAGCCGCTCGAAGATGTATCCCGGCGTCGTCAAGGCATGGCATATCCACAAGACGCAGATTGACTGGTGGTACGTTGCCTTTGGACGGCTGCGTGTCGCGCTCCATGATCTGCGCGAGGGGTCGCCGACGCGCGGCGTCACCCAGGAGATTGCCCTCGGCGACGACCTGCCGCCCGCTGTGCTCAAGATTCCCCCAGGGGTCGCGCATGGCTGCCGGGTCATTGGCGAGACGCCCGCGCATCTCTTCTACGTCACCTCCTGCACCTACAATCCGGACGAAGAGGGACGCATCGCCTTCGACGACGCTGAGATTGGCTACGATTGGCTGAGCGGCCCGCCCATCAAGTAAATGGCGTTCATGATTACTGGGCACGCTTGATGCGATTATGCGTTGATGAGAAAAGCGTGAAACCCAGTAGAGCGGGAGCAAGCGGATGAAAGGACTGATCCTGAGCGGCGGCAAGGGAACGCGCCTGCGTCCGCTGACCTATACGCGCGCCAAGCAACTTCTGCCACTGGCGAACAAGCCGGTGCTCTTCTATGCCATCGAGTCGCTGATCGAAGCGGGCATCTATGAGATCGGCATCATCGTCGGCGATACGTATGCCGAGATCGAGGCGGTGGTGCGCGAGGCGCAGCCTGGCTGGGGCAACGACGTAGCATTCACCTTCATTCACCAGGACGCGCCCCTGGGGCTGGCGCATGCCGCCAAGATCGCCCAACCCTTCCTTGGCGACGACCGCTTTGTGATGTTCCTCGGCGATAACCTGATCGGCGAATCACTCTCCGAGCGGGTGCGTGATTTCTCGGCGCCAGATTGTCCCTACACCTGCCACATCCTGCTGACCGAGGTTGAGGATCCCAGCCAGTTTGGCATTGCCGAGCTGGAGCCTGAGCCAGCGCCAGTGGCCGTGGCTCCAGCCGCGGCGCTAGATGGCGCCAGCGCTCTGGTCGAGCCAGTGGCCGTGGTGGCTCCGGCGCTACGGGTACGCCGACTGATCGAGAAGCCCACCCAGCCGCCGAGCAATCTCGCGCTGGTGGGAGTCTATTTCTTCGATCCCAGTATCTTCACCGCCGCTGACGCCATCAAGCCTTCGGCGCGCGGCGAGCTTGAGATTACCGATGCCATTCAGTGGCTCATTGACCATGGCCACGACGTGCGCGCTCAGCGGCTCGCTGGCTACTGGATCGATACCGGCAAGATGGAGGATATCCTCGACGCCAATCGAAAGGTCTTGCTGACGTTGGACGCCGCGATTGCGCCCACTGCCCGCGTCTCGGAGAATTCCTCGTTGACCGGCATGGTGATCGTGGAGGATGGTGCGGTGATCGAGAACAGCGTGATTCGCGGGCCAGCGATTATCGGCGCGCGGACGACGCTGCGCAACGCCTACGTTGGGCCGTTCACCTCGATTTACCACGATGCCGTCATCGAGACGTGCGAGATCGAGTTCAGCATCGTGCTCGAACATAGCGTCATTAGCAACGTTCGAGGGCGTATCGAAGAGAGTCTGATAGGGCGCCACGCCGAGGTGCATACCTCAACACGCAAGCCGGGCGGCCACAAGCTGATGCTCGGCGATCATAGCCGCGTGGGCATTCTGCCGAGCTAACCGAAGTCAACCTCGGCCAGAATGAACTTTAACTTTCTGTTTCGACCATCCTAGGCGAACCGGTAGTACGGAGGGAATTAGCCGCGGCCTTCAGGCCGCGAACGGCCCCCAGCACGCTGTTCGAGGTTCATTCGTAAAGTTTATCAAGACCGAGCCAGGTGAATAAGACAATCAGGGCGGACGGAAAGGTTTCGCGGATGCAGCGCACGATATTTGTCACCGGCGGCGCCGGATTCATCGGCAGCGGATTCGTCCGCTATCTGCTGGCGGCGCAGCCTGGCGCACGGGTCGTCGTCTTCGACAAGCTGACCTATGCGGGCAATCTGGAAAACCTGGCGCCCGTCAGCGACGATGAGCGGTTCCGCTTCGTGCGCGGCGATGTCTGCGACGCGGATGCAGTGCGCGAGGCGATGAAGGGCTGCGACGCCGTAGTCAACTTCGCCGCCGAGACACACGTGGACCGCTCGATCATCGAGCCGGGCGCGTTCGTCAAGACCGATGTCGAGGGGACGTACACGCTGCTCGAAGTGGCACGCGAGGCGGGTATCGAGCGCTTCATTCAGATCAGTACCGACGAGGTCTATGGCAACGCCGAGGCGCCCGATGGCACGAGCCGCCCGTCGCTCGAAACCGACGCGCTCAAGCCGCTCTCGCCCTACGCCGCCAGCAAGGCAGGAGCCGACCGGCTGGCCTTCTCCTACTGGGCAACCTATGGCCTGCCGGTCGTCGTGACCCGCTGCTCCAACAACTATGGCCCATACCAGTATCCTGAGAAGCAGCTGCCACTCTTCATCACCAACGCGCTGGCCGACCGCCAGTTGCCCGTCTATGGCGATGGACGCAACACCCGCGACTGGATCCACGTAGACGACCACTGCTCCGCGCTGGTCACGATCCTCGACGCGCCCGCCGGGCAGGTGGTTGGCGAGGTCTTCAACGTCGGCTCGGACGAGGAGCGTAGCATCCTGCAGAACGCGAAGACCGTGCTCGCAACGCTGGGCAAGCCCGAAAGCATGATTGCCTTCGTGCCGGACCGCCTCGGCCATGTGCGTCGCCATGCCGTCAACTCGGGCAAGCTGCGCGCGCGGCTCGGCTGGGCGCCACGGGTGACGTTCGAGGACGGCATCGCGCAGGCCATCGCGTGGTACCGCGACAATACCGCCTGGCTCGACAACCTGCTGGCCCGGCAAGATGCCTTCCTGGATAATGCGCTGACGCTGGCTGCCAGCGAGTCCTAGGCCGACCAATGACCACACTCTGGATTACCGGCGCTGGCGGTGTTGTCGGCGGCAAACTGGTGGAGCAGGCGGCGGCCAGCGGGCGCTATGACCGCATCCGCGCGCTGAGCCATGCGCGCATAGCCGATGATCTCCCCGCGCGCTATCCCGCCGTCGAATGGGCCATGCTCGTCCTCGGCGACCGCGACGCGGTGCTGGAACAGGCGCGGCTGGCCCCGCCCAATGTCGTCATCAATCCCGCCGCGATGACCAATGTGGACGCCTGCGAGTCCCGTCGTGATGAGGCGTACCGGGCAAATGTGGATGGGCCGCGCGCCCTGGCCGAAATCTGCCGTGATCGTGGCGCGCGGCTGCTGCACGTCTCCACTGACTACGTCTTCCCCGGCGACGACGCGTATCCTGGACCCTATACCGAGGACGCCACGCCGCGCGCGATCAGCTACTATGGCCAGACCAAACTCGACGGCGAGCGGGCAATTGCGGCGGTCTGCGGCGATGATACGCCCTATGCGGTTGTACGGACGGCGCTGGTCTATGGCCTGGGCCGACGCGCCAACTTTGTCACCTGGCTGGCGAGCGAGCTGCGCGCTGGGCGGCGGGTGCGCATCGTCCGCGACCAGTTCAATACGCCGACCATCGCCGACGATCTGGCCGCCGTGTTGCTCTGGCTGGCGGCGCACGAGCGCACGGGTATCTACCACGCCGCCGGGCCTGATCTGGTCGGTCGGCACGAGTGGGCGCTGGCGATTGCGAATCACTTCCACCTCGATACCAGCCTGATCGACTGGGTCACCTCCGCCGAGCTGGCGCAGCCCGCGCCGCGTCCCCTGCGCAGCGGCCTCACCTGCGCCCGGCTGCTGGCCGTGCCGGATGCGCCTCGCCTGCGTGGCATCGCCCACGGCCTCTCCGAGATCGACTGGCTTGCGACTTAGCCAACAGTCTATGCGGAATCATGGTACGAATGCGGCGCAACGTCGGCTGGCGGCTAAAGCCGCGCCTAAGCGCTTGCAGCGGCAAAGGCCGCCTGCGCGGCCTGCCAGATGGGCGACCGCGCAATGTGCGCTCTGGAGCCTGCGTAGGCAGGCTTTGCGGCCACGGCGGAGCGGAGGCCCGTATGCGCGGCTTTAGCCGCCAGCAGCGTTCCCACCACCCATCATCTTCCCGTGGACGGGTATACTCTGCTTTGTGGGTAGCCTGCGAGACAGGAAAGTGTTGAGGCGATGCCGTGGGCATGAGAACAGAGGCGACGATTCGCGTGCTCTTCATGGGCACGCCTGATTTCGCGGTGCCATCGCTACGGGCGCTGACGGAGCAGGCCAACGCGGGGCTGGCGGTGGCGGGCGTGGTCACGCGGCCCGATAAGCCCGTTGGCCGCAGGCAGCAGGTTGTCTACTCGCCGGTCAAGCAGTTCGCGCTGGAGCATAATATCCCCGTCTACCAACCTGGGCCACTGCGCCGCCCAGAGGCGCTGGCGCTCCTGAGCGACCTTGCCCCCGACCTGATCGTCGTCGCCGCCTTCGGCCAGATACTGCCGCCGGAGGTGCTGGCGCTGCCTCTACATGGCTGCCTGAATGTGCATGCCTCGCTGCTGCCCCGCTGGCGTGGCGCCTCGCCGATCAACACGGCCATCGTGGCGGGCGATACCGAGACAGGCGTGACAATCATGCTGATGGACGCCGGGCTGGATACCGGGCCAGCGCTCGCACGCCGCGCCACACCTATCGGCGCCGAGGAGACGGCGGGCGAGCTGAGCGAGCGGTTGGCGCTGCTGGGCGCCGAGCTGCTGGTCGAGACGGTTCCCCGCTGGCTGGCGGGCGTGATTACACCGGAGCCGCAGGACGAGTCGCGGGCGACCATGACACGGCTGCTGCAGAAGAGCGATGGCCGACTCGACTGGCAGCGCCCGGCGGATGAGCTGGCGCGGCTGGTGCGGGCATATACACTATGGCCGGGAGCCTTCACCACCTGGGACGGACATACGCTCAAGATTCTGCGGGCGCGGGCGCTACCGTTCGAGACAGATTTGCCGCCTGGCGTGTGTTTCGCTCCGGCTGGCGATCCGTCGCTGGCTGTCATATGCGGGGAAGGGGCGCTCGCGCTTGAGGTGATACAATTGGAGGGCAAGCGCGCCATGCCATCCGCTGAGGTAGTGCGTGGCCATCCAGCGCTTGCCAGCGCGCGCCTGGGCAGCTAGACCCGTAGCAACTAAATTGGTTAGTAATACTCCTCCCCAAGAAGTGCGCGGCTACAAAAGGTCTGGTTCCCCTCTCCCTTTAGGGGGAGGGGCTAGGGGAGGGGGCTGTATCCCTAGTACATCTCGAACGGCTCGATACTACGATGACTTCTCTCCCGACGACCGACAATACAGCGCCCGATACCGTAACTCCTGCTCGCACCGACCTGCTCGGCCTCACGTTTGCCGAACTGGTCGCGTGGCTGGCGGAGCGCGGCCAGCCAGCATTCCGCGCGAAGCAGCTGGCGGGCTGGATCTATACCTCGCTCGTCCCTGATTTCGCTGCCATGCGCAACCTTCCGGCAACGCTCCGCGAACAACTCGAACGCGAGGCGAGCATCGCTGGCCCGCGGGTGCGCACCGAGGTCAAGGCGAAGGATGGCCGGACGCGCAAGCTGCTGCTGGAGCTTGCCGATGGGCGACTGATCGAGACCGTGCTGATGCTCTATCCTGCCAGCGGCGAGAGCCGTGCGCGAGCGACGGTCTGCGTCTCGACCCAGGCGGGCTGCGCCTATGGCTGCACCTTCTGCGCGACGGGCCAGATGGGCTTCGACCGCCACCTGACGGCAGGCGAGATCGTGGCGCAGGTGCTCCACTTCGCCCGCGAGCTGCGCGCCCAGCCGTGGGTCGCGCCCGATGGCGAGGCGATTGACCGCGTGAGCAATCTCGTCTTCATGGGCATGGGCGAGCCGTTCCACAACTACGACAACACCCTGCGGGCGGTGCGCATCCTCAACATGCCTGGGGGGCTGAACATCGGCGCGCGCCACATGACCATTTCGACGGTCGGCCTCGTGCCGGGCATATTGCGGCTGGCCGAGGAGCCGCTCCAGGTGAATCTGGCGATCTCGCTCCACGCACCCAACGACGAGATGCGGCTGAAGACGATGCCAGTCACGCGCAAATATCCGATTGCGCAGGTGCTCGAAGCCTGCCGCGAGTATGTGGCGCGCACCAACCGACAGGTGACGTTCGAGTATGTGCTGCTGGCGGGCGTCAACGACGCGCCTGAACACGCGCGCGAGCTGGCGACGCTGCTCTCCCCGCTGCGTCACCTCTGCCACGTCAACCTCATCCCGGTCAACAAGACCGCCGCCAGCTATGCCGTCCCGTCGGGCGAGGCGATCCGTGCCTTTCGCGAGACGCTACGTGCGGGCGGCGTCAGCAACAGCGTACGCGCCGAGCGTGGCGACGACATCGCCGCCGCCTGTGGCCAGCTCAGCACTCACGAACGGCAAAAAGCAGTGGCGACGAGTCCAGATGCATCCTAATGCACGTGTTGCCGCTGATAATGGTGCGCGACACGAATGCGGTTGCCGCAGGTGCGGGTGTCGCACCAGCGTCGACTGCCGTTCTTCGACGTGTCATAATAGTGCAGCACGCACGCCGGATTTTCGCACATCTTGATCCGCCCCGGATCGCGTTCAGCAAGTACGATCGCTGCCGCGTGCGCCAGTGGCGCCAGCAGGTCGCGTGGTTCGCGATAGGTATAGCGCCTTTCGATGGCCCATCGTCCCGTCGCGGAGTCACTCGGCGCAATCTGCTCGTAGCCCGCCCGCCGCTGAAGGATCGCGTTGAGCGCGTCAATCGCATCCGACGACGGCGGAACCCCGGCAATCAGCCCTTCAACCATCGCAAGCAGCCGTGTCCGCAGCGCCCGTAATTCCGTGAGAGTGGCCGATGCCTCAGTTGTCCCACGCCAGTTCTCCGCTAGATCAGTGGCGATGGCCATGTCGAGCATCTTCGCCTCTACCAGCCAGCGCAGGAAATCGTCGAACGTCTGGATGAGATCGACGGGCTGGCCTCGGTCAACGATCAAGGTATTGAGAAAATCAAGGCAATCGTCGTTGCCAACAAAGAGAAACGGCATGGCAGGGCGTGCCGAGTATAGGGGTGCTGGGTCAGTCATGGTGTTTGGTCTCCGGTAAACGGTCGATGCCGTAATTCTAATACGCAAAATGGCCGTTGACAAATTAGCTGGCAGTTCTCTACAGTCTAATTACCTAAATAGCTATTTGGGCATTAAAGCAAAGGGGGAAGGGCAATGGAGAATGACACGAAACCAGCAATGAGTGTCGTCTCGGTGAACGTGGGGCGGCCGCGCGAAGTGCTCTGGCACGGCAAGATGGTGCTGACGAGCATCTACAAGTATCCTGTAGAGGAGCCAATCCTGCTCAAGCCGGATAATTTCGTCGGCGATCAGCAGGCTGACCTGACGGTGCATGGCGGGCCAGATAAGGCGGTCTATGTCTATCCGGCAGGCTATTACGACGAGTGGCGGCGCGAGCTGCCCGACATGGACTTGCCATGGGGTATGTTCGGCGAGAATCTGACGATGGCTGGCGTCAGCGATACCACTGTTTACATCGGAGATCGCTATCGCATCGGCTCGGCGGAGGTCGTCGTCACGCAGCCACGTCTGCCCTGCTATAAGCTCGGCCTTCGCTTCGGCAGAGATACCTTCGTCAAGCAGTTCTTGCAGAGCGGCCGCACCGGGTTTTATTTCCGGGTTATTCGCTCTGGCGAAATCGCCGCTGGTGACGCCATGACGCTGCTTGCGCGCGAAACCCACGGGATCGCGGTCGCCGATATCGTCCGTCTGTATGCGCGCGACCGGTTCGATGAAGAGGGGATGCGGCGTGCGCTGAGTTCACCGAGCCTGCCTGACGGGTGGCGTGAATGGTTTCAGGAGCGGCTTGACCGTGTTTCGTGAATAGGAGCAACGCCTCCGACCAATTGATGGCCTTCGGTCTATCTGCCAGACACACAAAGAGCCGCTCTCCCACAATGGAGGAGCGGCACATAGCGCGTCAGATTCCGCCCAAACCTAGCTGGCTGGCGTTGCGGTGGCCTGGGCAGCTTGCGCGGCGGCCTGGCGCGCCTGAGCGGCCAGCGTGATCTTGCGCACCTTCGGCACCTTGACCATCGTGCGCAGGCAGCGCGTGCAAATCTTGACACGCTTCATCTCGCCGTCGATCATCAGGCGGCGCTGTTGCAGGTTGAGGTTGAACCGGCGATTCGTTTTGCGGTTCGAGTGGCTGACATTATGCCCGTACATGGGCTTGCGGTGGCAGACATCACAACGGGCGGACATATTCCTCCACCTTCACAAACTGGCTTCACACAAGGGCATACAGGACATATTCCAGCGCCCGTCGTTGGCTCCCGCGCCTATCCCTTCCAGGCTACGGATTCCCGCTTCCTGTTGACCGAGGCGACCAGCAATGGTATATCATTCCCAGCACGCGCCACATCACAGTAGGCACGCTATTCGGCGTCGTGTGCTGGTTCTTACGCGATGATGGGCAACATCAGGCGAAAGCGCCGAAGGCACCAGGCTAGTATAACATGACTCCGCGCTTTTGCGCAAGCACACTGGGGCCAGACGTGTTAGAATACGCGCGAATATAGTAGCGCGCTAACAATTCATGGCCGTGCTTGGCGGCATGCGCGCGTTTCCCTGGATAATCCTATGAGACATGGGGCCAGTGTATCACTGGTCCTGAATGTCAGGAAAGCCAGGAAAGTCAGGCGAAGGTCAGGTAGATCATGTCGAAGATGCACAGCGGGCCAGCCGGTGTGAATCCCACGCGCGTCTATCCGCACGGACAGGCTCCCACTGAGAGCGAGCCAGCTGGCAGGATAGAGGTATCCACCCGCGCAATCTCCACGGTTGCCGGGCGCGCGGTTGCCCAGTGCTATGGCGTGGTCGGCATCGCCGCGCGCCATCCGCGTTTCGCCACCGTCGAGACACTCCCGCCCGAACAGTACGGGCGCGGCGTCGAGGTGCGCTTCGGGGATGACCATGTGAGTATTGATCTCTATGTCGTGCTCGAACACGGGCTGCGCATTAGCGAGATCGCGCACAACATCATGTCGAATGTGAAGTTCGCGGTCGAGCGCACGCTTGGGCTGCCTGTGGTCCGCATCAACGTCAACGTGCAGGCGTTGCGCGTCAGTCGCGATTCATAGATAGACAAAATCGGGTTCAATCCTCACACACAAGGGAGGGCGAGTTGGGGCGCTGGCCCCCCGCAGGAAATATGGCAAAGGGTTTCTTCTCACGCTTCACCAGCGCGCGACCGAAACAAATCAGTGTCTTCGATGGACAGGATTTGAAGCGCGCCGTCCTCGCGGGGCAAGCCTGGCTTGAACAACACCGCGAGGCGATCAACGCGCTCAACGTCTTCCCCGTCCCCGACGGCGACACCGGCACGAATATGACGCTTACCATGCGCGCGGCGACCAAGGAAATCGCCGACTCCGCCGAGACCTCCGCCAGCGCCATCGCGGCCATCTTCTCGCGTGGCGCGCTGATGGGCGCGCGGGGCAACTCTGGCGTCATCCTCTCACAGATTCTGCGCGGCCTGAGCAAGGGACTCGAGGGCAAAACGACCTTTACCGCCGTGGATTTCGCCGCCGCCCTGCAAGAGTCGGCGCGCCTGGCGTATAGCGCGGTGATCAAGCCGGTCGAGGGCACGATTCTGACGGTGATCCGCGACGCCGCCGAGGCTGCCCGCCAGAGCGCGGCCAATGGCGCGAATCTCTCGGCGATGCTGGGCGATACTGTGCGCGCGGCCCAGGCATCCGTCGCCCGGACGCCCGATCTGCTGCCCACGCTCAAACAGGCGGGCGTGGTGGACGCTGGCGGGCAGGGGCTGGCCACCATCCTCGAAGGCGTCTGGCGCTACTCACGCGGTGAGTCGCTGACGATGAGTCCGCGCGAGTTCCGCGAAGAGGTGGCCGACGCCCATCACAAGGGCATGGTGACGGTGGAGGAAGAGTTTGGCTACGAGGTGGTCTTCCTGCTGGAGGGCGAGAACCTCGATGTAGACACCATCCGCCAGACAATCATCGACATGGGCGGCGTCTCGACGGTGGTCGCGGGCGATCACACGCTGCTAAAGGTCCATACCCACACCCCAACCCCAGGCAAAATCCTCGATTATGGCGTTGGCCTGGGCAGCCTGCAAGACATCAACATCGAAAACCTCCAGGCGCAGAGCCTGCGCTACGCGGCGGATAGCGCCCGACAGCATGGGTTGAACGCGACTACTGGCGCCGAGACCGCAGCCGCCAACGGACGCGGTGTGGGAACGGCGGTGGCCGCGCCGGTTGTGGCGCCGCCCGCTGAGACACCATCCACGGGCGAGATCAACACGGTCGCGGTGGCGGCGGGCAATGGCTGGGTTGAGCTTTTCCAGAGCCTGGGCGTCAGCGCCATCGTCCCCGGCGGCCAGACGATGAACCCCAGCACCCAGGAGCTGCTCGAAGCGGTGCAGCGCTGTCCCTCCTCAAAGGTCATTCTGCTGCCCAATAATGGCAATGTCATCATGAGCGCGCGGCAGGTGCCTGAGCTGGTCACTGGCAAAGAGGTCTACGTCATCCCCTCCGATTCGCTGCCTCAGGGCGTCGGCGCATTGCTTGCCTTCAATTTCGAGGCCGATTTCCCCACGAACTGCCAGGCGATGGAGCAGGCCAGCAAGCACGTGCAGACCGCCGAGATCACCCAGGCGGTGCGCACCGTCCAGATCGATGGCATCAACGTGACCGAGGGCGACATCATTGGGCTGGTTAATAACCGGCTGGTGACGGCGGGCACGGACCGGCAGACGGTCGTGCGCGACACGCTCACCCGGATGAACGTCGCCCAGTTTGAGATTGTGACGCTCTACTCAGGCGAAAATGTGAATGCGGCAGCGGCGGACGAGATGGCCCAGCGCATCAAAGAGTGGTTCCCAGCGCAGGAGATCGAGGTTGTCCATGGTGGACAGCCGTATTACGACTTCATCATCTCGGCTGAATGAGCGGCATAAAGGCCGGGACGGTGAGGTATACGCCGATGTGGCGTAAGAAAGCAGGATGGTGTGGCAGTACAGATCGTTGTAGACAGCACGGCGGATATTCCACGAGATCGCGCGCGCGATCTTGGCATCGAGGTTGTGCCGCTGACGGTCATGTTTGGTGACCAGTCATTTCAGGATGGGGTGGACCTCGACGGCCCGGCGTTCTATCAAAAACTGAGCAACAGCCCCGTCATGCCGACAACATCCACACCCCCACCCGCGCTCTTCGAGGAAACGTACCGCCGGTTGATCGCAAACGGCGCGACCGGCATACTGAGTATGCATATCAGCGGCAAGCTCAGCGGCACCTTTTCGGCGGCGCGCCAGGGGGCCGAGGCCGTAACAGCCGATACGCATGTGCCAATCGAGGTAGTAGATTCCGATACGGTGAGCGGCGGATTCGGGCTTCCGGCGGAGATGGTGGCGCGTGAGGCGCGCAACGGCGCGGACCTGGCAGCGCTCAAAGCGCATGCGGAGAGCCTCTGTTCGCGCGTCCACGTGATCGCTGTGCTCGACACGCTGGAATTCTTGCAGCGCGGTGGCCGTATCGGTCGCGCGCGGGCGATGGTCGGCACGCTGCTGAGCGTCAAGCCGCTGATCGAGGTGCGCGCGGGGCAGGTGCTCCCGCTGGAGAACGTGCGCACGCGCAGCAAGGCGCTCGAACGTATGGGACAGATCGTGACGGCGCTAGGAGAGCTTGAGTCGCTGGCAATCGTCGCCTCAGACTCGGTGGTGGCCGACCAGATTACCGCGGTGGCCGAGGGCTTCTGGCACGGGCCAATCGAGCGATTCGCGCTTGGCCCGGTGGTGGGCACGCACGCTGGCCCCGGCGCGGGCGGAATCGCCGCTATCACACGCGCGTAGACTGGGCGGCGGCAGAGCGCAGAGTGATCCGTTTGGGCTGGCGGGAGGAGCCATGCCAGACTACTTTACCCGCGACGAGGCCGAGTCGCTGATTCCGCGCATCACACCGGTGCTGCGTGAGATTCAGCGGCTGCGTCGCGCCCAGGTGGCGCATGACGAAGCGGTGGCCGCCGACCGGGCGAAGGTGCTCGGCAACGGCCACATGCCGCCGGACAAATTGCGCGAGCACCAGCAGGGCAGCGCCTCCGCCGAACAACGCATCGCCCGCCTCGTGCGCGCTATCACCGAGCTGGGCATCCTTGTCAAAGACCTCGATACCGGGCTGGTGGACTTCCCGACGCTGCGCGACGACCGCGAGGTCTACCTCTGCTGGCAACTGGGCGAGCCACACATCGCCTGGTGGCACGAAATCGAGGCAGGTTTCGCTGGGCGCATGCCACTGGAGGATGTGGAATAGCCGTCAGTTGGGCTCCAAGCGCCTCTATTTGCGTACGGTGAGGCAGCAGAAGTCACGCGGCGGCCTGACGCCCAGCACGCGGAAGGGCAGCTCTGGCCTCTGGGTGATCTCCAGGTGATGGAGCGCGGCTGGTCCATAGAAGCGCGTCGCGATGGCATAGGCGTCTTCCAGGCTGGGGAAGGTGATGGTCAGGCGCCCCGGCAGGGTGGCGTACCAGAAGCCATGACGCGCGAGCCAGCCGGGATCTTCCGGCCAGAGGATGAGAATCCGTCCGCCGGGGCGTGTCACTCGCTGCAGCTCATCCAGGCCGCGCTCGCCACCGCGCGCCTCCTGCACGCCAAACGCCGAACAGGAGATGACTGCATCCACGCTGTCGTCGGGCAGCGGCACCCGTCGAAAGACGCCGCGCAGCACCTCGACGTTGCGGAGATCGGCATCAGCCACCTTGCGCTCCAGCAGTTGGAGGAGCGGCGGCGCGGCATCCATCGCGTAGACGGTGCGCGCGCGCCGGGCCAGTGGCAGCGTGACACGACCAGCGCCGGCGCCGGCATCCAGCACCACCGCATCGTTCACGTGAGCAGCATCGAGCGCGCCGAGATGCACCTGCTCGCCAGCGGTAAGCCGCTCGTAGTCATCCGGGCTTTTCCAGTAGACCAGCTCCCAGAAAAGGGTCTCGAGCACGGCCCGGCGCGCCGCCTCGCGCTCACCGCCGGGAATGTCCCGCTGGCGGGTTTGGGCGAATGTGGCGCGATCATCGGGTGCGAGCGCCCGCTCGATGCGCCTCGCCAGCGGCGCTAGCGCGTCCTGCCCCTCTGTCTTATCCGCCGCGAAGGCGCAGCCTGCCATGATCGGGGACACTGCGCCCGACACGTTGGCGATCACCTCACGCAGATGCGCCTCGTCGAAGACGGCGAGGTCGGCAAGAGTGAATGCGGTTGTTGGCTCGATGCTCATGATATCCCTCATCTTCGGGCGCGCATCCTGGCGCAAAATTTCCCGCAAAGGGTTTCGGCAATCATTGTGCCACATACTCCGCGCATGGTGTGGCGCAGCAAATCGTTGATAGAGGCAGTGTATGCCATCAGCGTCGCCCAAACGTTACGGCGCGCGTGACGAAAGAGACATTAGGGTCACAGTCAGCGCATCGGCTCCGCACGCTTTGACAACACAAGCGCAACAGGATCCCGAAGCATCCTCGTCAACATACCAGCTCCATGTGATGGGGTTGACACACCCCACATTCGTGACGTATCATCAATGACATGTAATCGATGATGCGTCATTGATATCGACCGCAGAGAGGAGAACATCGAATGCGTATTCATGCCATCGAGACGGGAACCGTCGCTATCACACAGAATTGGCGTCGCGGCAAGGGATCTGGCGCCCTACGTCGAATCAACACCTTGGTCGACCGCCGTTGGACCAAGCCGCTGCCCATCTACGCATGGGTCATCGAACATCCGGAAGGCGTCATCGTCGTGGATACCGGTGAGACAGCACGTGCCAGCCAGCCTGGCTACTTTCCTGGCTGGCAGCCCTACTTCCGTTTTGCTGTGAAGGAGTGGGTTCGTCCTGAGGAGGAGATCGGCCCGCAGATGCATGCGCTAGGGATCGATCCACAGCGCGACGTGCGCTGGTTGGTGATGACCCATCTGCATACCGACCATGCCGGTGGCCTCTCGCACTTCTCCGGCATAGAAACCCTCGTATCCCGCACGGAATATGTCGGCGCTCAGGGTATCCGTGGGCGAATCGAGGGTTATCCCAACCACCGCTGGCCCGACGTGTTCGCGCCGCGCCTGCTGGACTTCAAAGATCGCCCGTATGGCCCCTTCACACAAAGCCTGCCGCTAACCAGGGCGGGCGACGTTCTGCTAGTGCCCACACCCGGTCACACGCGCGGACATCTCTCGGTCGTCGTCCAGGACGGTGACCACGCGGTCTTCCTGGCTGGCGACACTTCCTATACCGAGGAGCTGCTGCTTGACCGCGCGCCCGATGGCGTTGGGCCAGATGCGGTGCAGGAAATCGACACCCATCGGCGCATCCTTCAACTTGCTCAGACGTTGCCCCTGGTCTATCTTCCCACCCATGACCCCGACTCAGCGCAACGACTTGCCGAGCGGCGCGTCATGCCTATGGCAGCGGTCGCCGCGTCGCTTGCGGCGTAACGTTGGTGATGTTCGCGTATTTGACATCACTGTGCCTGGGAGCAAATGCGAGAAAGGGGTCTTATGGAGACTATGGAGCCGATTGAAGAGTTGCGGTATCTCGTGCTGGCAGCGCAGCGCGAGGGAAACCGTCTTCTCGCCGATGGGTTACAGCCGCTCGAGCTTACCCCGTCGCAAGCTGAAGCACTGCGTGTGCTTAAGGACTGGGAGCCGCTCGCCCTGGTAGAACTGGGTTCTCTTCTGGTATGCGAGCAAGGGAGTCCCAGCCGCCTGGTGGCGGGCCTGATCTCGGCTGGCTACGTCGAGCGCGCGCCGTCGCTCGATGATCGGCGCAAAGTTGTATTGACGCTAACCTCGCGGGGACGTGAGGTGGCTGAGCGGGTGCGTGTCGTTGAAACAGCACTGCATACCGCGTTGAGCAGCCTGATCGCACCGCACCAGCTCGAGGAGCTGCTGCCGATCTTTCGGCGTATCGTCACCGGCCGTCCAGCGGGTGACGCGCTCGCTCGTCGCCTCGGGCGGCTGCCGCTGCCAGCGCGGGAAGACGAGCGAAGGGAGGATATCAATGCTCACAATTGAGGCTCAGGCGCAGATTGCACGTCCCGCGCATGAGGTGTTCGCGTTCCTGGCTGATTTTACCCATATGCCGCTCTGGAACTATTATATCCAGACGGTGAGGCAAGTCACGCCAGACCCGCTGGGCGTGGGGACTGTCTTCGACCAGGTCCGGCGCAATGACCGCCAGCGGTACGTTATCACTGAGCTCGTGCCCAATCAAGAGGTCGCTGTGCGCACGTTGCCCCCAGCGCGACCTCTGACGCTCCGCTTCCGTGTGGAGGCCGATCAGCAGGGTGGAGCGAGGGTGACCGAGACGTGGAACCTGGACACAGGGTTGCCAGGACCGTTGGAGCGCCTGGCCCAACCTCGTGTCCGGAAGGCGGTCGCTGTGAATCTGAATGTACTCACGACGCTCCTTGATACCGGAGAGGCGCGCCTGCCGGATGGACGCGTCGTGTCATACGTCCTTCCACAAAACTAGAGCGTGACGCGGCCGTTGCCAGCGGGCATGGTGAAGCGCATGAAGCCGCCATTGACCAGGCGCGTGCAGACGACGGCGATGGTGTAGTAGATGGCGAAGATAAGCAGCCGTTCGAGCGTGCTCACCAGAAAATCGGCGATAGCGAGATGGGCTGAGCCGCTCGCGCCGAAACGCGCGATATCCGGCGGGCCAGCCGCGCCACCCCAGAGCGTCGCCTCACCCAGCAGCAGCGCAATCAGCACATTGGCGCCGGTACAGGTGAGCGCCAGAATCGGCCCCAGCCGCCAGAAGCGGCGGCTCATCTTCTCGCGCTTGGTAGACTTGACCCGCATCGCCGCCCAGACAGGAGGCGCGACAAAGAGCAGCGTCCGTATAATCAGGACGACCGGAAAGAGCCAGAAGGGCCAGAATGCGACGGGCACCAACCCGAGCAGCTGCGCGGCGATGAAGATCAGCGTGCCCTCGACAATAGCCCGGCGCATCGTCGTCTTGCGAAACATCCAGAACCTCTTCCCGTCCGCTCACACCCGTATGGCCGTATAGGCCGATTATAGCGCGCAAAGGCTGCCCGCGCTCAACGGCATAGCCCCGATGCGCCTGGCTGAGCTGTCTAGCTGCCGAAGAGCCAGCCGCCGTTGACGTGCAGCACCTCGCCGGTGACAAACGACGCCTCTGGCGAGGCCAGGTACGCCACCGCCGCCGCGATATCCTCGGCGCTGCCGGGGCGGCCAGCGGGTGTCTCGGCCACGATGCTCTGGATGCGCTCATCCGTCCAGTGACCCGTGAACTCAGTCTGGGCGATGAAGCCGGGGACGACGACATTCGCCGTGATGCCCTCCTTGCTGAGATCGCGCGCCAGCCCATGCGTCATCCCGATCAATCCTGCTTTGGCGGCGGCATAGTCGATGGAGCCGCCGCGCTGGCCGCCGGTATACGCCGCGATGGAGCTGATGCTGATGATCCGGCCACCGGGACGGGTGAGATAGGGCGCGACGGCGATGGACATCAGGAACGCGCCGGTCAGGTTGGCGGCAATTGTCTCGTCCCAGTTCTGGGCCGCCTCGTCCAGCGGCATGCCCGCGCGGACGCCCATGGCGAACCCGGCGGCGTTCACCAGCACATCAACCTGACCCCAGCGCTCGACGACCAGCGCCATCGTCGTGGCGACCTGATCGCGCTGGCTGACATCGAGCGGATACCAGGACGACGACGCGCCAATCGCGTCTGATGTCTCCCGCAGAGGCTGCTCGCGTCGCCCCAAGATGACGACATGATAGCCCTGTTGGGCCAGCTTTTCGGCAGTTGCGCGGCCTATGCCGGTCCCGCCGCCAGTAATCAATGCCACACGTGTTCGCGCCTTATCCACGAAGAGGTAACTCCTTAGTGAGATAGAGACAGGGCGGCGTTCAGCGCAGCCAGTCCTCGTCGTCGCCCAATTCGACCGGGCGCGAGTCCCATGGCTTGAAGCCGCTGCTCGATGCCGCCGGATCGAATCCCGAACGCGCCGCCGGATCGGCCCCTGAGCGGGCAGGAATGTCCGCAAAGGTCGGATCAACCATCCCGGGCGGAACAGGCATGGTGGGAATGTTGGCGATACGTGGGTTGCCCGCGCTGGCGGAGGCGGCCTGGGGCGAGCCGATGCCCATCATCGCCAGGAACTGCGCGGCGTAGACGTGCGGATTGGCGGCGTAATCCACGAAGGCGCGCGCGCGATTGGTGATCGCCTGCCAGTGCCCCCGCTCCACCAGCACCCGCGGCACCAGCAGCGTGCCCAGCGCCAGGCTGCGGACTGGTAGCTCCAGATATTCGATCATATGCTCAGCCGAGAATCCGCCGGAGATTTGTAGGCTCATATGGGTCAGCTGGCGCAGCAACGCCCGGACGTACATCGGCCCGCCCAGCGCCTCCGCCGGGAAGAGCTTCACCATCTCCGCGCCCGCCCGCTGCGCCGCGATGATTTCGGATGGCGTGAGCGCCCCCAGCACGCAGGCGACTCCGGCCTCCTGGCAGATCAGCGCCAGCTCGGGATTGAAGACCGGCGAGGCGATGAACCGCGCGCCCGCCGCGATGGCGTCGCGGGTCTGCTTGCCATCCAGCACAGCGCCCGCGCCCACCAGCACGTCCTGGCGCGTCGCCATGTGCGTCAGGATCTCCTGCGCGCCAGGAATGGTCAGCGAGACCTCGATGGTGCTGACGCCGCCCGCGGCCAGCGCATCCACCACACTCAACGCCTGCATCGCCGTCTCGGTACGCACCTCGGCGACAATACGGCGGCGACTCATCAGTGAAACCACTTCGCGCGGAATCATCGGCAATACCCCCTCGGCGTCACGCCAGCGCCAGCTATCCCGCACATGGCGCGGGCAGCGCGTCTATCGCTGAGCGACGGCGCTACCACCATCCTACCACGCCCTGTCGCACGGCGTTTCTAGAACAAGTTTTCCACATTTGGCGTGAGCTATCCACAGCACTGGTGGATAACGGCTCCTGGCGTCAACGCCAGACATAGGCTGTAACCTGATGCGGAATATGGTACTGATGGTTGCTATGCCAGAGTTGCGGGTGTGGCGTCGCGTCGGGGTAGCCTGTATCAATTGCTGACCTTGACACGTCCGGCTCTCGCTTCTATACTCTGACATGACGAGAGATGAAACTCAGCAGTCTGTTAGTTGGAGCCGCTGTAGATGTTGAGCCGCCACGGCGTTTGCGGGTATTGGTATTATTGGTATAGCCCTCCGGCCTGACGGATGGGCCGCAACGCTTGGCGGCGGCAAGACTGGCTCACGGCAGGTCGGAGGGAAAAGCAGAGGAAACCCAACCTCTGCTTTTTTGATGCCCGCGACCTTGCTGCCAGTGTCTCGTCTGTCGCGGGCTTCCGGTTTCCCCCGCGACCTCGCCAATTGCTCCATCCCGTTGGTTGGAGTGAAGCAATACGCGAGCGGCGTGTCTGGTTGACGCGACGCGCCAGACCGGAAGTGAGGGATACTCGTATGGTGGTTGTGCTGCGAGAGGACGCCTCGGCGGAGGAACGCCAGGCCGTCAGTGCTGTCTTATCGGATGCTGGAATCGCGGCGCGGGCGGTCCGCTGGGCGGAACATGACCTGTATATCCCCGAGGCGGCGCTCTCGCCGAGCCTCCAGCAGTCCCTGGCGGCGCTGCCCGCCGTGGAGCGATGTCTCGCGGTCGAGTCGCCGTTTGTCCTCGCCAGCCGCGAGCTGCACCCGGAGAAGTCGCTGGTGCGCGTCGGCCACGCTGTCTTTGGTGGCGCTGAGCCTGTCTTGATTGCCGGGCCGTGCTCGGTGGAGGATGAGGCGCAGATCAACGAGGCCGCCGAGGCGGCGGCAGCCGCGGGCGCGCAGGTGCTGCGTGGCGGTGGATTCAAGCCGCGCACCTCGCCCTACAGCTTTCAGGGACGCGGACTCGAGGGCATTCTCCTGCTGGAGGCGGCGGGCGCGCGCGTCGGGCTGCCGGTCGTCACCGAGGTGATGGAGCCAGCGCTGGCCGCCGTTGTCGCCGAGCATGCCGACATGCTCCAGGTGGGCAGCCGCAACATGCAGAACTTCCCGCTGCTGCGCGCCGTCGGCCGGACGGGCCGCCCAGTGATGCTGAAGCGCGGCTTCGCCTCCACGCTCGACGAGTGGCTGCTGGCGGCAGAGTATATTCTAGCTGAGGGCAACGCGCATGTGGTGCTCTGCGAGCGGGGCATTCGCGGCTTCGATACCCATACGCGCAACGTGCTCGATCTCGCCTGCGTGCCGCTGCTCTCGCGGCTGACGCATCTGCCGGTAATCGTGGACCCCAGCCACGCGACCGGCCAGCGCGACCTGGTGTTGCCGATGGGTGTGGCGGCGATTGCCGCAGGCGCCGACGGGCTGATGGTCGAGATGCACCCACGCCCCGATGAGGCGCTTTCCGACGCCGCCCAGACGATTGACGCCGTGACCTTGCGTGCGCTCGCCACCCAGGCGCACAGCGTGCGCGCCGCGCTGCTGGCCGCGCAATCCCCCGACGAGCCAGCGTCACCCCCCGCGAAGACCCGCCAGCCCGCCGCGCGCCTGGGCTAGGCCGCCCGAATGCTGTAGAATGTCCGCGAGCCGACAACGGCGTCGGCATAGCATGAGAGGGTGCAGCAGGGAAAGAAGCCAATGGACGTGCGCATTCGGCTGGCAACGCTGGAGGACTACGCTGGTTTCGTCGCGGTGGCAGGCGAGACGCATGCGCACCATGTCGCCGCTGTTCCCCGCGTCTTCCGCAGTGTGGATGTGGCTGTCCCGGAAGAGTATTTCGCGCAGCTGGTGACTGGGGATGACTCTGATGTCATCGTTGCTGTGGTCAGCGGCTCGATCGTGGGTTACGCCGTTCTGCTGCATCGCCGCGCCGCTCGTGAGATGCTCGTGCCGCGTACGTACGCCCACATCGAAAACTTTGGCGTGTCCGCAGCGTATCGCCGTGAAGGCATCGGACGGCAGCTTATCGAGGCATGCGTCGCGCGGGCGAGGGAGCGGGGCGCCACCAGCCTGGAATTGGACTGCTGGGAGGCGAACCAGGAGGCGATTGCTTTCTACACATCACTCGGCATGCACGTCACGCGCCGCTATTTCGCGATGGACATCTGAGGCAGGCATAGCTCGTCGCTGTCCCATAGTGCGCATCGCATAGCGCGTTGCCCGACTACATGGCTACATGGCGCATACAACAGCGCAGAGGAAGCCAGACGTTATCCAGCTCCCTCTTGTTCTAATACATAGCGGCGATAGACACTATCGCACGCCCTCCCACAGCATTCGTTCCGGGGCGAGCGGATCATCCACGACTGCGGACGTCGTGTCGAAGCGCATCGTCGCTCTCCGTTGCGGATCGTACCTCGGCCAGCCGGGGTCGCCACTGGTCGCGAAGGCTATCCAGGCAGCGTGCATGGCGTCGGTTAGTTGTTGCGGCGGGTTGGTTCCCAGCAGATCAGTTCCCTGGCCCAGCGTGTCGAAGACAAAGGGAATCTCAAGCGCATGGCATGCGCCAAGCAGTCCGTTGAACTGGGGCGAACGCCATGCGAACTCGTACATATACGTCGCTGGGGCGTTCCGCGCGTGAGCTTCGGCCAGGCGAACAGATGGAATACGCCAGTACCAGTCGCCCTGGATCGCCGCGAACAGGTCGCCCGCGCTGGCATTGGGATGCTTCGCCCGATAGGTCGCCAACGCCGCATCGATGGGAAGCCCATAGGCCGCCACCGCTCCGGCAAACGCTTCATCGCTGATATCTTTGATGGCGCCACCAGGCACCAGGAACAACCTCCATTCGTCGGCGTTCGAGCCAACCAGGAGATCTACGTTCGCACTGGCTCCAGCGCTGATGCGGTCTATCGGAGGCGCGGGCAGGGTGACACCATCTACCACAGGCTCCCAGATTAGCCGGTTGGCTGCCACCTCACCCCAGCGTTCCGGGTCAGGATGCGTCATGAGATCGCCCATCAACTCCGATTGCGCCGCCAGCGCCCGCTCAACGGGGACCGCCGCAATCGCCTCGAACGTTGGCGCGACACCAAGTTTTTCAGCAAATTGGCGGGTGATTCGCTGCGCGGTCGCGGCGCCTGTTACATGCTGAGCCGACCCACTTTCGACGATGGCGCGCCGGAACAGTCCCGCGGCGCGCGGCATAGCCAGCAGTGTGCTGATACTCATCGCCCCAGCCGACTCGCCGAAGACGGTGACATTGCCAGGATCACCACCGAAGGCGGCGATGTTCTCGCGTATCCATGCGAGGGCGGCAATCTGGTCGAGCAGGCCACGGTTGGCGTTTCCATCGCCCAGATCAAGGAAGCCCTCGACTCCGACCCGGTAGTTGATGGTGACGCAGACGACACCATCGCGTGCAAAGCGGCTACCGTCATACCAGGGCGACGCGCCGGTCGCGTGAAACTCGTATTCCCCGCCAGCAATCCAGACCATCACCGGGCGATTGGCCAGCCCGAGATCGGGGGACCAGATGTTAAGTGTCAGGCAATCCTCGCCAGAGCCGACAAGCTCAGGCGGGATGAGCGCCCCGATTTGCGGTGGATATGGCGGCTGAGGCGGTTTCGGGCCAAAGGCGAGGGCGTCTCGCACACCGCTCCAGGGTGTCACTGGCTGTGGGGGCAGCAGTCGATTGGCGCCAAATGGCGGGGCCGCGAAAGGGATGCCTTTGAAGGCATATGTACCATTAGCGATGCTGCCCCGTACCGGGCCATACTGCGTGTTGACAACGGTATTCACTATCGTACTCATCGGCATACACCTCCTTCAGGACGCGCCACGTACTTTGGCGAGCAACGGCTCTAGCGTATCTTTCTTGGGAATGCCGAGATCGAGATCGAGGCCGTAGCCGCTTTCGATCAACTCTTTCAACCGCTGGGTGAATCGGGCGGCGGGCGCGCCATCTACCAGGTCGTGGTCTACGCTAATCGTCAGGCTCAGATACTCCCGGACGACGGGACGCCCATCTACCATCACCTGCTGTTCGCCGATGCCTCCCATCGTCAGCATGAGTGTTGTCGGCGACGACGCCGGGATACCCCAGCCTGCCCCAGTCCCAAACATGCCCACTGCTGTGAGACCCACCGTCCCCATGAGCGTCTTCCACAGATGCGGACGCATCCTTCCGAGTGCGACAACGGTCCAGGCGAAGGGTCTGTATAGCGCGACGGGCAAAAGAGGGAATCGCGTCAGGGCGTGCCGCACGTCCGCGGCCTGGGCGGCCCGGATTTCGTGATGCAGCTCGCGCACAGACTTGCGATTCGCCGCGCGGATGATGTAGGGGACAACGTATTTCTTGCCAGTTACTTCATGCTCCACACGGGTCGAGATATCTACATCATTGAACAGGATAAGCCGCTTACGGCCCTTGCGAAACGCCTGCACTGCTTTGTGTTCGTCAACGGCTTTCGCCAAGCAGGCGGCGAGGAACGCAGTGAACGAGAGCGCCTCCCCGGTCTGTGCTTTATGCTCGCGCAGGACAGCCCGTGCCCTGGTCACGTCAACCTCGAGCAAACCATGGATCATCTGCTTGTGACGTACGGTCTGGTAGGCGGCTGCGGCGAACCGCTGGTAGCGTGGATACTGGACCACCTGATTATCGGTGTGCTGTTGTTGCATAGTCACGTAACCTCCGTCCTGTGACGCATCGCGTCCTATGACACCGACGCCTTGTCGCGCCAGGCAGAACCTGGGACACACGAATCCATTCTCCAGTGGACTTCACGGGCATCACGTGAAGCGCACAAAGATGACGTGTTTGTTCACAGCGCTGTCACAGGAGGCAAGAGCGGGCAACTAGGCCTCCAATCGCATAACGTGGTACAACAGCCTTGTAGGGAAACAACGTACCCGTAGCTACGACCGTCCCCTGAGCGGGCAGCAGACTGGAGCAGCACACAGCATGAGCACACCATTGATGGCTGGCATCAGCGCCAGAGTTGTCGAGACGCCGCGCCTGCGCACCTGCGCGCTGACGGCGGGCGATGAGAGCGGCACGCCGGTTGTCTTCGTCCATGGCAACGTCTCATCCTCGCGCTTCTTCGAGGAGACGATGCTGGCGATGCCGTCGGGCTACTGGTCGGTCGCACCTGATCTGCGCGGCTTTGGCGAGAGCGAGACGAAACCGGTGGACGCCGCGCGTGGCGTGCGCGACTTCTCCGACGACCTGCGCGCCTTCCTGGAGGAGCTCGGGCTGACGGGCGCGCGCAAGCCCCATCTGCTCGGCTGGTCGCTCGGCGGCGGTGTCGTCATCCAATATGCGATTGACCATGCCGCCGATGTCGCCTCGATCACGCTGATGGACCCCATGTCGCCATTTGGTTTTGGCGGAACGAAGGACACGAACGGCACGCCCTGCTGGCCGGATGCGGCTGGCTCCGGTGGCGGCACGGCCAATCCCGACTACGTCAAGCGGCTGAGCGAGGGCGACCGCGGCGAGGAATCGCCCAACTCGCCGCGCAACGTCATGAACGCCTTCTACTTCAAGCCGCCCTTTCGGGTCGCGCCAGAGCGAGAGGAGGTCTTCGTAGACGCGATGCTCCAGATGAAGGTCAGCCCCGAGAACTACCCCGGCGATATGCAGACCTCCGAGAACTGGCCTGGTGTCCGTCCAGGCGCGACGGGCGTGAATAACGCCATCTCCGCCCGGCTGAATCTCGGCGGCTTCAGCGCGATCTCGCCGCAGCCGCCTGTGCTCTGGATTCGCGGCACGGACGATCTGATCGTCTCGGATAGCTCGCTGCTGGACTTTGGCACGCTCGGCAAGCTGGGCTACGTGCCCGGCTGGCCCGGCGACGACATTTTCCCGTCGCAGCCGATGGTCTCGCAGCTACGCGCGGTCCTCGACCACTACACCACTGGCGGTGGGCGTTATACTGAGGTTGTGGTAGCCGACTGCGGTCACTCGCCGCATATCGAGAAGCCCGAGGAGTTCCGCAAGGCGTTCCTCGCGTTTCTGGCGGGCGCGTGATTAGACGCGGCATTCATGCCGCGAAGCTGGTTCACCACCACATCCGCATTACTTCCCATTTCTCCGGCCATTGAAGGCCGAGACGGGCATTAACAACAAAAGGAGGGCGCGGGAGATGGCCGCTCTTGAAGGAAAGGTAGCGCTGGTCACGGGCGCGGCAAGTGGCATCGGGCTGGCGATTGCGCAGGCGCTGGCCGCCGTGGGCGCGCGGGTGACGCTGGCTGACATGGACGCCGAGCGTGGCCAGGCGGAGGCGTCGAAGCTGGCGGGCGCGCGATTCGTCGCCGCCGACCTGACGCAGGGCGATGGATGCCGTACGCTCGTCGAGGATACCATCGCGGCGTCGGGCAGGCTGGATGTCCTGGTCAATAACGCGGGCGTCCAGTATGTCGCGCCGATCACCGAGTTCCCCGAGGCGAAGTGGCGGCAACTGATCGAGCTGATGCTGAACGCGCCGTTTCTGCTGACCCAGGCGGCGCTGCCCGGCATGTACGAGCGGCGCTGGGGGCGCATCCTGAACGTCGGCTCGGTCCATTCGCTGCGGGCGTCGGCCTTCAAGTCGGCGTATGTCGCCGCCAAGCATGGTATCCTTGGTTTGACGCGCGTCACTGCGCTGGAGGGGGCCGACTACGGCGTCACCTGCAACTGCCTCTGCCCGTCGTACGTGCGCACCGCGCTGGTGGAGAAGCAGATTGCCGATCAGGCGCGGGTCCACAACATCCCTGAGAGCGAGGTGGTCGAGAAGATCATGGTCGCCGAGGCGCCGATCCACCGGCTGCTGGAGCCATCCGAGGTGGCAGCCTATGCCATCTTCCTCTGCTCCGACGCGGCCAGCGGCATCACCGGCAGCGCGGTGACGATTGACTGCGGCTGGACGGCGCACTGACCGAAGCTGGGCGGACACGAGCAGGCTTGTTGGCGTGGGCGTGGTACAAAATATTCCAACGTCGCGGCATGAATGCCGCGGGTAATCCTGGACGACTTGTAATCTGGCCGTATTGAGCGAGATGGAGGGTTGAGCATGCGTCTCTTTGGCAAGCGGACATCACAGGTGGATGCGAGCGGTGGCTCCGTGGCTGCGACATCTTCCGATGCTGGCGGCGCGCATGATCTGCATCTCCCTGATGTCACGATTCACTACCAGAGCTGGGGCCAGCCATCCACCTCGGAGCGCGCGGTCATCCTCATCCACGGGCTAACAGCCAGCTCGATGGAGTTCGCCGAGCTTGGGCCAGCGCTGGCCGCGCAGGGCTACTACGCCCTTGCGCTCGATCTGCGCGGGCGGGGACTTAGCTCGAAGCCCGCCCATGGCTACAACGTCGCCTTTCACGCCGCCGATGTGCTGGCGCTCTGCGACGCGCTCCACCTCGACGCGGTCAACGTCGTCGGCCACTCGCTCGGCGCGGTCATCGGCATGTATATTACCGCCATCGCGCCGCAACGGGTGCGCAAGCTGGTGCTGATCGACGCGGGCGGCAACATCCCGCAGGACACCGCGCAGGCAATCTCCGCCTCGGTCTCGCGGTTGGGTACGGTCTACCCCTCGCTGGACGCCTTCCTCGGTCTGATGCGCCAGCTGCCGATGTTCCAGTGGAATGACCTGTGGGAGCAATACTTCCGCTATGATGCCGACGTGCGCCCCGATGGCACGGTCACCTCGCGCGTGCCCAAGGCCGCCATCGAGGAGGAGTCGCTGGCGCTGGCGCTGACCCGTTCGGAGGCGCTGCCCGATCTGGTGAAATGCCCGACGCTGATGGTCCGCGCGACGGTGGGGCTGCTCGGCCCGGAGGCGGGCTTCATCCTGCCACGCGACGAGGCGGCCCGTTTGTGCAGCGTCATCGCCGACTGCCGCCTGCTCGAAGTGCCCGACACGAACCACTACACGGTCGTGGTCGCGGACGCCACGGTCGCGGGGATCAAAGACTTCCTGGCGCAGTAGTACGCGACGCTCTCTATGCGGGCGCGATCACCAGGTCGGAGAAGGTAGTAGGGCCACCTGTCCCTTCGGCATAGACGCCAACCTGACCCGTCTGCGGCAGATCACTAGCCTGATAGCCGCCGAGGAACTGCCCATTGACGTAGAAGGTGTAGCTTGCTCCGTCCATCAGCACCGCCAGCCGATTGGTCGCGTCCTGTCCCTGGTGAATCGGATGGACACCCCAAAATATGCCCTCAGCGCGCTGGTCGCGTTCGTCCGTAATTGTCCCATCCGCTGCCAGGCTGAGTCGTTGGATGTGCCACTCGCCGCCTTGCGTTATGGTGAACGCCAGTGCGGTATGGCTGCTGGTGTTCGCGCGGAAGAGAATGCCCACCTTACTCAGATCGAAGTCGGATTGCTGGCGAATCGTGATCTCGATCAGCCCATTGGTCACTGCCGAGGCGATGCGGCTATTTACGTCGCAGCAGGTATCGGACGTGAAGACGTATCCGCTGGTGGTGAAGTGAAAACTGCTGGCGGCGTCGGGCGGCGCTGGTGTCCAGCGTAGCGTGTTGGCCGTGAGGGGATTGCTCACGGCGAATTCGGCGGTCTCCAGATGAGCGAGTTGCCCGCCGAACAAAGGCTCGTATCCGACACGATTATACAGCGCATGGCTCCTGCGTCAATCAGTTCGCGAAGCTCAGCCGTTACAATGCTCGTAGCGCCTCGGCATTTCTGCCTCCGTCATCCTCTCCCTTGGCATAGTCCCGTGGGTGTGGTAGAAACCAGATGAGAGGTGTGCTCCATCGGAGGCGCGCACCAACCGTTCAGTCTGCCACCGGAGGAGTGATATCCCATGGACAACTTACCGAGCATGAAGAGCGATCCCAATCAGGCACTGGTCGTCTCGTTCCCCGACGAAAACAAAGCGCAGGAGGTGCTGGAGACCCTGAAGCAGCTCAATGCCGCCCACGATGTGGCGCTCAGCAGCGCCGCCGTCATCCGCCGCGATCCAGACGGCAAGGTCAACGTCCACGAGACGCGCGACTTCAACGCGAAGCAGGGCGCCGTCGCGGGCGCGCTGGCGGGCGGGCTGATCGGCCTGCTGCGTGGCAATGCACTGGCGGGCGCGGCCATCGGCACAGCGGCGGGCTTTGGCGCCAGCAAGATCCTCGACCTGGGCCTTCCCGACGACTTCCTCAAGCAGATTGGCGACGGGTTGACGCCGGGCAGTTCGGCGCTTGTCGCCATCGTCACCTTCGAGAACGTCGCTGAGGCGATGAAAGTGCTCGACCAGTACGCGGGCGCCAAGATCCTGCATAGCGCGCTCTCGCCCGATGTCGCGCAGCAGCTTTCCGCCGCCATCGAAGACTGACCGCGAGACCGCATATTATCTGGCCCCTTCCACACCGGAAGGGGCTTTTTCATGCCGCGTGGAGCTATAAGCAGACTTTCAGGCCATCCTAAGCCGACACTAAGCTTGCTGATGCATAATAACCCCCACCACATGGTGGAGCAGTCTTCGCAGAGTGGGGTGGCGCAGCATGGATGATTCCTCCCGTCCGCACACGCGAGCCAGTGATGCGGGGCGTCTGGCGGATGCGACGGATACGATTCCGCGAGCTGGAAGCAACTGGCAATTGCCAGAGATCCAGCCGCAGAGCGCCGGTATCACCGATGACCGGACGATACCCAACTCGTCGCCCGGCAAGCCTCCGCGGCGTGGAGTGAGCCGACGCAAGGTGCTCATTGGCGCGGGCGCCGGAGCCGTTGGGCTGGGGCTGCTCGGCACGGGCGCCGCCGCGTTTCTGGCGCGCCAGCAGTCGTCCAGCCCCGCCACCCTCTATGCGGACGATGCCGCGAAGATTGGCCACCTGTTGCGCCGGGCGGGGTTCGGCTCCTCGCCCACCGACCTCCTGCAGTATCTGAGCCTGGGCATCTCTGGCTCTATCGAGAAGCTGCTCAACTTCCAAGGCGTCTCCAACTCAGCGCTCGATGCCCGGCTCAACGCGCTCCACCTCAACTTCACCAACCGGCAGGACCTGATTCGCTGGGTGCTGCTGCGGATGCTCTACAGCATGCGCCCGTTCGAGGAGAAGCTGACACTCTTCTGGCATGGCGTGCTCACCAGCAGCTTCACCAAGATTGGCGGCGCCACCCACCTGCCGTTCATGATCCGGCAAAACCAGCTGCTGCGCGCGAAGGGGCTTGGGAAATTCGACGCCCTGATGCACGCCATCACAATTGACCCCGCCATGCTTTACTGGCTGGATGGGCGGCTCAGCTCTGGCCGCTCGCCCAACGAGAACTACGCGCGCGAGCTGATGGAGCTCTTCACGATGGGCATCGGCAACTACACCCAGGACGATGTGCATCAGGGGGCGCTGGCGCTGACCGGCTGGGTCGTCCGCGCGGACGGGGCGCACTACGTGCCGTCGCGCCACTATGACGGCTCGGTGACCTATCTGGGACATACCGGCCCGATGACCGTGGATGACGTCATCAAGATCGTCTGCGCGCACCCGGCTACTGGCACGCATATCGCGCGGCGGATGTGGAGCTTCTTCGTCTACGACAACCCCAGCCCGCAGGACTTGAAGCCGCTCTCCGACGCCTATTACCAGCACGATCACAGCATCGCCGCGATGGTGCGCGCCATGTTCTCCTCGCCTGCGTTCTTCAGCGCGCAGGCCTACCGGGCGCGGGTGAAGAGTCCACTGGAGTTCGTGGTGGGCGCCATCCGCGCACTGGGGTTGGAGACGAACGCCACCGGGCTGGCGGCGGTCCTCAACGCGATGGGCCAGATACCGCTCGATCCCCCCAATGTGGCGGGCTGGCCAGGGGATGGCGCGAGCGGGGCATGGATGTCGACGCAGGCCTGGGTCACGCGCATCAACTTCACCGACCTGCTGGTCTCGATTGCGGCGGGTGCGCATCCGAAGGGCGGCCCGAAGATCAACCTGACGACGCCTGGAGGAAAGTCGGCTATCCAGCAGGCGATTACGAAGCAGAAGATCGCCAGCGCCGACGCCCTGGTGAGCTACTACGTCGCCATGCTGCTGGATAACACGCTCGACCCCAGCCGCCGCGCCGTGCTGGCCGATGCGCTGACCAACAGCCCGATTCAGAGTGGGGCAACCTACACGCTGGCGGGCGGCAAAAAGGTCTCCGCCGCGGCGACCGCCGAGATGCTCTACCTGCTGATGTCGCTGCCTGAATACCAGATGAATTGAGAGGACATGCGCCATGCCTAATATGCCCGACACGCGAGGCCAGCCATGCAATCCGTTCACTGTGCCATTCAGCCGGAGAGCGATGATTCGCGATGGGCTGCTCGCGGTCAGCGCGGGGATGGTGATGCCGACGATCTTCTCGCGCGCTGTCCGGGCGGCCTCCAACGCGGCGCATGAGGGCGCGCACTGGGCGCAGGCGGCGCAGGGGCGCACGCTGATTGTGGTGCAGATGGCGGGTGGCAACGACGGCCTGAATACGCTCATCCCCTACACTGATGGCGCGTATTACTCTGCGCGGCCAACGCTGGCCATCGCCCAGGCGGACGCCCTGCATCTCAACGACCGGCTGGGGCTGCATCCCGCGCTCAAAGCGCTGATGCCGATGTGGCAGCAGGGCCATCTGGCCGCCATCGAGGGCGTTGGCTACCCCAATCCCAACCTGTCGCACTTTGCCGCGATGGACATCTGGCAGACGCTCGATCTCAATGGCCAGGGCGGGCAGGGCTGGCTTGGCAAGTACGTCGCCGGGCTGGTGGATAAGGACGGCCACCCGTTCCAGTCACTCGCCGTCGGCACCTCGCTGCCGGTCGCGCTCAACGCCATCAGCGCCGATGTGCCCGTGGTCGCCTCGCCCTCAACCTACCGGCTGCAGCCCGACCCCGAGGGATCCAGCGCGGCCAAACATGGGAACGCCGCCAATGCGCGGGTCGAGACGCTGCTGAAGCTCTACAACACCTATCCACGCTCCGCGCCGTATGCCGCGCTGCTCGATGCGACGGCCCAGGCGGCGGTGGATGGCGCGCGCCAGCTCGATGCCGCCGTCGCCAGCTATGCCCCTAAGGCGCAGTATCCGAATACGAACTTCGCCAAGGGCTTGCAGGTGCTGGCCGAGGTGATCGTTCAGGGGCTAGGGCTGCGTGTGGGCTACGTGACGCTTGGCGGCTTCGATACGCATGGCGAGCAGAAAGACACCCAGGCGGGTCTGCTGCAACAGCTTGCCGAGGGGCTGGCGGCGTTCTACAGTGACTTGCAGGGTCACAACGCCGCCGATAACGTCGTGGTGATGACGTGGTCCGAATTCGGGCGGCGGGTGGAGGAGAACGCCAGCGCGGGCACCGACCACGGGACGGCTGCGCCCCTCTTTGTGCTGGGCAACGCGGTGCAGGGCGGCGTCTATGGCGAGCCACCTGACCTGACGAAGCTCGACCACAACGGCAATCTCGTCTTCACGACGGACTTCCGCTCGATCTACGCGACGGTCCTCGACCGCTGGCTCGGCGCGCCCGCCAGCGCAGTGCTGGGTGGCAACTACGGCGAGCAGGCGTTCCTGCCCCCCGCGTGACGTTATTTTCGACCTGCCCTCTCCCCAGCCCCTCCCCTAAAAGGGAGGGGAGCCAGAAGAAAGAGGACGCGCTCCGCAGGCCGGAGCACTGGCCTATTTCTGGAGCATGGTTATACTTGCCCGTCGCACGCTTCCGCAACGGGCACAATTAGCCGCGGCATTCATGTCGCGAAGTTGCAACCACTCCCACCTTGCCCGCGCCAAAAACACCCGCTACATATTCTCAACCTTTACATCCGAATCCCGCAGCCGCCGCACCGGAGAGCACGCCAGCAGCACCGGGCCGAGCAGCTTGCCCGCGCAGACGATGAAGAGCGTCGCGCGTACGCCCAGCGTCTGTCCCAGGATGCCGCCGAGCGCCAGCCCAACGACCGTCGCGCAGCCATCGACCACCCGCAACGTCGCGTGCAGGCGTCCCTGCATGCGGTCCGGCGTCGTCCGCTGAAAGTGGCTCAGGCGCGTCACACTGTAGATCGTGTACGCGGCGTCGAAGCTCTGGCCAACGATCAAGACGGCCACCGCCAGCGCCGCCGGACCACTCGCCAGCGGCACGGTGAGCGCGCCCAGATCATAGATGAGCATCCCGGCCAGCAGTATGCGCCCGACTGGCCAGCGCCGCGCCAGCCACGGCACGAAGAACGTCCCGGCGAATGCGCTGATACCACCGACCGCGAAGATGACACCCATCACCACCGGCGCGAGATGCAGGTCGCGGACGAGGTAGAGCGTAATCAGCGCCCCAAGCGCGTTGCCAAAGAGCGTATCGGTTGCCCCAGCGGCCGCCAGCGCGCGCCGCACGGGATCGGCGGCGACGAAGCGCAGCCCCTGCGCCACCTCGCGCGCCATCTTCTCGCGCGCCTCAGCCGCAACAGTCGGCGTCGCCTCCTTCGTGCGAATCGTGGCGAGTGAGACGGCGGAGATGACGAAGGTTGCGGCATCCACCAGAATCGCCAGCGGCGCGCCCGCCACTTGCACAAGCACGCCCGCGATGCTCCAGCCAGATACTTCGGCCAGCGACTCACTGGCGGCCAGTTTGCTGTTGCCTTCCACCAGATGCTCACGGCGCAGCAGCGACGGCAGGAACGAGGGATAGGCGACGTCAAAGAAGACGCTACAAACGCTCACCAGCACGGCCACCACATACAACTGCTCGATGCGCAGCGTGCCCAGGACGGCGGCCAGCGGGATAGATACGAGCGCCAGCGCCCGGCCGATATCGGCGGCGATCAGCAGCGGACGGCGGCGCAGCCGATCCACCCAGACGCCCGCGACGAATCCGAGCAGCAGCCCTGGCACGACCTCGGCGGCGGCCAGCAGCGCCATCTGGCCCGCGCCCGCGCCAAGCATCAGCGCCGCCAGCAGCGGCAGAGCAAACTGGGTCAGCAGCGAGCCAAACAGCGAGACCGACTGGCCCGCCCAGAGCTTGAGAAAATCAGGATGACGCCAGAGACTCGTCGAGGCATTGGGCGGATCCAGACGAGATGGCAGACGAACAGACATAGCAAGACTCTCCAAAAACGAAACAGGCGCATATACCCGCGTAGAAGGGGCAATAATTCAAGCGAGGAATCGGCCTGGCGAATTGGAGAGCCGGGAGCTAGTGCGGGAGCATAGCGTGTCGGAGGCACACAAAACGCCCATACCAGCGGGTGGCATGAGCTGAGAGTTCGCGGTGGCGCTTCTCCGTTATCGCGCGTTTTCAGACCGCGACCGGAGGAAGTGACCGCCCTCGCAGGCTCAGCGCCAAGCCTACAGGGCGTGAATGACCGGAATCACCATATGCGCAGATGGTACACGACCGATGTCGCCTCCGTCAAGTTGACAGCGATGCCCTGGTGCGACGACACTGATGGTACACACAGCGCCCCGCCGCGATGAAAGGATAGACACCCATGACGACCCGCACCAAAGCAGCGACTCCTGTCACTGCACCCACATCGCCCGTATTGGCCACGCTGGAGCGAGGTGAGACCCTGCCCGCCAGTTGGTATACCGACCCGGCGTACTATGCCCGCGAGCAGGAGCGCATCTTCCGCCGCTCGTGGCAATATGTCGGGCTGACGGAGCAGGTTGCCAAACCGGGCGACTTCTTCACCGCGCGGGCGGGCGACGTGCCGATTGTCATCACGCGCGACCAGCAGGGGACGCTGCGGGGCTACGTCAACGTCTGCCGCCATCGCGGCTCGCAGCTGGTGAACGCCGAGCAGGGCAACCGCGCGACGCTGCAATGCGCCTATCACGCCTGGACGTATGACCTCGATGGCTCGCTCCGCGCCGCGCCGGGCATGCGTGACGAGCCGGAGTTCGACAAGGGATGTTACGCGCTCGTGCCGGTCCAGGTAGAGGCGTGGGGGCCATTCGTCTTCGCCAACCCTGATCGCGAGGCGCCGCCGCTAGCGAGCGTGCTCGGTGACCTGCCTGCGATGGTCAGCGCGACGGGACTGCGCCTCGACGCGATCCGGCGGAAGGTCCGCCGCACCTACGATATCGCCGCCAACTGGAAGGTCGTCGTCGACAACTACCTCGAATGCTACCACTGCCCGGTGGCACACCCCGGCTTCAGCGACCTGATCGACCTCAAGAGCTACGCCGTCGCCGAATACGAATATTTCTCGACGCAGGCTGGTCCGCCCACGAAGTCGGCGCGGGAGGGGAAGGCGGGCCTCTACGACATCAGCGGCGACGTAGATGCGGGATTCTACGCCTTCCTCTGGCCCAACTTCACCCTGAATATCTACCCCGGCCCCGGCAATGTCTCGCTCAACCTCTTCCTGCCGGTGGATACCAATCGAACGCTCGCGGTCTACGAATACTGCTTCAGCGATTCCGTGCCGGAGCAGGAGATCGCGGAGTTCACCCGTTTCATTGATCAGGTGCAGGAGGAAGATGTCGTACTCTGCGAGTCGGTGCAGCGCGGCTTGCGGTCGGGCTTCTTCGACCGGGGACGGCTGATGCAGTCTGAGCGGATGCTGGCGCACTTCCAGAAGCTCGTCTATCGCTTCCTGACGGACGAGGCCGAGGCATGAATCACAGCGACCACGTGCGGCTGATCCGCGACGGCGTCTCCGGCGGGGGCAGCGTCTGGGTCGACCTCGGCTCCGGTGAGGGCGCGTTCACGCTGGCGCTGGCCGATCTGCTTGGCCCCGGCGGGCATATCTACTCCGTGGATACCGACGCCCGCGCCCTACAGGAGCAGCGGCGGGAACTTCAGGCGCGCTTTCCGGCGGTGACGCTCGAACAGCGCGCAGCTGACTTCACCCGTCCGCTCGATCTACCGCCGCTGGATGGCGTCGTCATGGCCAACTCATTACACTTCCAGCGCCACAAAGAGCCGGTGCTGCGACTGGTGTGCGGGATGCTTAAGCCGGGCGGGCGGCTGGTGCTGGTAGAATATAACGCCGACCGTGGCAACTGGTGGGTGCCTTATCCGATGTCATACCCGACCTGGGAGGCGCTCGCCGCGGCCAACGGCTTCGTCGCGACGCGCCTGCTGGCCACGCAGCCGAGTCGCTTCCTGCGTGAGATCTTCTCCGCGCTTAGCTATACGACATCATGAACATTGCCAGGAGACCAGCGCGCGATGTCTGATACGAACGAACAACCAGCGTCTGTCACTGGCCTGGATCTGCGCGACCTGCGGTCGGACTGCGCGCGCTGCTTCGCGCTCTGCTGTGTCGCGCCGACCTTCGCCGTCTCGGTGGACTTCGCGATCAATAAGAAGGCCGGGAAGCCATGCCCCAATTTGCACTCGGACCTCCGCTGCGGCATTCACACGCAGCTCAGGCAGCAGGGATTTCGTGGCTGCGCCGTCTACGACTGCTTTGGCGCGGGACAGAAGGTCTCGCAACTCACGTACGGTGGGAGCGATTGGCGGCAGAACCCGCAGACCGCCGCGCAGATGTTCCGCGTCTTCTCGATCATGCGCTCGCTGCATGAGCTGCTCTGGTACCTGACCGAGGCGCTGACGTTACAGCAGGCAAAATCACTCCATGATGAGCTTCAGCGCGCGCTGGCGGAGACGGAGCGCTTGACCGCTGGCAGCGCCGATGAGCTGGCCCAACTGGATCTGGCGGCGCACGGGCGGGCGGCGAATAGCCTGCTGCTGCGAGCGAGCGAGCTGGCGCGGGCTGATATCCAGCCACAGAAGGACTTCACCAGAGCCGATCTCATCGGGGCCAACCTCCAGGGTGCCGACCTGAGAGGCGCGAACTTGCGAGAGGCCTACCTCATCGCGGCGGACCTGCGCGATGCCGATCTGCGCATGGCGGACGTCATCGGCGCCGATTTTCGCGATACAGACCTCAGCGGCGCCGACCTCACCGGCTGCATCTTCCTCATCCAGTCGCAACTGGACGCGGCGAAGGGCGATGCCGCGACGAAGCTGCCGCACGCGTTCACTCGCCCGACGCATTGGCAGCTCGTCGCGCCGTGACTGCCAGCAAAGAGCCGCCCCTCGGTGAATGAGGAGCGGCCTGGTTACGAATGAAATCGTGTCTATTAGTCGTCGCTGTCGAGGATGTCGCCAGAGTTGCCGGTATAGGCGTTGACCCAGACGCCTGCCGATGTCGGCGGATGGTGGCCGCTATCTTTTCCGACATAGCGCCAGCCCCACTGCGGCTCGTCAACGGTTGGCGTCCCGCTGAAGTATTTGGCGACGAAGCTGACATACCCAGGGCAGTTGCCCAGAATATCGCAGTGATAGTCAACCGTCGCGCCGCCATTGACCGCGCCAGCTGTCGGCCAGGCCGCGGGATCACTGACAAAGAGCTGGCCAGTGATGGTGAAGCGCGCGCTGCCGGAGAACGACCCGTACTCCTCGCCCGATAGCGTTCCACCAGTGCCAGGGCTGGTCTGGCCCGCGACCGCCTTGAACGACGAGTCATAGTAGTTGACGATGGCGCAATACTGGTCGGGGCCGACGTTCCAGATCGTGATGGAGCGGTGAACGCGGTCATAGGCCCAGTAGTTACCGGCCTGACCCGAGTCGGCATCGTTCGCGATGGATTCGGTCACGTCAATGACTTTGTTTCCCCGCACAGCGCCACTGCTGGCGCACGAGTACGCGAACGCCACGGAGTGATCGCTGTCGCCCCCAGAGCCGCGCTGATGTTCCATACTAAACATGCTGGGTTTGGGAGTGGCATGCGTCGTCGAATGCGTATTCGTCTTGTTCGTTGTTCCATGCGCCATTGCGGGAATCACGAAGACCACGGTGGCCGCCGCGACCGTCATCACAATGGCGCCAATTGCCAGAACTCTCTTCATCGAAGACTCCTTATTACGAACACTGAGATGTGTTCGTCCTCGGCACAGCGCGCTCGACACTGCAATCCGCTGCGCCACGCAATCAATCGCTCCTGATTCGGGGATATGGCTGGACGCCACCAGGAAACGTCCAGCCGGGTAACGCTGGGTGCTGTTGCTCGTGACAGCTACTGCCGCCACTGGCCGCGCTGGGGATAGTTGTCCTCCTCCTCATCGTCGCGCCGCCGCGCGAGTATCAGGAAGAGCAGCGATCCCACGATGATGAGCGCCGCGCCGCCGCCGATAATCACCGGGAGACTGGGGAAGCCTGAGCCGCCGACCAGCCCGACCGAGGTGGGTGTCGGCGTCGCGCTGGCGCCCGTGACAGAGGTCGCCGTCGGCTGGCCGGGGCTGGTCGTCTCGGTCGGGCTCACCGTCACGCTCGCAATCGCGGCGGCGGTCTGCGTGGCGGCCAGGTTATAGACCGTCAGCGCGAAGCAGTCTGCCGCGCCGGTATTACCCGCGGAGTCGGCGCCGCGCACGCACACGGTGTAGCGGCCCTCATTCAGGCCGGTAAGATGCGCTGTAACGCCCTCCGTCACCTCATTGAAGGAGCCATCTTTCGCGCTCATCGCGTGATATGCGCCGCCGTTGACGTTGTATTGGCCTGACGCGATGGCGAAGTTGCCGGTCGTCGAGTCGCTGAGCGTCCCAGAGAGCGTAAAGGCGGTATTCGAGCCTGGCGAGGCGGGACTCGTGAAGAGCGTCTTCGCCACTGGTCCGGCGCAGATAGCTGCCTGCGTCGTGCGGAATGGCGAGAACGTTACGCTGCCCGTGGCCGCGTTGCCCGTACCCGAAGCGTTCGTCGTCGCGTGTGGCCCGCTGGCTGTGCCCCACCAGTTCTGCGTGGCGGTCAGGTTCGTGCCCGCCGCGACCGTCGCGCCAGCGCTCGAGTTGCCCATGATGCAGTTCTGGGCCGCGCTCACCGCCAGGCCAGACGAGAGGGCGTCAGACGTCAGGCCAGCCCTGAAGCCTGAGATGATGTTGCGGGTGATGCTGACGCTCGCCGCACCCGAGGGGCTGACGAGATCGAAGCCCGCGAGTGGTCGCGAGGAGCCACTGCCGCGGATCAGATTATGGTCAATGACGTTCCCGGAGCCAATCGTCCCTTTGAACGAGATGGCATAGCCGTGGCCGCTGCTGCTGCCCATATTGAAGGTGTTGTTCTTGATCGAGACGCCCTTGATCTCCGAGGTGACGCCGCCACTGGTCGTGCCGAAGCCGTGCAGGGAGATGGCGGAGTCGTCCGCGGTGCTGGACTGCGTGGCCGCGACACCCGCGTTGTCGAACACGTTGCCAGTGATCGAGAGGTTGTTGTAGCGGCCCACCAGCCCGCCGTTGTAGCCCGCGTCGACGCCTACCCCCATGCCGGGATAATTCTGAAAGGTGTTGCCCGAGACCACCTGCGGCGCGGTGACATCAACATTGCCATCGGCGAGGAAGAGCACACCTTCCGCCCACCAGCCAAAGGTTGCCGGGCTCGTGCTGATGTCGTTGAGTCCATGCAGGTTCAACGTGTTGCCGGTAAAATTGACCGCCCCTGGATTCCCCTCGACGAGCGCTGCCCGAAATACACCCTGAAACGAGTTGTTTTTCACGGTGACTGTGGCGGAGTTACCGGCGATATAAATAGAATCGGTCTGGTCCGCCAGCAGCTGAGGGTCGAGCGATGTATCACCGTAGAAGCGATTATTGTAGATGGTGATGACATCACTCACGTTGTGGTCCGTGACCGTCATCAGGATGCCGTCGTCGTTCGCATCATTGACGATAGCGCCCTCGATGGTGAACCCCGATACACCCACGTTTCCTGGCGTCGCGGGCGCGATGGCGATCAGGCCGCCTATCGCCGTACCCGAGGCGGGCGCGCCATTGATGATAGAGTGACCGATGCCAGCGCCCACCAGATTGACCGGCTTGCTGATGGAGATTGGCACATCAGAAGTGCCTGGGCCATACGTTCCCGGCCCAACTTTGATCGTCGCGCCACTCGCTGCCGGGGCGAGGGCGGCATTGATGCTGGTGTAGGCGCAGCCTGAGGGGCACACGTCATAGGTGGCGGCGCGCGCCTGATGCACCAGCGCCAGACTCCCCGCCGCCAGCGCCAGAAGCAGCCCCGCGATAAGCAATACCTGCGCCCAGCGGGGCTGCATTGCCCTGCGCAATCTACTGACGCCTGCACCCGAAACATGACGCAGTGCATGACGCGGTGAATGAGTGCTCACCCCTTGATCGTGGGTAGTGTCCAATGTCTTAACCCCCTCATCATGCCGACCGCGGGAGGATGCTGAAGCGCTCGATGCGATGTCGCGATAGTGATGGATGGGATTGCCGACGGCCCGGCTGATTGCTAGAAACAGGGTGGATCGATCTCTGTTCACCTGCCGCGACGCTCACATCGGCGAGCGGCGCTCTTTCGTGTCGTGCTGTGATGCTTCCCCGTTACCATGCTCAACGGACAATGTAATGAGCAGTAACGTCTGTTTGGTCACAGGCAGGTCACGCTGGCGTGTGGGATGACCATCTGGAATGGCTGAGGTTCATCCTGGCCGCAGGTCTGTGGGTGTCTGTGGGTGTCTGTGGGTGTCAGGCGGCGCCCAGCCAGGCGATGAGGCACTCGATGCCCTCGTGCGCGCCCGTCACCTCGCGCAACCTGCGCCCCAGCGTGCGCATCATCCAGGCGTTGCCAACCTGTGGATTATCGCGCAGTTCACGCATCTCACCGGCGGCGCGGCGCACGCGGGCGAGCATCTCGCGGGTGCAGAGGCCGAATCCTTCAATATATTCGAGGCTGCGCCGCTGGCAGGCGGCCCGGGCGTCTGGAACGGCAAGCCGGAGAATAATGTCTTCCTCGGCGCAGCCAAGGCGTTGCGCAAGGGCTGGCTCCGTCATGACACCCGCTGTGACTACTTCATCGCAGATGGCTTCGATGCGTGCCTCCTCGGAGCGCCGGGCGACGGCGGCCAGCGCGCGTCGTAGCGCCGCCGGAAGCGCCTGCACATCCTCGCGCTGGGTATAGTGCAGCACTTCGAAGATCCGACCAGTGCGCTCGACGCGAGCCGCGACGGACGTATCAGCAGGCGGGATAGCGACCAGCGGCGCCGCCGTCGCCAGGGAAGTGAGATGCGCCAGATGCTCATCGGTTGGCGTTGTGGGAAGTGGCAGGAGCGTAACGCGCTCATCTCCGCGCGCGAACTGGCCCAGCGCTAGCACAAGCTGACCCCTGGCTACCAACGGCTCGTTCATGCGCCGCAGCGCCCAGCCATCGAGCGCGCCCGCCCGCCGCAAGACGGTAACATCGCCCATGAACCGCTCCAGCTGGTCAAGGTGCGCGCGGAGCGCCGCCAGATCGAGTGGTGGTGCGGAGGTCGCGCCGAGAAAGCCCAGCGTCTCGCCGTCCAGGCGGAAGAGCAGCTCGCCGCCCTGTGGCGCTGCTACCAGCGCCTCGCCACTGCGCGCGGGCAGACCGCACATCAGCAGTAACGAGAGCAGCCGCGCCAGCTTTGCGCCGTGGCGCGTCCAGCTTTCCAGCGCATCCTGGCGCCCATGTAGCACCATCTCGCGCCCGCCCAGGTCAACGGAGACGCCAAATCGCGCGGCAAGCTCGTAGACCCGCTCGGCATCGGTGGCCGAGAGTGCGCGCGATAGATTCACCCGCACCTGTGGCGATTGCGCCAGCACCGCCGCCGCCACCGCATAGTTGTAGCGCACGATCACATCTTCAGCGGACGGGCGCGCGCCAATCCTCACGAGAATTGCCTGCTCCGGCGCGTCGAGCGTGATAAGCTCATCCAGTTTTCCGGCTTCCAGCCCTAGCTCGCGCTCGGCCTCCGCCATGAAGGCCGCCCGTTCGTCCCGGCTCGCGAAGCCTGCCAGCACGCGATTTACCCGGCGAAAGAGCCAGAGTCGCAGCTCGCTGGCGCTGGCAATGCCCTGGGCCGCCAGCCGCGCAACATCATCAGATGAGAGCACCTCGGCCAGCGCGCGTGGACGGTGGCGATAGTGCGCGCCGAGGCACGCTACCAGGCAGCGCGCCACTTTATGGTCGCCGAAGAGCTGGACGATGACCTCATCATCCAGCGTGCGCCGTGGCTGGCCAAGCATCCGCTCCATGTAGCGGATCGCCATCTCGATCCGTGGCGCGAGGCTGGCGTCGCGCAGAAAGCGCGGATAGATGACGCGCATGCCATCCTTGCCGCTACGTCGGGTCGTCTTGCGCAGGTCGGTGAGCTTGAGCATGGGATATCACTCCTTGCGGCGGGTCGGTCGCCGTCGGCGGGCCGCGTTGCGTTCGGTGGTGCGGCGCGAGATGAGCTCATAGAGCAGCGCTTCACCCGGCTTGGGGCGCAACACGCGCCCCAGCCGCTGCACGTACTCGCGCATCGAGGCGCTGCCGCTGGCGATGATGGCGACGTTGGCGTCCGGCACATCCACGCCCTCATTCAGCACCCGTCCGGTGACGAGCTTGCGCAGCGCGCCGGAACGGAAGCCTTCGAGGATGGCGCGGCGCTCGGTGGTGGGTGTGCGGTAGGTTATGGCGGGCAGCAGCAGCGCCCGGCTGATGCGGTCCACCATATCCACGTATTCGGAGAAGACAATCACCTTGTCGTCGGGATGGTGACGCAGCACCTCTTCGATGGCGCCGATCTTGGCGGTGGCGTTGAGCGCGACCAGCCGCGCCTCGGCATGCGCCCGTAGCGCCCGGCGCGCCTCTGGCTCGAAGCCGCTGCGGCGGACCAGCTCGGCGAACATGCCGGGACCGCTGCCCAGCTGCGAGCGCCGCGTCGCCAGATACCAGCGCCACTCCGCCATCAGCCCCTCGTAGCGCACCTCTTCTTCCGGCGTCAGGTCCACATAGATGCGCTTCTCGCGATAGGCGGCGATGTGCTTCTGCGCCGAAAGCTCCTCGCTGTCGCGGGTGTAGACCAGCGGGCCGATCAGCGCGGTCAGGTCGTGGTGACGGCCATCGGCGCGCTCCAGTGTGGCGCTGAGCCCCAGCCGCCATGGCGCGGCAGCCTTATGGGCGATGGCCGAATAGCTCTGCGCGGGCAGGTGGTGCGCCTCGTCGAAGACCAGCAGCCCGTAGCGGTCCAGCTTACGCCGGGGCATGGCGGCGGAATCGTAGGTGATGACGGTAATGTCACCCGTCAGGCGCTCGCCGCCGCCGATAATGCCGACCGACTCCAGCGGCAGGCCAAGCTGTTCGGCGAGGCCCGTCCGCCACTGGCGCAGCAGCTCGATGGTTGGCACGACCACCAGCGTCCGCACGCCCAGCCGCGCAATCGCGTCGAAGGCGACGACCGTCTTGCCCGCGCCGGTTGGCAGCACGACGACGCCGCGCGCGCCCTCACGCAGCCAGGCGTCCACCGCCTCGCGCTGATACGAGCGTGGGGTGAGCCGAAGCTGTGGCGATGTCGCCAGCGCAAACGGAGCGCGCTGGGCATCCGGCGGCAGGAGGGTATCGCTCTCGGGTGAGTCATCATCGTGCTCATCGGGCTCATCGGACTCATCCGGCTCGCCCTGCTCATCCAGCACGGCAAAGAGGTCGGCGGCCCAGTCGTCCTGTGTATCATCGCCGCCATCGAGGCGCGCGGGTCGTTCATATGGCATCGCGAGGGTTCTCCACTTTGAGGAAAAAGACGCCCTCCTCCAAAACCAGCGAGGAGGGCGTAAAATCTCTATTACGCGGCGGCCTGGCCACCGTCGTGACCGTCGTGACCAGTGTGGTCGTTGTGGTCGTTGTGGTCGTTGTGGTCGTTGTGGTCGTTGTGGTCATTGTGGCCGTCGTCATGCGGGTGGGCCAGCACATCACGCGCGCACTGCGCCAGCCGGTGCTCGCTCCGCTCGCCAAAGCCATAGTACGGGCGCAGCTGCTGGTGTTCCGCGGCGCGCGCCAGCTCCTCGACGCTGTGAATGTCGAGCTGTGACGAGAGGCGGATCGCCGTGCGCGGGCCAACGTGCGGGACGCGCATCAGGTCGCGCACATCTTCCGGCAGCGACTCTTCGCAGAGGTCGTCGTAGAAGGTCATATGGCCGGTGGTGGCAAGCTCGGTGATCTTGCGGCGCAGACGGTCGCCCAGTCCGGGCGCCTCCAGTCGCACGCCCTGCGCCAGGATGTCCGTTACCTGCACTGGCAGCGCCAGCATGCCACGGGCGGCGTTACGGTACGCCTCGATACGGTACGGGTTGCCCTGCTGCATATCCAGCAGCGTGGCGATATTGAACAACACCTCAGCGATCTGCTGATTGCTGACTGGCTCCATCGAATCTTCCTCTCCAGGAGCCTGGATAAGCCGAAGGGATTGGGTAATCTCAAACATGGTCTGCCTGCGGTTCCTAGAACGACTAGAAAATACGTTCCATTTTACCACATTTCGCCGGTTTCCGCCACCCATTGTGGGCATCTGTCCGGCTGTGTCTAAATTCTTTTCGAGCCGGGAAATATCGGAAGTTTCCGCCGTTTTCTAGGGCGTTACCACGGTCGCTGGAGGGAGTATAATTGAGGCCAAATGATGCTTATATCAACCGGACCGAAGAGGAGAGCATGAGCAACGACAGCAGCGACAATCGCGCGCGATTCGCGCAGGCCACTGAGATCACCACGGCCACCTACGACCGCGTCGCGCGCGACTACGCCGACCGCCACGAGACGCACTCGCCCCACTGGGTCGAGCGGATGGAGCAATTCGTCGAGCTGCTGGAGCGGAACGACGCGCGCCAGCCAATCCCCGAACTGGGGCGGCCCGGCGACGACGCCACACTCGAAGAGTATCTCCAGTTCGTGCCAGTACTGGACGCTGGCTGCGGACCGGGACGTGATTCACGCGCGCTGGCGGAGTATGAGCTGCCCGTGCTGGGAGCGGATATCTCGCAGGGAATGCTCGACGAGGCGGGCGAGCGCACCGCGCGGCGGCTGCCGCAAGGGTTCATCCGCTACGCGCTGATGGATCTGCGGCGGCTGGACCTGCCCGACGCCAGTTGCCGGGGCGTCTGGTGCTCGGCGTCGCTGCTGCACCTGCCGCTGCGCGCCGCGCCGCGTGCCGTCGGCGAGCTGATGCGGGTCACACGCGCCGGGGGACCGCTGGCGGTCTTTCTGAAAGCGCGCCGACCCGATGAAGAGGCCGAGCGGTTGCAGACCTACGAGCATCTGGACGAGGAGCAGGGCCAGCGCTTCTTCGCCTATTACACGCGCGATGAGGCGCGTGCGCTGCTGGAAGGCGCGGGAGTCGAGATCCTGGATATGGCGACGATCCCCGACCCCCGCGCGCCTGAGACGCTGGGTTGGGTGACGTTGCTGGCGCGCAAGCCCGTCTGAGCCGGGTGTGACGCGAATGTGACGTGCGATTGGCAGGACAGGATTGAGGCAACGGCGTATAATGGAAAGGCGTGCGCCTGAACGCGTGCCGTGCTGTGCCAGCTGAGCCTTGCGCTGTCGGCTGCAACTGGCGAACATACGCTTAATTCGCTATAATACGGGAAAATGCCAGCAATATCTCCCGCGAAAGGAGCCTCCATAGTGGTAGCCACCGGTCCCGCTCGCTACTTCTTTCTGCGCCGAATACGGGGCGCGCATGAAGAGGTTCCTCATTGGCCGCCGGAAATCAAGCCGCTCCAGTTGCCCGATAATCAGGTGACGGTGGCTGTGCTGCTCTACCCGGAGGAGGGCGGCTGGCGCGCCGAGATGGTCAAGGACGAGGCGGCGCTGAATGGCGATCTAGGCGGCGCGTTCGTGCTGACCCGCGACACCACGATTGGCGCGACACCCGACGACCGCCGCGTGGTCGCCGATCTCGCGCTGATGGGCGTCCGTGTGGCGCTGGAGGGGGAGAAAGGCCCGGAATACGCGACTCATCTGGTCGTGCGCGTGCTCGATGGCGGCGCAGGCACGCCCAAACGCCCGGTCATTGTGCCTATCGAAAAACTGGTGCTGGGGCAATATGTCGAGCGCGGCAAGCGATCCGTCGCGACGGTGCAGCTGAATCTGCAACTGACGGGGGCCGAACTGGCGCAGATGCCCGTCTATATGCCCGATGCGCTGATCGAGCGCTACGTCCACCAGTCCCTTGATGAGGTGGTACCCTCGCAGCGCGCGCGCCACGAGATCAAGCCGGAGGTGCAGGCGGGCCGGGTCAACCTCTACACCGACAACCGCTTCCCCCTCGAGTTGGTGACCACGGGCGAAATCGCGAAGGCCGCGCTGGAGCGCACGCCGGGCGTCGTCGAGATTAGCGACCACATGATCTATTCGGAGCTGCTCCAGCAGCAGGTGAGCGAGGCGCTCGCCGCGAAGGGTCTGGGCGATGTTGGCGTGCTTTGCGAGCATGGGTTGATCGTGCTGAGCGGCATCGTCAAAGACAATGCCACCCGGCATCAGGCGCGCGACATCGCGCTTAAGGTGACAGGCGTGAAGGGCGTCGTCAACGACCTCGAAATCCAGGCATCGCCGAATGTTCCTCCGACGGAGGAGCCAGAAGAGGTCGAGATGCACTCGCAGGTGCGTTCGTCCTAGCACAATGGCGTCGTAACCGCAATTCAATCCATCAGCCACCCCTCCCCAAACCGGGAGGGGTTCGATCTTTCCACGGTTCCCGCCCGATGATACCGCGCCGGGCGCTGTCATGCAGGCGGGAAAAAGTTCACGCTGCCCCACATCGTTCTGTGCGGAACAGCGCGAAGATCTATGTCAAACGGGCGCATTTCCCGTGATTGCCTCCGGCTCCCCTCTCCCACAAGGCTAGGGGCGAGGTCAGGGCTGGCGCTTATCCCTGGGTGGAGGCCGGGCGCTCGCCCAGCGTCACCGAGATGGTGAGCGTCGAGTTGCCACGCACGACGGTCAGCGAGACCTTGGAGCCTGGCCCCTGATTTTGCAGCGCGCCGGAGAGATCGCTGTTGTCGTTTACTGCTGTGCCGTTGACTTTGGTGATCACATCATTCACCTGCAAGCCAGCCTGCTGGGCGGGGCTGACACCAGCGGTGTCGTTGGCGAAGCCTTGCACCAGCACGCCGCTCTGCACGCTCAGCCCGAGCTGCGCCGCGACCGCTGGGTCCACGTCCTGCGCCTGGATGCCGATGAAGCCACGGCCGGAGCTGGTTACCTTGCCCTGCTCGATCAGCTGCTTCGCGACGAACTGCACGCGGTTGGACGAGATCGCGTACCCAATGCTGGTCTGCGTGCCACGGCTATCAGGGTTGATGGCAGCCAGCGTCGGAATGCCGATCAGTTGGCCCTTCAGGTTGACCAGCGCGCCACCGCTATTGCCCGGATTGATTGGCGCGCTCGTCTGAATCAGTCCCGTCAGCGTGCCCGCGGGGCCGTTTGGCGACTCACTGGCGGTTGCGTTCACCCGGCTGACGATGCCGAACGTGGCCGCCTCGCCCTGATCCAGCGGATTGCCGATGGCGACGACAAAATCGCCCACCTGCGCCTGCGAGGAATCGCCGAAGGCAATTGGTGTGAGCCCGGTCGCATTGATCTTGATGACGGCCAGATCATCATCGGGCGACTCGCCGATGACCTGAGCGGTATAGGTCGCGCCGGTCGAGAGTTGAACGCTGAAGTTGCTGAAACCCTGGACTACGTGGTCATTGGTGACGATATAGCCATCCGCGGTCAGGATATTGCCTGACCCGACGGCCTCGCCGCTGGACCCCGTGCTGGTGATCTTGACCACCGAGGGCGCGACGGCCTTGGCGACGTTCTTGACATCCTGCTCAAGCGTCGCCGTGCTGGATGAGACGGTCACGCGCGGCGCGGAGTTCGACCCCAGCACCACGGTGTTGCCATTGTTCGAGCCCGACGAGGTGGTTGCCCGGCTCAGCGCTACGCCTCCGGCAATGCCCACCGCCAGCGTCAGCAGCAGCATAATCGCCGCGCCGACGGCCAGCAGCCCCCAGCGACGCGGGCGCGGCGGCGTGCCCTCGGTGAAGTTGGACGGTGGGTAGGGTGGTATGCCCTGATTGTTGCCTGGGTAGCCGTTTTGGTAGCTGTTCTGGTAGCCTGGATAGTTGGGATAGCCCGGATAAGCTGGCTGTGTCGGCGCGGCCGCCTCAGGCGCTGCTTCCGGCGGAAGCGGCGGTGGCGCCTGCATCGGCTGCATCGGCTGCTGCGGTTGCTGTGAATCGCCTGGATAGGGCGGAATCGTTGTGCCCTGCATGTCTAAAACTCCTCATCTATCATCGTAGCGCCAGATGGGCCAGAGAAGTGGCCGCGCCGACTGCGGCGTTGGACGCTGATTCTGGTGGCCGTGGGGAGAGACGCTCCCGTTCCACGCTGACACCCCAATCATGATTGAATCCTATGGCGAGAACATTGGATTAGTATGTGAGATTTCTCAGACTCCATCTCACCCATCTTACGGAGCTTGGCCCGGTGAGTGTTCGACATGCTGTGCAGAATGAGGAGATACGCAACAAGCGCGCCACTGTATCGAGGATGCGGAAGGATACACGCCAAGCGGCGTGATGATGCAGATGGGTGATGTTATGCTGTGATGCGGAGAGGGAACCGCGCGGTGTGATCGAGCGTCGTATGGGATGTCGTAATTAGGATAAGGAGGAAGGAACGTGCGCAGACCGCTGCATACCACTTCGCTGCCCGCTGTTATCCTCTGTTGCGCGTGCTGCGCGCTGCTCTTCGCCGCCTGCGGAAGGACCGCTGATCAATCGTCGGCAGGCGCGGCAGGCAGCAATTCCACCCCTGGTAGCTCCGCCACGGCGACCGCTGCCTCCACCGCACCGAGCGCGCGGAGCACGCCAACGTCAGCGGCTACGTTGCGCTGCACGATGCGCGAAGAGCCGGTCACGACAGACACCGTGAGCGTCACCCTCGCATGTTCCGTCGCGAACGCCAGCGGGAGTGACACGTCATTCACCGCCTCGTATTACTCAAGGAGCCTGAAAGGGCAGGGACATAGTGCGGACGCTACGTGCCAGGGCTCGCTGCGCAACGGCGGCGGAACCTGCACGGCGACGTTCATCCTTGCCGCCCTCAATTCAGCGCCCGGCTCGGTCACAGGCGAATTGCTCCCAAGTCATCTTGCGCTTGGTCCTGTGACGCCCGCGCGGGGTTCGTAGAGCGGAGGGCGCGATCAGTGCAGCTCGAGCAGCGGGAACGCGCGATGTTGGCGCGGGGGCACGAGGAAGTTTTGGCGGCGTGTCGCGTGAATGAAGGCGTTGATGCCGTTCGCCTGCGCTGGCACGGGGTGCTCACCGACCACATCGGCGGCCTCCATCCCCATCCGGCTCTGGTGAAAGATTTGTGATCCCGCGATGAAAGCGAGAAAATGCACGCCTGGGGTGGCGCCTTTCCCATCCATGTCGTCCATGGTGTTGAAGTCCGCGCGCAGTTGGACGGCCTGCCCTTCGGGGGTACGACTGCCACGCTGGACTGCCTCGTTGTGGCCGATCACCCGATGCTGCTCCGCGTCGAGAAGGGTCGTGTTGGGATTGAGCCATTGCGTCTGAATCGTGACACGCCCCGGTGTGGAGACCGCACTCATATGGAACATCCGCGCGACACGCTCGTCGTAGGACAACGCATACCAGCTTTGCAGGTCTTCAGCGAGATGCGAGAGATGAACGGATGTGCCCCCAGCAAAATAATCGCCAGGTTGCGCGGTGGTGAGCGGGCGCAGCAGCGGATCGGGCTGGCCATCGAAGCTGACCGCCACTTCATGCGCCTGGCCCTGCTGTTGCGATGATGTGAATCCCATGAACAACGGGGCAGTCGCGGGGATCATATGCGCGAATGGCAGGCGCGCATGCTGGGCCATCTGCCGCGGCAGACCTGCGCCAACGAAGCCCGTTCGCACCGAGGTCACGTGGAACAGGTCCGAGATATCGGCGTCGGGAGCGTGCTGGCCCGCGAGGACGCCACTCCGCTGGAAGAGCGCGCGCTGTACGTCGTGTAGATGGTCGAGGGTGTCTGACCGCAGGTGAAACAGGATGTCGTTCTCTTCCAGCGTGATCGTCGGCGGATCGCTGGGAAAACGCACGGCATCCAGCAAGACTGGAGCCGCTCCCGCGTCGGCCATGTGGGGGAGATGGGCCGCGAAGATCGCCGGAGGAATATAGGCGCGAAAGTAGGGCAGGCCATAGGCCACGAGGGCGAAGACCCCTGAAGGCGCATAGGAGTAGGCCGACTCGATGGCATGGAGCGCGCCTTCCAGTCGCTGCTGCTCGCGTGGGCCGGGCGCGCGGGTTATCTTCGCGGTGATTGCGAGGTTCCAGACGGGCGGGATCTCGACGACGACGCCGGAGGCGGGGTCTGGCTGCACGCGCATGCCATAGTCGGCGGTCTGGTATTGGCCCACAGGATAGCCCCCACGCGGCGGGGCGACCCGGTGGACGGGTGGCGCGTTGGAGGCTAAGGCGTGATAGAGCGTGACTCCGCCAGCCAGTGCGACCACCCCACCGCCAGCAATCTGAAGCAGCCGCCGCCGTGACAGGCGTTGGCGCTGAGGATGCTCTGCAATCTGTGTCGCAGGCTGCTCTTCTTCTGGCTCGTCCTTCATCCTGAACGACTCCCTGCGCTTGCCGGGCGCTCCGCTCCGCGCATGCCAGAACTGGCACGGACACATACACAGCCGATGATGGCAGGCCAGTCACCCGCCATCATCGCGCGTGTGTGATCAGCAGTCAACTGGGGCGGGAGATGACGAGATTGGTAAAGGCGCAGTTGATCGTGTCGCCAGCAGCGAGAAGCCCTATCTTCCCCGAAGTGAAGGTTGAGTCATCATAGCTGCCCACCTTGGCGCCATTCACAGAGAAATCGAAGTGCGATCCCTTTGCCGTCACCTCGATGGTATTCGGTGTATGCAGCCCGCCCTGGATGGCGTCATTCGGTGTGAAGTCAACCAACGTTGTGCAATTTTGATTCACACACTTGCTGAACAGCCACTTGCCGTTGCTATCAATCATAAAATCATAGCTGTTTCCTGCACTCGCGCGCCTGAAAGCAATGCCGTAGGCGTATGTTGTTGGCCCGCTCACCTGTTGCACTTTGACAGATATATCCACATCCGATTGCAATCCCACCGGAGCGAAACACTCATAGCCGTTCGCCACGTGATAGCCGTCACTCGCATGATAGCAGTGACTGCCATCTTGCAGCCATCCACTGGCGTCGGATGCGAAGGTGTCCTGGTAGATCACCGTCAGCGCGGGCGTGGGGGTAGCTTCGGGGGTCGCGGTGCCGCTGGCAGTCGTCGCGGTTGGAGAGCCACCGGTATCTGGCGTCTGCCCTAGCGCCCGGATGGCGAAGATCGTGCCGCCGGTACACGCGACGAGCACTACTACGACTGCCACGATGATACCGACGATCAGGCCTGTGCGGCTCTTTTTCTGCGGCGGAGATGGATATGTTGGCTGCCCATAGCCTGGTGGCGGATAGCCCGGCGCCAGCGGGTAGCTCGACGGGGCTGGCTGCCCATAGGTTGGCTGGCCATAAGGCGGCGGGCCATAGCCGCTTGGAGGCGCGGGTTGCCCATAGCCGGAAGGTGGCGCAGGCTGGCCGTACCCACTGGGCGGGGCAGGTTGTCCATAGGCTGGCTGTCCATAGCCACTGGGTGGAGCGGGTTGTCCATATTGCCCCTGCCCATATTGACCGTAGGGAGAGGATGGATCTTGTTGCGGAGGTCCGTAACCCGAAGGCGGCGCGGCATTGCCGTACCCGCCATAATTGCCATATCCGCCATAGGGGTTTTCTGGCGGCTGGGGTGGAACGTAGCCGCCAGTTGAGCCTGGGTCGTTGCTTCGGGGTGGATATCCATAGTCACCCTGCCCGCCCGATGCCGCTGTGGGGGTTAGCGCGTACCCACAGCGAGGGCACCGCTCCAGATTCTGCTGATCGATGGGATAGCCACACGAAGGGCAGTGCATCCTGTGTCCTCCAGAGAAATACGCATCCAGTCTGGTCGCTTCACCTGGCCAGTATACAGGATGATGCGTAGATTGGCTATATCGTGCGACCATCCACCCAACGATTGCTCCACGGCAATTTGCTTTCGTGTGGAACTGGTCAGTGCTTACCGCGGGGGAGTGATGGCATATGGTGGCATATGGTGGCATATGGTGGCGCGTAATGTGCGGCGTCACCCTGCTCCGTTCGGCTCTGTGACCGCTCTGTGACCACCCATGCTGCAGAGTGTGAGAGAACTGTGATGCCTCGCTACTATGCTGAGGATGAAGGCCACATGTACTGCTGCCTGAGGCCTTCACGGATTCGGCCATGGAGGATATGCGCGGGAGGAAGGACTCTCCCCAGGTGAGTCGGCATATGTAGCTGGGTCGGGCGGCGGGCCGCCGCTCGTAGCGAGAAGGAGGCACTCGATGTTCAGGCGCATTTTGGTCCCGCTGGACGGCACGAAGCGGGCGGAAGAAGCGATTCCATTCGCGCGCGAACTGGCTACCTCGCATGAAGCTCAGATATTCCTGCTGCATGTGGAGCCGCCGATGGCCTCGGTCATAGATGAGATCGCGATTGACAACCGCCTGGAGGTTCTTGCGGATGAGCTGCGCGCGGCAGGCGTAAAAGCGCATATCGTCACCGAGTTCGGCAAGGCTGCGCCAGCAATTGCCACCGCCGCCGACCTGGACAAGATAGACGTGATCGTCCTTGCGCCCGAGCCACGCGGATTGCTGGAAGGGCTGCGACACCCCAGCGTGACCGCCAGCGTGCTCGCGCGGACGGCGGCGCCAGTGCTGATCGTCCCGCCCGCCAGAACTGCGGAGCCACCCCAGATGCTCCAGTTTGGCGGCGCGCAGGTGATCGTGACGCTGGATGGCAGCGAGCTCGCCGAAAAAGCCCTCCCGACTGCACTCCGCCTGGCACGGCACTATGATCGCCCGTTACTGCTGCTCCGCATCGTTCCTCCCGTCCGTATCATTGCTGCCGGGCCGGAGACCTATCCGCTGGTGCGCGACAACTATGAGTCCGAGGTACGCGAGGCCACCGACTACCTCGCCGCGCTTCGGGGGCGGCTGGAGCGCACCGAAAACGTGCAGGTGCAGACGATGTTCCATCAGGGCGTTCCCGCCGAGGTGATTCTTGGGCTGGCGGAGACGAAACCGGGAAGCATCCTGGTCATGAGCACCCACGGGCGCACCGGCCTGGCGCGCCTCGTGCTTGGCAGCGTCACGCTCGCCGTCGCGCGCAAGTCCCGGATTCCGCTGATGATCGTGCCGACTGGCACGGCGGAACGGGAGAAGGGTGCTCCGGTGGAGGCTGTTGTAGAGGCGGGCGCGGAAGCGTAGGATGAGGCGCCGCCGCCAGGCGCTGTCTCACCAGGGGGAATCGAGCCGTAGGCTGAAGACCTACGGCTAATCCCGTATCGAGCGGACCTGCTGGCCGGGCGCGCGGATTCCGTGCGGGCTGACAGAGCAGGTATCACGGCTTCTCTACGAAGCGACGTCTGCTGACTAGCAGCGTCGCCAGCAGCAGGATTGGATAGACCAGGTAGGGCAGGTTGGATGCCCAGTATGAGACGCCATTGGTGACGGTGTTCAGCCCGGCGAAGATGTCGCCCAGGAAGAACCCGATGATCGCATAGAGAATCATCGCCCCGGTGATGAGCCCAACCGGATAGACCCAGCGGCGATTCCGGGCCAGTCCCAGGCCCGTCGCGAAGTAGAGCGGGCCGAGCAGAAACGCGTCTTCGACCGCGCCCGCCAGAATGCCCGGATCGACGCGCTGGTAGCTGTTATCCCCGCTCAGGATGTACCAGTACCAGACCTCGCCGAGCGGGTTGGTATTCGGCCCGATAGCCACCAAATGCAGCCCAAAGAGTACGTAGTAGAACTGCGGGATCGCGGTGATGACGGCCAGGATGAATGAATAGACCGCCAGAAACACAAACCAACCTCTGCGACCTGATTGACGTAGGGTTGAGGCTGCTGCCTCGCCGCTCACATGACCCTCCTGAAGCCGATTCACGGCGATTCAAGGCGATTCGCGACATCGCCGCGAGACAAAACATCTTGCCTGTTCTCGCCACGGTAGCAAGTTGCACGACGCGTGTCAACAGGTACAGGTTGAAGAAAGCGCACGGCATGGCCACGCGCAAACATTGACGTACACGTGAATGTGTTATACGATAAATAATGAATAGGCTTTTTCAGATTGCGTTTGCGTACAGGCCGCGCCTGTTGACATGCGGCAGCCCGCTATCTGTTCAGGTTATGGTCGATTGAGTGGGTATGAGTCTGGGAGAAATTGAGGCAATTGGATATGATGACAAATCAGCCGGTGCCCGTTGATGATAAGACTTCTGAGCAACGTGTTGACGATGGTGTGAGCTATCAGCGTATCGAGCAGGTGGCGGCGCGTACTGGACTGACAAAGCGCACGCTGCGCTATTATGAGGAGATCGGCCTTCTGCCGCCGCCAACACGCACTGAGGGCGGCTATCGTCTCTACAGCGAGGCGGACGTGCAGCAGCTCGAACGCATCAAGCGGCTGAAGGATCTGCTGGGCTTCTCGCTGGCGGAAATCCGCGAGATGGCCGACGCCGAGGAGCAGCGCCAGCACGTGCGCGAGGCATGGCGGCAGGAGACCGATCCGCGCACCCGGCTGGAATGGCTCGACCGCTCCGAAGAGCTGACGCGGCGCCAATTGCAGCTCGTCGAGGAGAAGGTCGCGGGATTGCAGGAGATGCAGGCCCACCTGAAGGCGCGGCTGGAGCGCTTCGAGACGCTACGCGCCGACCTCCGCGAGCAACTCGAAGCGCTTTAGGCAGGCAGGCGGCTGTACGGCGTGATACCAGCGACCACACCCGGATATTCACCCTGTAGTACCGGATAGCTCCCCAGATACTCGCTGCTCATGTATCCTGAGATGCGCAATGGATGGGCCTTGAGAGTGGTGGAGGACGCAGGGCATGAAGGGCGAGCGGCAGAAGCGCGAAACGAGCGAGACGGGCGAGACAACACAGCGGCGAGCGACGACGAAGCGAGGCCAGGCAGGCGGACCAACACTGACACGCCGCGAGCTGCTGGCGGCAGGCGCCGCGGCTACCGCGACGGTTGCGCTGGCGGCATGCGCACCGGTCAGCGGGCAGAAACCTGCCGCGACCGCGACGCCATTTTCACTGAAGCGCCCAGCCGTCCTCTATGCCGATGGCACCGTGCCGAAGTCCGTCGCCAACTCGATTGCCGCGAATCTCGGCGGCCACGCGGGCATCGCCGAAACCCATCTCGCCACCAGCACAGCCACCCCACCTGATCTTATACTGACCTATGGCACGCTGCCGCAAGGATTTAAGGGCGCGGCGATAGGGGCCAGCCCCGCCACGGCGATTGCCCACATGCGTGTCCCGATTGATGGGGTGAGCGGCGACCAGGCGCGCGGGCTGCTCAGCGGCTCCGTCGCCAACTGGCAGTCTGCGGGCGCGCCCTATAGCCTGCCTGTCAAAGTGTTCGCCCTCAAAGGACTAACGCCGCCGAAGGGCGTGACAATCGCGGGTAACGCGACGACGGTGGCGACGGCTGACGCTCTGCTCCAGCAGGTGAAGGCGCATCCCGGCAGCATCGCGCTTGCGCCAGCCGAGCTGCCCGATTGGCGCGTGAAGAACCTGGGCATAGATAATGTCTACCCCGCCCAGCAGCGTGGCAGCCAGCTTCCGGCGCCGTTTGCGCCGTTCACCTTGCAGCTTGGCGTCTCGGATGCGCTGGCGAAGCAGGGGCTGGACGCGAAGGCGCTGGCGGGCGCGCTGGCATTCGTGCTGGCGAGCGCGACGCCGGTGATGGATATGGCGGCGGTTGGCGATATCATGCTGGGGCGCGGCGTCAACAATAAGATGGTCGCCTACAACGACTACCTCTACCCCTATCGCAAGATGAAGGCGGAGCTCGATAGCGCCGATCTGCGCGTCGCCAACCTCGAATGCGTCGTCACCGACAAGTATCCGGTTCCGACCGACCCATTCACCTTTACCTTCGTGACGAAGGCGAAGGCGGTCGCCGGGCTGAAATACGCGGGCTTCGACATGCTGACGGTGGCCAATAACCATGCCAACGGCACAGGCCACACCTCGTTCATGGATATGCTGGGCAATCTGCGCGGCAACGGCATCGCGGCATGCGGCGGCGGCAACAATCTGGACGAGGCCTGCGCGCCCAGCATCGTGACCGCCAAGGGGATGCGGGTCGCCATGCACGGCTATTTGATGGTGCCGCCCGGGCCGCAGGGGCCATACGCCACCAGCGCATCATGGGGGCTGGCGCCGGTTGACCTGAAGCGGCTGCCACAGGATATCGCCGCCGCGCGCCAGAAGGCGGATATCGTTATTCCCTACTTCCACTGGGGCATCGAGTATACCAAAGACCCGATCAAGCTCCAGCAAGACGCCGCCCGCGCCGCCATCGACGCCGGAGCCGATATGGTGCTCGGCGTCCATCCGCACTGGGTACAGGCCATCGAAGAGTATAAGGGAAAGCTGATCATCTACGCGCTCGGCAACTTTATCTTCGACCAGGACTGGTCGCGCCCCACACTCGAAGGCTTCCTGCTGCACCTCTACTGGCGTGGGACGACGCTCGCCAGTATCCGCTGGGTGCCGGTGCTCGATCAGGACCGCTGCCAGCCGCGCCCGATGACGCCCGCCGAGGCGGTGGATGTCTTCGACCGCATGTGGTCGGGCACGGATATGCTGGCGCGCGGCGAATTTGGGCAGGGATAGATCTCACCTTCATCCCTTGCATGTGGGCCGCTACCCCCTCCCCCTAGCCCCCTCCCCCGTTGGGAGAGGGGGAACAATAGGCTACCGGAAGCGGCTCTGGGGACGCGAGGTGGAAGGGGACGCGGGCCGCAGGCTGAAGCGCTGCGGCTAATTCCAGGGGGAGCGTCCCGCATTGGCGCTCACATACGCGCTCAGGCCACGTTAGCCGCGGCATTCATGCCGCGAAGTTGATGCGCACATCTCCAGACCTCTCCTCTCGCACTTTCCCTCGTAGGGGAGGGGGAACCAGAGCACAGACGAGGGGAACCGGATGCGGCGCAATCGTGAACGCAAGCGCGCGTGATGCTACACTGGCAGGGCAGCCGAGCGCCATAACTGAATAGCTAGCGGGAGCGCGCCGATACCCAATATAGCGTGGGCCATATCTATGACCGGCTCAAGACACGCTTTGGCGCGGATGCCATCTTCATGGATGTCAACGATATTCCGCCGGGATATGTCTTCGCCACCTACATCCACCATGTGCTCCAGCAGTGCCGTGTGGCGCTTGTCATCATTGGCCCCTCCTGGCCGACCATCGTCGAGACGCGCGACAACCCCTACAAGGGACAGCCACGGCTGAACAATCCGGCGGATAATGTGCGCATCGAGACCGAGCAGGCGCTTTCGCTCGCCGCCGCCAACGAGACAGGCGCGCCGATTGGCGATCTGCGGCTGATTCCGCTGCTGGTGCAGGGTGCGCATATGCCAGGCGCCGAGCAGTTGCCCGAGAGCCTCAGGCCACTGACGCGGTTCAATAGCGCCACCGTGAGACACTACCCAACATTCGACGAGGATATCGAGCAGTTGATTGGGGCCATCGCCCAGTGGATAGGCGGCACAGCTCCCTCGGCTACTCGGCCTGCTTCGCCATCTTCGGCAAACGCGCTGCCCGCGCTCGGCCCGGCGCCGGCGCCCGCCAACAGCGTCCCTGTGCTGCATCTGAAGCCGATGCCGCTCTACAATCTCGGCTTTCGCGGCTATAGTATTGGTGGCGTCGAGTGTATTCTGCCGCCGATTTGCCCCGTGCCCGCTGGCGTCTTCACGATGGGCAGTGACAAGGCCCGTGACAAGCAAGCCAAAGACGATGAGACGCTACAATATCTGGTCGAAGTGGGAGACTTCGCTATGGGCCAGCATCCCGTCACTCGTGCCGAGTACGCTTGCGCCGTCCGCGCATACGCCGTGCGCGAGCCGCAAACCATGGAATTTGGTAACTATAAGGTAGCCTGGCAGGATCAGCAAAAACACCCGGACTTTCCGTTGGTTTTTGTCTCCTGGGGAGAGGCGCGCTTCTATTGCGCATGGCTGGCGAGGCTGACAGGACAGCCGTGGCGGTTGCCGAGCGAGGCGGAGTGGGAGAAGGCGGCGCGCGGCGCCGATGGACGCATCTACCCTTGGGGTGACACGTTCGGCGAGACGCTCTGCAACACCAGTTGGAGAGGCGTTCAGATGCACACCCCAGTAGGCCACTACCCAAAAGGCAAGAGTCCTTATGGTGTCCAGGATATGGTGGGCAACGTATGGGAGTGGACGAGCAGCCTGTATCGGCCCTATCCCTACCGGAATAACGATGGACGCGAGGATTTTGATTCCACTAACAATCGAGTACTGCGCGGTGCGCAAATCAACGGTGACGTGCGCGTGGCCAGACGCCTTGGCATCAGGCCTGACTACCCGATGTATTACGGCATCGGAGCCGGTTTCCGTCTGGCCTGGACGCCGACTGGTTCATAGGAGGAGCGGTTGTTGTCAGACCCCACCCGGTCTAACGGCCACTCTCTCCCGTGAGGGGAGGGCTTGAGTGACCGTCCAGCCGGAAGGGCGCCAGCGGCGGACGCCTTGTTGCCTTTCGCCTTGTGGATGAAGAGGCCATGGGGGTGAGGGTTGCCTATGGAGCAGATCAAGGCGTCCACCGTTTATGAATCATGCTCCCTACCCTCATTCTTGTTGCGCCGGAGGAGCGCCTGGTTGAGCGAGCCGGTGCGGTAGCCCTGCAAGTCCAGCGTGACGAACGGATAGCCCGCGTCGCGGACGGCGGTGACGACCTGCGCGCGCAAGGCGGGATCGAGCAGGCGGGAGAAATCGTCGGGGTCAAGCTCGATACGCGCGATGGTCTCGTGGTGGCGCACCCGCACCCGCCGGAAGCCCAACGCATGCAGCGCCCGCTCGGCCCGGCCAATCTGGCGTAGCGCCTCCACCGTGACGGGCGTGCCATAGGGGATGCGCGACGAGTAGCAGGCCTCGGCGGGCTTCTCCCAGACGGGCACGTCCAGATAGTGGGCCAGCGCGCGAATCTCCGCCTTGCCCATGCCTGCCTCGTCGAGTGGCGCGCGGACGCCATGCTCGCGGGCCGCGCGCTGGCCAGGCCGCCAGTCGCCATGGTCGTCGCGGTTCATGCCATAGGCGATGTGCGCCAGCCCCAGTCGCTCGGCCAGCGGCGCCAGGTGGTCGAAGAGCTCCACTTTGCAGAAGTAGCAGCGGTCGGCGTTGTTGGCGGTATAGCGCGGATCATCCAGCTCGTTCGTCTCCACGACCTCCAGCCGGGCGCCCATCCGCCGCGCCACGGCGACCGCCTCCGCCGTCTCAGCGGGATCGTAGGCGGGCGAGGCTGCCAGCGCTCCGACTGCCCGCTCGCCGAGCGCCTCGCTCGCCACTTTGAGCAGCAGCGCGCTATCCACGCCGCCGGAGTATGCCACCAGCACCGTCCCCATCTCCCGCAAGATAGCGGTGAGTCTCGCATAGTGTTCGCGCAATTCGGGGCTGAGCGTCTTCGTTTCGTCAGTTGTCACGGAATATCCTCTGTTGCCTCGCCAGCCTGCATCTCTATCCTGGATTCTAGGCAGCGAAAAACCGGCGCGTCAACCGGCTGCACGCGACGAGGGGCGGTGCGAGCTAGACGGTCGCGGGAATCGGCCCCAGGCCGCTGATCAGGATAGCGTTGATCGCCAGGCCAAGCAAGAACCAGAAGGCGAAGACGGCATAGGCGCGCCGTTCCTGCAGGACGACCTGCGCGCGCGCATAACCCGGCTTGGCAACTAGCGCGCCGCTCACGGGAATCGCGAACGAGGGGAGCGCGAGGAATCCCAGCAATGCGCCATGTGGCGCGCCATGGGGTAGCGCGGCCAGCGCCAGCAGCGTCATCCCCGCCAGCAGCCAGACGACATAGATGGTTCGTCCCAGGCCATCGCCTAACACGGTCACCAGCGTCTTGCGCCCAAGGAGCGCATCTTCCTGGGCGTCGCGCAGGTGCGCGCCCGCGGCGGGGAGCATTGCCAGGAAACCGAGCGCGCCAGCGAACAGCACATCGCGGCCAGTGGGCGTATGTCGCTGCGCCAGCATTATCCCCGCCACGATGCCCGGTCCTAACGCCAGCCCAATGATGAAATCGGCCAACGGGGAACGCTTGAGCGCGAAGGAGGTGGCCGAGTAGAGAAAGGCAAGCGCCAGGCCCGCGATGCCCAACAGCGCGACCGGCCAGCCGCCCGCTATGACGAGCGGAATACCGGCGAGTCCGCCCACTACGATCAGCAGAATGCTCAGCCGGAGGACGCTGAGCGGGTTGATCGCGGAACGCGCCAGCAGCGCACGCGCCGTCAGGTGGTCGCGCCGCACGGTCTCCGGCAGATGCGCGCGGCGGGCATATTCCAGGTAGACATCCAGCAGGCTGGCCCCCGCCTGCACCAGCGCGAGGCTTACGATCCCCGCCAAAGCCGGAAGCGCCAGCAGTGTCACGCCACGCAGCCACAGCAGCGCCAGCGCAGTGAGGGCAGGCACGAGGACGAGCAGCAGCGCGGAGGGGCGGATCAGGCGAATCCAGGTAGCCAGTCGCGAGCTCGGCGCGTACGCCAGACTAGCCTCGTTCATATTGCCTGTCGCTAAAGTCTCTGCCTCCGCGACATCGTTATCCGCCCGTGCGCTCTGGACGAAAGGCCGCGCCACCGTCCCATCATCCATGGTGATCCTCCTGGGCAAAGCATCTGTCGTTCAAGCATCGCGTAATGATGCGCGTCTGCTACCATCCAGCGCCTGACGACCTGTACGACGATTGTACCTGATGGGCGCGTGTTGGGATATCCCGGTGTCCGCGCCGGGAGAATCGGGTGGACTGAACCGCGGATGTTATGACGTGTAATGACGACCTGGGCCTAGCCGCGCAGGCTCTCGTGGACGCGATTCATGGCGGCGTTGAGGCGTTCCTGGCTGACGGCCAGTGTCAGATCGCCGCGCGTCTTCTCCAGGATGCCGCGGACGGCGTCGGTGGTGCGGCGCAGATTGCCGGTGATGGCGTCGGGGTAGTCCAGTGTGATGAGTTGGCTGTAGATTTCATCCATGTCGGCCAGCAGTTCTTCGCAGCCTTCGAGCCGTCCCTGGCGCATGCGGTCGAGAATGTAGCGGCGCAGCTCGCCAACCGCCTCGCCCAGCCCATTGAGGTACGGCGCCCATTCCACGCCAAGCACATCGGGGGTAGGGGGCGGCTGGCGCTGCATCAGCGCGCTGGTGAGGGCGGCCTCGGAGTATTCCTTCTGTGCGTCGGCCACGAAGCCCGCATAGAAGATATCCTGGTGCTCGCGCAGGTCGAGCGCCATGTCGCGCAACAGGCCGCCAGCCTCGGTCAGTTGCCGGGTGGATTGGTCGAATTCACCACGGTGAGCAGCGCGAATGGCATTGGCGCAGAGCCGAATCGCGGCGCGCGACTTGGGCAGGGCGCGCTCACGAGCGGCAAACTTGGTCGCAAGATACTCTTGCGCTGCTCGACCAATGGCCTGGAGATCAGACACCGTTTCCGTCTTCTTTCTGCGGACCTCTCCGCCGGGCTACCTCACCTCGTGTGTTACCAGTTAGTGTATACATCGCCGCGCCCGCTGTCAAACCACTGGAGCACCCTGCCGGCGTAGATACTCGGCGTGCGCGTGATCGGTCGCGGCGGGCTGCGCGTTGCCCAGACGCTCGTGAACACGGGCGCGCGCATCGAACGTTTCCGCCGCATCCGGCTCGCGCAAAATGGCGCGGTCGAGCGCGACCAGCGCTTCGCGGTAGCGTCCCATCGTGGCCAGCGCTCGCCCGACGGTGAGCGGGCCGCGGTAGTCGCCAGGCGCCCGCAATTCCATCAGCTCGCCCAGATTCAACGCCTCGGCGGCGCTGCCGCCACGCAGAAAGATCGCAGCCTTCGTGGTCAGCGCCGTGCAATCATCAGGGTTGGCCGCCAACACACGGTCGAGAATCTCCAGCGCGCCCGCGACATCCTGCATCTCGGCGCGCCGCTGGGCATCCGCCATCGCCATCCGCGCCAGCAGCCGCCCCGCGCCGACGGATTCCTTCTCGCCCGGCAGCGCCGCATCACAGAGTCGCAGCCGCCCAAACGGCGCCTGATGGTCCGCATCGGGAAGCGCGCCCAGGGCGACGATCCGTCCCTGCTCCTCGAAGTCGATCTCCTGGCCCGCCACGAGCGTCCCTTCGTGCGCCAGCAAACTGGCGACCTCGCGTAGCAGCGCCCAGCCTTCCTCCTCCAGCGAGTGAGGCACCGCCGGAAGATCAAGCTCGGGCCGCCCGAACTTTTGCAGGCCGTGGGTATGGAGCCAGTGCGACTCCGCGTCCCATAGCTCGCGGTGCATCGCCACGTGCGCCAGCGGATCGTGCGGGCGAATGTGCGCAATCTCCGCGCGCCCATAGCTGCGCTGCGCCGCCGGATCGATGGACGTGCCCTGCGTCAGATCGAGCAGGATGCGCAATACCTGGGCGGCCCAGTCCAGCGCGACGATGGCCTGCTCGCGCCGGGCGAAGATGCGCACATCCAGCGCAATCGTGCCCTCGCGCAGCGTCTGTGTATCTTCGGCGACCAGTCCGCGCGTCAGGGCGTTGAACGCTGTTTCGCTCATGCCGCTGGTCACGGGCGCGGTATGGCGTGAGACGTTGACACGCGCCCGCGCCGGGACGCCTGGTGGATCGATATGATAGGCGCCCAGACGCTGACGGCCCCCGCTCGCCGGCTCGTTGCGCGGCACGTACTCGGTGGCGCCCAGGCCAGCCGCGGCAAGCGCCCGCACGGTCGAGGCTTCAACCGGCGGCTCGCCATAGCGCGATACCGTCAGGAAATCTATCTTCAACTCCTCGGACATGCTACCTGCTCCCACCGCATCTGCTGCTGCGCATGTGTCGCGCGATGTGCGTCTGCTCCCCGCTCGGCTATTGTAGCACGCGCCGCCGCCAACGTTCGCATGAGCCGCCATGTGGCGCAAGGGGGCCGCGAGACCTGTCCAACCTCGTCAGGCGCCAAATTTCCTATACCGAGCAGCCGAGAGTATCTGCCGGGCGTTTTGTAACAGCAAGAAGCCTTGTGCTTCATTTCCCCGCGCAGATGGGCAGAAACGCTGGCCTGCCAGAGACGATGATTGCGTCCGCCTGGTAGCCAGATTGGGGTAGCTGTATCGGGCGATTGCTGAGAAGTACCATACGAGCGCTTCCAATGTGACTCAAATCGTCTTGTCAACAGCTAGAGAACGTCGAAGTTATCGGCGTGGATGTCTCGTGAACGTCTCGTGGGTTGTCGGGTGGGCGGTGAGTTGGGAAGGAGAGGGGCGAGCATATGACCAAGTTGCCCACAGATCTGCATATCACGTATCAGCTTCAGTATCGAAAATGTGGCAAACCGACCTGTGGCACCTGCAAGCGTGGTCCCGGACACGGGCCATACTGGTATGCATACTGGCGCGAAGGGAACAAGCTGCGCTCGGGCTATGTTGGCAAGACGCAGCCGGTCGGGATCGCGCAGTCGGTGGTAGCGCGGGCTGAGGCGCGGCTGATGCTGGCGCGAGTCGGCGCATAGTCCAGCACTTGGCGCATAGCGCGGTGCAACGTTCGGTGCAACGTTCCAGGTATCATTGACACGGAAAAGACACAGGTGCGGGCCGCCCGTTTCGCAACGCTACCCGCACCGCTTCAGGTTTCCGCAGCTACGCATACATGCTATACGTGACTTGCTATACTGGCGCGCTTATTCAGTGCGCACTGAGAATTCGTCGAGCAACCCCTGATCGACGAGCCACTTGGTGAACTGCAACCGCTTGAGTGTCGATGCATTGAGACGCTCTGAAAGCTCGACCAGCCGGTTGATCTCGTCCTCGGTGAAGCCTTGCGCCTCAAGTTTGCGCAGGTCGTCTTCCTCCGGTTCCAGGTCTTCGGCTGCGTCTTCTGGCTCGGCATCCGCCTGGAGCTCAGGCGTATCGTCGCTCTCGCTCTTGTTGCGACGCTGGCGTTTCGACGCCGCATGAGGGGTATGGGTGTTTGCTGGCTCATCCACGCCGCCAGATGTCTCCTCAGCCGAGGCATCTTCGTGCGAGCCTTCATGGCGCTCGGGCTCATTCGCGGGCCGGGCGCGCGCCTCTTCCTCTTCGCCGTCGTTCAAATACTGATGTGCCATATAATACCTCCGGGCGGATTGCGGTCCGCGCACTGTGCTCGCTCTCGCGTCGGCGCGTGGAAGGCTTCGCTGCCACCCTTCATTATCTACTACGTCGCACACATCTCATTTGTTCGCAAAATGTGACGTGGCTGTGATTTTTCCGTCGCCGCACACTTTCAGAACACAGGCATAAACCGGACCACCCCATGCGAACCGGATCTATGGCGTTTGCCGCAGGGCCGCCGCTATGCTATCATCCTCCTGAGTGTGCTATCCCTGAATCTGAGCGGTACGCCGCCTGAAAGAAGCGAACGTGGAACCTGTCATCGTGCTCTATGCGAAGGCTGGCTGTCACCTCTGCGACGACGCGCGAACGCATCTGGAAGACCTCGCCGCCGATTTCCATTTCGCCTTCGACGAGGTGGACATCCGGCGCAACCCGGCGATCTTCGAGCGCTATCGCTATCGCATCCCGGTGATTACCATCGATGGCGTTGAACGACTCGAGGGCCGCATCGAGGGTGATGAGATTCGCGCGCTGGCCAAAGACCTTCACCTTCGCCACAGGTGATGCCTCCACTCACTTCAACAGGATCAGGCTGGTATACTGTTGCGTCACATCGTCACACACCACTATTCTCTCGGCGCATCTGCGAAATGGAGATGGGCGGGAGTGTCGCGAAGATACGAGCATACGAGAGCTATGAGAGGGGACGACACGATGGCCAAGAGCCGCGAGGAGATGATCGAACGGCTGCGGGGATGGTCGGCGCGGGCGCTGCACGAGGCGCAGTACGCCGATACGCAGGAGGGTGCGCTCAACTGGCAGGGTCAGGCGCAAGTGCTCGGGGGAGTCGCCAACTATCTCGCCGACCAGAGCGAGGCCGACGACTTCACCGTCTGGCGTCAGGTGGTGGGGGACCGCGCCAAGAGCCTGGCGGAGTGGATGATGCGTCAGGAGGGCGCGGAGGGCGCGCTCTTTTCCGGGCAGGTCGCGGGCTTCGACGTGGCGCTGACGGTGCTGAAGGATCCAGAGGCGCGCAACTGGCCGAAGTACGAGCCACACGCGAACTGAGGGCTGGCGGCCCCCTCCCCTAACCCCTCCCCCTTTCAGGGAGAGGGGAACCAGAGGCCCGAGTTGCCAACCGTACAGGATAGTGCCATGTACATTGTTGTCGCGCCGCAATCGCTGAAGGGCAGCCTGGATGCGCCGGAGGTCGGCGAGGCCATCGCCGCCGGGATTCGTCGTGTCTGGCCGGATGCGGACATTCGCGTGGTGCCGGTGGCCGACGGCGGCGAGGGAACGGTGCGGGCGCTGGTCGCGGCGACAGGCGGCACGCTGCATCACGCGAGAGTGACTGGCCCACTGGGCGAGCCGGTAGATGCTGAGTATGGGATGCTTGGCGGCAATCGCGCCGGGACGGCGGTGATCGAGATGTCGGCGGCGTCTGGTTTGCCACTCGTCCCGCTGGAGAGGCGCGATCCACGTGTGACGACGACCCGCGGCACAGGCGAGCTGATGCGCGCGGCGCTCGATGCGGGGGGGCAGCGGCTGCTCATTGGCATCGGCGGCAGCGCAACCAACGATGGCGGCGCGGGGATGGCGCAGGCGCTCGGCGCCCGGCTGCTGGACGATCAGGGCAACGCGCTGCCCGCTGGCGGCGCGGCGCTGGCTCACCTGGCGCGCATAGACACCTCTGGCCTTGATCCCCGCCTGAAAGATGCTGCGGTTCAGGTGGCGAGCGATGTCACCAATCCGCTGTGTGGGCCGGAGGGCGCGTCGGCGGTCTATGGACTCCAGAAGGGTGCGACCCCGGAGATGGTGGCCGAGCTCGATGCCGCCTTGGCGCACTATGGCGAGCTGCTCAAGCGCGATCTCGGCGCGGATGTGGCCAACGTGCCGGGCGCGGGCGCCGCGGGCGGGCTGGGCGCGGGTCTGCTGGCGTTCGCTCACGCGCAACTGGTTCCCGGCGCGCAACTGGTGCTGGAGACGCTCGACTTCGCGCATATCCTCGATGGCGCGGCGCTCGTCTTCACGGCGGAGGGCCAACTCGATAGCCAGACGGCGTACGGCAAGGCGGTCGGCGCGGTGGCCACGGCGGCGCGCAAGGCAGGCGCGCGGGTGGTTGCACTGGCGGGCAGCGTAACAGCCGATGATGCAGCGCTCCAAACACTAGGGATAGAGGCGGCGCTCTCCATCGTCAGCGGCCCTATGACGCTCGAAGAGAGTATGGAGCACACCTCGCAACTGCTCGCCGACACGGCGGCGCGCGCCACCCGGCTGGTCGCGCTGGGGATGGGGATGAGCAAATAGATTGATGGGTGAGTTGGGAAGCGACGCGAGTTCGCGGCATGAATGCCGCGGCTAATCCTGGAATAAACGCAACCACCCACCATCAGTGTGGCATCGAACGATCGGGATTAGCCGTAGGGCTTCAGCCTGCGGCCAGCGTTCCGAGCGTCGCCCGCCACCCTCAGCGTGCCAGCACCAGCAGCCGGTAGCCGCCAAGCAGGTGGACTGCCAGGTCGTGGTTAAGGGCAAACGCCACTTTGCGCGGCAACTTCAACAGCCGCCGCCCGAGCAGATCGGTTGGGCTGTTGAGCGCGTCGGCGGTGTAGACGGCGTCGAGCACCTCATAGGCGGTATCCTGTAGCGCACGGATGGCCGTCTCTTTGGTGAAGTAGTGCAGGTGCGCATAGGCGTCGCGCGTGTGGAGCAGCCCGTGTGGCCGGATCACCGATTGCACTGAGAGATCGAGCGGGAAGAAAAAGACCTTGTACGTCCCCCTCGCCTTCAGGCTTCTCAGAAACGCGTAATAGTCCTCCAGGTGTTCCAGCACATCCAGCACCAGCAGCATGTCATAGGTGCCGGTATCGTCCGTGCGGAAATCGCCGAGATAGACGTGGAGTTGCTCGTTCTCGCGCTGGCGCGCAAGCTCGATGGCCTGCGGCGAGATGTCGTAGCCCGTCAGCTCGCAGTCGTCTGGCAGCGCCACCTGTAACTTCCGCAGCACCTCGCCCGCCCCACAGCCGACCTCGCAGATCGAATGCGGCGTCAGTCGGTGGCCTCTCAGCAGGCGCGCAATCTCCTCTGCCTTGCCCGCCGACTCCTCGACATGCCATGATGGCGCCATTTCCTGGTATGTGCCGGTCCGATAGATATCTTCGAATGACATTGTATCCCTCCCCGACCCTTGCAACACACCACAACGTACCCCGTCACAATCTCCATACGGCACGACTGCATGCAAGCGGAAAGCATGCGCTGGAACTTCGCCCGACACTCACGCTCGCACGGCGGTACACGTCCTCTTTTGCCTTCCGAGAAGCGTTACGCAACCGGAACCGTTCTTCCCTGAACCGTTGCATCTGGCACGGATCCCCGCCACCCAGAAACCACAAAGAAATCGCCTCCGATAGCCGTCTGAATAACCGGGTTATCGAGAGCCACTTCTACGACAAAAATACGTATGGTGATGCGCACTATAGCACACTTCATCGTATTGTTGCTCAAGGTGATTTGCCGGGCAAAATGGTCTGGGGAAAGAGCCGTTAGCGACGGGGTTTCTCTGCCGCAAAGCGGAGCCAGCGGATGTTCGCAAGATGAATTGGGATTCAGGAGCGCGGGCAGCCGCTGGCTGAAGGGTTCGCTAATGAAATTTCCAGCGCCGCGCATTCATGGTAAGGTCGACGATAGGTTCCGGGCAAATGACTCGACACTGCCAGCAAACTCCAGCGGCTTCTCGAAGTAGGTGACGTGACCAGAGCCTTCCAGTTCGACCAGACGCGCGCCGGGAATACCATGGGCCAGGGTGCTGGCAATCGCACGCAGCGCTGGATCGCTTTCATCCCCCCGGACGACCAGGCACGGCACACGAATCTCTGCCAGATCTGCACGGGAGACTTGATAGGGGGGCATCGCGAGATCCCCAAAAAGCTCGGCAGCGTTGGCGCGATAAGGAACGTTGCGCCGATCTTCAGGCAGTGACCGCCAGAGGCCTGGGCATACGTTCTCGAAAAAAGCGTCTACTGCGGCACGCGGCTCATCGTTGGCAACCGCTGCGTCAATCCCTGGCTTTATCCGAGCCACAAATGCCTTGCCGCCTTCGGGGTCGAGTGCCACGAGCGGTGGCTCCGAAAGCACAGCGCCCTTCACGAGACGCGGATAGCGCCGAACAAGATCAAATGTGATGCGCGCTCCGCCACTTGACCCAACCACAATGCACGGTGCGAGCCCAAGGTCGATGATGATCTGGGCAGCATCGTCGGCATGCATCTCTACTGTACGTTGTTCAACCTGGCCGAGTGGGCTGCGTGAATGGCCGCGCCGGTCGTAGGCGACGCAGCGGAAGTGAGGCGAGAGCCGCAACATTTGATCGGCCCAGACGCTGGCATCTCCGCACATCCCATGAATGAACAGCATCGGCTGGCCGTCTCCAACTTCATCATAGTAGAGTTGTGTCCCGTTGACATTGACTGCACCGGTTTTAGCCACAAGCGACCTCCTCTTGAATGATCTGGGAACACGTGCGAGTTAGCTTTGATGCCACCAAGAATACCCGGATCGCAAGCCAGTATCATCGGGTGATTGCCCTATTCTGTCGTGGCGTGGAGGTCGTGCAGCAGATCATGTTGCAGGGCAAAGAGGGTGGCCGCGGCTCGGGTGGAGACGCCAATCTTATTGTAGATATGCTGAATGTGGTGTCCGACGGTCTTCTCAGCGATGCTGAGGCGTTGGGCCATCTCGCGATTCGTAAGCCCGCACGCCACCAGCCGCAAGACCTCCACCTCACGCTCGCTCAAGCCGGCGGGCAACTCTCGACGTGGCACGCGCCCAGTGAATCCAGCAGCTGCCAGAACAGCACGCACCGCGTCAGTGTCGAGTCGGCCAGCATGCGCTTCCATCCGGAGATGTATTGCGGCTGCTTCCGCTGTTTGAGCCGGGCGATGGGGCCGCCGCTCGGTGAGAGCATGGTAGACATCGGCCGCCGCGAGTATCTTTGCGGATAGCGAGATCAGAGACGCTGGAATTCCCCGATAGTAGCCGGAGCCGTCAAGGCGCTCATGGTGAAGTGCCGCGATGGCGCTTAGGCGCGCAAGAGACTGTGGCCGCGCAAGTATACGCTCGGTATAGTACGGATGTAGTCGCACCCGCTCCCACTCGCTTGCAGTGAGTGGCCCTGGTTTGTCCCAGATTCCCGTCGAGATGCCCACACGCCCAAGGTCATGAACGAACCCTGCCTGTCGTAGCACAGTGACCTCAGGCTCGCCAACGCCAAGTTGCTCAGCCGCCGCTGCCGCGAGTAGCGCCACGCCGCTAGAGTGCCCGGCTGTGAAAGGCGATTTGAGATCAACAAAGTCAGCAATGGCACGGGTTGCCGCCTCACATGCGGACGACGTGAGCACCGGGCGCGAGCCAGGCTCAGCAGCAAGTACGGCGTCCCAGATCGCATCGGTTTCAAGCACACGCAGCAACGAAGGCGCCCGCTGACAAAAGCGCTCAGCCAATTCAGGGTCATAGATGGTTCCTGACCGCTGACGGATAATGTGTGTCGCGCCCTCTACACCGCTCAGCCGGTGGAATAATTCAGCATCGCGAGCCAGGGTCACGATGCGCGCAGCACGTAGAATCGCTTCCCCCCGCACACGTCCAGGGGAACCTTTACCGTCCCAGCGTTCGTAGACCTGAGCAACGCCAAGCGCAACCTCGTCGCGCATCCCCAGGCGCCTTGCCAGCCGTTCAGCCACTTCGCAGTGTGCGGTGATGATCTCATTGCGCTCGCCTGGCCCAGCGGCCAGAGCTGCCAGGACCATTCGTGCCCGTCGCAGTGCTGGCTGGCCCTCGCCAACACGGCGAAACAACAGGTCGAACACATCCGTTGGCTGTGCGGTATCCATAAGTGAGATCTGGGCATTCGCCAGGAGTTCGTCGCCGAATCGCGCCGCAACCCGATGCGCATCCGAGACGCAGCCAATTGCTCGCAGCAATGCTACGTAGTAGACGTGGCAGCGCTCTTGTTCATCCATACCAAGCTCACCGCTCAACTCGACGGAGAACAGACAGACACGCAGAGCATGCTCCATCGGTTGGCCTGTGCCGAGATCCGTAGCCAGCGAGAGTGCGGCGACAAGCTCCGCCAGGCGTATCGGTGCAAGCAATTGTCCCGCAGGCATAGCGTAGCATCTCCTGGTTCTGCGACCGCCTGTATCAGTATCGCTGGTTCTCCAAAAGCAAAATACCTGCCTATCGATGCTTCTCCGCCACCTGTAGCCCGCCGCCGGGGCCGGTGATGAGGCGAATCGGGCGGCGTGGACGTAGCCCGGCTGACCGCTGCCAGTCGGCCATCTCCGCGAAGGACCAGGTGCCTCCCGCGCTGGTTATAGCGAAGTAAAGGTCAGTCAGCGCGCCAATCTGCCCCGCCGTCTGTGGCGTTTCCGGGCGGACGACCTCGCCAATCACCAGCCGCCCACCGGGACGGAGCGCGCGGGCGCAGCGCCGCACTAGATCGCGATTTTGGGCTTCGGTAAAGTGGTGGACGAGGTTGGCTATCAGAATCAGATCAAATTCATCGCGGCCCAGATCGGCGGTGAGAGCGTTATCGGCGCGGTGGACGACGCGGTCGTCCATGCCCTCGCGCGCTAGCAGTGGGGCGGCGGCGGCAACTGCTTCGGGCAGATCGAGCACCGTCGCGCGTAAGTCGGGGTGGCGTCTGCACAGGGCCACCGAGTAGTAGCCGTGCGAGCCGCCGATATCGAGCATCGCGCGCGCATCACGCGGCACGGGCAGCCGCAGCGCCACCTCTGGCGTCGTCAGTCGCGCGCCGGAGCGCATCCCGCGCTGGTACAGCTCCCATGTCTCGGGGGTCATGTGCTCGTGGATTTCGATGGCCACGCCCGTCCTGACGAATGACTCCATCTGCGCGATGAACTGCTCATCCATGAACTGCATCAGAATCGCGTCATGGAGCGACCACGGGCTATCTTTGAGCAGCCAGCGGCGCGCGACCGGCGCCAGCGAGTACAGCCCACCGCGCAGGCGCAGATAGCCCGCGCCGACGAGCGCATCCAGCAGTTTGTGGGTAGCGCCAGGCGCGGTCTGGCACTGCTCGGCGATATCCTCGACGCGGCGTGGCTGCCCGGCCATCGTCTCAAAGACGCCCAGCCGGGTCGCCACCATCACCGTGCGCGCCAGCAGCAGCGCGATAATGCTATCGAGCAGCGGCGTGGGCACGAGTCCCAGCGCGAAGACGATGCGTTCCACCACGCCACGTGGAATAGCGCCCAGCCGCATAGTGTTTTACCCCTGGGTCCTGCCCAGCGCCTGGTCCTTGAGTTCCCGGCGCAGAATCTTGCCGGATGCCGTCTTCGGGATGCTTTCCACAAAGACCAGCTGGCGAATCGCCTTGTAGTTGGCCATGCGCTCGTTGGCGAACGCCATCAGGTCGGCATCCGAGATTGACTGGCCCTCGCGAAGCGCCACATAGGCGCGTGGAATCTCGCCCGCCTCCGGGTCAGGCATGCCAATCACCGCCGCCTCGCGCACGGCAGGATGCTCCAGCAGCACCGCCTCTAGCTCCGCGGGAGCGATGCCAAAGCCCTTGTGCTTGATCATCTCCTTGGCGCGGTCCACGATATAGACGTAGCCCTGCTCGTCTATGTAGCCGACATCGCCGGAGTGATACCAGCCGTCGCGCAGCACGCGTGCCGTCTCGGACTCCGCCTTCCAGTAGCCTTGCATGATCTGCGGGCCGCGAATGCATATCTCGCCGACCTCGCCGACCGGCAGCTCGCGCTCGCCCGTCTCCAGGTCAACCACCTTCTGCTCGGTGTCGCTGACGGGCGGCCCGCCCGACGCCAGCCGGATCAGCTCCAGCTCCATCGGGCTGTGATGGGTCAGCGGCGAGGCTTCCGTCATGCCATACGCCTGCATCACCGCGATACCTGTCGCGTCAATCACGCGCTGAGCGGCGGCGGGCGCCATCGGCGCGGCGGCGCAGAGGATGTGGCGCACGTTCGGGAAGTAATCGCGACTCAGGTTGGGCAGGCCAGAGAGCGCCAGCAAGACCGGCGGCACGACCGGGAAGATCGTCACCGCGCGTTTCTTGATGAGTGAGAGCACTTCCGTTGGGTCGAAGCGCTCGACCAGCACAAGCGCCGAGCCGGAGAAGGCCGCCTGCCCCATCAGCGCGACGCCGTACATATGGTAGAGCGGCAGGAAGACCATGAAGACATCCTGCTCGGTCACGCGCGAGGCGGAGATGAACTGGTGCACGTTGATGACCAGGTGGCGCTGCGTCAGGATCACCCCTTTGGGCAGGCCGGTTGTACCGCTGGAATAGGGCAGCGCGATCATGTCGTCGCCGCGTACCTCCACCAGCGGCGCCTGGGTCGGCGCGTTCGTCATCAGCAGCAGGCCAAAGGGAATGACCGTGGAATCATCCGCCACCGGCTCGCTGCCAGTGACCATCACATGCTTCAGATCGGGCGTTTGGCTGCGCGCCGCCTGCACCAATGGCAACAGCTCGCGCTGGACAAGGATCGCCCTGGCCTCGCTGTTCTGCAGTTGATAGGTGACCTCGCGCTCCTTATAGGAAGGGTTCATCGGGGTGATGACCAGCCCCAGCATGCTCGCCGCCATCCAGCCGATGATGAACTCGGGACGGTTGAGCATCAGCAGGCAGACGCGATCCCCCTTGTTCAGTCCCAGCGCCTGCATGCCGACGGCCGCCGAGCGCGCCAGCGCGTACATCTGGCGATACGACAGCGTAATATCCCGCCAATAGATGGCGGGACGCTCCGGCACGCGCTGCGCGGTGCGCGCGAACATCTCATGGAACGGTACGTCAGGATAAATCAGTGAGGGACAGTAGAACTCTGGGAAGCTGTACGGAGTACTTCGCCGCACTGTGGGCGCGGCGCTGGCCAGTGTATCCGCCATCGAGATACCCCCTTGAGTCGAGGTCCACCGCGCGACAACCCTACCGGCTGCCGTTGATGCCCCAGTGTATCACGAGCGCCAGGCGAGATGTTTTGCTTCCTCTATACCCTCTCACTTTGGGGGCCAGGGGAGGGGCGGCAGGACTCTCACGATAGTGAGAGCACGCACGTTTGGTCGCGCAGGCTCCATTCCTCCTGCACCAGATAGTGGTGGCCGTTGGCCAGCATGACATTGCCATCGGCGTCGGCTATCGGACCATAGTCACGCACGCACTTGTCGGCCATCTCCCCCTCGAAGCCTGTGCCGTCGAACCAGCCGCCGAGTGTGGGATTGCTCACAGCCTCGAACTGCTCGTGCGAGACGATACTGATGATGGCGTCGGCGATCTGGTCGTGGTTGGGCGTCTGGAAAGTTGGCGTATCCAGGCAGCCGTCCACAACGGGGATATAGGCGTAGATGAGATTGTTGAAGAACGAGTTGGAGTGATACGCGCAGAAGTCGGCCTCGGCGTTATGCGTGAACGTGCAGCCGTCGTTGGCCGTCTGGCCTGAGCACTCCTGCACGTTGAGCCCGGTAAAGACGAAGACCATGTGCTCGTCGTCGGTGATCCATGCGCCGTTCTTCGCATCCAGCACGCGGTCAATCTCGTGGACGATGTCGCCATCCAGTAGCGGATCGCTGGCCGTTGCCGCCTTGGGATAGGGCTGCGTATCCACGAAACTGCCGCCGAGCGTCACCACATTGCGCACTGGCCCGCCCTGGTTGTCATAGTACTGCGTCAGGATGTTGTAGAACGGCGTGCCGCCAACGTCCTGGAAGTATTGCTCCATCAAATGCTCGAAGCGGCTACTATTACCAGTGGGCTCAAAGACATAGCCATTCGGCAGCCAGAAGAGCAGGTACGCCGTCAGCCGATGTATGACGGAGCCCTGGTGAAACTTGAAGTTCGGACACCCCGACGTGCATGCCGCGATATCCAGGGTGGTAGCCGCGCCCGGCTTGAGCGTGGTGGTCTGGAGCGTCTGGTCCGCGCCCGCGACGCACCCCCAGGGATCAACCGCCAGATTGTGGAAGACGTAGTTGCCCATGCTGTCGGTGGTGGCGCTGACTCGGGATGATTCATCGCTGGCGGTCACATCCATCGCGGAGTTCCAGCACTGCACCTTCACATGCGGCAGCGCCTGGTCCGTCGCGGTGTCGGTGACGGTTCCGCGGAGCGTGGCGGTCGCGGGCGGCAGCACGCCGCAGGTCAGCGCGCCAGTTGCGGTGTCCGTCGCACATTTAGCCGCCTGCTTCGGACCGAAGGTGAGGCTGATCGCGCCTCCTTTGGACGAAAAGCTGACGCTCACACTGGAGTAATTGGGTGCGGTCGCGGTGCAGTTATAGGCGCTGGATTGCGAGACCGAGAAGGAGAAAGCGCCGTCACTGCCTGAATGCCCTGTGTCGCCATTACAGGTGATGGTGGCCCCTTGCAGCGGCACAGGGACGCTTTTGCCCGCCTGACGCGCGGCAAGCTGCTCGCCGTAGACCGTGCCACTGACCTTCACCTGCGGCCCAAAGGGCATTTGACAGCCAGCAAGCGCCAGCGCCATCACCGCAACCAGCAGCGCCAGCGACACTCTCCGATCATGCCTCTGAGGCATTCCATTTCCTCTCATCTACCGGTAACGTTTCAGGGCGTCGTGAGATAGAGATTGCGCGTCGTTCGGCCATCACGAGATGGACTGGGAAGGATAAGATACGTCGCTCGATAGCTCTGGCGCGGGTAGCGCGTAGACGCCGCGATAGCCTTCGGGTAGCAGCGCCGCGATGCGCCGGGCCATCTCATCGGCGGCGACTCGCCAGGCGAGCTTTTGCGCCGCCTGCTCGGGCCAGACGGGCTTGTAGGGCTCGCCAAAGGTCACACAGACATGCGGACGCTGCCAGAGACGCCAGCCGCGGCCCGGCGACCAGACGACCTCGGTGCCGGTGATCGCCACGGGGACAACGGTTACGCCAGTGTGCCAGGCAAGCCAGGCCGCCCCGGTCTTCACCGGCGCCATCCCGAACGGCTCGTGGGAGTCGACAAAGGTGCCTTCGGGGAAGACCAGCACCCACGCACCGCAATCGAGCAGATCGCGCATGGTGCGCAATGCCTCGCGGTCAGCCTCGCCGCGTCGAATCGGCACAACCTCACCCCGACGCGCCAGCCATCCGATAATGGGCCATTCAAACAGCTCTGCCTTTGCCAGAATACGCACCTGATGGGGCAGGCGTGCGGCAATCGCAAACTGATCAGTAAGTCCGAGGTGATTGCTCACGAGAAGTAGCGGACCGGTGCGTGGCAACCGCTCTATACCACGAATCTCAAGCCGCATCTGGAAGGCCAGGATCAGCTTGGAGACGGAATGTAGAATACGGTAGCCCAGACCCATCACAGACTCCACCGGTTGGCGCGATTAAGCTCTGCCGTCATCCTAGCATAGAATGTATGCGTCGCATAGTCACGAGGGACAATACTTACTGCTCAACTTGCGACCCGCGCCCCCCGGCTGCTACAGTGAAACGTGGCCCTCTACGTTGGACGACGCTCTCGAAGAGCGGCATGGCGTGTGCGACAACCAGGGGGTCGGGCGCGCGATAGCAAGGCCACGCGCAATGTGACTACACTACGAATGGGACCATTAGCGAAGTCTAGCGGACCTATGGGAACGCGAGTCAGCGTGCGCGTGGAGCCGGACGGTCTGGCGCATTGCAGCGCCGCACGCCGAACATATCGTCGAGTTATGTGGAGGCAGTAGCTATGTCAGAGAGTCGCCTGCACCAGATTTCTGAGCTCGGTCAGAGCATCTGGTACGACAACATCCAGCGGCGACTCATCACTTCGGGTGATTTACAGCGCCTGATCGATGAGGATGCGGTCGTCGGAGTTACCTCGAATCCAACGATCTTCGAGAAAGCGATAGA
>Ga0207674_10000076_pt1 | contig 104404 bp, 98 predicted proteins | sample KBSCornC72_FD_184303 | JGI IMG/M metagenome (GOLD analysis project Ga0207674, IMG submission 184303) | Corn rhizosphere microbial communities from Kellogg Biological Station, Michigan, USA - KBS Corn C7-2 (SPAdes) (version 2) | ecosystem: Host-associated > Plants > Roots > Rhizosphere > Soil ...
GCGTTCCAGCAAGTCCAAGCGATACTTCTCCCGCCGCGTGCCTTGTAGGGACTTCCAGCGCGGATCTCCAAGCCATGCCTCGTGCACAATATCTCCCGATCGAACGTGCTCTTCAACGAAGGGCAGCCAGTGGACCAGAATTAAGTGGCCGCCGGGCGGTTGGTGGTCGGCAATCAGGTCTTTGACCCGCGCAAAATCCTCAACCGACCAGTAGTAAGCAACCTCGGAAACGACAACCAGGTCGAACTCGCCGGACGGGAAGTCGCTCGGCACCATCTTGCGTTCAAACGAAACGCCTGGTAGCTGAGCGCAACGCGCGCGTGCCTTCTCAAGCGCCTGCTCGGAGACGTCCAGTCCAATCAGCGTGTCGCATCTCTGTGCGAGCCGAGACGTCAACACGCCAATCGAACAGCCGATTTCGAGCCCGCGCGAATAGCGCGATCGCGGCAGGGCCTCCGTCGTCTCCCGATACTTCCCATCTTCATACGGACTGGTCTCAAAATCCCACGGGTCGGCCTTCTGCGCGTAAAGCTGGTCGAAGAACGAAGACGGTACAGTTTTATTCATGCGAGTTCCGTTTGGAATCCACCAGGTGAACGCGACGATTTTATCAAGGCCTGATACCTTCTTCTGGTCGCGAAGCAAAAGGTGACCCTTGCGATCTCGTATATTCTTCGGAACTTTGCGTTGCGATTCTTGCAAACTTAGCGGTAAAAGCTTTTTGACCCTCGGGAGGGAGTAATGAAGATCTGGTTCAACGCTACTCGTGGTTTGTTCGTAACCTGGCTAGTGGGAATACTCATCGTGTTCGTCGCGTGCGACGCAGTTGCCGAAGATGCGAAGTTTTCTCCCGAGAAGCGCGCCCAGATCGAAGCGGCCGTCTCGAAATTCATGGCTGCGAAACACATCCCGGGGGTTTCAGTCGCTGTGGTCGAAAAGGGACAGTTCGTCTGGTCCTCCGGTTTCGGCATGGCCGATCTGGAAAACTTCGTGCCGGCCACATCCAGCACACTGTACAGGCTTGCCTCGATCTCGAAGCCACTTACGGCGGTCGCTGCGATGCAGTTGTACGAGAGCGGGAAACTCGATCTCGACGCGCCGGTGCAAAAATACTGTCCGGCTTTTCCCCAAAAAGACACGCCGATCTCGACTCGGCAGGTCATGGGACACCTCGGAGGCATTCGTCACTATCGCCAGGATCCCGAAAAAGATCTCGAGATCGGCAACACCAAGCACTTTGGCAACCCAATCGAAGCCGGTCTTAACTTCTTCAAAGACGATCCTCTCGTCGCAAAACCCGGCACTGAGTTCCACTATTCAACGCAGGGTTACACACTGGTCGGGTGCGTGGTTGAAGGTGCATCCGGGAAACATTATGTCGACTACATGCGCGACCAGGTTTTCATGCCCGCGGACATGCCGAGCACCCAACCCGACCAACGTTTCTCGATCATTCCGCACCGCACCCGCTTCTACGATCTCGACAAATCCAGCAACGTTGAGAACGCTGATTTCCTCGATTCAAGCTACAAAATCCCTGGTGGCGGACTTCTTTCCTCTGCCGACGATATGGCACGCTTCGAAGTTGCCATTCTCCGCGACAAGCTCCTTACTCGCGCGACCCGCGACCTGATGTGGACTCCGCTGAAACCCTCGAATGGTTCGCCTGATGACTACGGACTCGGTTGGGGAACGGGAAAAGACGCTGGCGTCCCTGATGTCGGGCACACCGGTGGCCAGCAGGGAACCAGTACCGCGATGATGATTGCTCCGCAACAGCAGGCTGGAGTGGTGGTCCTTACGAACCTTGAGAATGGGGGAGCCGGTGACCTGGCAACGGAATTGTTGAAAATTGTGGTGGGAACAGCGACGAAGAACAGCAAATAGCGATGGGCTCTGCGTAACTTGAAATTCAGAACTCGAAGTATGCGCCACTGGCCGGTGCAACTCCGCCGTCAGTCCCCGTAGCAGGTAGCAACCCGCTAATGTTTTGCAGATTTTCCCACGCTGCTTCGGTGAGTGCGGGATCGGATGTAACAATGTCGCGCAGCATCTGCCATGCCGCAACGTTCAGTGCGCCTTCCGGTGGAGGCCCCATCGCAAGCGACACCGAACAGGGTGGACAAAAACAAATACGCTGCGCGGACGACTTCTGCCGCGGCCTGATGCCCACCGTTTGCGAAAACATGTAGACGGCGACGGATTTCTGTCCAGCCTCAATCTCCCGATTGCAACGAAGACAAAAGAGACTCTGCAAGATTGTTCCTCGCGACTGTCTTCATCATCGAGCCTCAAGCAAAACGCGCACAAGTGAATAGAGAGTTTCCTGTTCCCCAATCACAAAAAGGACGGCGCCCTCACAAAGAGCGGGTTACTCCCTGCGGCGACAGTCCGCGCGAACCATACTCACATCTACCCAATCCGCCCGCACATCCCGCAGGATAGAGCCATGGCAACAACAGGGAAGACTCTGGCCGCTCCGAACATGCGTGTCTTCCGCCCGTCTCAACTACGCAAGATGAAGGGCACTGAGCAGGTGGCCGCCGTCTGCTTCCGCGTGCAGAATCGGCGCATCGAGTTCTTACTTGTGCAAACTGGCGGTGGCCGTTGGACTTTTCCCAAGGGCAGCGCCGAACCAGGGCTCACGCGCGCGCAGGCAGCGGCCCTGGAAGCATTCGAAGAGGCCGGGGTGCACGGCCGCATGGAAGAGACGTCCTTTGCCCGTTACACATTGCCTCGCGAAGGCATCAAACGGTCGAACTCGCCGAGGTCGAATTCCTCGCAGAATCTGGTTGTTCACGCTCATCTATGTGAGGTTTCAAGGCTGGAGGCTCCGCAAGAGGACGGACGCAATCCCACATGGTTTTCTCCCGAAAAATCGATACGCCGGCTGCGCAAACACCGCCCGTCGGATCAAGGTGACGAACTCGCTCTCGTCGTCGGTGCTGCTGTGGATCGTGTCCGAGGCTTGTTGAGCGGTGTCAACTCAGTCAGTAACTATTCAGGCCGCGACGCGCTCCGCAAGGTTGAGTTCGAGGTTCTCGATTCCGCGCATGCCGCGAACTGGATGGGCCGCGTCGCTTTCCTCGCCTATGCCGGCCGATCCCGCCGTACTGGTAATTCATCCGCCATCGAGTTGGCGTTGCAGACTTACCTCCGTCGAGTGTTGCGCAATGAGCAACATCAATCCACACAACGGTCCGCAGGAACGAAAAAGCATCGACTCTTGATCGGGGAGACAACCAAGCCCACTCCGCCTTCCGGCCGCGTGCTCGCGCGAGTGCAGCGCATCGACGAACCCACACCACGTAACCGCTCGCGATCTGGCCGTGAATAAAACGACATCTACTAGATAAAAACGTAATCCCGAAAACGCTCAACCCTTCTTGCCAATCCCCCCGATCGCAACGCCCGTTTACAACCCGTAAGCTTTCACGTACCCTCTCGCGCATGGACCGACGCAAATTTCTTCAGGGCACCGCCGCGACCGCTGCATTCCTATCAACCCCACGTCTTTCGTTTGCCGCTCAAACCGATCTTCAACCCGTATTCAGCGAAGTTGAGAAGCGTCACGATGAAACTGTGAAACGGCTGCAGACCTGGATTCGCCAGCCTTCGATCGCGGCTGAGAATCGCGGCATGAATGAAGGCTGCGAGCTGACCATGCAGATGTTCCGCGACGCTGGTTTTCAGTCGGTCACAAAGATTCCTACCGATGGGCAGCCGGGCATTTTCGCAACGCTCGATGCCGGAGCACCGCGCACCGTGGGCGTCTACTTCATGTACGACGTCAAACAGGTCAATCCTGCGGAGTGGTCCTCTCCACCGTTTGACGCAGCACTGGTCGATAAGCCCGGCCTCGGCAAAGTTGTTGTCGGACGCGGCGCAGTCAACCAAAAGGGCCCCGAGTCTGTGTTTCTCGCCGCTGTCCACGCCATTCAAGGCTCAGGGCGCAAACTTCCTGTGAACCTCGTGATGGTCGCGGAAGGCGAAGAGGAAATCGGCTCGCCGCACATTCCGCAACTGGTGCGTCGTCCTGAAGTGATCGCTGCGCTTAAGAAGACAGACGGTATTTTCCTTCCTGATGCAGGGCAAGATACCGATGGCAGCGTCACCGTTCAACTTGGCGCCAAGGGCGTCGTCGAGCTGGAGCTTGTTTCGAGCGGTGAACGTTGGGGACGCGGCCCCGCCGCAGATCTTCACTCGAGCGAGAAAGCGCGCGTCGACAGCCCCGCATGGCATCTTGTTCAGGCGCTGCACACTCTGGTCTCCGCCGATGGCAACACTCCCGCCATCCCCGGCTTTGCCGACAAAGCCCGCCCACTATCTGCAGCCGAAAAAGAAATGATCGCAGTTGCTGCCAAACGTCTGAACGAAGAAAACACCAAGAAGCAGATGGGTGTGAAGCATTGGATCAACGACGTCAGTTTTCAGGAGTCGATGGAAATGCTGATGTCTCGGCCCACGGTAAATATTGAAGGCCTGGTTGGCGGCTACACAGGACAGGGTGGGAAGACCATCCTTCCGCATCGTGCAGTTGCGAAAATCGATCTGCGTCTTGTCCCGGACATGACCGCCGCGGAAGCGCTTGCCGCATTGAAAGCGCATCTCGTGAAGCAGGGTTTCGATGATATCGAGGTCAACATGACAGGAGGATACGACCCGAACAGCACTTCGGCAGATGCGCCCATCATTAAGAAGCAACTCGCACTCTACAAGCGGGCAGGCATCGACCCGATCGTATTGCCTCGCAGTGCAGGTTCGTGGCCCGGCTACGTCTTCACCGGCGCGCCACTCAATCTTCCTGCGGGTGGATTCGGTCTCGGACACGGCGACGGCGCCCACGCACCGAACGAATATTTCCTGATCGAGTCGACGAATCCGAAAGTGCAGGGAATCGATGGTGCTGTGAAATCGTACGTCCAGTTCCTGTACGAGATGTCTGGATAACTTCCACGCGCAGCGAGGGCGCGGCAACTCACGAGGATACTCAGCTCCAACTGGAAGCGCCGTGAATCGGAAGCAAGCCCTCGCCAGGTCTAATTCCCGGCAACCGCGAAGCATCACTCTGACGCGCCACGCGCCCAATAACTGTTCCGCGCCAGCACAGTCTTATTCCCTGGATTGGCCAGCTGCACCCGAATCTGGTGGAGTCCTGGTGCTGGATCTTTTGGTTGAAAACTCAATTCGTACCGTCCATGAACATGGTTCGTGAATGCGACCATCAGGTTCTCAAAACTCTTTCGGCTGGTGAACAGTTCGTATTCTCCACCGGTCATCTCGGCCATGGCTTTCGGAGTGTTTTTCCGTAGCGCCTGACGTGCCATGAAAATCGGTGCCAGCAGATCCGCGCCGCCGCCCAGTTCGTCTCGATTCTTGCCTCGCTCCGTATCGAGCACTTGCGAGATTGAGGGAGAAAACGTCAGTGCATAAATTGCGATGTTGGCTTCACCGATTGCCGTTACAACATCGTCGAGCTTGGCAACTTTGCTGCCCTGATCCCGAGTTTCACTGATCAGCAGCAGCACCCGCCGGTGGCCCACTGGCGTGTTATTCAACAGCTGCACTGCAGACTGGACTGCATCGAGAATGACTGCTCCGCCGTCTCTGCCTTGAAGATTTTCCAGATCTTGTTGGATCGTGTCTCGGCTGCCTGTGAAATTGCGCGTCAGATGGACTTCGCTGTCGAACTCTAGCAATGCAGCCTTCGCGCTGGGCTGTGCAAGTAATGGATCGAGCATTGCACCGAGTCCAGCTACGCGTGAAAATTCACGAGGTGCTCTCCGCCCGGTCTGCACCGCGATCACCAGCGAAACCGGTTCCCCTTCGACTGATTCATCGAGCCGCACTCCTTGCACAACCCCGTTATCCTCGACGATAAAATCTTTTGCGGTCAGCCCGTACGCTATCCCTCCTGCGGCGTTCTTTACGAGAGCGGGTATGAGGACGACATTCGACTCGCTCCGGAACGTCGGGTCCTGGCCAACGGCCTGTAGGCTCGCTGCGCAAACAAGCAACGTCAGCACGATCGTGACTTTGAACTTGAGCACTGAGAGCGCTCCCGCGTTCGCATTCGTCCGTCCGCTAAGATGCGCATCTCCGCCCTCAAGCAACCTGACGAATCGCCAGTGTCCAATGTTTAGACGAGCTGGCCAACCTAGATGGCCTTTTTTTGGCATAATCTCTAACAGATGTCTTTCCTCACTGGCCGGAAGCAGTTTCCCAGCGGGTATTGGTGCGCCGCTCTTTGCCTGTCGATCCTGGTGTTTGCGGGCTCGCTGCGTGCGCAATCAAACCCTTCTGTCAGCTTTACGCTCGACTTTCCCGGATCGCAGCCCGAGCATTACACCATCCGTGTTGCAGCCGACGGTAAAGCGACCTACGAATCACGCGGGCCGCTCAATTCCACATCCGAAGCCACTGACGATTTTCACATCAATTTCGAGGCGTCGCCCCCAACGCGTGAACGCATCTTCGCGCTTACCGACAAGGCGCATCGATTCTCCGGCGACCTCGAGTCCCATCGCAAGAATCTTGCCTCAACCGGCAACAAGACGCTGACCTATGACGACGGGTCGAAACCTGTCAGCGCAAGCTTCAACTATTCGAATCAGGTGCCAGTCCAGGAGCTCACGCGCCTCTTCCAGGACATGTCGAGCACCCTCGAATTCGCGCGTCGGTTGAACTTCTACTACCGGTATCAGAAACTGGCCCTCGACGCCGAATTGAAGCGCATGGAAGAGTTGGCCAAAGGCAATGGGCTTGCTGAGTTGCAGGCAGCCGAGCCAATTCTCCGCCAGATCGCTGACGACCCTTCCGTTATAAACGTCGTGCGCGCCCGCGCTAAAGGGCTTACCGAACGAATCGCCCGCTAGAATTGTTTAGGCGTTGAGAGGTAACCGTAATTCCGGGCTGGACTTAGGCGCGAATTGGGCGGGTGTTGTTGCTACCTCGGTGTGCCTCCAAGCTCAAGTATTGATGCAACTCGCTGATAGGAATCGTGTTCTAATACGGTAGGGAAGACCCTCAGGGAGACAAACTATGTTCTCGCGGAAACTGGCGACGGGGCTGGTCGCACTGGTGCTGCTCGCGTGCTGGGCTTCAGTGCCCGCACTCGCAGAGTCGCACGCGCGCATCGTCCGTTTGAGCGATGTTCAAGGCTCGGTCATGATCGATCGCAACACCGGCGACGGATTCGAAAAGGCGTTCCTCAACATGCCCGTGACTGAAGGGATGGCGCTCGAGACAAAAGATGGCGGACGCGCCGAAGTCGAATTTGAAGACGGCAGTGTAATCCGTATTTCTCCAGATACAAAACTTGCCTTCAGCGAACTTTCCCTGCGTGATTCCGGTACGCGCGTTAGCGCCGTGGAGATCACCGACGGCCTTGCTTACGTCAACTTTGCAGGTAGCAAGAACGACCAGTTCACAATCAACTTCGCACAGCAGATTCTGCGCCTCGATAAAGACGCGCACTTCCGCGTCGAGGTGACCCAGAAAGATGCGACGCTAGCAGTGTTCAAAGGCGAAGTGCCGGTCGCGGGTCCATCCGGATCTTTCGAAGTCGGGAAGAAACAGAGCGCGACCTTTGATCTTTCGAACAGCGACAAATACACGCTCGCCAAGAACATTGAAGAAGATCCGTACGACGAGTGGGACCGCAAGCAGATGGACTATCAGCAGCGGTACAGGGCTAGCAAGTCTTCAAGTGATTATCCATACAGCTACGGCGTGAGTGACCTGAACTACTACGGCAACTTCATGAACGTGCCGGGCTACGGCAACGTATGGCAACCCTACTTCGCTGGTGTGGGATGGAATCCTTTCATGGACGGCGCCTGGGTCTGGTATCCAGGCTTCGGCTACACGTGGGTATCGTCTTATCCATGGGGATGGATGCCATATCGCTATGGGAATTGGGCCTACGCGTCCGGCTACGGATGGTTCTGGCAGCCCGGCGGTTGGAATAACTGGTATTCGGTCCCGAGAGTCGTAAATCCTCCGAACCGTTTCCACCCTCCTTCCGCGCCACCCAACCGCACCAGTACCGTGGTGAGTGTCGGACGTGGCCCAGTGACCGGTGTCACGAATGCAGTTCCGCGCCGCATGACTATAACGCGTGATTCAGCGGGATTCGGAGTAACGCGTGGAAGCGTCAACGATTTGCGCAAGGTATCAAAGCGCGTTGCAAACGAAGGCGCAGTGACGGTAAAGACCACACCGCCAGCGCGTGTGATGCTGCCGGAATCGGCGACGTCCACATCGTCAGGGCAAACAGCAACCACGGGACGTTCATCCGGCGGATCGTCGACAGGAGTGAGTTCGGGCGGCGGACGCAGCAGTCAACCCTCTACGCGCATGCCGTCAAGTGGCGGCGGATCATCGCGACCGTCGGCGCCACCGCGCAGTGCCCCACCGCACCGGTAACAAGAAAACGTGACACGAAGAGCGGCCATGCGGTCGCTCTTTTTTTTGGCACAGCCACTCATAGCACCACGATTCCTGCATACCCGACCACGCGATCGCGATCTCCAGAAACATCGCCCGACGTTGCGTACTCCACCAACTCTGCTTGCGTGGCGCCTAAATTCTTTGCAGCCGTGATCATTGCGGTCGCCGGACCGAATCCGCACATGCTGATGTCTTCGTTCATCACCACGTCATGAAGCCCGCGCGCGTCGAGCGCCAGAACGCGATCGATCGCCATTTGATCTTTGCGACGGGTGATTGCGTCAGACTCGTAATGATTCATATCGCTCGAAGCAACAATGAGTGGACGTTCGTCGCGTGTCCCACACACTTCCGCCAACGCGATGCCAAGTGCTTCCAAGAGCTCGAACCGGCTTGTACCCAGCACGATCGGAACAAATTTCAGGAAACGCTGACGCACCTCAAGGAACGGCAATTGGACCTCGATCGCATGTTCCGCGCGATGGGCATCACGATCCTCAGTGAGCTGTGCGAGACGCGTTTTCAACTCTGTCGCTAGTTCCTCGTCAATCGGAACGGAACCCAACGGTGTGTGCCAATCTCCACTACTCATGATCGAGAGGGGCGGACCAAGCCCGGTGTGGTTGGGACACAAGACGACGCAGCAGCGCGGGACCGCGATACGCGAATACACCGCGCCAGCGATGCTTCCTGAATAAACGTATCCAGCATGCGGGGCGACGCACCCAAAAGCACGAATCGGAGATGGATCAGGAGTTAAAAAGCCCTCAAGCTCTTGCAAAAGCTTTTCCGCATTAGCGGGATAGAAGCGTCCGGCGACTGCCGGCATGCGAATCGATGTATTCACTGCTAACTCCTTTCAGAAGCGAGTCAGCTTGCGTTGCCGTCTAGTGCGCGAAACAGTGCTGCACTTTTCTCGAGCGAGAGGGCCTCTGCGCGCACCGTGGGTTTAATCCCTGTTTTTTCTAGCGCCCTGCGCAACGCGCCTTTGTCGTGACCTTCTTTCAGATTGTTCCACAAAGTCTTGCGCTTTTGTCCAAAGGAGAGCTTCAGAAATTGAATGAAACGGTCCTCGGGAACGGACAATTCTTCCAGCTTCGGCTCGATCGTCAATCTCACGACCGATGAATGCACCTTCGGTGGCGGGGAGAAAGCGCCCGGAGGCAGCGTGAACAACTTGTCGACGCGTCCGTAGAGTTGTGCGGTCGCAGAAAGCAAGCCATAGTCGCGACTGCCGGGAGAGGCCGCCAGCCGGTCGGCAACTTCTTTCTGCACCATGATCAGCAAGGTCGCGAAGTACTGGCGATAGGTGAAAAGATGCAGCAGAATGTCGGAGGTGATGTAGTAGGGAAGGTTGCCGACCACGTGCGCTTTCTCTGGTTCGATGGTCAGGCCCGGGCGCTGCAGGCCAGGCCGCGGGCCGAAGATCGTGTCGAAGTCCATGGCCAGAATATCGCCTTCAATGATTTCCACGTTCGGGGTTTGCCCAAACTTCATCCGCAGCTGTGCGGCCAGCACGCGATCGAGTTCGATGGCGATCAGTCGACGCGCGCGCGCGGCAAGCATGGAGGTAAGCGCGCCTCGGCCCGGGCCGATTTCGAGCACCGTGCTCTGCGAAACATCGCCGAGAGATTCGATAAGACGCTGCGCTGCCGAATCACTTACGAGGAAGTGTTGTCCGAGCTTTGGCTTGGAGCGTCGGCTTTCGCGCACGGCGGCTTTCGGCACGTTGACCCTCTTTCCTCGCGCCAATTAAACTGGCACGGTTCTTTCAGGCAGCCCCGGATCCCGTCGCCGAGGCCAGGAAACCATACCATCATATCGTGGACCGGCACGATCACGTTCCAGGGGAGGGTGTGCGTCCCATGCACATTGCGTTCGTGGCGTCCGAGTGCGTGCCGTTTGCAAAAACTGGTGGCCTCGCTGACGTTGTTGGCGCGCTGCCCAAAGCCCTCGCCAACCTCGGACACCAGGTCAGCGTGTATATTCCACGCTACCGCGCAAATCGCCCGAAGGATGCGCAGACTGTCGTTCGCAGCATCACCGTTCCGTTCGACGATCAGTATCGTTTCTGTTCCGTCGTCACGGGGGAGAATACCGCGGGCGTCCGCTACTACTTTGTGGATTATCCCGCATATTTTGAGCGGGAAGGGCTCTATGGAACGCCGGTCAGCGATTACTCCGACAACGCCGAGCGTTTTGCGCTGTTCTGCCGCGCCGTGATCGAAGCGTCAAAGATTCTCGGTGTGCCGCATGTTTTTCATTGTCACGACTGGCAGAGTGCGCTCGTGCCCGTCCTTCTGCGAACTATCTACGCGCAAGATCCTGCGTTCCGTGAAGTCGCGACCTTGTTCACAGTGCACAACATCGGCTACCAGGGAATTTTCCCGCCAGAAATCCTTCCGCTCTTGATGTTGCCGTGGGACCTGTTCACGATTGCGAGGCTTGAGTTCTTCGGGCAGGTCAATTTCCTGAAGGGCGCACTGGTGATGGCCGACATGTTAACCACCGTGAGCCGCAAGTATGCGCAGGAAATCCAGACCGCGGAATACGGATTTGGCCTCGAAGGCGTCTTGCGAAGCAGAGCATCGGTGCTTACCGGTATTTTGAATGGCGTCGACTACGACGACTGGAATCCTCAAACAGACCGCCACATCGCAGCACAGTACTCTGCACAAGACTTAAGTGGAAAAGCAAAGTGCAAACAAGACCTGCTGGCAGAATTTGGAATCACGAACGTCGCGACCAAGCTTCCGGTGATTGGGATCGTGTCGCGCTTTGCGGGACAGAAAGGTTTCGATCTCATCGCACAGATCATGGACCGCCTGGCGCGCGAAGAGATGATCATGGTGGTGCTCGGCTCTGGCGACGCCGCCTACGAGGATTTATTCCGGCGACTTCAGAAACAGTTTCCGCACAAGATTGCGGTCAAAATCGCCTACGATAATAAGCTTGCTCACAAAATCGAGGCCGGCGCGGACATGTTTCTGATGCCGTCCCATTACGAGCCCTGCGGTTTGAACCAGATTTACAGCCTGAAATACGGAACCGTTCCGATTGTGCGGGCCACGGGCGGCCTCGATGACACCATTGAACCCTGGAACGCCCGCACGGCGAAGGGAACTGGCTTCAAATTTCTCGAGTACACCGGTGAAGCCCTTCTCCTGACGATCAAGCATGCGCTGGCGGATTTCCGCGACCAGTCGTCATGGCAGATACTGATGCGAAACGGAATGGGGAAGGACTTCTCGTGGGCATCCTCAGCCAGGGAATACGGCAGGGTCTACGAGCGGGTTCGGCAGGTTAGGGCGGCGGCGATTGCCGAGCCCATACGTGTGTAACTTATTGAAATAAGTTGTAAGCACCTCATAACTAAATGTAGCTCCGTCGCTATCGTCGATTATGGGCCCTTGGCTTCGCCCTGGGAGGCCGAAAGTTGAGTCTCTCTCGCATTAGGAAGGCCCCGTATTTGCATTCCTGGGCCCAAGGAGCGTCGTTTGTGCATAGGGCTGGCTTCCGCATCGTCCGGTGGCCGAAACGTGTCTTAAAAACGCATTCTAGCGCACAGTGTTCCGTTTTGGGAATAGTGAGTTGCTTTCGCAGTTCACTCATAGCAATTGTTAAATTTCCCCGCTGACGGTGACGTAGCTCCCCGGCAGCGGTTGATACAATTTCTCATCCCGCCTCGTTTGTGATTGGCATGCTATCGGCCGCATTCAACTCGTCGTCGGATGTCGCGATGGCCCCATCGTTTCCTCGCACGATCTTCCATGTCGACATGGACGCGTTCTTTGTTTCGGTCGAAGAACTGTTTGATCCATCGTTGAAAGGAAAGCCGGTGGTCGTGGGCGGACAGCGGGACGAGCGCGGCGTGGTGTCGGCCGCATCGTATGCGGCGCGCAAATTCGGCGTGCATTCCGCGATGCCACTGCGTACGGCCGCGAAATTGTGTCCGCAAGCGATTTTTGTGGATGGGCATCCGGACCGGTACCGCGACTGCTCGCAGAAAGTACATGACGTGCTGTGCCGCTTCTCGCCTCTGGTCGAGATGGCATCGATCGACGAAGCCTATCTCGACATGACCGGGACGGAACGCCTGCATGGTCCGCCGTTGCGAGCAGCGCAGCGCCTGCACGAAACGATGAAGGCCGAGACGAATCTGAACTGCTCCGTGGGGATCGGGAGCTCAAGGCTGATTGCGAAAGTGTCTTCAGCCAAGGCCAAACCAAACGGTGTTCTGTTCGTCGTGCCAGGTGAAGAAGCGAAGTTTCTTGCACCGCTCGACGTGCGCGATATTCCCGGTGTTGGAAAAGTGACGGAGCAGAACCTGAACGCACTGGGAGTACAACGAGTCGGGGACCTCGCAAAATTTGGCGATCGGGAACTCGAAGAAAAATTCGGCAAGTGGGGATTGGCGCTGGCCGGCAAGGCTCGGGGCCTCGATGCAGGCGGTTGGTTTGACACAGAAGTCGGAGCCGACACGTCTGCGAAATCGATTAGCCACGAACACACGTACAACGAAGACACTGCGGACATTCAGAAGCTCGAATCCACGCTGATGCGACTTTCGGAAATGGTTGGGAGGCGGTTGCGCGAGGGTGGCGTCCGGGCTCGGACAATCCAGTTGAAATTGCGCTACACCGATTTCACAACGATCACGCGGGCGCACAGTCTGGCGCGTCCCACCCAAGTCGACGTGGAGATCTTCGAAGAGGTGCGCCGACTATTCCGAAAAAACTGGAAGGCGGGCGCAGCGATTCGTTTGCTGGGCGTGCAGACATCGGGTTTTGACGATGATTCCGGACAGATCAGTCTGCTCGACCCACAGCGAGACGAGCGGTGGAAACAGGCGCTCGCGGCCGCCGATAAAGTACGGGACAGGTTTGGAGAGTCGAGCGTGGGCTTAGCGACGGGATTGAAAGGCGGCTTCCGTGAACGGACGCATGAAAATCCCGCAGGTTTGCCAGGGAAGAAGAAGTGACAAGTTGTCCGGGCACTGGCAGTCCACGGCAACGGCTGGCAGGGCCTGTAAGTGACCTTCGACAGATTGCGGCGATTCCACCAACTGACTGCTGTCCACTGACATCTGAACACCGACGTTGACGTCGAATCGCCACACTGACCACCGGTTTCCATCCTGGCGTTACACTGTAGCGGCGGAAGGTTGGATGGCTCAACGATCGCGTTCTACGAGGATTGCCACGCATGGCAGAGCAAAAGAACGGTCATTCCCTCAGCACTTCTTCTCGACTTGGATTATTTGCACGTAATTTTCTTAAACATCCCACGATGTTGGGTTCGGTAATTCCCAGTTCACGTTTCCTGGTGAACGATTTGTTAGCGCAAGTGAATTGGGATCGCGCTCGCGTCGTAGTCGAATACGGGCCCGGTGTAGGCACAATTACCCAACACATTCTGAAGCGCATGCGCCACGATGCGGTGCTTGTGGTCATTGAGCTAAACCAGGACTTCGTGGAATTTTTGCGAAGGGAAGTGAACGATCCACGGCTGATCGTTTTGCGCGGATCGGCTTCGGATGCGCGAAAACTGCTGGCGAGCGTCGGCCTATCGCAAGCGGACTACGTGATATCGGGAATTCCTTACAGCACGCTGACGGACCGTCTGAGACGCGAAGTGTGCGAAGAGACCCGCGAGTTGGTTGCGCCCGAAGGCACGTATCTTGTTTATCAGTTCACAGCGGTTGCTCTGCCATATTTGAAATCGCATTTCAGCCTGGTGCAGGAGGCGTTCCAGCCCTGGAACATTCTTCCGGCAAGGCTTTTTTATTGCATGCCTTAGGGCAGGATTTGGTAGTCAGATGTCAGCACCCGCGGATTAGTCCGCGGGTGTTTTGTTTTGCAATCGGTGATCGTGAGCGTGCTGTGTGAGCTTTCAGCGCTGAGTTCAAAGATCCCCAAAGTACGCTAAGAGCCTCTGCCATGCCAGACAGTTCGCTACAGAGGTTTGACCTCGACGTGCGTCGCGCACTACCATGCCCGGTTCCCTGAAATAGTGAGGTTCTCATGCGCCATTCCTTTGCCTATGGGTTTGTGATGTTTGTGTTCGCGTCATTGTGCGTGGGCCAGAACACGTCGCCTGCTACCGGCAACGCTCCTCTTCTCCTGCGGCAGCCCGCGGTCAGCAAGACGCAGATCGTTTTTAACTACGCCGGCGATCTGTGGATCGTGGCCCGCGACGGTGGCGATGCACGCCGGCTGACTTCGGCAGTGGGGACGGCGACGAATCCGTCGTTCTCTCCCGACGGCACATGGATTGCCTTCACCGGGAACTTCGCGGGCAATCCGGATGTGTACGTGGTGGCAGCGACTGGAGGACAACCGCGGCGGCTGACGTACCATCCCGGAACGGATCAAGTTGTCGGATGGACTCCTGACGGCAAGCGTATCGTTTTTGGTTCCGCCCGGTCGAGCTATTATCGCTTCAGTGGACGATTGTTCACGGTACCGCTTGAGGGCGGCCTTCCGTCAGAGTTGCCTCTGCCCGTCGCGGACGAAGGAGTCCTCTCGCCGGACGGTTCCAAAATCGCCTACGTTCCGCATGGCATCTGGCAGCCGGCGTGGAAACACTATCGAGGCGGTCAAACTCGCCCGATTTGGATAGCAGCGTTGGCCGATTCGAGCATTGTCGATCGCGTTCCGCGGGAGAATTCAAACGATAAGAATCCAATGTGGGTCGGAAATATCGTTTATTTTCTTTCGGACCGGAATGGTCCTATGAGCTTGTTTGCGTACGACACGGTGTCGAAGCAGGTGAGCGAGGTGGTGAAAAGCGACGGCATGGATTTCAAGTCGGCAGCGGCTGGTCCGGATGCAATTGTCATCGAGCAGTTCGGCGCATTGAAGTTGTATGACCTGGCGTCAAAGCAGGTAAAGAATATTTCGGTCACGGTCTCGGGCGATCTACCCGAGTTGCGTCCGCAGTTTGTGAAAGTCGAAATGAAACGAATTCACAACATGAGCCTGTCGCCAACGGGAGTTCGCGCGGTGGCCGAAGCATGGGGCGAAATATTCACCTTTCCGTCGGACAAGGGCGACCTTCGCGATCTGACCAATAGTCCGGCGGTTGCAGACCGTGATCCAGCGTGGTCGCCGGATGGGAAGTGGATTGCATATTTTTCCGATGAGCCTGGCGAGTATGAACTGCAAATTCGCGATCAAAATGGCTTCGGAAAAGTGAAACATGTCAGCCTGGGAACTCCGCCGTCGTATTTTTACAGCCCCAAGTGGTCGCCAGATAGCAAGAAAATCCTGTTCACCGACAAGCGAATGAACATCTGGTATGTGGACGTCGAGAGCACGAAACTAACCAAGGTCGACACAGATCGGTATGACACGCCGTTTCACGCGCTGAACCCAGCATGGTCTCCGGATAGCAAGTGGATTGCGTACGCGAAGCAGTTGCCTAGCCACTTGCGGGCCGTGTACGTGTATTCGCTTGATCAGATTAAAGCGTGGCAAGTGACCGATGGAATGAGCGATGCGATGTACCCGGTCTTCGACAAAGACGGAAAGAACTTGTATTTCACCGCGAGCACCGATGTTGGACTCTCGGCCGGATGGCTGGATATGTCGAGCCTGGATCATCCAGTGACCCGTGCGGTGTATGTCGCGGTTTTGAGGAAAGAAGATCCGTCTCCCCTGGCGCCGGAGAGCGATGAAGAGAAGGGAGCGGATGCATCGAAAGATTCTTCCGCTAAAGCGCAGGAGAAACCGGCCGACAAATCGAAAGACGCGAAAAAGGATGACAAGGCTGACAAGTCCGATAAGAAAGCGGACGACAAGAAAAGTGACGCAAAAGACGACAAGAAAGAGGAACCGGTAGTCGTAAGGATCGACGTGGAGGATATCGGACAACGAGTTCTAGCCCTGCCGATTCCGCCAAAGAACTATGTCGGCCTGACGGCTGGCAAGGCCGGAACGTTATTTGTGGCTGAGGGCCCGCAAGTGATCCGCGAGCAAGATCAGGAAGACTTGCACGTCACGCTTCACAAATTCGATCTCAGCAAACGCAAGGTCGACAAGTTCCTGGATGATCTGAGTGATTTCTCCATCTCCGCGGACGGTAACAAGTTGCTCTATCGGAAAGGCGAGCAGTGGGCGATCACGAATACCGAGGAACCTCCCGCTGACGGCGCCAAACCAAAGCCGGGCGAAGGGCCGCTGAAGCTCGATGCGATGCAGGTTTACATCGAGCCACGCAATATGTGGAAACAGGAGTATCACGAAGCGTGGCGAGTGGAGAGAGACTTTCTTTATGACCCAAACCATCACGGGCTCGATCTTGCGAAGGCAGAGAAGAAGTATCAGCCATATCTGGACGGCCTCGGATCACGCGATGAATTGAACTACCTGTTCGAAGATGCGCTTGGTGAAATCCAACTCGGCCACGTTTTTGTAGGCGGTGGGTTTGCTCCAGAACTGAAAGGCGCAAAGACCGGGTTGCTGGGCGCCGATTACCGGATTGCTAACAATCGGTATCAGGTCGCGCATGTTTACAGCGGTGAAAACTGGAACCCGGATTTGCAGGCGCCGCTCACGCAGCCGGGCGTGAATGTAAAAGCGGGAGACTACATCCTGGCGGTGAATGGGCGTGAGTTGAAAGGGACTGACGACATCGATCGCCTGTTTGAAGGCACAGCCGGAAAGCAAACCTTGCTGAAGGTAAGCACGGACCCGGAAGGCAAGCAGGCCCGCGAGGTCACGGTGGTGCCGGTCGAGAACGAAGCAGGCTTGCGCCGTTTGGCGTGGGTCGAAGCGAATCGCCGCAAAGTAGATGAGCTGAGCGGAGGGCGGGTTGCTTACGTGCATCTCCCGAATACGGCTGGAGGTGGCTTCAGCAGCTTCAACCGTTACTTCTTCGCGCAAGTGGGGAAAGAAGGAGCCGTGCTGGACGATCGCTTTAACGAGGGCGGGCTGCTGGCCGATTACATCATCGACTATCTGCGGCGGCCGATGATGAGCAAGATTACAGCGCGGGACGGCGATGACTTCGTGAGTCCCGTGGGAGCGATTTTTGGGCCGAAGACAATGATCATTAATGAAATGGCAGGGTCAGGCGGAGATGCGATGCCGTGGTACTTCCGCAAGGCCGGAATCGGTCCGTTGGTGGGGAAGAATACCTGGGGAGGGCTGGTTGGAATTTACGATTATCCGGAGTTCATCGATGGCGGCGGAGTTACGGCGCCGCGCGTCGGTATTTACGGGTTGAACGGAGAATGGGAAGTAGAGGGGCACGGCATCAAGCCGGACTACGACGTGGAACTGGACCCAGCCGCGGTCCGACAAGGGCGTGATCTGCAGCTAGAGAAGGCAGTGGAGGTTGTGATGGATTCATTGAAGAAGAATCCGCTGCCGCAGTACAAGAAGCCGGCATACCCGAACTATCACTCGACGGATGGGCTGGGGAAATAAGCGTGGGTTGTGGAGTTCCACGCCCGATCCCTCGCCGCGCTGGTTTCAAAACAACGGGCCGAGTCGGAATTGGTTCCGGCTCGGCCCGTGCGTACTGCAACGTCGTTATTGTGCTAGTTGCTGGAAGCCGCTGGGGCGCTGCTCGCGGTTTGCGCGCTGCCGTTCACGTTTCCAGGTGTGGTCGCGTCGCCTTGTCCGGCACGCAACAGGCGTGGGAAGAAAGGCGTTACTTCAAACATCATCTTGTCGCGGGCGGACGTGATTGCGACCGGCTGTGATTTGATGAGTTCTACGCGATTCGTCCAACCATTCATCTTGACGCGTCCACCCAAGGGCAGCGCGGCAATCTGATCCAGCTTGTTCATGTCGAGTGCTGGGCCGGAAGTCGCGAGCGCAGCCATGCGTATCACGGTACCGTTCTCGCTGAGGCTGTTTCCCAAGTGTGTTGTGAGCAAAGCGGCAAGTGAAGTGGCGCGCGTCTGAAGCGCTTTGATGAAGAGGCCCGGTGTGTCGAGCTTCTGTGCGTAGGGCGAGCTCTTCAGGAACTCCACCGCTTTCTTGTCTGCAGCTGCTTCCTCTTCCGGAATGTGCTTGAAGCCAAGGTTCTGGTACGTTCCCTCGTCAGAGAAGAGCATTCGGTCGTTGAAGGCATACTTGCTGCCCAGGTTGTGTCCGAGCACGATATGCGCAAGTTCATGGGAAAGAACCATTGCCAGGCTTGACTCATCTGGCAAGGTATCGATTAACCCACGGCTGACGACGATCGTGTTGCCCACGCTGAAAGTCTCAAGAGGCGACGTGAGGAGCACGCGGGTACGGACCGGGCGAGGCAATTCAATGTTGTTCGTGATGAGCAGATTGTTGACGACGGTCATCAGGATCTTGTCGACATCTCCATCGGGCGCGAGCAATCCAGCACGCTGCAGACGATCCACCACGTTGTCCTCAGCCTGCTGCTGCCATTCACGCTCGGCGGCGAGAGGCGATGCATCCTGCGCGGAAGGCGTTTCGTCCTTCACGCTGTCGACGCGGATCGCTGTCAACTCGTCATCCTTCGTGCCAGTTTTCAGATCGTATCCCCAGAGTCGGGATTGCGCTTTGAACGCAACTTTGTTCTTCGCGCCTGCGGTGAAGTCGCCTTCTTCGCTATAGATGTAAGCGGGAACCCAGTATCCAGGAATGAGATTCAGGCGCCAGCTGTCCATGTGAAAGAAGTACGCGTTCTTCGGGCGCGGTGCGTATGTGCCGTTCAGGCGGACGATGTTGAAGTCCTGATCTTCGACCCAGACACGGCCGAGGAAGCGCCCTTTGCCGGAATCTTTCTTTGGCGTGACATCGAACACGAGGCAGCGGACGTCGCCCAGGAACTCGCGGCGGATGTATTTGAAATCGTAGTGTTGACGGTCGAAGTCGTTGCGGTCGGCAAACACCATCCACGAAAAGCCGAGGGGCTGATATTGCATCTTGAAATACTTGGTGAAGCCGCCGAGAAGGCTCTTCTCCATGCTCTCGTCTTTCAGATAGGTAGTGCGATCGATGGACTCGCTGAGGTCCATGCGGCCGAGGAAATAGCGATCATCCTTCGGAATGGGACCAAGTTGCGGATCCTGAATGAGGTTCTGGAGATAGGTCTCGACGATGGGAGTGCGAGTCGCGAGCATCTTGGCCAGACCCTTTTCGCGCTCGATAAATCGGTCGACCACCTGGTCCATGGTGGTAGGAGCGGGCAGCGCGGCGGGCGCCTGCGGTTGAGCATTGGCTACCGAAGCCTGACTTGCAGGCTGCGCAGCGGCGGGCGAGCCGACGGGTTGCTGCTGAGCGAAAGTGCTGAACGAAGCCAGCAGAGTCGCGGTGACGAACCATTTCGAAGTACGCATAACTCTTATCTCCTGGTACAGCCTCTCCTAGTACGCCAACTGAAAGACGACGTGTACGACGGCGGTTGAGTCGACAGCCTGACCGTTCCGTAACGCCGGTTTGAAACGCATCTTGTTTGCGGCAGCGATGGCGGCTTCATCGAGCCCGTGACCCAAACCTCGAACCACGCGATTGACATGCAGCTGTCCGCTAGCCGAAAAACTGACTTCAAGAAGAACTTCTCCCTCAAGCTTCAGGTTGCGAGCTTCGTCGCTGTATGCGGGATTCGGCTTGTAAGTAATTTCGACGGGGGTAGTGGGCGGGCCCTGATCGAGTTGAGCCTTTACACCGCCTCCGCGCGAAACTTCTTGAGCGCCGAAACCAGATGTCTGAACACCGGCGTTGCCCCGTCCGCTGCTGCGGCCGTCGCCGTTGCCGGGTGATGCGATGCCGTTGCCGAAGCCGGCACTGGCGATGTTGCCCTTGATCCCTTTTGCGCCACCGGAACCGTTGCCTTGTCCGGGGCCCATCGGCATGTCAAAGGCGCCGCTGGCAGCTGCCACGAGGCGAGCATTCGGCTTACCTTCACCTTTCAATCCATTGGGATCACCGAAGCCGCCAGTCTGAACTTTCTGTACAGGCGCATTCACCGTAGGTGTCGCCGAGCTGCCTTCAAAGGCACCTGTGTGCACGAGCACCGGTCGTGCGCCACCTACGATCGGTTTAATCACCGCGGGCGCGAAGTTGTTCATCGCTACTTTGGGTGGTTCGATTTCCTGAGGCGGCGGAGCTTGGATCTTGGGTGGCCGAATCTCGCGCGTAACGACGAGGTGAGGCTTCTCGATTGGAGCGGCCGGCAAGAGCTTGGCGCGCGTCGGCAGCGGTTTCGGCTTGATTTTCTCTGGTCGCAGGCTGGGACGTGGAATGAGTTCGGTGATGTGATAGTTCTGCCGCATCTTGATTTCGTCAGGCATGAAGATGCTGATGTTGACGAGGATCAGGATGAAAAGCACTTCGAGCCCATAGCTGGTGGCGAGAGTGCGCCAGTCCATCCGGCGGTCGGGCAAGATCACGAGTTGAAAGCCACGATCAGGCATAGGCATGCAAAGAGCTCCAAGGAGACCCGAACCGAGGGGAGACACGATCGGGGTTGGAGTCCCTAAGGTAGGGGAGAATGGGCAGGGGGTAAACGTGTCTGCCGCGCTTGTCCTTTGGTAACCAGCCAGTACCCGCTGAGGGAACCCGTTCCGCACAGGGAAAAGCAACCCTTAGATGGGGCGTTCGTCCTTGCGTTTCCGGGAAAAGTAGTAGAAGACGGGTATGCCTGCGGCAATCACCAGCAAGCCGAGCGAGGAGTTCCGGAGATTGTCCGTGAATGTGTAGTAGAGAAGCACGGCGGAGGCGGCGACAAAAAGGGCCGGAACGACGGGATATCCCCAGACATGATACGGACGTCGGGCATTCGGATCGCGTTTACGGAAGACGAACACGGTGCTGCTGGAAATCATGTAGAACAGCCACTCGGCGAAGATAGCGAGCGAAAAAAATTGGCGAAAGTTTCCGCCGCCAAGCAGCAGCAGGATCGCGAGCACGCACTGCACGACGATGGCCCCCGATGGCGTGTGGAAGCGGGGATGGACATCGGCGAGCGCGCGAAAAAAATAGCCGTCCCGCGCGACCGCGAACGGAACACGCGCGCCACTCATGATGGTTCCGTTCAAAGTGACGAACATGGAGAGAGCCATACCAGCCGAAACGATGCTGGCGCCCAGCGGGCCGAGGACGACGGCAATCGCATCTGAGGCAGGACGCTGAGAAATCGCGATTGTGTCGACGGGCAGCACATACTGCACGGCCGCGTTCACCAGGATGTAGAGCGCACCTACGATAGCCACTCCCGCGATGAGCGCGATGGGGATATTGCGCTCTGGCTGCCGAACTTCTTCAGCGACCATGTTGAGATCGTTCCATCCGTCGTATGCCCAGAGGGCGGCGACAAGGGCGGCAAAGAATCCGGCGATACCGCCCTTGGCACCGACGAAATCCCCGGCGAAGTTGTGCCACGTTCCTTGCGATGCGCTGAAACAGATGGCAATGATGCCGAGAATGATCGCGACTTTGAGAATGGTGAAGATGAGCTGAAACTCTCCGGCTTTTTTTACGCCGAGATAATTCAAGACTGAGATGAGAATGGCAGCCAAGATGGCAGCGAGTTGTCCGTAGTTGAGAGCAATGGGAGCGTGCAGAAATTCTGTGCTGAAGAAGGAGAACGCGGGGAAAGTCCCCAGGATGCGAACAATGCCGGTGGTGATGGTGGCGATCGAGGCGGGCTTGGCGATCAGAAACCAGGTCCATCCGTAGAGAAATCCCCAGAGCGGGCCGTAAGCATCGCGGACGTAGACGTACTCTCCGCCGGACTGCGGCTTCATGGCGCCAAGCTCGGCATAAGTGAGTGCACCGGCGAAAGAGAGGAGCCCGCCGACGATCCACGCGAGGTAGACAAGCTTGGCAGAGCCGACCGCCTGCGTCATCTCCGCAGGGACTAGAAAAATGCCGCTGCCGATGATGGTGCCGACGACAATGGCGGTGGCGGCGCCGACTCCGAGGTCGCGGGCGAGTTGCGGGGTAGGGGCCGGGGGCATGGGTGGTGGCGAGTATACAAGGTGGCGTGTGCGGTTCGGGAACAAGCAGGCTTTGTGGGCCTGCAGGTTAAGGGCTGTGGCCGTTCACGTCGAATCCCTCGCCGCGCTGGTGAGTGCGCGGTCTTCGGGATGACGCATTGTTAAATGAGTATGCGCGGTTTGCGGGATGACTGGCGTGGGATGCTGGAAACATAGCCGATGGTGAAGGTGATGATGGTGCCGATGGGGACATGCCACGTCCACGGAATTGGGGTGAGGAGCCATAGGTAGAGGCCGGTCGCAAATCCGAAGAGAAGGCCGATGGTGGCGCCCGATTGATTGGCGCGTTTGGTTAGTACGCCCAGTAGGAAAACTCCCAAGAGCGCGCCGTACGCTACTGAGGCGATCTGCAGTCCTACCTCAATAACGCGACTCACACGGTGGAGGCACAGGATGGCGAGGCCGAAGAGAATCGCTGCCCAGAAGAGAGTGGAGAAGCGCGAGGCTCGGAGGCGCTGCTGGTCGCTGGTTGCAGGACGGAAGCGGAGATAGAAATCCATGATCGAGCTGGACGAGAGCGAGTTCAACGCCGCGCTCAGGTTCGACATGGCGGCTGCGAGGATTGCGGCTATTAGGAGTCCGGAGATGCCGTGGGGCATGTGTTGCACGATGAAGGTCGGATAAATGCGGTCAGCCTTTCCAAAGTTAGCGGATGGTTCCTGGTAATAGGCCCAAAGCATCACACCGACAATCAAAAAGAGCGCGAACTGGAAGAGAATCGCGATGCCGCTCGAGAGCAGGGCCGCTACAGACTGCTTTTCATTTCGTGCGGCGAGCAATCGTTGCACGATGAGCTGGTCCGTGCCATGGCTGGCCGTTGTGAGGAAAGCTCCGCCGATAAGTCCCGCCCAGAATGTGTAAGGACGCCATAGTGTCAGCGTGAAATCGAAGACTTGCAGTTTTCCCGCGTGCGATGCGAGGTCGTGGATGGCGGGCCATCCGCCGGGAACCAGGTGAAGAATGGTAAAGAGACCAACGAGTGTCCCGCCGACGTAGATTGCCGTTTGCACGACGTCAGTCCAGATAACCGCGGCAAGGCCACCCTCGAAGGTGTAAATCAGTGTGAGGATCGTGATGATGGCGATGGATGAGACTTCCCCGGTCCCGAGAGCGATGGCAACCACAATCGAGACGGCGTAGACACGCACACCTTCCGCTGCGGCACGCGTGATGAGGAACAAGCCGGCTGTGATTGAGCGGAGGCGTGGTCCGAAGCGCGTTTCGATGAGTTGATATGCGGTGTAAAGATCGCCTCGGAAATAGTGCGGGAGCAAAACGAAGCTGATGATGATGCGGCCCACGACGTATCCCATGACCACTTGCAGGAACGTCAGGTTCGTGTCGTAGGCGAGGCCGGGGATACTGATGATGGTAAGCGTGCTGGTTTCAGCAGCAACGATCGAAAGCATGATCGCCCACCATGGAATGTTTCGATCAGCGAGGAAATAGTCTTTGAGTGATTTTTGACGCTTGCGAAAACGCAGGCCGAACAGCGTAATTCCAGCAAGATAAACCGCAATGATGGAGAGGTCGAGCGCGTTCAATCCCATGAGCTAGGTGCGTCTCGGCTATTATGACCCGCCCGTATGAGCGTGTGGTAGAACTATCGCCGTGGCGATCTATTTAGGTATTGACGGAGGCGGCACCAAGACAGTTTGCGCTGTTGGCGACGAGTCACGCGTGCTCGCAAAAGCAACGAGCGGCGGGAGTAATGTGGTGCGCAGTGGCGAAGCGCTCGCGCGGGAATCGTTACTCACCGCGATTCGAGATGCATGTGCCCCGGCCACGGTAAAGACATCAGACATTCGGCGCGTGTGCGTAGGCGGGTCTGGCGCGGCGCGTCCGGAGGTTGCGGCGTTTGTGCGACGCGTAGTGGGCGAGATTGCTTCATGCGAGGTGCTCGTCGTCGGCGACATGGAGACAACGATGTACGCCGCGTTTGAGGACGGGCCTGGCGTCGTGGTGATTGCTGGGACGGGCTCGATCGCGTACGGACGAAATGCTCAAGGAAAAACGCTGCGCGCGGGCGGCTGGGGCTTTGCGGTTTCCGATGAAGGTTCGGGCCAGTGGATAGGGCGCACGGCAGTCTCTGAGGGATTGCGCGCTCGGGATGAAGGGCGGAGCTCCACACTTCTTGATGCAGTGACGGATCGGTGGCGTGTGGAAGGAGTGGAGGAGTTGGTGCGGACGGCGAATGGAACACCGCCGCCGAATTTTTCCGATTTGTTTCCTGTTGTGACGCACCAGAGTGATTCGCACGATGACGTGGCCTGCCAGGTATTAAAGCGGGCGGGTGCCGAGCTGTCGGAACTGGTCAAGATTGTGATTGGACGTTTGTTCGCAGGTGTAGACGGTGTTCGGGTGGCCATGTCCGGAGGAGTGTTTCGGGAGTCTCCGATCGTGCGTGATGTTTTTTACAATGAGGTTCGGGCGCATACACCCCAAGTGGAGTTTCAGACTGGCGTGGTCGAGGCTGTGGATGGCGCGCTGGGGCTTGCGCGGCGGCCAGATATTGTCGGTGGATCGCGTTGAAAGGTTTAGATGCGCAATGCAGGGCGTTAGGTCGCGAAGGGTGGCAGATGCTGGGTTGGTCTATTCATGGATGAACTCATTCGCGACCGCATCGGAAGGCATGCGAGTTTGAGTGACTCGGCTGGTCGATCTGCGGATGGGGCTCTGGATGACGAGCGGATGCGGGTCGCGGCCGATCCCGCGCTTACCGAAGATCGCGCGCTCGGGTTGTTGAAAGAGGCCGGTGTTTCCGGCGACGCTCTGGAAGTACTTCATAACAACAAGCAGCTGATTAAATCGCGAAAGGTTCGGCTGGCGTTGGTCATGCATCCGAAGACGCCGAGGCACGTTTCTGTTCCAGCGCTCCGCCAGCTGTTCACGTTTGACTTGATGAATGTCGCGTTGGCGCCGCTTGTGCCAGCGGATGTAAAGATGGCGGCGGAAGATGTGCTGATATTGAAGATGGAGACGATTTCGTTGGGCGGGCGGTTGTCGCTGGCTCGACGGGCCTCTGGGCGGGTTGCCGGTGTTTTGCTGCTCGACGATGAGCCGCGCATCGTGCGAGCTGCTCTCGAAAACGGAAGGTTAACGGAATCGCTGGTGGCGAAAACTGTGTTACGTGCACACGCGCCATCCCATACGGTGACGGCGATTTGCGATCATGAGAAGTGGTCGTTGCGCCGGGATGTGCGAGTGGCGCTCTTGCGGAATGAAAAGACGCCCGTGTCGCGTGCGGTGGAATTCGCGCACGGATTGCCAGCGGCGTTGTTGCAGGAAATCTTGCGCGAGTCAAAATTGCCGGTGAATGTGAAGGAGTATCTGTTGGCAGAGATTGGGACGCGATAGAGGAGTCTTTCGGTTTCTTATTCCCGCTGGATGACAGCGGGTTGCGCGAGCGACGGGCGATTGCGCCCGTCGCGACGCGAATGAGTATTAGGCTACGGCCTCTTCCGGTTCCTCGGACAGGGTTTCCATGTCGGTTTCAGCGGCTTCGTCACGTTTGTGTGTGCGTGCCAGCACGACGTAAATCGAAGGCACGACGAACAATGTGAAGATGGTACCGATGATCATGCCGCTGACGAGCATGATGCCGATACTGTTGCGAGCGCCGGCGCCGGGTCCTCTTGCCAGAACGAGTGGGAAGTGGCCCATGACAGTTGCTGCTGTCGTCATCAATATCGGGCGTAGTCGCGTACTGGCGGCTTCGATAACTGCGCGCACCTTGTCCAGACCGGTTTCCTGAAGGTGGTTGGCGAACTCCACGATCAAGATTCCATTTTTCGCAATCAATCCGACGAGCGTAATCAATCCGACCTGGCTGTAGATGTTTAGCGTCGTCAATCCCATGAACGAGAAAAGCAACGCGCCAGATATCGCCAACGGAACTGATCCTGCGAGTACGATGAACGGATCGCGGAAGCTTTCGAACTGCGCGGCTAACACGAGGTAAATCAGAATCGCCGACAACAGGAAAGTACCGAGGAATTTGCTGCCCTCGGTCCTGAGCTGACGTGATTCACCCGCGTAGTCGACGGTGAAACCTTGAGGCAGAATCTCTTTGGCTTTGGCCTCGAGGGTCTTAAGCGCCTCGTCGAGCGGCACTCCGGGTGGGACGACACCCTGAATCCGAACTGCGTTGAGCTGTTGGAATTTCTTCAGCTCGCGGGGTTCAGTGGTCGTTTTCAATGTTGCAAAGGTCGATAACGGAACTAGCTTGTCGTTCGAGCCTTTCACGTAGATTTGCGAAAGCTGTTCCGGTGTCAGACGTTCAGCACGCTTGATTTGCGGAATAACTTTGTAGCTTCGACCCTGAATGCTGAAGCGGTTCACATAATTTCCGCCCAACATTGTCGACAGATCCTGCCCGGCCTGACTGAGATCGACGCCCTGCGAACGAAGTTTGTCTCGATCGAAAACAACTTCGGCCTGAGGCTGGTCAAACTTCACGTCGGAGTCAGCAAAAATAAACTTGCCGCTGCCGAAGGCAGTTCCTACCAGCTGCTTGGCGAATTCAACGAGTTGTTGAGGTTCAGCCGAAGACGCGATCACGAAGTCGACGGGGAAGTCTCCGCCGCCGGGCAGCGGTGGCGGTGTAAGTGGAATCACGCGAATCCCGGGTATCTTCGACAATGGCCCGGTCGATTCCACCAGGAGTTGCTGCGCGGTCTTCTTGCGCTCGCTCCATGGTTTCGTAACCATTCCGCCAAACCCGCCAGTGGGCGACGTGATCTGAAAGATGCTCTGGCTTTCGGGGAAAGAGGTGTAAACGTCATTGACCTCTTTCGTATAGAGCCTGGTTTGGTCGATGGTCGAGTTGGGGGAGGCCTGGATCACACCGAACACGACTCCCTGATCTTCCGCCGGAGCAAGTTCTCGCTGCGAGAACATGTAGAACGGAACCATCAAAAGCGCGACGATCGCCCAAACCGTGAGGACGACTGGCCGATAGCGCAGCGTTCCTTCCAGGTTGCGTGTGTACAACCGCCGCACGCTTTCGAAGCGACGATTCACCATTCCCGCGAAGCCGCGTTCCGTATCTCCAGAACGCAACAATTTCGACCCCATCATTGGGGAGAGGGTAAGGGCGACAATTCCGGAAACGATGACTGCGCCAGCGAGCGTGAACGCAAACTCGCGGAACAAGGCGCCCGTGAGGCCGCCCTGAATACCGATCGGAGCGTAGACGGCGGCGAGGGTAATGGTCATCGAGATGATGGGACCAACCAGTTCGCGCGCGGCGTCTATGGCGGCACGCACCGGGGTTTTACCCATGTGAATGTGCCGCTCGACGTTCTCCACCATAACGATGGCGTCGTCGACGACCAATCCGACCGACAGCACGATCGCCAGCAAGGTCAGCAGGTTGATGGTGAAGCCCGCTACCAGCATCAGAAAGACTGCGCCGACAAGGGAAATCGGAATGGCGATGACCGGAATCAAAACGGATCGCATTGACCCCAAGAAAAGGAAAATGACGATGATGACGATAATCAGCGTTTCGGTAAGAGTGCTGAGTACCTCATCAATGGCGTCCTGAATGTATGCGGTGGCGTCATAGGGAACGCCGACTTTCATTCCGGCAGGCAATTGCGCTTCAATGCCGGGGATTGCCGCGCGGACAGACTTAATGACCTCAAGGGAATTGGCAGTGGGAAGTACCCATATTCCCATGAACGTTGCAGTCTGGCCGTTGAATCGGACTTCCGAATCATAGTTCTGCGCTCCGAGTTGAACGTCTGCAATTTCCCCCAGGCGCACAATCACGCCATTGTCGTTCTTCACGACTAACTGTCGAAATTCCTCCGGAGTACGCAGATCGGTGTTGGCCACCAGGTTGACCGACACCATGGAACCCTTCGTACTTCCAAGAGCGGAGAGATAGTTGTTCTTCGCCAGCGCATCGCGAACGGATGAGGGAGAAATCCCGAGGGCGGCCATGCGATCGGGCTTGAGCCAGACGCGCATCGCGAATGTTCGATCTCCGAGAATGTCGGCTCGTTGAACGCCGCTGATGGCGCTGAGTTTCGGCTGCACGACTCGAGTCAGGTAATCCGTGATCTGATTCTGGTCGAGGTCGGCGGACGAGAAACCGATGTACATCGAAGCGAACTGATTGTCCGCAGTCTCGAGGTCGATGATCGGCGCCTCCGCTTCAGGAGGAAGATCGTTACGAACCTGCGCAACCTTGGCCTGAATCTGGGTCAGCGCTGCATTCGTGTCATAGTTCAGCTTCAGGTGCACGGTGATCGTGCTAAGACCTTGGGCGCTCGACGACTCCATGTAGTCGATTCCATCGGCACTCGCGATCACGCGCTCGAGCGGCGTCGTGATAAATCCGCGAACCAGGTCAGCGTTCGCGCCGACGTAGGTCGTCGAGACTTTGATGATTGCGATGTCGCTGCGCGGGTACTGACGAATACTAAGCGAACGAATCGACTGCAGGCCGGCAATCAGGATCACGAGGTTGACGACGATCGCAAGGACCGGCCGTTTTACAAAGAGATCCGTAAACTTCATTTAGCTATCCTCGGGCTTGGGGGCCGGATTGTTTCCTGGCTGAACCTTGTTGTTGACCTGGACGGCGGCTCCGTTGCGCAATTTGAAGACGCCTGAAGTGACAATCTCCTCGCCAGGCTTCAGCCCTTCGACGACTGCGACTTGATCGCCGCGCGAGCCTTCAACTTTCACAAACTGCTGGCGAACGCCACGGTAAGTCTGTCCCTTGGGATCTTTGAGATCGGTGATTACGAAGACGGAGTTGCCGTAAGGAGCGTAGTTAATCGCCGACGCTGGCACTGGAATCACGGATGCACTTTCTCCAAGACCCAACTCGACCTGAACGAACATGCCTGGGTGCAGCTTGCCGTCCGGGTTCGCGAGTGTTGCCTGTACTTGAATGTTGCGGGTCGCCTCATCCACGACGGAATCAATCGCGCTGACCCGTCCCGTGAATACTTTGCCCGCCAAGTCTTCCGTGGTGATCTTTAGGGTGCGTCCAACCCTCACTTGGCCCACGGCCTGTTGGGGAATGCCAACGTTTACATAAATTGGGTTCAGCTTTTGCAGCTGAACGATGGGATTTCCTCCCGCAAGGTATTGGCCGAGATTGACTTTGCGGATGCCGAGAACACCCGAAAACGGCGCGCGAATTGTCTTTCGCGCAATCGTCGCACGGATCTCGGCGACATTCGCCTCGGTTGCCCGTTGCTGAGCCGTGGCTTGGTCGTACTCCGCCCTGGAAATGACGCCTTCGTTCACCAGTTGTTGCATGCGAGCGTAGTTGACTTTCGCCAGATCACGCTGTGCTTCAAGGGACGCGAGTTGCGCTCGCTCTTGCTTAGTGTCGAGCTCAACCAGAACGTCGCCTTCCCTCACAGCCTTGCCGGAGTCGAAGTTGATTTTTGCCACGGTTCCGGGAAGGTCGGCACTGACCATTACCCCTTGCACCGCCTCCATCGTGCCAATAACGCTCATCGTCGAAGGCCAATGCGCCTGTCCGACGACAACGCTGGTGACCGCGTCCGGCGGCGGCTGAAATGATGCATGTGCAATGGCTGACTTCACTTGCCTAAATTTCATGAAGCCCAAGGTCCCCAACAGCAGAACCGTTACGAACAGCACCAAGATCATTCTTTTCGCCATGAATTCCCCTGCCGTCTAAGCTAAGAGCCCACAATCAGTTACGAGACGCCACGCGCAAGCGCGCCTGCTGGCGTTCAAAAAATAAAGTGGTGACAGGTCAGAGGGACTGCTCACCCATCACACCTAACTATTTGCGATGCAACACGTTGGGTAATGCTGTTGCAATTTTTCTGTTCAACACGCGGAGCATTCGGTGAGTCTGTGCCCCAGTCCACTTCTTCTTTGACGGGTTTTGATTCAGTAAGTCCGGTGAAGGATTCTGAATTCGTCCCTACCTATTGTTGTTCCGTGCAAAACCCTTTCTTCAAAAGACGTGCAACAACCGCCAATGTCAGCCTTTTCCAGCGTTTAATTGCCCGCCCGCTAGACATAAGTCGAAGAGGTAGGCACGAAATCGACAAGGCGGGGAAAAAATTCGCGCTGGATAGACGGAGGCTATCGGATAAAAAGACGAGTAAAACCAGACTTTCGATGTCTTTACGATCAGGTTATCGAATTGGCAACGGCTGGTCGTTTAGTTCGCAACCACGACGCGCAGAGCGGTGACCTGACGCACCCATCGTGCGGGTCGCTTGTCGGATGGAACAACTATCCGAAAGGGGCCTTCTTTCACACTCAGGGGCTTGCCGTCCCGTTTGTCGGCGAGGATGGCTTTGCTGGATGTGAATGCAGAGTCGAGTTCGGCGAGGGCAAACGCAACTTTGTACCCGTCGGCCGCTTCGATTATCACCACTTCGGTCATGCGCGGCCCGCGCAACTTGTCGCCTAATGCGACGCCAGCCGATGAGAGCAGTTCCCAAAGCAGCACGCCCTCAAAGGTTGCGGGCGACTCGTGATCCTGCGCTGTGATCGTTGTTCTGTGCGCGGTGGCAAGCTGAGCAGCCGTGATCGTTGTCGAACGCCCTTCCGCAGTGATGATCTGAAACGATTGAGCGGAGGCCGGCACCACAATTAAGTTCAGGACGAACAAAGGCAACAGAACGAATTTCGACAGCCATTGCGATTGAATTCCCTGGCGAGCGGTCGACATCGTTTCCCCAGTTTAATCTTTTTGGAGCATCACTTCGGTCGATTTGATCACTACTTTCACGGCGTCGCCCTTCTTCAATTTCATTTCTTCAGCGCTTCTTCGCGTGATCACGCTTTCGACGATGTTCTCGCCCACACGCACTGCGATGTGTGCCATAACGCCGCCTAGTTCAATCTCCTCTACGGTTCCCTTGAGCTGATTTCTTGCTGAAAGTGTCATGCGAAGAGCTTAATGCAATCGTTCAGTCTGAGTAAACTTCGATGGCGATGTTCAGCGCCCTATTGATTCGCGTGGATGTCGGGTTTCGTCTTCTCTTTTTCGATCTTTGCTAATAGAGGACGATTGCTTGAGCAGTCTGGGGTTGTACGAGGAGATAGGTTGGCGAAACTCTTCGGGCTTTTCTTAAGAGCGAGGGGACACTCCTGTCGAACGCGGCACTGATACTCCATCGAATCGATGAATGCTTCGTGGTCAGTGGCTAGCGATTTGGCTGGGTTCGGTCGAATCAGGTGCGGCGGGGTTCAAAGGGATGCTCCTCTGCGCCAGCAAGATAATAGGCACAACCACACCAAATGGCACCAGCGACAGAAGCTGCCACCAACCACTTCGATTGGTATCGTGCAGCCGCCTGGCTCCCACAGCGATCAGCGGGAGAAGTGTCACAAGCGAGAACAATGCGCAAACCCTTAAAGAGATAAGCGACGCAACTGCACTTCCAAGCACGACGGCAAGAAAGAACCACCAATATTCGGTACGCGTGGCCCGCCCGTTGAATTCTGCGTACTTTGCTAGGCACGCCTTCACAGCATCAACAATTGGCATCAAATACCTCCAGTTTTCGACGCTGGGATCGCTGTTGCCCTGTCGAGGCGATCGTCAAACCTCATCCGGTGGCCCTGCCGCACCGGCCAAGTCTTGCGGCTTTACCCGGTCGACATTGAATTTAGTGGCTCGCTCGCGCATCGTTTTTAGCACCTCATCAAGTGGCGGAGGTTCGCCTTTGATCCAGCGTAGCGGATTGATCCGCGCTACGACAAACGAGCGCAAATAAGGGCTGACCAATCCACGCTCTTTCAGCTTTTTCACCACCGAGGCAACTTTTTCCTCGAGGTCGATAACCATTGTGGCTCGTTTCTCGTGCGCTTTGAGGGCGGAGCGTAGCGGTTCCCCGGAAAATTCTTCTAACCGGCGAAGTATGGAATGATAAGCGCCGCCACCAAAGCGCGGCACGCGTTCGTAGCAGACTCCAAGTGTGACAAGAGCGCTCTCTTCAAGGTAGAAGGCAAAGTCGGACTCGGGGCGCAAAGCATCTTCGTCCACAAGGCCTCGGTAGATTCGTATCACTTCTAACGAACGCTCTTTTAGATTGTGCGCCTTCTCGGTGTTCAGGGCCAGGATCTGCCAGGCAACCTCGCGATCAACGACAATCAACGCCACGATGGATCTGGCGCCCAGACGGCGCATGGCGGCGAGGCGGTGACGACCGTTGGGCGTCCAGAAACCTCTAGTAGGCGCTACGACAGCAATCACCGGATCGAGATAGCGGCCGGTCTTCGCGATCACATCAGCCAACCGCTTGTGATGGGCGTCAGAAAGGTCCCGTTGAAATGGCGTTGGCTCGATCGCATCGATCGGCAGAATCGCCAGCAACACAGGATGGCCGCCGAGAGGTTCTTTGTACCTTGCCACTACATGGCCGCCCACCTTTTCAACCGCGGCCGCGGCATCACTAACCGGTCCCTCCAGTCTCTCCAAGATCGATTCGTTCGGCGATAAGCCCTTGGAATTGGGCTTGGCTTTTCTAGGGCGTCGTTTGGCAGAAGCGCGTGTGACCATGCAAACACATTCTAATCAATAACAGATGAGCCTGAGTTGAACGCATGCTCACGCTTTACATGAACTCATGGCCACCGTCGCTACTTGTACATCGACCTGACAAAGTTTTACGCAGCTTTACCGACTCCTTACTCCCTCGCGAGCCGCAAGAGCTTCTAAAGGGTCATGCGTGTCTCGCGACTGATACCACGAAGCAATAGTGGGTCAGGGCTGTTCAACATCGACGAGTTGCGAAGGTCGACCTTTGTGCTCTAACCGGCATTCCCTACAAGGAGGAGCCATGAATTTCAGAAAAGTGTGTAGCGTTGTTTTCGGTATTGCTGTTGCTTGCATGATCGTGCTGCCGCTCGCGCAAGGCAGTGAAGCGAACGAGCAAACCAAGGTCACTTTCGATCATTCAGTGGAGGTTCCCGGGTGCGTATTGCAGGCAGGTAGCTATTGGTTCGTTCGCGATACGAATGACACGGATGTTGTGCGGATCTTCAGTCTGGACTGGAAGACTCTCTATGCCACAGAGATGACCGCGTCGGCCGAGCGTGCGACGCCGTTTGACAATACAAGCTTCACGTTCGCGGAGCGCGAAACGTCGAGTTCGGAAGCGCTTGTGAAGTGGTTCTATCCCGGCCGAACGATCGGTCACGAGTTCCTGTATTCCAAGCAAGAAGAGAGAGAACTCGCGCATGATCGCCAGCTGACGATTGTGTCTGGCCGCGAGGCTCAACCAGGATTGTGAGGCACTGCAAAACGCCTTCCGACGAGTCACCTGCGAGAAGGCCACGAAGTCCGAATCGCCGCTGATATGAACTCGGAGAAACGGGTCTAAGGCCTAAACGAGTCGGCGACCGTTAGTTAACCGTGAAGCTCATGGTGTTGGAGGTTTCACTCTTCGTGCCTCCCGCGCCATATGGGCCGCCGCCCGGCTTGCCCGGATTGGTCACTGTGACGGAGGCGGTACCAGCGGTTGCGATATTTGTTGCTGCAATCGCGACGGTAAGTTGTTTTCCCGTGATGTAAGTAGTGGGTTGGCTCGTGCCATTCCATTTCACGGTTGCGTCGCTGTTGAAACTGGTGCCGTTAATTGTCAAAGTGAACGCTGGGCTACCTGCGTTTACGTTGTCAGGCGCCAGTTCAGCGATGTTTGGAACAACTCCGGGGGCCGGCGGTGTACTACTGGTGGAAGAATCATATCCCCCACACCCAACCAAGAGCATGACGAGAAACAAAACAAGGACTGTCCTCATACACACCTCTTCGAATCGGAACTCGCTGCGAAGCACTCTCGCACTGGGTAAGGTTGAGGTGTGTCAAGAGGATGTCAATTATCGGTAAACAAAATGTTAGGAGGTTCGCACCAGCGCAGCGCGGGGAGAGGAAAAACCCGCGCTCGCGCCAATGTGATTTCCAAGTCGATCCTGGCAGGACGATTAGATCAAGTAGTTTGTGACGTCGCGGTCAACGTAGCTAGGCTATCAACTAAGGCAAAACTACCTCCCGAGCCGGATTTCGTTGTTGACTCGGACAGTATTTGGGAGCATTATCCGCGACGCATCACGTAGGAAAGTCCGAATCCCCATATTACCCGAGAGGTAACCCGTGAACACCAAGCTTCGCACACTCCTATGGACTGTCAGCATGGCCTATTTTGGCTTCCTGTTCGCCGGTAGAGGCGTCCCCTTGGTCAACAGCCTCACGATCTCTGGAGCCGCGATGGGAGCGGTTCTCGGATTTCTCCTCGCCCTCATGTTTGTCCGAAGAGACAGGCGTAAAAAAACCTAAGTGAGTATTCCCACCCTGTCGCCAAGAGTCGCGAAGTCGGTTGATATTTTTGGGTGAGACGAAAACGGTGGTGGATCTCCGTCGGCTAAGCCCCGGATAAATTGACGAATCCCATCGATCAGCGAATCCTAGTCGCGAGAACAACATGCAAGCCATTTCCTAAAGTGTTACGCTGTAAGCGATTTTTACCACCTTCCCGAGCGTCGCCGGCGGTACGGATAATGATCGGCAACGATTCTTGCCCCAAAAAGGAAAAATGGCAGACAACCGATCAAACAACGTTGAAGCGCGGGATGACGCGCCCCAGCCGATTAGCGCACTCGCCTCGCACGCTGCAGAGCAAGCACGGGAGATGTTGCACGCAGGAGTAACTGGAGACAAAATCCTGAATATGCTCGTGAACGCAGCAGAAGATGTTGCTGGGCGCGGGAGTGCAGTGTGTTCAATCCTGGTGCTGGATAAACAAGGTCTATTGCGCAACGCCGCTTCGCCGAATCTCCCCGCCGATTACCTAGCTGCTATTGATCGACTGAAGCCGAATCCCAGCGTGGGCACCTGTTCGGCAGCGGCAGCGACCGGGTCGGTAGTTGTGACCTGCGATTTCACAGCGGATGATAAGTGGGCGGAACTTCGCCATCTGCCCATGTCGCTTGGATTTAGTGGTGCGTGGAGCATGCCCATTAAGGCCGGGGATGGCACAGTGCTGGGTACGCTCGGCACCTATTTTCGGGAACGCCGTTCTCCAACGCCAGAAGAACTCACGAGCGTAGCGGTCCTGGCCGCGGCAGCGGGCATAGTTCTTGCGGGGCAAGAGAAGCGCACGTAATCGACGAAAGACTGCATCCGCCCAGTGCTTCCTCTGGAAGTCGCTACGCTGTTCCGCCGCTCGCGAATCGGAGGTCGCAAACATTTGTTACGGGACGCTTTGAAGTCCTTCTGCTGGCAGGGGATTCCAGTCGAGCGGGTTTCTCATGCTCGGAACTAAAAGCGTATAGGGTTTTTTGATGGTGGAGGCGGCGGGAGTCGAACCCGCGTCCGAAAATGTTACTGGTCAAGAGACTACATGCTTAGTCCAGTTCATGCTCCTGGCCTTCACCAGGAACGTTCGCGGACCCCGCTCAGAACGGACAAGAAACGGGTGCCGCTAGCCTGTGATCTTAACCTTCCGTCCCAGACGTAGACGGAAAGAGCAGCCCGCTGTGTGACGTCCTTTGGAGGCCCACGGGCCAAGCCTCCTCGAACGGCTGCCTAAACTAGTTAGGCTGCGTATGCCATTTGTTGATTGGCAATTATCATTGTGCACGCGATCACGGGTGTGTGCACCCCGGCATGCCTCTTGGCCGCAAGCATCTCCGTCGAAGCCGTGACGCCCCCACTGGTGGGATTGGCCATTCAAAGAACAAAGGCTCAATGAGCCACTTCCATTCTGGGTCTCGCCCGAGTGGAAGTCAATCCAATGGTTAGATGCGAAAGAACAGCTCTGGGACGCATTCCCGTCAGCGTGCCAGCTTCGCTTGCAGTTGCCCCTTAACGTCCGGCCATTCTGTATCGAGGATACTGAAATACACCGTGTCACGAACGCGGCCGGTGTGTGTCACCAAATGCTTGCGCAAGGTACCTTCTTCCTGCGCACCGATGCGGCGGATCGCATTGCGAGACTTCTCGTTCAGCGCGTCGGTCTTGAGTTCGACCCGCATACACTTCCACTCCTCGAAGGCGTGCCGCAGCATGAGGTATTTTGCTTCGGTGTTCACGGCGGACCGCTGCCACGCTGGCGCGATCCAAGTTGAGCCGATTTCTACGCGACGGTTGTTGCGATCGATGTTCATGAAGCGCGTGCTGCCGATGACGCGGTTTGAGCTCATTTCCACTGTCGCGAAGACGATCGACTCGCCGCGCTCCTGTTCCGCGAAAGCCGTTTGAACAACGCGCTCAAAATCTTCACGAGTTTTCACGGCGTACGGAATCCACCGGAAGATGTCATTGAGATCGCGGTTAGCGACCGCCCAGAAACTTGCGGTGTGATCCGGACGCAGCGGTTCAAGGCGGACGACTGATCCTTGCAGCGTGAGGGGCGTTCTGATCTCCAAAGGCGCGTAAACCGAACTCATCGTATAGTTCCTTGCAGAAGTGATAGCCTGATTTTATGAAACTTGTGGCTCGCTCAGGCATCATTACAACGACGCGAGCTAGTGGGGTTGACCGGCGATGATCTGGCACGTCCAACACGAAGCATGTCGACTGCGCCCAAAGCGCCGATGTTGGGAGTGCCGCCTGTGAAGGCCCAATGTCTTCCGTTTAACCGAATCCCGCATACTTCCCGCCTCTTTACTGACTTCCTGGCCGGCTCTCCTGGCACACAGCCTTTTTATCCGCGCACTCCTGATTTTTCAAACTGGCTGAAAGAGGAAGCCGGCCTGATTCGTTACGACGGCGATCGCCGAGAACGCGTCAGCGCAGTGCTACAACGCCAGAATACGGCATTGGGATCGGGCAAGCGAACGCTTGAGAATATTGCTCGGTTGCGCGACGGGGCTGTCGCCGCCGTAACCGGACAACAGGTAGGTCTCTTTGGTGGCCCACTCTTTTCAATCTTCAAGGCCTTAACTGCGGTGAAGCTGTCAGACGAGGCCAGCCGTGCGGGCGTTGCATGTGTGCCGGTGTTCTGGCTGGCCACGGAGGATCACGATCTCGCGGAAGTGAATCACGTCGATATTCCGGACGCGAGCGGCAAACTAGTTCGACTGTCGACAAGTGCTCACGCGGTGGAAGACGCGCCCGTGAGTAGTGTGGTTTTCGGTGATGAGATTAATTCCGTTGTTGATTCTGCGACGCAAGTATTGGGCGACTCAGACGCCGTTAGATATTTAAGGGACGCGTATCGGTCCGGCGAGAGTATGGGGACCGCATTTGGAAAATTCTTCGCGCGCGTCTTCAACGAGTGGGGCGTCATCCTGCTGGACGCGGCCGACGGCGAACTGCATCAGATCGCGGCTCCTTTGTTTGCAGCTGCAATCGAGCGCGCCGGCGAACTGGATGAGAAGCTTTTGGCGCGAGGCAAGCAGCTCGAGACCTCTGGTTATCACCAGCAAGTGAAGGTGACACCATCGTCCACTTCGTTGTTCATGTATCGCAACGGCGCTCGCACTCCGATTCGACGCAAGGTGGTAAACGGCAATTCCGAACCGGAATTCGTTGTGGGGGATGACAAGATCACACGTGCTGAACTACTGAAACGGATTACCGCAAAGCCGCAAGATTTCAGTCCCAATGTGTTATTGCGTCCAATCGTGCAAGACTACTTGCTCCCAACCCTGGTTTACACGGGGGGTTCGGCCGAGGTCGCCTACTTTGCGCAACTCGGAGTTGTTTACGAAGCATTGGCTGGGCGAATTACCCCGATTCTGCCGCGTTTTTCAGCAACTATTGTTGAGCCAAAGATGACGCGGCTCCTCGACAAATATGGTATCGAACTGCCCGCCTTGTTTCCGGGCGCTGATGCCTTACGCGAGCAATTGGCGAAGCAAAACCTGCCGCCGCGGTTGCAACAGTCGTTTCAGGATGCGGAGACGAGTCTGGATCGCTCGTTGGCGACGATCGGCGGTTCTTTGGGGAGCCTCGACAAGACCTTAGTTGAGGCGGGACGCAGGTCTGCGTCGAAGATGAAGTATCAGCTCAACAAACTGCGATCGCGAGCGGCGCGGTCCGAAGTGTTTCGCAACGAGCTTATCTCTCGACACGCCGACGAGTTGAGCAATGCGCTGTACCCGAATAAGGTGCTGCAGGAAAGGGAAGTGGGTGGAGTTTATTTCTTATCGCGCTATGGCGAGGACCTGCTACACGATCTGTACAGCACGATGCACACCGATTGTCACGATCACCGGGTGATCACGCTTGAGTAGGAGCAGCATTGTTGGCTGCCAACTAGGGCAAATCCCACTTTTCTTCGGAAAGCAATTCAATTAAATTGCGTCTGAAGATCTGAGCTGTGTTCCCAGTTCTGCCATGGACTCGACGCGCGGCCAGCGATTTTCTCGATATGCTCCGGACACATCCATGAGGATGGCTTTCATTCCGGCCTGGGTTGCCCCTATATAGTCGACCGAGTACATGTCTCCCACATATAAACTTTCTTCCGGCTGGGCACCCATCTTCTGAAGGGCAGCGGCGAAAATTGCGGGATGCGGCTTTTCATGCCCCACAATTCCTGAATCAGTGATAGTAAGGAAGCAGTCCGCGATGCCGCACCGCTTCAGCACGTCTTCAATTTTACCGTCGGCATTCGAGATTACTCCGATGCGGTAACGTGAACTTAGATCGGCGAGAGCGTCTCGCGTGCCCGGCAGAATCTTGTCCCAGTTGGCTGACTGACGCGTTGCGTCGACGAGTTGATCGCGTACCCGATCGTCCGGCAGGCCACTATCTTCGAGCAGGCGCGTGTAAAACATCCACCAGAAACTGTGATCTGCGTGGTTGTTTTCTACGAGTCGATCGTAAGCCTGCTTGGTTCTGCGTTCGGTGTCTTGCAGGACGTCAGGCGTGGGGACGATACCTTTGGCGTGAAGTGGGGCCAGGATCCTTCCGTGATTGGGGAAGAGAAGTGTATTGCCGACATCGAAAAAAATGTTTTTGAGCATCTTGTGGGACAGGTTCTCAGTTTCAAAATGTCGAAGCCCATTGTAGGTGCCTTTAGAGTCGCAGCGTCTTAAGGCACTAGCTCAAGCTGATCGGTTGTTTCTTTTTCTACAGCCTTCTTCGTGTAGACCAACGGAAAATATTGGCCCTCGTCCCATAGGTGCATGAGATCTGAGTAGTGTTTGCTGGCCGGTTGTCCGCTTTGTCCGGGAGTGTTGACCGCTAAAGAGCCGTCCCAGTTGCTTGTGTCGAGAATTTCTCTGAAGCTTGCGCCAGAGGTCTGCGCGAATGCGTTACCACTAAAACCGGTAGCGTTCACAACGGATTCGTCCCCGGGCCGCGCCAATGGTCCGCGGTCGAACAGCTGAATACCTCCAGGCTGCTGATCGAGCGAGTGTCGAAAAATTACGGCGTGCAAGGTACCCCAAGACCACTTGGCCGAGTCTGATCCTTGCAAACTCGTTAGGCCTTTTGCGGCTCGGCCCAGAGTCTCGAGCATGAGAGTATCTCGGCCGACCTTCGGATTTACACCGAACACCTCCGACGTCGGTTGCGAGAGAAGCCGAAGCAAAAGTGGTGAAGGAAAGTCTTCGAGTATGGGTTGCAAGTTTTCTGGTGCCGCCTTGCTCACAACCGCCTGTGTAAGCTTCTTAAGCCAGACCTCATAGAGTGCTGCAGCGGGCGAATCTCGATCCAGTGTTGCATTCCAATTCAAAATCAGCTGCGCATAGGCATCGGTTCGAGCATCCGGAACTCCGCGCAAAATGGTAATTAATTCGTTGGCGGGAAGGCAGTAAACGTCCGACTGTATTTTCCCCATGTCGACCGGAGTCAACTTGGTAGACGTTTTCCGCGCAGCCTCAAGGAGGCTCGTGATCCGTTGGAAGCGATAGGCGGGGGCCCATTCGTAGCCAACTTTGTAGCCATAGTTCTCAGGGATCATTTTGTGGTTTGCGGTGACGATGAAGCCAGCTTTCGGATTGAATGAGTGGGGGAGGTCCGAAAATGGAATGAAGCCGTCCCATTCATATTTGCCGTCGCCGGGTACGGGGAGTAGCCCGCTCCAATTCTTTCGAATGGGCGACAAGCCTACTGAGTATTCGCCAATGTTGCCTGAGATGTCGCCGTAAACCAGATTTTCGGATGGCACTTTCCACCGCTTTGCCCCGGATGAAAAGTCCTGCCAGTTCTGAGCGCGATCGAGTGCCAGAGAGCCAAGATAGCCTGCGGTGCCAGGCTCCATTCCAACCCAGCGCAGCGCTACCGCGCGCTTTCCGTCGGTCCAGAGAACAGGTCCGTGCTCGGTGAATTTCAGTTCAACCTCTACAGGCGCAGTACCTTTCACGGCAACGGAGTCTTTCTCAACCTGCATTTTTTTCCAACCGGATGAACTTCTGTATTCAAGCGGATTCGTCGGATTCAATTCCTCGAGATACAGGTCTTGTTGGTCTAGCCCGAAAATGGTGAACCCCCACGCGACGTTCTGATTGTGTCCGAGCGCGACGCCGGGGAGACCGGGCTCGCCAGCTCCTATGACATCCCAACCGGGCGCAACCAAATGCACCATGTAGCGTAACGACGGCAGACCGATGACTCGATGAGGATCATTGGCGACAAGTGGCTTACCGCTCTTGGTCATCGATCCTGAGATTGTCCAATTGTTGCTACCTTCTTTTGAGCGCGCGGGAAACTCGATCCGCGTGTCGCTGCCAATAAGGTTGGTCAGAAGCGACGGGGTCAAGCCGGCAAAATCGATGTTCGCCGCCGGATCAAGTTGAACCACGGGATCGAGGTCGAGAAGTTTTCCAGCCTTGTCTGGGCCGATTGCGGCGACCATTTGAGCATGCAGCAACTCTGAGAATGCATTATTCGTCATCGAGAACGCTGCCAGACGATTCAGGCAGTCCTCTGGCTTCCAGGGGGTAGGAACGAAGCCAGCTAGCTGGAATTCGATCGGCAACCCTCGGCCACCCTTCGCGCTCAAATTAGTAATGTAGGCGTTGATACCAGCGGTAAACGCCTCCAGGATCTCGCGAGTGTCGGGTGAATAGCTCTCGTATTCGGCTTTCATGTCGCCACGATAGCGAAGCAAGCGCGCGTTAATGTCGCGTGGAACCGCGGCGGCTCCAAGAATTTCGGCGAGACGTCCTTGACCTGCCCGCTTCCACATTTCCATTTGGAAGAGCCGGTCCTGCGAAGCGACAAATCCTTGGGCAAAGAACAGGTCATGCTGATTGTGCGCGTAAATGTGGGGAACGCCCCAGCGGTCGCGTCGAACCGTGACCGGACTTTGCAGACCCTGGGCTTTTAGAGTTCCCGAGATTACCGCGAGACCGTCCATCGTTTCGGCCGAACCTTCTGGCTGCGCCCAAGAAGAATGCAGAGAGAGAACGAGAAAACCGAGTACCCAAATCACGTTCACGAGAGATTTCATTCGAGCCCATTCTAGCGTGACTGGAAAGGTTCCAATACGGTTGGGTCAACTGACACGAAACGATAGACAAGGTAAGATTTAATCAATAAATAAATCCGCCAGCGCTGCGGATTGTTCAGCATGAACCGAATACTAGGATCGATCGTTGTGAAAAGTCTGGCGCCAAGCCCATTGCTGGCCTGGACAACGCAGGCGGTGCAGTTTACGGCTACGTTTGTCGTTGTCGTCTTACAACGTTCCGAGACCAAAAATAATGTCTACAACATTTTATGGGCGCTGGTATTCGGCTTTGCAACTCTCAACATCCTAAACCTTGGAACGAAACATTTTGAGCCAGGCAAGAATCGTCTGAGCTTCGGCGAACTGATCGCAATCATGGTAGTCGTGGTGTCGATTTGCCTGCTCGGCTGGGAAATGCTTTACTTATTCAAAGTCCTTCCGCTCAAGATTCGATAACCCTTTCCGTACTACGTTACGGCCACGGCGTTGATTTTTGCGGTATGATTCGCGTGATGGCAAAGCCTCCCCAAGCCTTCGAAATCACCTGTCCATGCTGTGGTGCCTTGCTCAAGGTCGACCCTGGTACCAAGGCCGTGATCGCGCACACGGCTGCCGTCGCGCCGAAAATGTTCAACGACATTGAGGAAGCTGCGCAAGCGATGAAGGAACGTGACAACCGGCGTGACTCGATTTTCCGTCAGTCCGTGGAAGCACAAAAAAATGCCTCCGATGTTCTTGATAAAAAATTCCAAGAGGCCTTGAAGAAGGCGAAAGAATCCCCGGACACGGGCAGGCCAATTCGGGATTTTGATCTCGACTGACTGGTGATATGCGTTCGCGACCACTTCTTCTGGGTCACCGCGGCGCCCGCGCAACGAAGTCGATTCATGAAAATACGATTGCTTCATTCGAAGCATCGCTCAGCAGCGGATGCGATGGATTTGAGTTTGACGTGCGTCTTACGGGCGACGGCCGGGCGGTCATCTGCCACGACGCCCAAATAAAGGGCCAGCCTGTCGCATTGGCCGACGCTTCTCAGTTGCGGGACCTGCCGACCCTGGACGATGTGCTACGACAATTTTCGACGACGGCCTTTCTGGACATCGAGCTCAAAGTCAACGGGCTGGAACAGAAAGTTTGTGAAGCAGTGCTCGCAACGAACCCGCTGAGAGGATATGTAGTTTCCTCTTTTCAATCCGGCATACTGAAGACCCTCCACGCAATTGATACCGAATTGCCCATTGGGTTGATTGCGGATCAACAGTCTGAGTTGTCAGCCTGGAGGGGATTGCCCATTCAGTTTGTGATTCCCCATTGGTCGCTGGTAACGAAAGAGCTGGTGGATGAAATTCATGAAGCTGGGAAAGAGGTGTTTGTTTGGACCGTTAATGAAGTACACCTACTACTTCGATTCGCCGAGTGGGGCGTGGACGCCTTGATTTCGGACGATACAGCGTTGCTTGCAGCGACTTTCCGCCAAAACTCGAAGAGCTAACGGTCGACCGCGGCCCTCTTAATCCGCTGCAAGTTCAAGGGATAGAGATGCTCGCTTCGGCCGCCGCATTACTGCTGCGCGCTCTACCTCGAACGATTCCAACTCTGCGGCCACTTGCTCGTCGCTCCAGTTGAGGACGGCGCCGATTCGGGATGCTGCTTGTCGGCTGCACGATGCCGACCAACATGCTCCCCAGGCGACGGGCACGCGGCGAAGGAGGATATCTCCGAGCGACGCTGCAAACTCGTTGGCAACAGCATCCACTGCTTCCGCAACGATGTGCTCGGTATGTGGACACAACGGTGCGCGCAGATCTGCACTACTGAGGGCCATGCGCGCGATATCGAGAGAACGCTTGCCGTGCCATTCGACGATGCTGCGCGCCGAGCTTTCGCTGATGCTGCCGGCCTCGGCGATCTCAATTACCCATCGATCGAGAAGGGGATCGAGTGACTCCCCGGAAGTGACGCCGAAGCTTGCCTTCTTGCGCGGATTTGCACCGACTTTCAGAGCGCATTCGCGAGCCAATTCCGCAGCGGTTGTGAGCTTTCCACCTACGACGGAAATAAGGCGTTGAATCCCATCCGCAGAATGGTCGTACAGCACGTGTTTACGGGTAATTGAACCTGGATCCTTGGAAGTCTGGACTGGTAGCGGTCGAATTCCTGCAAATGAATACACGATGTCCTGCGCCGAAACACGCGCTTGCGGGAAAAGCTTTTTCAAAGATCGAATTAGGTAATCGACTTCTTCAGTAGCTGGCTGCACTTTTGCCGGGTCGTCTGCATCAGGGACTTCTGTTGTACCCACCAAGATCTGTTCGTTCCACGGAATTACAAAGAATGGCCGACCGTCGGTAGCTTCTGCGTAGACGGCGCCACTCGGAGCACCCGCAAAATGAGGAACCACTATGTGCGAGCCTCGTACGCCGCCAACGAGGCGGCGGGATCGAATCGAGGAACGCTGGCACAGCCGATCGACCCAAGGTCCGCTAGCATTGATGATCCAGGTTGCCTCGACTTTTTCGTCTCTGCCGGTTAGCTGATCTCGGAGAAGAACGCCTTTCGCGCGACCATGCATAACATCGATGGCAAGCACTTGCGTGTGATTTCGGACCGTGGCGCCGCTCTGTGCAGCTTCCACAGCCCATTCGGCGACCAGTCGCTCAGGAAATTCGCACTGTGCGTCTTCGTAGCTGAAAACCGACCATCGGTGACCAGAATCAAGAGAGCGTTCCAGTCTTTTCTGGTCGAGCTCCGCGGAATTGTCAGCCAACGTTGAACTGCCGAACCGTCTATACAGCCACAGCCCGGTTCGAACAGTGAGAGCGCTGCGGCGGCTTTTTTCGTTCAAAGCGAGAAGGAAATGCATTGGGTGTACGAGATGCGGACGCTCGCGCAGGAGCTTTGCGCGTTCCCGCAGACTCTCCCGTACCAACCCGATCTCACCGTGTTCCAAATAGCGCAGCCCACCGTGAATAATTCTTGTCGATCGGCTCGTAGTTCCGGACGCGAAGTCCTGCTGTTCTACGAGAAGGGTCCGGCGGCCTGAACGGGCACACTCTCTCGCGATGGCTACGCCATTGATTCCGCCGCCGATTACCACGACCTGGTAATGCGATCCGTCGAGTGGCGCCCGAGTTTTGCTTGGTGCAATCATGTGCAATGTGGCTACATGGTCAAAATCTAAGGTCAGCCGGAAGACACGAGCTCCAGTATCAGTTTGAACTCTTTCTCGTTTGGAGGAAAGATGACTGTAGTCCAATAAAATGAGTGACCTCCGTGGGAAAGCCTCGACTTCGATAGCCTCATACCGACCGGGACGCCTTTTGGAAGTAGCTGATATGGTTGGGTTAGGCGCGAAAATGCCGTTTGAAACTATTCCGCGCTCCGAGTGGGACGGTTAGCTGATTGCCCCTGTCCCGAAGGCTCATTTAGATTGGTTGGCCATGTCCGCAACAGGAGACCGATTCGACCGCGTGGTTGAAATTATGGCTCGTCTTCGCGCGCCCGGTGGCTGCCCATGGGATCGCGAGCAAACATTCGACACGATCAAACCTTACACGCTAGAGGAAACTTACGAAGTCCTGGAAGCTATCGACAATCGCGATTGGCCAGAGCTGAAAGGGGAATTGGGCGACCTTCTCCTCCAAGTGTTGTTTTATTCGGAGATGGCCAAAGAAGAGGGGAGGTTTTCTATCGACGATGTCCTCGATCGATTGGCGAGCAAACTAGTGGATCGCCATCCTCACGTGTTTTCAGATGTAAAGGCCCATACTTCGGCTCAGGTTTTGCGCAATTGGGAAGCGCTCAAGGCAGAAGAGAAAAAGAAAAGAGTTGGAGAAAAAGCTGCATCCGCGGAAGAGACAGAGTCAGTCCTGTCCGGAATTTCTTCAAAGGCACCCGCTCTTCTCGAGGCCCATAAGCTGAGCTCGCGAGCCGCCCGGGTCGGGTTTGATTGGCCGAGCATCGATGGCCTGTTCGACAAACTGCACGAGGAGATTGACGAACTGCGGGAGGAAGTGAATCGCTTCCCGCCTCCCGGTCCCCAACCCTTAGGAAGAGATACAGCAGGTGCGGGAGGGCCGCAGGTTTCTCACGAGTTACGAGCTAGGATGGAAGATGAGGTAGGGGATTTATTCTTTGTGCTCGTGAATATTGCCCGCTACCTTTCCCTCGATTCGGAATCTGCGCTCCGCAAATCAAACCGCAAGTTCAGACGCCGTTTTGTGATCGTTGAGGGCGAATTGCTAGAAGCGGGACGGACGCCCGATCAAGCCTCCTTGGATGAACTAGAGACCCTATGGCAACAAGCGAAGCAAAAGGAAAAACAGACGCCACCACCAACGCGATCGTGATCCGCAAGTGTCGCGAACTCGATGAATTGAGGAGCTGCGTTGCACTGCAAAAAGAAGTGTGGAACTTCAGTGACGCGGAACTTATTCCCCTGCGCATGTTCGTCGTCGCCGAGAAGATTGGTGGACAAGTCATCGGCGCTTTTGAAGACGATCAAATGATCGGGTTTGCCTTGGCGATCCCAGGTATCCGCGACGGACATCCTTACTTGCATTCCCAGATGGTCGGTGTTCGCGAGGGCTATCGAAATTCAGGATTGGGTCGGCGGATCAAATGGTTCCAGCGCGACGACGCTTTGTCCCGGGGCTTTGAACTCATGGAATGGACGTTCGATCCGCTCGAGATCAAGAACGCATACCTAAACATTGAGAAACTCGGGGCGATTGCGCGGCGCTATCAAGTGAATCAATATGGACTCACAACATCGCCATTGCAGGGTGGGTTGCCTTCGGACCGTCTGATCGCAGAATGGTGGTTGAAGTCAAAGCGCGTCCAGGCGGCTCAGCAGGGATGTGCTGTTCCGCGAATCGAGGCGCAACGGACGATCGAGGTTCCGGCGCCGATTTACGAGTGGAAAGCATCGTCCACGATGCGCAATCATGCTAAGTCCATACAAGACAATAATAAGACGTTATTTATTCAAGCGTTTTCGAATGGTTTATCCGTTCTCAATTTTACGCGGGATGCAGCTGGAAACGGGATCTTCGGCCTCGGCAAATGGGATGAGAATGTGAATTTCTCATGACGAAACGAATCTCCTCATTGCAGAGGAAGCAACTCGCCGATATACTCTCGCGTCCTGCCCCGCATCACTTGGTGGCCCCATCCAGCGTCAGCGAGTCTTGAACGATGAAAGTTGAATCGATAACACTTCGCGAGATTCAAATGCCGCTCGTCCATTTTTTTGAGACGAGTTTTTCCCGCCTCTACAGTCGTCGCATCCTTTTGGTGAACGTTAAGGTCGATGGGATCAGTGCTTGGGGTGAGTGCGTCGCCGGCGAAGACCCCTTTTACAGCAGCGAGTGGATTGAGTCGGCGTGGCCGACCATCAAGCACTACCTCGCCCCGGCGGTTTTGGGTAAAGATCTGGCTTCGGCTCGCGATTGTGTTCCGCTTTTTTCAAGAGTGCGCGGGCACCGAATGGCGAAGGCAGCTCTTGAAAATGCTTTGTGGGAGGCAGAGGCCCTTCTTAGGCGCGAGCCTCTCTGGAAGCTTTTAGGTGGATCGCGCAAAGAGATCGCCTGCGGAGTGTCGATCGGCATTCAAGACACCCATGAACAACTGCTTGAAAAAATTGAGACAGAGGTCGCGGCTGGTTATCGGCGGATCAAAATCAAGGTAAAACCTGGCTGGGACGTGAACGTTCTTGAAAAGATTCGAGCGCGATGGCCAAACATCACTCTCAGTGTCGACGCCAATTCAGCCTACACGCTGGATCAAACTGAGCATCTGCGGGAGTTTGATCAGTTCAACCTTCTGATGATTGAACAGCCGCTGTGGAACGACGACATCTACTATCATTCACGGTTACAAAGAGAATTGCGCTCCTCGATTTGTCTTGATGAATCGATCCGGCAGGCACGGGATGCCGCTGTCGCGCTCGATAGTGGCGCTTGCAGAATCATCAACATCAAGGTTGGTCGAGTGGGCGGCTTCACAGAAGCGAAAAAGGTGCACGATGTCGCGCACAGCAACAATGTCCCGGTGTGGTGTGGAGGGATGCTTGAGTCGGGCGTTGGTCGGGCGCATAACATCGCTTTATCCACGCTCGAGAATTTCAGGCTTCCGGGCGACGTGTCTGCATCGAAGCGTTACTGGAAAGAGGACATTGTTGAGCCGGAAGTGCAAGTGTCCTCGGAAGGGTTTATCCCGATTAATGATCAGCCTGGAACTGGATACAAGGTGCGGGAAGAATTGATCAGCAAGCTCACTGTGAAGGAAGAAACCCTGCGGTCCAACGGAAAAGCCTAATTGGAGTTCTTCGGGGGAAGGCTTGCCGCAACGGATGCGTTCTCTTTCTTTAGCATTTCGATTCCTTGCGCAAAGGTTACGTCAACTGGAATGGGGCGGAAGTCCCGGAACCATTCTTCTGATTTGATGTTCAGGCTTTTAAAAAGCAACAGTTTCCCTGTAAAGCGTAAACCCATCATGCTGGGCACCCAGACCCCTGGCGACTGTTCCATTTGCTCCGCATGGAAGCGGCCGCCCTTATCGAGGTGGCCCAGGATTCCCCAGCCAAAGCCGACGTCGCGCACTAGAGTGCCATCGATGCGCGCGAACCTCGCGGACTTCGGATCAACCAATACGGTACCTTCCATTCCTGTGAGCACCTGCTCCACACGGGAAGGGGGTTCGTAATCCGGATTGGGTTGAAACTTCACGCGCACCAATTCCATCCCGGGACGCCCAACTGTGGCGGTTCCCACCTCTGTACCGTCGTACTCAAATAAGAACGCGTCTGGCATGGCCTTGATGATCCGTTCAACCCGTTCGTATTCGTCGTGCTCCTGCTTCTGCTTATGTCGCAATTCCTCTGGGTCAGTCAGAAAACGGTTGAGCCGTTCTTCTTCGGCCTTGCGCAACTCCGGTGTCAGCGGCTGATTGTTCCAGGCAGTGACCATGCCGGCCATGGCCTCCTTTGTGTCAACGTACATCTTGTCCTGATTCACGCTGAGGGTCTCGCGATGCGAACGAAACATGAAGCGGTGGGTCTTGGCGCTCTTGGCGGAAAGCTCGTTATCGACGACCTTACGAACGAGATTTGACGGCACCGTACCAGTGGATTGAGAGAACGCCATGCCGCCAACGATCACTGCAGTAACTGCGCTCCGAAAGGTAGAGAAAATCTTCATTATTCTGCCGGACCCGAAGTCTATCAATTTAGACGATTGTCCTGTCGTTACCGTTGTACACAAAGAGGATTGGCCAATTCCTTGGCTTTTTGTTTGGTAATACGAGCGGGTGATTTAGAATCGTGACTCCCCTCAATTGGCGGGCAGTCTCGCAAGCCATAGCAGGGCTGGAGGCCTGTCCCATGGAAGCTCCGAAAACAGGGGATTTCGCGCTGATCGGGAAGTCGGTCGTAATCAAAGGCGACTTATCTGGTAGCGAAGATCTCTATATCGACGGCAAAGTCGACGGGACCATTGAGTTGCGGGGAAACAATTTGACGATTGGCCCTAATGGCCAAGTGAAAGCCAGCGTTAACGCTAAAGGCGTAACGATTGCCGGCAACCTTGAGGGCAATGTGAACGCGACGGATCGCCTTGAGCTTCGCAAAACCGCCGTTGTTTTGGGCGATGTGGCGACGCAGAGAGTTTCTATTGAAGAAGGTGCTTATATCAAAGGGAAAGTCGACATCCAGCAAAAGGACTCGTCGACCGACTCGAAGAAGTAACCGGTATCAAACGTTGCGCGATTGTACACTTGCGTAGGATCTGATTTAGACGGCTCGCCGTAGTAACTACGGCCACCGGCACTCAACGATTGATGAAACTGTTTCGCGGTTCCTCGGGCCAACCACCCTCTGCAGCTTCGACGCCTCAGCGCATGAGCCGCCGCTCAAGCGGCCTGGGCGAATTGTCGCGCTCGTTCGATTCTCCCGATCCACTGTGCATACTCGATCTTGGCGCGACGTCGGCCAACAATATTCGTTACTTCACGGGCCGCACCCACAGGATCTACAGTGAGGATTTGCTTCTCGCATCGGTTGACACGAGCCTCCGGATCAAAGATGAGGAGGGCAAACCGGTAATCGATACGAAGCGATTCCTGGAAGAGAACCTGGCCTATTCTGCCGCGCACTTCGACATCGTGTTCGCCTGGAATCTGCCCGATTACTTGGATGAGGAATTGGTGAAGCCAGTCATCGATCGATTGTGGTCGGCGCTGAAACCAGGCGGAATGCTGCTCGCGTTCTTTCACACGCGCGACGCAGGTCCGGACGCCCCGTGCTACCGTTTCCACATCACAGGCAATGACACACTGGACATGCAGGAGATCAAGCTGCCGACCCAGTCTCGCGGGCACTCCAGTTCTGCGTTTCGCCTGCAGCGCGTCTTTAACAACCGACACATTGAAAATCTGTTCCGCGATTTTGCCTCAATCAAGTTCTTCCTCGCCCGCGACAACGTCCGTGAAGTTCTGGTCGTGCGCTAGCCCTGATCGATTGCTACTTTGTATTAACTGACGCGGCGAGTTCGGCTCACAATGTATTGCTTGAGTCGTGGACTGCTGTTCAGCAAAACCAACCCTGGTTTTCGAACAACGGCGGGCAATGCGAGAATTCGCCGAAGTGTTAAAGAAGCACGAAAAATGGGCCCAAGTTCCACCTCGTAGCGGCGGCTGTAGGCTTGCAGTGCGAGCGACACTGTAGCAGACGAAGCCAAACATTCGGACGCCAAAGCGCCGCTGCGCAGCGCGAGAGAAATCCCGTCGCCAATAAAGGGATCCACAAAGGCCGCCGCATCACCCACGAGGAACATGCCGTCGCGAGTCGGAGAGGGTTTCCGAAAGATCAATGGGGACGTAGAGACAGGGTCCATCAAGGGTTGCCACTGACGCGACCGGTCTTTCAGGTCGGGATGTAAGTCGAAGATCTGCGATAACTCGGTTGCCCGATCAGCTCGAACCATCGCGCATGCGTTCACTCGGCAGGTGCGGTGGTCATCTTCGAGAAGGTCCACAGGCTGAACGCCGCAGTACCCGCCTTCGAAAAAATAGAGATCCACGCTCTGCGACGGCTTGTTTTCACGAAAATGTCCTTTGATGCCCAACCACCTTGGGCCGGTAGGCTTCGCATGTGAACCTAAGTTGGACCAGCGACCTGATGCATCGATTACCGCTGCGGCAGAAAACTCCCCGGCTGAGGACATTATGCGGAACGCCCCATCGTTGCGAACCGCATTAACCGTGGTTCGATCTTGGGTGGCGACGCCACTCGACTTGGCTGCATTCCATAAGGCGGCGTCCAGTTCAAACCTAGCTATGCTGGCTGCGGAAGGGGTAATCGAGTTTTTTACAAGATGTCCGTCGAGAAACAGTCGGGCGCGGCCTATGCGCAATGCGACGGTGACCAGGTCGGCAGCCGCGCGGCCAAGAAGAGTTTCCAGGAGATCCAAGGATTCCGCGGAGACAAATTCTCCGCAAACCTTATGACGCGGAAAGGTGCCTCGCTCGAGCAGGAGGACCCGGGCGCCCTTCCGTGCGGCAAGAATCGCTGCGGAAGACCCTCCGGGCCCTGCCCCGATAACGATCAAGTCATACCTGCTCATGCGTGCTTCCATGCAATCACGCCCATTCGAAAAAGGTAGTGGCTCGACACCTCAATCTTTGCTGCCGAAGTCAATTTCAGCATGGTGCACATCTCTTCGGGAGTGTACGCCTGGCGCACTGAGGCGGGGGCATCATGGCGCGTCAGGCGGCTTCGGTACATCGGTACTCCTGCGTAAACAAGAGCCACATGCAAAGGATGGCGAATGAGATCGTTGATTAACACGGCCGTTCGCGCGACTCGCAGCGCCTCCTTCGCAAATGCCACCACATCCTCGGGCGACAAGTGATGCGCAAACAGCCCACTGCTCACAACGTCGAAGCTGTTGTCAGGGAAAGGCAGCGACAGGGCATCGCCCACAACGCGCGAGATGGCGCCTGGAAGATGCAAAGGGGACCGGTCCAGCGCCGTGATTGCTAGAGTGATGCCTTCGTTGTAAAGTGCGAATTGCGCAGACAAAGCGACGTCCGCTGAGCCGGCCGCGACCTCCAGCATTTCTATCCGGTGTTTTCCTGTTTTTTCACTTACCCGACGAAGAAGGCCGCATGTCGTCCTGCGTCCACCAAACCAGCGGTTTATCAGACGGAGATCCGCGAGTGAACCTTCTATTTCCTGCGGAGTGCCATCGTCGGAATCGAGCAGTTCATGGCTCGGAACACGCTTCATCAGGCTCACACTTCGGCGAGTTCTTCTTCCAAGAGCTGCTTGTTGTAGAGATCGGTGTAATAGCCGTTGAGGGCGATCAGTTCTTCGTGGGTTCCCAACTCCACGATGCGCCCGGCATGCAGTACCGCGATACGATCGGCATTGCGAACGGTCGATACTCGATGAGAGATGAAAATCGTGGTTCGACCCTTCATGACGGTACGCAGATGGTTCAGGATTTTGTCTTCCGTGTGGGTGTCAACGCTTGAAAGGGCGTCGTCGAGAATGAGAATGCTTGGATTGCGAAGAATGGCGCGAGCGATTGCGGTGCGCTGTTTCTGTCCACCTGAGAGGGTAATTCCGCGTTCTCCCACCACAGTCCGATATTGTTCTGGAAAAGTCTCAATGTCGGCCGCGATGTTCGCCGCTTCGGCGGCTGCGCGCACCTCTGCATCGGTCGCTTCATCTTTCCCGAACGCAATGTTCTCACGAATGGTTTCGCTGAAAAGGAACGTTTCTTGAGGGACAAATCCGATTGAACGTCTGAGTGATTCAATGGCGAATTCACGCACCGGATGACCGTCAATCAGAACAGCTCCGGACGCCGCGTCCTGGATTCTTGGGATCAGGTTTACTAAGGTGGTCTTGCCGGACCCCGTCGGGCCGACAATCGCCAGACTGGTACCTGCCGGAATTCTCAGATTGATGTCGTGAAGGATGGGCGTTCCTTCATAGCAAAAACTGAGATTACAGAATTCGATCTCGCCTTGAATCTTCGTATACTTCGGCTGGCCACTGGAAGTAACAACGGCATCGCGGTCATCAATCTCTGGTTTGGTGTCCAGGATCTCAGCAATGCGCGCGGCCGATGCGGTCCCCCGCTGGAAGATGTTAATGACCCATCCGAGGGCAATGACCGGCCACGTTAACTGAACCATGTAGGTTGTGAAGGCCACGAAATCTCCAATGTTCATGCGGCCCAAGAGGACTTCTCTTCCGCCAAGCCACAACGTAAGAACGATCGCAGTCCCCAGCATCAGTTGCAAGGTGGGCCAAAGCATACCCATCAACCGGACAAGCTTGAGGCTTCGAGCGATATATTCCTTGTTGGCGGTCTCGAATAGCGCGATTTCTGCATCCTCTTGAACATAAGCGCGGATCACGCGTGCGCCTGAGAAGTTTTCCTGAGCGCGAGCTGAAATATCCGAAAACATCGCCTGAATCCGCTCGAACCGCTCATGGATCTGTCGCCCGAAGTATTGAATTGTGATGCTGACAGCTGGCAGCGGCAGAAAGGCATACATCGTGAGTTTCGGACTGATGGCCATCATGAAAGCCAAAGCTCCAGCTGTAAACACGAGCGTGTTGGCGGAGTACATGATTGCTGGTCCTAAGAGCTGACGGACGGCATTCAGGTCGTTGGTAGCTCTTGCCATGATGTCGCCGGTGCGAGTGCGCTGGTAGTAGGAGTGCGACAGACTCTCGAGGTGTTGAAAAAAATCGTTGCGCAGGTCGAACTCGATATCGCGCGAAATGCCGATCACGATCCAACGAGTCAAAAACTGGAAAATTCCCTTCGCACAAGCCACCAGCAAAATCAGCGACGCATAAAGTTTCAGCTTATCGACGGTGACGCCGGAATTGAGAGCGTTTACCGCTGCGCGGATAACTTGTGGCAGGAGAATCCAGATCCCATTGTTAAAAAGGACGCAAATGGCGCCCAGCACAAGGCCAGTGCGATATTTCTTGAGGTAGGGAAACAGCGGTCGCAAGCTCTTCGGCAACATCGACATTCAGTAGATGCGATTTTAGCAGCGAGAGCTTCAACTTTGAGCGGAATAGGTCACATACCGAATCCAACGGGTGTGGCCGAGTGCTTCGACAGATGGGTTGCACCCGGAACTGCATCGTGGCGAAAGGCATTCTCATCGTCTTCCTCGGCGCGGTTACGGAAAGCCAACGTACACGCGCCGATCAACGCAGCCGCCCATCCCAGCAAAACAACCCACGTGACGATCATCAAGAACGTGTAAAGCAGTTCACTCGAAAGGGACACCAACAGCGTTGCGGCTTTCATCTGGTACACTCGATCTGCGTTTTGCCCGTGGATGTCTTGTAACGGTCGAGAATCTCCCGCACGGCCTGCATGCGTCCCAGTGTGGTGAGCCGGGGATTGTCGAGCGCGGTCTCCACTTGGACCATCCAGCACTCCACCGCCGCATCAATTCCCAACGTCAATTCTGATGCGACAGCGTCAATGAAGTCGCGTTGCATCGCTAGACTTGCCATGTTGTTACCCGCCTTTCCCAAAATTCTCGTCAGATTAAAGAGACTCCGGGACGACGTATCGCCGTCCCCGGAGTGAATTCTTACTCGGCCGGCGGTGCCGGTGCGTCCTCTTGCATGTGCTTCTTGAAGCGCGATTCGCGCCGGTCCTCGAACTTCGCCATCTTGGCTTTCTGTTCTGGTGTCAGCACCTGGAAAAGCTCATTTTTGATACGAGCCTTCTGCACGATCAACTCAGTCATCAGTTGCGTATTCTGAGCCGCGAGAGCGCGAACCTTTGCTTCATCAAAAGTTGCCGACTCCTCTAGGGTGCGTAACTGTTGATAAGACTGCGAAAGCTGTTGCATCAGAGGCTGCATCGTGGTCTTTTCCTTGGCCATAATGTCTTTGACTTGCGCACGTTGAGCATCGGTCAAATCAAGGTAGTCTGCGAAGAAGCCCATCATCCGCCCGCCGAAGCCGAACTCGCCTCGCGCGTGGACGCGTTTCACGGTTTGCGAAACCGCGACCGCTCCCGCCCCTACGAGAAGCACTGCCAGCGCGATAATTAGTGTCTTGGTACTTCTGGATTTCATTGTTCCTCCTGGGTACACCCGGGTGAGCTGAGCGTCCCTTGCTGCTGATATGAACACCGAAGCCAAGAAAAAGGCGGTAAAGAGTCGGTCAAAGGTAGTAAAGTTTTGTAAGCACCCGGTTATCAGCGGTTTGACAATTCTTTACCGCCCTGGCTGGAACCGATGTTGTAAAAAATACTTAGCTCATGGACCGAATTCTAGTTATCGATGATGACGTCGAGCTGTGCAGCCTAGTCAGCGAATACCTTCAGTCCGAGGGTTTTCACGTCGATTGTGTTCACAACGGGGAATCGGGTCTGGAGCGCGCCCTTGCGGGTGACCAGGTACTTGTGGTGTTGGACGTCATGCTGCCGGGGCTGAATGGATTTGACGTTCTTCGTCGCTTGCGCGACAGGTCGAACATCCCCGTGCTTTTGCTCACCGCGCGCGGGGAAGACGTTGACCGCATCGTTGGCCTCGAGATCGGTGCGGATGATTACCTGCCGAAGCCTTTTAACCCGCGAGAGTTGGTAGCTCGGATCAGGGCGGTCCTGCGCCGGTCACAGACCAGCGAGGAGCCAGCGGCTGGCATTGTCCGCGTAGGAGACGTGGAGCTAGATCCTGCGACGCGGACTGTGAATCGAGCGGGTAAGCCCGTGGAGCTTACCTCTGTAGAATTCAATCTTCTGGAAGTGCTCCTGCGCGAAGCCGGAAAAGTTGTCTCGCGCGAACATCTTGTAAACGTTGTGTTGAGCCGAAAATTCTCGCCGTTCGATCGCAGCATTGACATGCACGTCTCCAAGGTTCGCAAGAAGCTTGGGGATACTGAAGACGGCAACGGTCATATCAAAACCATCCGCAGTGTCGGGTATCTTTTTGCAAGGCCGCGCCAGGAAGCAGCTCAGGGGAAGTTGTGAAGAGCCTTTTCCTCAAGATTTTCCTATCCTTCTGGCTGGCTCAGGCTTTGTTTCTCGTTCTGGCGATCTTGGTTACGCTCGCGCTTCGACCTTCGCATGATTTGATGAGCGCAGAAGCATCTCGTCAACGGGTCGCGGAGGAGTCGGCCGCCGCGTTCACTCAGGGTGGAGAACGGGCGGCGCGCGAATATATTGAGAATTTCGAGAACGCACAACACGTTCGTTTGTTTCTCTTCAATGCACAGGGCAACGAAGTGTCCGGGCGCGTGCCTCCTCTGTGGGCAGCGGAAATGGCCCGCTCAGGCCGAGTGCAGTATCGTAGCTGGATCGACAAGCTGCTCCCCCAGCGGTTTTTTTTCGAACACGCTAAAACTCAAAGCGGTGAGAATTATTTGATGCTGATGGAGTTGCCGCCGGGTCCGCGCGTCTTTTTTGGTCCACACGGCATCCCGGGATTAGGTCTGATCATCGCGGTCCTTTCGTCCGGGTTGGTTTGCTACTTCTTATCTCGATACTTAACGTCGCCGATTGTTCGGCTTCGGGCAGCTACTCAACAGTTGTCGGCCGGCGATCTCACAGCGCGTGCTGGCGCGGTTCCAAAGAGCCGGCGTGACGAGCTCTCGCAGCTGGTTCGAGATTTCGACACAATGGCTGAGCGTCTGGAGAATCTTGTGAACGCGCAGTCCCGGCTGCTGAAAGACATCTCACACGAACTGCGCTCCCCTCTGGCGCGGTTGAATGTTGCCCTGGCGCTCGCGCGCCAGCGCACCGGACCAGAGGCGCAGTCGTCCCTGGCGCGGATCGAACTCGAAGCAGAGCGTCTGAATGAATTGATCGGGCGGCTATTGACGGTTGCACGGATGGAAGGCGGTGAAGATTCAATCCGCATGTCGATCGTGAATCTCGAAGACTTGATACGAGAAGTTGCTCGGGACGCTGACTTCGAAGCTCAGGGTCGCAAGTGCCACGTTCGATGTCTGGTAGACCTCAACGTTCTCGTATCCGGAAACCCCGAACTGCTGCACAGCGCGATTGAAAACGTGGTGCGCAATGCAACGCGCTACACGCGAGAGGGAAGCGAAGTCGAAGTTAGTCTGGCTAGGATGGACGATGGCCCACTGCCCCAAGCCGTCATCCGGGTACTGGATTCTGGGCCAGGTGTTCCTGAAGGAGTGTTGAAGGATTTGTTTCGGCCCTTCTATCGTCTGGACGATGCACGCAATCGCCAAACTGGCGGTGTCGGATTGGGTCTGGCTATCACTGAGCGAGCGGTTCGTCTCCATGGCGGAACAGTCAAGGCGAGCAATCGGCCCGAAGGCGGGTTGTGTGTCGAGATAAGGCTTCCTCTCGCAGTCCCATCTCCGGCCGATAGCGATGGGTTGTCGGCTCCCGCGGTTGCGAAAATGAATTCGTAAAACCAGTCATATTTTCTGTCTCAAGGCAACTTCTTTGCCTCTATCTGGTTCGTATTAAGTCGGTTGCAGTTTGCTCTTCCCGCGTATTCCTGATAAACCAATGTATTCACCTCATCATCCGTCCCGGCCAGGCAATGCCCCCGCCCGGACGTTCGACTCCGCATGGAGGAACTTGAGAAACGGAATGCTGAAGAAATTGGCTGCAACCCTGACGGCGTTTTGCGCCTTGGCCCTGATCTTGATGTTTGTGAATTGTGGAACTTCCAGCTCTCGACCTTCTGGTCTAGTCTTAGTTTCGAGCCAAGGGGACAACACGCTGCTGGCCTATAAGGCCGATTTGAATAGCGGGAAGCTGACCCAGATCGACACCAGCACGTCTACTACGGATCTACCTACCGCGGTGATCTTCGATCCAGGCGGAGCTTTCGCCTATGTGGCCACAAATCCAGCCAGCGGAAACGGGAAGATTACAGCGTATCCGGTCGACAACGATGGGAAACTTGGGGGTGCGGGATCGAGTGCGGATGCCGGACTGCAACCAATTGCGATGACGTTGGATGGAGCGGGTCATTTGTTTGTTGCAAACGAAGCCAGCGATACGGTCTCCGTGTTTTCGGTCAGTGCGGGAAGTATCACCGGGGTGGGTACTTTTCCTACAGGTTCTGCTCCCAGTTCCGTGACAGTTGAACCAGGCGGCAAGTTTGTGTATGTCACGAACCAGGGCGACAACACAGTCTCCGCCTACGCAATCGATGGGTCGGGAAACTTGAGTGAATTGGTTTTGAAGGGATCGCCCTATCCAACCGCGACAGCGCCATCTGGTTCTGCCGTCGCTACCACTGCCACCGGGACGTACCTCTATGTGGCAAATTCCGGGTCGAACAACATCATGGCTTTTGTTGTCTGTTTGACGACGATTGCACCTTGCACCACCCCAGACGGAAGTCTGAGTGGGGTGGCCGCGTCGCCATTTGGAGCAGGTCTGAAGCCGGTAGGCATCGTTGTGGACCCAACTAACACCTTTGTGTATGCCGTCAATCAATCGTCTAATCAGATCTCACAATATCGTTTGAACGCAGCAAACGGCGACTTGAGCGCCTTGTCGCCAGCGACGATTTCAACGGGTACCCGACCCGTTTCGATCGCCTTTCATCCGGAAGGCAGATATCTGTATGTGGTTAATTCCTCCAGCGACACGCTATCAGGCTATTCGGTGCAGCCACAGAACGGTGTGCTTTCTCCCGTGACGCCGCTCGCGACTTCTTCTCTGCCGTTCGGTTTGGCAGTCAGGTAGTTTCATTGCACCCCGATGGGTAGCAGAGATGTTACGTTTGCACTTTCAAGGTCATGTAACCACCTAGCAGCCCGAAAAGGATGTCGGGGGCCCACGCAGCGACGGCAGGGGGCAACTGACCCAGGTTCCCCACGGCTTCAAACAGTCCTGAAACCATCAAATAAACCACCGCAATTCCCACTGCCACTGCTACTCCGGTGACCGCACCCCTGCGCGCGGCGGAAAGTGCGAACGGAATCGCGAGGATCGCCATCACAAGAGTTATGACCGGGAAAGCCAATTTTTTCTGGAGTTGCACCTTGAGTCGCACCACCTCAAATCCACTCTGCTGCAAATCGTGGATATAGGCGCGCAATTCGTCGTAGTTCATTTCCGACGACTGCTTCACCTCTTTTTTGAAGTAGGTTGGTTGTTCGTTAAGTTGTGGGAATGTTGCCACCTCGAATTCTCGATAGTTATCAATCGCTGATCCCCGCAGGTCGCGCTCCCATCCCTCTTCGAATACCCATCGTTGCATCTGATCTGCCCAACGCGACCGAGTTGCATACACGCGTTTGGTGATCTGGAACGTAGCTGGATCGAACTGGAATACGGAAATATTACCGAATACGTCCCGATCGGGGTCAAAGAACTGGTAGTAGTAAATGTCTGAATTCTGTCCAAATATCCATTTCCGGTCCGGACGCAGATATGTTTGCGGCGGCTTTCCCTTGATCAGGTTTCGTAGCGCATCCTGCCTTTTGTTTGCATGCGGCAAATAGAACTGCTCAAAGAAAAACAATCCTGCTGCGACCATGGATGCCGAAAGCAAAACAGGTACGACCACCCGATAGATGCTCGTACCAGTTGCTTTCATAGCAGTGATCTCGTTGGAGCGTTGCATCAATCCGAAGGTGATAAGCACCGCGAGCAGCATGGCGATGTGCGTGATTTGATACAAAAAGTAGGGAGATACATTGAGCAGGTATTCGCCGACGATCAAGGGTGAAATTTGATTGCGTAGAATGTCGCCGAGCAATTCGAATAGCGTGAACACCAGCAGCAGGATGAGGAACGTCGAGAGGATCATCCCCAGATAAACCGTAAACTCGCTGAGAACGTAATCGTCGAGCAGTGTCGGAAACTGAATACGGAAGAGTCTGAAGCGAGTGGCTGCTCTGTCAAAGGCGCTTTCCCTCGCAGGTGCCACCGCGGCCTCGCCAACCGCCGTTCTCCTCGACCGCTTGAATTTAGCCAGCCACGCCTTCACTGATGCGATTTCAAAAGGTCGGCGCTCTGCCTGCCACAACAGAAATGCGCCGCCCAAGAAAAACAGAATATCTGACAGCCAGACCCCAAGTGTGGGCGACACTCTGCCTTGCCGAGCCAGAGACACACCAATCAGAGACGCCGAATAATAAGCAAACACGAGAATGATGGTAAGAACGAATCCGGTGGATTTCCCGCCCTTCTTTGACGAGAGTCCTAACGGAATTCCCACCAGGGCCAAGACAATGCAGGCCGTCGGCAACGCAAACCGTCGGTTGAATTCAATGTAGTACCAGCGACGAACAATCGGATCTTGTGTGCGAGCCGACGATAGCAGCCCTGGCGTAGTCAGTTCACCGATGGCTGTCGGCTCTCGCTCTTGTTTCGCGTCTGTGCTGGGCAACTGGATCGGAATGTCGGTCTGATCAAAAGTTGAGATTTGATAGTGATCAGGATTTTTCGGGTCCGTCTCGTGTGTGGAACCATTGCGGAGATGTAGGTGTAAGCGGTCCGGGCCTTCACTCACGAGAATGCCTTGCTCCGCGAGTGTGATACGCGGCGAGACAGCGCTGCTCACATCTGCAAGAAAGACGCCTTTCCAGATCGCGGCACCGGAAGCGCTCTTGACGTCTTGTACATAGAGAACCGCCTTCGGGAAGCCCTCGTAAAAAACTCGCGGCTGAACCTCAAACGATGCCTGCGCCGTCTTCAGGCGATCCTGTAGGCGTCCAAGGGCGGCCTGGGATCGCGGGGCAATGTAGACGCTGTTCGCTAGCGCGAGAAGCCACGCGCCAAGGGCGAAGATAGAGATGATGCGGAGGAAACTCCACACGCCCATTCCGGTTGCGCGCATTGCGGTGATTTCGCTGTCTGCTGCAAGCCGGCTAAGGCCGATCAGGATTCCGACCAACACCCCCATGGGGATCGTGTAAGTTAGCGCAACTGGAACGGTGAAAAAGAAAATTTCAGCGACACTTGGAAGTGGCGCGCTGTTGCGAACAACCAATTCAAGAATTCTTCCCAAGTCGCGCGTGAACAGAATGAACGTGAACACGGCAACGCCGATTGCTGCATGAGCAAAAACTTCGCGCAGTATGTATCGGGTCAGAATGCGCATTCTGGGTGGCGCCTATGCTTGCGAGTCTAGCACGCAAAGCGGATAGTCCTGCCACTTCAGCCCCGCCCGATGTTTGCGCTAAACCTCATCCTCATTGCACAATGTAGGGCCGCCGAGTCGTGTTTTGAGGCTCGGCCATTCGGGAAGGTGAAATGGCTCTTCAACGCTCTTTCTGCATCTGCGCATTGTTCACTCTTGTTACTGTCTTCGCGTTTTCCGCAAATCTTACCGACTTAAAACCGGCAACCGATGCAGTCGCCGCTTCTGTCTACACTGGGCCCTCCATGACGACGTTGAGCGAACTCACGGATACAGTTGGGGGGCGACTGACCGGCAGTCCTGCTTACAATCGCGCCGCAGACTGGGCGATGGCAAAGTTCCGCAATTACGGTCTTCAAAACGCGCACTTGGAACCTTTCTCGTTTCCAAACGGCTGGCAGCGTGGGTCAGCGTCCGGTCAATTCTTGACCCCTGTTGTTCGTCCTCTGCATATCGAATCCCTTGGGTGGTCTCCGTCCACGCCTGCGGGTGGACTGAAGGGCGAAATTGTGGTCGTGTCCGATCTGCATGGCGACAAGTTGAAAGAGCAGGCGAGTCAATTCAAGGGAAGGATCGTATTGATCGATGCGTCCAAGGCGTTTGCGGGTGGTTTTGCAAAAGCATTCGCGTTGATCAAGCCAGCCTGGGCTGCATGGAAAGAAGCTGGCGCGCTCGGAGTTCTCCTCCCAGATCGTGAAAACAATAACGTATTGAACGCTCATGATCTGGGATGGGGAGGAGATCTTACCCCGTTGCCGGGAGGTGAGATTGGCATGGAAGATGCGTCACTGATGCTTCGCCTCCTCGAAAAAGGTTCGGTGACAGTCGCGTTCACACTCGACAATAAGACATCCGGCCCCATCCAGGTGAATAATGTAATCGGGGAAATTCGTGGCAGCGAAGTCCCAAACGAGTGGGTGCTGGTCGGCGCGCATCTAGACTCGTGGGATTTTGGCACCGGTGCTCAGGACAACGGAACTGGGACCGCCAGCGTGCTTGAGGTCGCTCGTTCGATCGCGGCTCTTGGAAAGCCTCCTCGACGTACGATTCGCTTCGCGCTCTGGGGCGGGGAAGAGCAAGGGCTGGTTGGGTCTTACGCATACGCGAAAGCTCATGCGGATGATCTGAAGAACTGCGTTGCAGTGCTCAATACGGACAATGGTGCGGGGCATCCGAAGGGTTGGAAGGTAGAGGGCCGACCAGACCTGCAACAGGCGCTCAAACCAATTAGTGACACATTCCTAAAAGACATCAGCGGCGGCGGTATCTCTTTGGAGACCACATTTGATACGGATCACGGTCCGTTCATGCTGTATGGTGTGCCCGCGCTCGACTTGTGGGTTGATATGAAGCCCTATATGGACGTCCATCACAAATCGAGCGACACAATAGATAAAGTCGATCCGCTGGATTTCAAGGCAGGTACTGCCATCGTTGCTGTCACGGCTTACGTCATCGCTCAAGACTCCAAACCGATTGCTTCGCACATCGACCACGCAGCGGTGGCTGAAATTCTGAAAAAGGCTGAACTTGAAGATTTGCTTAAGACGCTCGGAGTATGGGAGCCGTGAGCGTCCTCCTTTAAGTATTGACACGTATCGATTGCAGGAATTACCAGTGCTGATGCAGAAGTGCCCTGTGAATTTGGAGGAAATCGCCCTAAGTCACTGAGGGTATGGGCACGCATATTTGGTAGGAATCGTGCTTGCACCGCAATGATCGGCCGCTTTTTGGAGGCGGCTCTTCTAAAGGTTGACACAAATGAGGTTTCGCTCAGCAGCAGGCCCTCCCCCTAAGCTGCTTTGTGTAGACGATGACCTCGGGGCCCGGCAGTTCTACCAAAGAATTCTCGAAGCTCACGGGTACAAAGTTTTGCTCGCCGAAGGCGGCGTGCAAGCGCTCCATTTGCTCCGAAAGCAAGTGTTCGCAGCCGTCGTGTGCGATTACGAGATGCCGGGAATGAACGGGGGCGAGCTGGCGGCAGAAATCAAACGCAGCCGTCCGCGCATGCCTTTTCTGTTGATATCGGGGCACGAATCAGTGCTTGATGATCCACCCCAAGGCGTCGACTTCTCGCTTGAAAAGGGAGCGCCGCTCAACCGATTGCTCGAAGTTGTCGAGCACCTTTGCCTATCTTCGAGCCCAAGACTTGTGCACATGGCGGATTTGCGTCGGCTGGCGCCGTTAGGCCAGGCTTTGGCGGGCGTGGCGGTCGCGGCGTTCGTCTTACCTCGCATTCTGAAGTAGTCAGCTTCGCTTGAAGAATGCTGCCGCGAGTGGCGGAAGTGTAAGCGTCAATGAGTAAGGTCGCCCGTGGACTTCTTCTTTCGCCGCGTGGACGCCACCCAGATTGCCGATACCGCTCCCACCATATTCTTTGGCGTCGCTATTGAGGATTTCGCGCCAAAATCCTCCAACCGGAACGCCGACCTGATAGCCCTCTCGCGGTACCGGTGTGAAATTACAAACGACCAGGATGGTGTCCTTATCGGACTTTCCCTTGCGGAGAAGCGAAATGATGCTCGCCGGAGCGTCATTGCAGTCCACCCATTCGAAACCTGCTGGATCAAGATCGAACCAGTGCAAGGCTGCTTCCGATCGATAGGCACGATTCAATTGCGCCATCCAATCTTTAAGACCGAGGTTTAAGGGGTGATCAAGCAAATGCCAGTCGAGGCTTCTATCGTGGGACCACTCTCGCCCCTGGCCAAATTCGCCACCCATGAACAAAAGCTTCTTTGCCGGCTGCGCGAACATGTAGCCGAACAGAAGCCGCAAATTTGCGAACTTCTGCCATTCGTCTCCCGGCATTTTGTTAATCAACGAACCCTTACCATGAACGACCTCGTCATGAGAGAGCGGCAAAACAAAATTCTCCGTGAACGAATACAACATGCGGAATGTGAGCAGATTGTGGTGATACTTTCGGTGGATGGGATCGTTCGCAAAATACTTCAGCGTGTCGTGCATCCAACCCATATCCCACTTCAAGCCAAACCCGAGTCCTCCTAAATATGTTGGCTTCGAGACCATTGGCCAAGCGGTCGATTCCTCTGCGATGGTCTGGATATCAGGATGTTCTTTGTAGGCTTCGGAGTTGAATCGCCGCAGGAAATCAATTGCCTCTAGGTTCTCCCGTCCACCGTAACTGTTGGGAATCCACTCACCCTCTTTCCGCGAGTAGTCCAAATACAGCATCGATGCGACAGCATCGACGCGCAGTCCGTCAATGTGATACTTGTCCAGCCAGAAAAGGCCGCTCGACATCAGAAAGCTTCGAACCTCGTTGCGGCCGTAGTTGAAAATGTGTGTTTTCCAGTCTGGATGAAAGCCTTGCCGCGCGTCCGCATGTTCGAACAGATGAGTGCCGTCAAAGTAGGCAAGGCCGTGTGCGTCCGACGGGAAATGGGATGGCACCCAATCCAGGATCACGCCGATGCCCTGCTGGTGCAGGTAGTCAACCAAGTACATGAAATCTTGCGGAGTACCGTACCGGGAAGTCGGCGCAAAGTACCCGGTTGTCTGATAGCCCCAGGAGCCGTAGAACGGGTGCTCCATAATGGGCAACAGTTCGATGTGCGTAAAACCGAGTTGCTTCACATATTCTGCTAAGCGCGGTGCCACTTCGCGGTATCCAAGGGGACGACCATTTTCTTCTGGCACTCTGGCCCACGAACCCATGTGGAGTTCGTAGGTTGAGATGGGCGCGTGCTGTGAATTCTTCGCACCACGGTTCTGCATCCACGCTTCATCGTTCCATGTGTACTCGAGATCCCAAACCACTGAGGCCGTACGTGGAGGTTGCTCCATCATTAGTCCCAGCGGATCTGCTTTCTCGGCCCGGTGTCCGTGGTTATGAGACACGACGAAAAACTTATAAAGCGAGCCTTTGCCGACACCCGCAATGAAGCCTTCCCATATTCCCGAACTTCCTCGCGGTTGAAGCGGATGCGACTCTCTATTCCATCCATTAAAACTGCCTAGCACATAAACATGTTGAGCACTGGGCGCCCAGACACTGAAGCACGTGCCCTCAACCCCTCCAGCTTTGGTCAGACGGCCACCCATTTTCTCGTAGATGCGGTAGTTGCTCCCCTCATTAAACAGGTAGAGATCCTGTTCAGAGAGGAGTGAGACGTCGTGCCGAACTGGGGTCTGGACGGTCTGGGTGGGATTCATACGACTCCTGTAACGGTTTCCTAGTGTACAACCAGTGGTTCAGCAATGGCGGTGTGTGGCGCACGCGTGGATCTCACTCCACAAGCACCAAGTAGGCAGGTCAGAGCGCGTCATCGAGTGGGAGCGTCCATAAGTGCACGGGCCACATTTGTTCATATGCCATACTAGACTTCAACTCACAAAATCTCTCAGAGAGGCTGCTCGGCGAAATGTCCGTTTTGCGCGTCACTATTCTTTGGCACCAACACCAACCGTTTTACAAGGACTTGGTCTCAGGTGAATATCGACTGCCATGGGTCCGGTTACACGCGCTGAAGGACTATTACGGGATGGTCAAGCTGCTGGACGAGTTTCCAAACGTTCACCAGACATTCAACCTTGTGCCGTCGCTGATCACCCAGATCCAAGACTACGTTGCGGGAACAGCTCAGGATCCTTTTCTTGCGGTCGCAGCAAAGCCTGCACGTGATCTTTCGCCGTATGAACGACGATTTGCGCTCCAGTACCTTTTTCAGGCCAACCCAGTGCACTTGATCGGACGCTATCCGCGATATCGCGAGCTCTCGGAAATGTTGCGCTCGCATGGAGATTCGCCAGATCGTGCCGAACGGTATTTCCAGCCGCAAGACTTCACCGATCTTCAGGTACTTTCTCAACTAGCCTGGTTCGATGAGTTCTTCCTTGATGACCCGGAAATCGCTTCCCTTGTAAAGCGCGGCCGCAACTATTCGTTGGATGATCAGCGATACGTCATCAACCGCGAACGTGAGCTTCTATCACGGGTGCTTCCCGCGCACGCAGAGGCCGCCAAACGCGGATCTGTCGAACTTTCTACGTCACCTTTCTACCACCCTATTCTTCCGCTCGTGTGTGACACAAATGTGGGCAGTGTGTCCTCACCAGGACTCCCCTTGCCGCAAAATCGCTTTCAGCATCCAGAAGACGCCAGCGAGCAACTGCTTCGTGGGTTCGACTTGCACGAACAAGCGTTTGGGATAAGGCCTAGAGGCGTTTGGCCATCGGAGGGTAGTGTCTCCGAGGAAGCCACTGCAATCGCAGCCAAACTAGGTGCGCAGTGGATGGCAACCGACGAAGGTGTTTTGGGTCGAAGTTTGGGTGTCTATTTCTCGCGCGATTCGGCAGGGCGGTTATCGCCGGAGCTGGCGTCGAAGCTGTACGACATCTATCGGTTTGAAAAGGGTGATGCTGCTATGCATTTGTTTTTCCGCGATCACACCTTGTCAGATCAGATTGGTTTTGTGTATTCAGGAATGCCTCCTCAGGAAGCAGCCCGCCACTTGATCCAGAACATTAAGGACGCGGCACAATCGGTTTTGAACTCTGGCCGCGATGCTGTCGTTTCAGTGATCCTTGATGGCGAAAATGCGTGGGAGTATTACCCGCAATCGGGTCGTGAATTTCTTCGACGCTTTTACGATGCGCTTTCCAAAGATTCAGGCATAGAAGCCGTGACAATGTCTGAAGCGGTCGCTCGCCACAAGAAGTTCGCTCCTCTACCGTCGCTCACACCCGGCTCCTGGATCAACGCCAATTTCAACGTGTGGATCGGCGCGCCTGAGGACAATCGTGCGTGGGACTACCTGTACCACGCGCGAAACTTTTACGCCCAAAATGCGCCTCGGGCTACGGAAACTCAACGCAAGCTGGCTTTCGAAGAAATATTGATCGCTGAGGGCAGTGATTGGAACTGGTGGTATGGTCCCGAACATCACTCGGCGAATGATCGAGATTTCGATGAGTTGTACCGCAAGCACCTGTCGAACGTGTATCACATCCTCGGAGGCGTGGCGCCCGACTACCTATCCCATCCCATTGCGGGAGTGCCGGTGCGTCCAATCTTTATCCATCAGACCGCCTACATTCATCCGCGCATCACCGGCGATATGGTTCGCTACTTCGAGTGGCTTGGGGCGGCACGCTACACTGCGGATCATCGTTCGAGTGCGATGCACGGCAAACAGTTTCTCCTCGATGCCGCATACGCGGGGATTGATGAATCCAGCCTGTACGGGCGCCTCGACTTCAATGTGAAGCTGCCATCCGAGGACTTCGAGGTAGTTGTTAACGTAGAGTCTTGGCTGCCGAATGCCCAACAACTCCATCGGTCATTGCGCATTGTGGCCAAAGTTTTCAGCGGCACTATGACCGCATGGCAAGTCAATGTTGGTGGGACGGATGAGATCGTCGCATCTTCCGCGGAACCACTGAAGAGTGGTCTTCGAATTGTGGTGAAACGTAATTTTGAGTTCCAGTTGCCACTTGCATGGTTGGACGAGAACTTGGAGCACACATCTTCATTGGATGCTACAAAAACATCTACCGAGGGACTGGTGAACCGTCTGAGAGTACGGTTCAACCTCTTTCGCAACCACCTTCCGATCGATTCTTTGCCGGTCGAGGGTTGGATTGAACTGCATCTTTTGAGCGAGTCAGAGCTGATGTCGATGGCATGAAGTGCAATCGATAATCCGAATGTCGTAGGGTAGATGGACTAGTGGACCGTGATAGGAGCTGGATCCCAGATCACTGTATCCGGCGCTGGGCGCCGTATTTGGTCAAATGGCGACCCAGCACCGTTTTAGACCACAAACTTCAGTCGGACACATGATGGTGATGCCTAACTGACCTATTGCCCCCAGGGAGTCGTTCCCATCTCCATGGGCCGGCTCAGTTCCATCATTAGTTCGGTGCCTGCCGGCAGGACCGCCGACCGGTGTTTTACCAGCCAACGTGTCGTCGTGGCACCCGCGCCGACAGCGCCGCCGATCAGGACGCCGGGGCCGCCGCCAATCAAGCCGCCAATGAGCATGCCGCTACCGGTTCCTCCGGCGATCCAGATTTGATCGCCACGATCGTGTCCGTCTCCTTTGAACTGGCCTTCGTCATTGACGTCCGTGCCCTTGCCCATGTTGGTGTCAACCAACACTGCGTTCAGCATGTAGCGTTCGCCGGTTGGGAGGACGACATTCTCAGGGAGGAGAGCGATCGTTGGCTTGCCTTTGATGCGGCGTGGCTCGTTGAGTTTCGTAACCCTACCTTCTACTGTGGCACCTGCCGGTAGCAGCGTCTTGCCATCAATAACGACAGCATCTATTAATCGCCCCTGAAACGGGTCGCCAACATGACTACTGAATGTAGAAATCGTTGTTTCCAGCTTTACCTTTAGTGGGGTGCCGGTGGGCAGAGAGTTTTGGGCCATCGCGGCGGTAATCAAAAATACAGCTGACAGTACAACCAGAAGTTTTCTCATTGAAGCCTCCTCAATTTGCTACCTGAACCGTTTGGGCCCTAGCCGTTTTTTCTATGAAGCGCGTCCAATGCAGCGATTACTCGATCTACCGGAGCTCGGTCATGCTGATTTTCACCGCGATACAGGTATCGCACCGACCTTGCGCGGTCGACAATAAGAGTCGCAGGGTGGGCGATATTCAACGCATCCATTCCCAGGCCGTGATACAAGCCGTAAGCCTTGGTGGCCGTCCGATCTTCGTCGAGTAGAAATGGAAAAGAGATTGGATTTTTCTCCAGGAACTTGCCGGGTTTGTAGATGCCGTCCCGCTTTTCAGCCGCGACGTAGGTCAACTCCGCTCCCATCGTTGCGATTTCATCTTTCATTGGCTCCAACTGAGCCATCCGCTTGGCGCAATTTGGTCACCACGTACCCCTTAGGAATTCAATTACCAGCACGGCGCGCCGCAAGAAACCCGATAGAGTGAATACACCGTCGCGATTCGCCGCCTCTAGCGCAAATTCGGGCGCGCGCGATCCTACTTCTAGAGTTTCCGTTTGCTGCTGCATGCCTAATGACTGTAAGGCAGCCTAAAACACGCGGCAATAACCGACGAGATGCGCGTTTTGCCGAACATGCATCGAGAATGCAAGCATTGCTGCTGGCCCAAAATGACGGGTTTACATCACATCGCCCTTCCGCTGATTCCGCTATAATTTCGAGTTCGCACTCATCATGGGAAAACATTCCGCGGCAAGGGAATACTTACCGGGCGCCAAATCAAGTTCCATACTGACTTACCCGGAATGATTCAGGACGATGATTTCAACTCTTCCAAGAATGGACTCATACAAATGATCGACATCAGGGATATTCATGCACGCGAAGTTCTGGATTCTCGAGGTAATCCAACTGTAGAGGCCGAAGTCACACTAGGAAGCGGCAAGTCTGGTCGAGCAATTGTCCCGTCAGGTGCTTCCACAGGTGAGCATGAAGCGGTGGAGCTACGAGATGGGGATCAAGAACGCTATCTCGGAAAAGGTGTTCTGAATGCCGTGGAAAATGTTAATGGCGAAATTGCCACCGCTCTAGGTGGGATGGATGCGGACAATCAGCGCGCTCTCGACGCCAAACTCATAGAACTGGACGGTACGCCTAACAAAGGTAGGCTCGGGGCGAATGCGACTCTAGCTGTCTCAATGGCAGCAGCGCGCGCAGCGGCGAATGAGTACGGCCTTCCTCTGTATCGCTATTTGGGGGGGGCGGGAGCCAATGTTCTGCCGACACCAATGATGAACATTCTTAACGGGGGCGCCCACGCTGACAACAACGTGGACTTCCAGGAATTTATGGTCATGCCCGTCGGAGCGCCATCGTTCTCTGACGCACTTCAATGGGGAGTCGAAGTTTTTCACACTCTAAAATCAGTTTTAAAGAAACGTGGTTACAACACTGCAGTTGGCGATGAAGGTGGCTTCGCTCCCAGCCTGAAATCGAACGTCGAGGCGATTGAGGTTGTGTTGGAAGCCATTCAACAAGCTGGATACACTCCGGGCGACGACATTGCTATCGCGCTTGATCCGGCAGCCAGCGAATTCTTCAAAGACGGCAAATACACATTCAAGAAATCGGACAAGTCCACCAAGTCGTCCGAAGATATGGCTCGCTTCTGGGCCAAATGGGTAAACGATTATCCAATCGTTTCGATCGAAGATGGTCTTGCCGAGGACGACTGGGAGGGTTGGAAGACTCTTACCGATCTGGTCGGCAAAAAGGTTCAATTGGTGGGCGATGATTTATTCGTCACCAACACCGAGCGCCTTCAGGAAGGCATAGATAAAGGGATTGCGAACTCAATCTTAATCAAGGTCAATCAAATCGGCACGGTCAGTGAGACGCTCGACGCTATCGATCTTGCACGCCGCAACGGATACACATCTATCATTTCTCATCGATCCGGCGAGAGCGAAGACACTTTTATCGCGGACCTCGCAGTGGCCACTGGCGCCGGCCAAATCAAAACAGGTTCCGCCTCGCGCACCGATCGGATCGCGAAATATAACCAGCTTTTGAGAATTGAAGAAGAACTTGGTGCCAGCGCTCGTTTCCTAGGCCTCGGAGCGCTCAATTACAACGGGTAGGTTGCGGAGAGAGTGCAAATGAAACGGATTTTAATGCTCACGTTTGTATTTTTGATGATTGCGCTCCCCGCGCTTGCTCAGGTGGCGGATTCGGCCTCCCCAGCGCCGGCCACACGCGATGACATCCTGAAGCTGTTCGACACGATGCACATCCGTGACCAAATGCGCCTAGTAATGGATTCGGTCGCCAAGCAGCAACGCGAAATGATTCGTGAAGGACTCAAAAAGCGTGCGCCTCAAATGACCGAACAGGATCTCGCGCGCCTCGACCAATTCACAAGCGACATGCTGAAAGACTTTCCGGTCGATGGAATGCTTGACGACATGATCCCGGTTTATCAGAAACACTTGAACAAAGCCGATGTAGACGCGATGAACGCGTTCTACCAGTCGCCCACGGGACAGAAAATGTTACGCGAGATGCCCGCCATGACCGCGGAGTCGATGCAGGCTTCGAGCCCGCGCATCCAAGCAATGATGGACAAAGTGATGGAACGTGCCGAACAACTTGCCCGTGAAGAACGCAACAAGAAAACCCAGACTGAGCAACCGGCCACACAAAAGAACTAACGAAATAAACGCCGCTTTGAGTTTCACGCCAAAGGCAGTTGGCAGAAAACCAGGAGAGATCACCATCCATGCCTCGTCCCAAGCCACTTGTCCTCATCATCCTTGACGGCTGGGGCTACAGCCCCAAGACGGACGCGAATGCAATCGCGCTTGCCCGTAAGCCCACCTATGACCGCATGCTGCGCGAATATCCGAACACGTTGATTCATACCAGCGGGCCTTTCGTCGGACTGCCCGAAGGCCAAATGGGCAACAGCGAAGTCGGGCACCTCAACATTGGTGCGGGCCGAATTGTCCATATGGATATCACCCGCATTGATCTAATGATTAAGAATGGAGATTTCTTCTCTGACCCTACGCTCGTCGCGGCTATGAAGCACGCGCGTACCGGTGGCCGTCGCCTCCATCTCTTCGGTCTTGTTTCGGACGGTGGCGTGCACTCGCAGCAGGCTCATCTATATGCTCTGCTCATGATGGCGAAACAACAAGGTGTCGACCGCGTCTTCGTCCACGCGTTCATGGACGGCCGCGACACACTACCAACCAACGGGGCGGGATATCTCCAGCAACTGCAGCAGAAAATGCGTGAATACAACTCCGGGAAGATCGCCAGCGTGAACGGACGTTACTACGCCATGGATCGCGACAGGCGCTGGGAGCGAATTGCGAAAGCTTACCACGCGATGGTCGACGGGAATGGCGAAGGCGGAAAGTACGTCGACGCAGCTCAAGGCGTGAAAGATTCTTACAACAAGGGAGTTACGGACGAATTCGTAATACCTTTTGTTTGTATTGACAACAAGGGCGAATCCCTCGGAACCATTCGCGCCGAAGACTCATGTATCTGCTTTAACTTCCGTGCGGATCGCGTCCGTCAGATCACGCGCGCTCTTGCCCGCAACAGCGGAATTAATGAGCAGGGTGGACGCGACTTGCCGGGCGCTGAGGATCTAGATTCCACGATTGCGCGCGATCGTGTTCCAAGGAACCTTCACTATGTTTGCATGACGCAGTACGACAAGAATTTCATGCTCCCTGTGGTTATTCCGCCAGAGTCGATGGCCAACATCCTGGCAAACGTAATGGGACAGGAAAAACTACGAAATCTGCGTGTAGCCGAAACAGAAAAGTATGCGCACGTCACTTACTTTTTCAACGGAGGAGTCGAACAACCGTTTCCTGGAGAAGAGCGTCTGCTGGTTCAGTCGCCGAAAGTCGCGACTTATGACCTCAAGCCAGAGATGTCGGCGGCCGGCATCGCAGAAGCGGTCGTTAAAGCGACTGACGAGGGCACCTTCGATGTCATGATCGTTAACTTCGCCAACGCGGATATGGTGGGGCACTCGGGCAAGATCGAACCGACTATCAAAGCAGTTGAAATAGTCGATGCCTGCCTGGGCGAGATTGAAAAAGCCGTTCGAGCTAAAGGCGGAGGCATGCTCATTACGGCTGATCACGGAAACGCAGAAATGATGATTGATCCCGTGACCGGCGGACCGCACACTGCGCATACGACCAATCCCGTCCCTTTTATCGTGGTTGCCGACAACGCGAAACAATTTTCTTTAAAGCCCAATGGTTCACTGCGCGACATCTCCCCAACCATGCTCGGAATGCTCAGTCTCAACGAACCGCGAGAAATGACAGGGCAGGATTTGCGCGTTCCTTTGACGGATACATAGGGTTTGCAGAGGGGACGTTCTTTCTCTTTTTCATCGTTGCTGCGCCACCGAAATCATGGGTGATTTAGGGAAACGACAAAGGCCATGACGTGAGTCATGGCCTTTCCGACTTCGGGACGGTTATCCTGGCATCGGAACTAGATTGGCTTATAGGTTACGGTAACGGTCTTGGTTCCGTGCGCTGGGATGGGGATGAAGTACAGCTGTTCGATGGAACCATCTCCGTGGAATGGGCCTGGATTCACGATTCCAGTGGATGGGCTGCATGGTGCAGGGCCGGCGAAAGTGTTCCGAACAAAAGCGTCGTACGAGAAAGTGAACGTATTGCTGGTTGAGGAAAGGCCGCCGCCAAAAGAGGGCTGCAATCCCCACGCCGTGTCGATCGTATAGTCGAAATTGTCATCGCCAGAAGTGGAATTCGCATCCACGTCTGCGTGACGAAGAAGGTATACGCTTCGTGCGACGGCGGTGTTGTTTTTCAACGCCATCACTACTTTTGCGGCTCCAGGGCCTGAACCGCTGGCGGCAACCTTGCTGATCGTTTGCGTCAGTGTCCAGATTCCATCGCTAGTATTCCGCACCAACTTGATGAGCGTCGGGCTCGAGGTTAGAACGCTGGTTGCTCCCCAGTTTCCGCTCTCATTGTCAGCATAGTCAAAGTACCCGGTTCCCGAACTTATGTCGCAAACTCCATAACCCTCCGACAAAACCCCTGCGTTGATAAATTCTGAACCTCCTCGCGAGAACTGAGTGATATTGCCGTTCGCTGTCACGCAGTACTGCGTCAAATTGTGTCCGCTGCCTGAGGTGTAGGTGTGTGCACAGGCAGTAACCGAGTCTGGAGCAACCACGCCCTTAGCTGCGACTGCTTGTTCCTGTGTTTGCCCCTGCGCAAAACTCACTGCTGGGAGGGCCGTTACGACGAGAGCTAGGAATACTTTCTTCAACATTTCTTTCTCCTGAATTGTGTTTTGTTTTGGGGGCAACGGCTCGCTGGGGGAGGGAGGTGTTCCGTTCTGGCAGGTAGTGCGGATCGAAGCTCGATCGTTTCAAGACTAACGAAACAAAACGGCTGACGAAAACGTGATATGCGCTACGGTTGGTTCAATAGATACTTGAAGTCTCACTGCTAACAGATTTTTCAGGTGCACCTTGCGCGGTGCAGTAAAAGGGAGGTCCAAAAACCCTGAGGGTCGGAAAGGAAGCTATGGTTTTCGATTCTTCTCCGCAACACGTTCAGCCTCTTCGAGGACTTTCTCTAGACGACGGTCGCGAGCCTCGGGAGTTCGATAGTAGAAAATGGCCAAGAGGTGTCCACGCTGGCGCGAAAGGGACATCGAGGCCCAGCCCTCGGCGGCCTTCGGGTTTCTTGCAAATGCCACACGCAACACCGGTGGTAATTCGCGCTCGGCGTCCATTGTAAGCATCAGTCGCTCAGCAATCTGTTCGGCTCTGCGAGTTCGCGCTTCCGTGCTTTTAACGTCGACGATCCAGTCGCCAACCCATTTTCGAGTTGAATAATTCAGCGCATTGAACCAACGCTGCAGGGCTTTATCTTCCTTCAATAAAGTCGCTAGCTGCGGCGGAACTAGGGCCTCCCGCTCTTCGAGATCGGGCTCAAGGACAAATCTCGCGACTGATCCCGCTATCGCGTTACCGCCCGCTTGCATGCGCTTGTTCACGAGCAGCGTGTGGCCTCCGCCGCGTTGTGGAAAAAGGGAAGTACGAAAAGGAAACCCGTTGATGGTTCCCTTCACTTTAAGACGCGCGCGCGTTCCCCAGACTTTCGTTGTGTCGAAGGGAATATGAACCACGACCCAGTACAAAGGCCGCCCGGCTTTCTCCAGCACGGCGCGAAACGTCCTTGATTTCGCGGTTTTCATAAAACGCATCCTGGAACAACAGTACCCGAAGTCTGAGTGTCATCAACGGAAGCTCTACGTAGTGGGCTTTTTACCTTGAAATACGCGTATGGCAGCGATGACAACGGCCGCAATCAACAGACCGTAGACAGCGCCACCGAACGTGTGTGCTGTAATGACGCCCACCAACCACAGCACAAGCAGAATGACTACGACTTTCCACCAGTTTTCCATTGATCTCTCCCGAATGCGACAAACGAAGTTTACGACAGGGGCATTGCGTGGGTCGTGACGTTTGTCATATCGGCTGTGAGCGCGGCGCTAGGGTCTGCCGGGGCAAGACACTGCCTGAGCAACAGCAACGCGCCAAGGCCAGCTTGCATCCATCGCGAGCCTTTCCTTGCGACCAAATGCATTAACCATTGGCGAACATCTGGTCGACCTTGGCGGCCAGGATAAAGTCTGACTCTGTAAGCCCCTTTGCGGCATGGGTCCAGATCGTGACTTCTACTCGGCCCCAGGCCAGGAGAATATCCGGATGATGCCCTTGGTCTTCGGCGATTGCGCCGACTTTATTCGTGAAAGCCAGAGCCTGCTTGAAATCGGGGAACGTGAAGGTGCGAGTGATGTGGTGATCGTTGACGATTTGCCAGTCCGGGACTTCTTTGAGAAGGTGGTCGAGCTCAATACCTTTTAGTGCGGGGGTGCCACCGCGGCAGGGAACGCAATTTTTGGACGCTAAGGATGACATGGCGACCTCGAGGTGATCGTCTGATTATTTCAGAGTTCGAGTCTCCATACACACAAGACACTTTACTCAACCGGAATGGAAATGCCGAAGGCTAATGCATTCTTGCCGATCAGAGCCCAGCACTTAGAAGGGAATGTCTTCGTCCGTGATCGGCGAAACTCCTGCGGGTTCAGGTTCTGGAGTGCGTTGATCGAAGTTGTTATTGCCCGCTGAGGAGCCGCGTGAGCCGCTGTAGTCGCCACCGCCTTCACCGCGTCCACCAAGTAGCACCATTGTTCCCGCAACGACTTCCGTCATGTATTTCTTCTGATTCGTCTGCTTGTCATCCCAAGAGCGCGTCTGAAGACGTCCTTCGATGTAGACCTTGTTTCCCTTCTTGAGGTATTCACCCGCGATTTCGGCCAATCGGGCCCACAGCACTACGTTGTGCCACTCTGTTCTTTCCTGCCATTGTCCGTCCTTGTCTTTAAAAGACTCATTTGTTGCCAAGGTGATTTTAGCGACAGCCGTTCCTTGAGGGGTGTATTTCACTTCCGGATCTTTTCCAAGATTACCAACAAGTATGACTTTATTAACGCTCTTTGCCATGGGAGGAACTCCTTCGCGAGCCCAATATAACAGAATTGTGAGGGGCCGGGTGGCCACGGCGGACAATGCCGGTGTGATGAATGCACGTCAATTTTGGTTGTGGCTGTGCGTGAGAACGGTCGTAGGTGCGATGAGCAACAGCAGAGGTTGCGAAGCGTTTTAAACGGTATCTGCTGGCCCGGAACGTCAAGCGAAGAGGTGATAGAGCATGACATAAATCACGACACCTGTAACGGATACGTAGAGCCAGAGTGGAAATGTCCATCGCGCTATACGACGGTGCTGTGGATAACGCTGCTTAAGCCCACGACTGAGCGTTATTAGCACGAGTGGAACGATTACGACTGCAAGGATGGTGTGTGAGATCAGGATCGTGAAGTAGACCGGGCGTGACCACCCTACGCCTTGGAAATGGACCGAGGCCGAGAGGCCACTAAGACTGCGGCCGATGTGGTAAGTCAGATAGGAAATCAAAAACGCTGTTGACGTGCAGAACGCTGTGATCATGACGGCGCGGTGAGCGGCGACGCGGCCACGTGCAATCAGGACTCTGCCTAAAACGAGAAGGATAGCGCTGCTTCCGTTCAGGGTTGCGTTGATTGCGGGGAAGATGGAGTAGTCCATTTTGAGATTCTAGGGATTTCTTGGGGCTGCACAGATTCAGGCCACTGGTTTTGTTGTTCGCCGATTGGCTACGACGAACGCGATCGCAAACATGAATAACGAAAACAACACCAGAGTGGCAAGAGATTCAGTCAGGGAAAAATCCGACGGACTGCCAGGGTAGAGGAGGGTTCGAAGGGCTTCGACTCCATAGGTGAGGGGATTGATCCTCATCAACATGCTTAACCAATGCGCCGCCTTATTCAGCGGAAACAAGGCCCCCGACAGTAGCCAAAGCGGTATCAGGAACAGATTGATGATGCCATGGAAGGCCTGGGTCGAATCCATTGGCCACGCGATCGCGAACCCGAGCGCAGTGAGAGCGAACGAAACCAGGAAGACCACCAAGAGGATGAGCAAGAATTGGATGAAGTGAAAGTGAATTCCTACGAACGGGGCAAAAACCAGAAATAGAAGTCCCTGAGCGGCCGCGAGCGTTGTCCCACCAAGCACTTTTCCCAAGACGATGGCCGAACGCGGAACTGGCGCTACCAGCACCGACAGGAGAAACCCTTCCTTACGATCTTCAATAACCGACATCATGGTGAAGATGGCGGTAAACAGAACAATCATGATCAGAGCGCCAGGAAAAAAGTAGTCGAGATAGTGATCTTGCCCTGGTCCTTCGCCGGAACGGAATGACGTACCGAAGCCTGATCCAATAACAATCCAGAACAGCAAAGGGGAGGCGATTACACCGACGACGCGTGCGCGCTGGCGATAGAAACGAACGATTTCGCGCCACCAAAGCGTGAAGGCGGGAAGCAGAATGCCATCACTTGACGGGATAGGTCGAGTTTGGAGAGTGGCGGTTTGTGTTGCCATTTGTGTATTACCGATCTCAAACGTTAAGCTGATCGCGTCGTGCTCAAACAAGCGTGCACGCCGTGTCGGCGCCTAAACTTCGTTCCAGAATCGATGGCCTGTGCGACGAATGAAGACATCTTCCAGGGTTGGTTTGCTTACTGAAAGCGACTGGATCTCCCCAGGGAACGCCTCAACAACGTCCGTAACAAAGCGATGGCCATTCTCAATCTCTAGACGCACGTGACGATCCATCACAGTAGCGTCAACAGCGAAGCGGTCTCGGATGCGTCGAGCCAGCGCCTCCGGGTCGGCCGCCTCGAACAAAATCACATCTCCTCCGATTTCACGCTTTAGTTCGGTTGGCGTACCGAGGGCCACAAGTTTGCCCTGATTCAGAATCGCCAATCGATCGCAACGTTCCGCTTCTTCCATCAAATGAGTAGTGACAATGACGGTCACGTTTTCCTGATCGCGCAGTTGCGCCAGATATTGCCAAAGATCACGACGAGCTCCGGGATCAAGACCTGTAGTCGGCTCGTCAAGCAGCAATACCGAAGGATGGTGAAGCAACCCTTTGGCGAGCTCGACACGGCGTTCCATCCCACCGGAGAATTTTTCGACTTCGTCGTCGGCTCGGTCGGCGAGACCTACTCGCTCGAGAATTTCAGCGATCCGAGCCTTGAGGGGCGCGCCCCGCAAGCCGTACAGGTGTCCCTGGTGCCAAAGATTCTCGTAAGCAGTGAGCTTTGGATCGTTGCTCTGGGCCTGGAAGACGACGCCGATGTGGCGCCGCAATGCGCTTGGATTGGTGGCTGCATCGAATCCCTGAATGACTGCATGCCCGCTAGTGGGGAGCATCAGCGTAGAGAGGATCCGGAAAAGTGTTGTCTTACCACTTCCATTGGGCCCAAGGAGCCCGAACAGCTCCGCATTACGAACTTCGAAACTGACGCCATCGAGCGCAGTACGGTCATCGTAGCGGTGAATGAGATTTTGAACGCTGATAACGGCACTGGAGCCCGGGCCTACAGCGGCGCGGGGCGCGGCTTCCTCGAGGACTGGGACTTTACTGGCCACAGATTATTCTACACAGTCATTCTACGACGATACGGTGTTGAGCATCATGAGGGCGAACAGAAGTGGTAGATAAATGACGGTAGCCTGAAGGAGTTGACGTGCGCGTTGCTTCGATCGTGATGCGTTGAGCGGAAGCCCCAGGGCAGCTAGGCGGCCACCAAAGTAGCAAAGTCCAATACCCATGATGATTGCACCAACAAGATAAATCTTTCCTGACATGCCAAGAAACGTGGGTGCAAGCGTAACGGGAATCAAAACAATTGAGTACAAAATGATTCGAAGTGAAGTGGAACGGCCGTCGGGTTGGACAACCGGAAGCATGCGGATACCGCCACTGGCGTAGTCCTCGCGATAAAGCCAGGCGATCGAGAAGAAGTGGGGAAACTGCCAGAAGAAGACGATCGCAAACATGACGAGAGCGCCCCACTCGAGATGGCCGCGCGCCGCGGTCCAACCGAGGACGCCGGGCATTGCGCCAGGGAATGCGCCCACAAAAGTGCAGATCGGGTGAACACGTTTCAGGGGGGTATACGCTGCGAGGTACACGAAAGCGGTAAGAAGGGATAGCCATCCGGTGAGCGGATTGCAGGCAATTCCCAAGTACAGCGCGCCCCCAACGGTCAGGGCAACGCCGGCAATGGAGGCGTGGGTGAGACTCATACGTCCAGAAGGAAGGGGCCGGTGCGCAGTACGGCGCATGTGGCCGTCGATTTCATGCTCCATTACTTCGTTCAATGCAGCCGTTCCGGCAGACACAAATCCGATACCGAGCAAAGCGTGGAGAAGACCCCAAGTTAGCGATGAAACACCAGACGCATTCGCGCCGAAGTAATAACCGCACCATGCGGTCATCACCACAAGCGAGGTGACTCGAGCCTTCGTAAGTTCGGCGTAATCCTCGATGAGGATGCGAATACGTCCGCGAGTTAGAGCGACGGGTTGAGCGACGGAGTTCATGCGGCGATGGGATTCCGTTCTCCAGACGTAACGCGTTCTTCGAACGCAACCGGAACGTGCCGCCAGACCTGGATGGCGAGCACGACGGTGGTAGCTAACAGCAAAGCTCCTACGGCCACATGTGCAACCGTTGAGATGACCATAGGCAATTCGGGTTGGGCTGCGTCCTTGCCCCATGCCACCCGCGTAAGAAAAGCGGTGAAGCCGAGGCAGAGTTGCGCAATCATCAACGAGAGCATGGTAATGGCGGGTATCCGCACCGCCTCTATTTTTGAGTACTGCGTGAGAGCGCGAATCGAGGTCCACGCGAGCACAATCGCAACCACAGCAGCGTGCAGGACGTGGGGCCACCAGCTCATCCCCTTGTGACGGAACATGGCGCCGAGAATCAGCTGCGCGTACAGCACAAAAATCGAAACGAGGGTCAACGTCACAAGGCTCGGCCGGCGCGCATCAAATTCGACCTGAGGAATTTCTTCCACCCACCTATGGCTCGTAAACACGGCTATGGAGACGGTGATGCAGAAAAAGGTGTGGGCAAGCGCGGCATGTGCGGAGGAGATAGCGGGCGGGAGATAAAAGAGCACTGTGATGCCGCCTAGAATTCCCTGCGCAATAACCGTTGCTATGGCGGCCAATCCCAAAAATTTCATCCAGCGTCGCTTTTCTGAGCGCCACGTCCAGATTGCGAGGCAAATGGTTAGAAGTCCCACGAATTCCGCAACCATCCGATGGCCGTGCTCGAACTTCACCCCGCCAACCATGTGCGGCATCTTGTAGAAGGAACCAAATGTGGTTGGCCAGTCGGGTACTGAAAGGCCAGCGTCGTTACTGGTGACAAGGGCGCCTGCCACAATCAACAAGAACGTGACGCCGGCCGTGAAGACGGCAAACCGATGCAGCGCGCGATTGTACGGCGTAGCGACGGCTTTCAGAAACAAACTCCTTGGCTCGGTAACCCAGTGTTGCGTGATGCGGGCACAACGCCCTTTCCCAGATGAGTGGCATCCCCCCGGTGCGATCGCGATTCGCGGGACCCACGTACGAAACAGCGTATTCTAGCAAAACATCCGGGAGAAGTGGGGAACGCTTTCACCGACCACTGAAGCTGAGTGCCTAATAGAGTTCAGGACGGATTCAAAGTCTGAGCGAGGCTGGGTAGTTGTCGTCCCGTCCCTAGGCGTGCGAGACGCTGCTCCCTGCCGGTGTGGCTTCAGGTGTCTCAATCGCTTCAATCACTGCGTCCGCAAATTCTGAAGTTCCCGCCTTGCCGCCGATGTCTTTGGTGAGTTTGTCGCGATGTCGATAAACGTTTTCAAGAGCGACACGCACCTTTTCTGCCGCCTCGTGCTCGCCCAGATGGCGCAACATGAGCAAGCCAGACCGAATGACTGCAGTTGGGTTTGCCAGATTCTTACCTGCGATATCTGGGGCAGAACCGTGCACGGCTTCGAAGATGGCACACTCGTCGCCGAAATTGGCTCCTGGAACAAGCCCGAGTCCCCCGACGAATGCGGCACAGAGATCCGAGACTATATCACCGTAGAGATTTTCCATTAACAGCATGTCGTACTGGTAGGGGTTCATCACCAGTTGCATACATGTGTTGTCAACGATGTGCTCGCCGTAGGTGATTTCCGGGTATTCCTTTGCAATGTTGCGAGAGCAACGCAAAAAAAGGCCATCAGAAAGCTTCATGATGTTCGCTTTGTGTATAGCGTGAATCTTCTTGCGTTTGTTTTCGCGGGCGTACTTGAAAGCGAAGCGAGAAATGCGAGTGGAGGCTTTTTCGGTAATAATCTTGAGGCTTTCCACTACACCAGGAACCACTTCGTGCTCGATTCCTGAATATAAGCCCTCTGTATTTTCGCGGACGATGATGAGGTCGACGTCCGGATAACGCGTTGGGATGTGCGGTAGATTCCGAATAGGGCGAAAGTTCGCATAGAGCTCAAACCGCTTGCGCAGTTCCACATTAATGCTGGAAAATCCGCCACCGATCGGGGTGGTTACCGGGCCCTTTAGGCCGACGCGGGTGCGCTCGATCGAGTCGTGGAGGGCTTTAGGGATGTATTCCTTGTATTTTTCGTACGCCTCAGCGCCGGCTTCGAAACTCTCCCACTCGAACTTCACGCCGGTAGCTTCTAGCACGCGAACGGCTGCGCGAGTAACTTCAGGGCCGATCCCGTCACCGGGGATAAGGGTGATCTTGTGCGCCATAGGAGGTTTGCGAGCTTTCCGTAGCCCAACTGGGCTAACTGCGTAGAGAGATTTTACCGAAGGCTTTGATTTACGCTGTGAAGAGCGGCCGTCATTTCACTGCACTTTTCCCCTTCACTTCTGGAATCTCTTTTGTCTTGAGCAAGTCCTTTAGTTCCGCCATGAACTCTTGGACATCTTTGAAGTCGAGGTATACCGACGCGAAGCGGACATAAGCAACTTTGTCGTAGCGCCTTAAGCGGTTCATGATCAGTTCGCCAACTTCGCTGGTTTTCCGTTCGCGCTCCGCCGAATCAATAACGAAGCTCTCAGCTTCGTTCACAATTTGTTCCAACTTGCTGATCGGTACCGGGCGTTTCTCGCACGCTCGTAGCAGGCCATTCAGGACTTTTTGGCGGTCAAATTTTTCGCGGCGCCCATCTTTCTTGACGACCATGTAAGGGATTTCGTCAATGCGCTCGTATGTTGTAAAGCGCTTTTCGCACTTCAAGCACTCGCGCCGACGCCGAATGGAATCCGCTTCTTTGCTCTCGCGCGAGTCGACAACCTTGTCATTTTCGAATCCGCAAAAAGGACACTTCATGGGGCTTAAGTTACTGGTTCTCCTGCCAATTGTTGGATTTCCTTCGATTGTAGCAGGGACGGGAACTGGCCATCGATCGAACTAGTTTGGGCGTGTAGAGAGTTACCAGTAGCTCATGCGGCAGGCGGGTGTTCTGTTTTTGCATCGGCTGACTGATGACTTTCTTCGGACAACTTGCGAAGCGAAAGCCGCTCACGATGTGCCAGGAAGAGGCCGATCGGAACGACGGCCACAAATGTCACGAGCCAGAGCATAATGCCGCAACTTGCAGCAAGCTCCTGAGGCACGTCGAAGAGGTGGTACAGCGTTGCAATGGTGGCAAGCTGCGAGCCGCCGCCCACGCCGGGGAGCTGGACCATCGAGCCGATCATGCTCGATCCCATCAAGATCAAAACCTGCGAGACCTTGATGTCAAGCGACTCTACGCCATACGAATGGGTCACCTCTTGGTAGGCAAGGGCAATTACATACCACATGCCCAGTGAACTAAGGATCAGTAATAACAATGAAAACGGCCCATGAATCGTGTTGAGTCCACCGCCGAACTCGCGGATCCGTAGCGCGACCCGCTGACTCAGATTGGACGCCCAGTGTGAAAAACGCTTTTCGAACCAGTTGGCGATCTCCTCGCCGCGCTTCGCCGCCAGCCAAGCCAGGACGGCCATCAAGGTGACAACGCCGATGAGTAAAAAGCCCGCTTCCCGAAAACGGGCTACGTATTCGTCGCCGTTGGGAATCGAAGGCATGGCGCTGGGCATAAAAATGGAAATCACCATTAGCACAGTGAAGGCGCCGATATCGAATATGCGTTCCACGGCCCAGACCGCAAACTGGGACGACACAGGAAGGGAAGTCCGGCGAGCAATCAGATAAGGCCGTATAAACTCACCGGGACGTCCAAGAAGCGCTAGACCTGTAAAGCCAACGATGGTGGGAGAAACGAGGGCGAAAGGATTTACGTCCGGACGCACGGGTCGTAGAAAAATCTTCCAGCGGAAGGCTCGGAAGACATACGCCAGATAAATCAAAAGAATACCGTGCAGGATGTGCCACTTATTAATCTGGTGAGTTTCGGTCCAGAATGTCGTCCAATCGAAGGTCTTCCACGTCCGGAACTGGAAATATATGAGTGCCACCAGAACGGCGAATACAGCGGCGGTTATAGCGATTCGTTTCTTGTCCATTAGGTGGAGGAGAGCCAGGACAAGCTCAGGATGGTGAGCGCGACCCGTGCACAAGGTAAACGACTCAAGGGCTGGGGTCAACGGGAAGGGACGGCCCGAACCGGAGGTGCTTTGTTTAGGGTGACGCCTTCTTGGTGGCCGAAGGTGTTGTGGATGAGCGCTTGGTTGTGCTCGGAGCTGTGCTCCGGGCGGTTGTTTTCTTTCGATTGAAATCCTTCACAATACGACTCACGTACGCCCTGGTTTCCCGATAAGGCGGCACGCCGCCATACTGCTGAACGCGGCCAGGACCAGCGTTGTAAGCCGCAAGCGCTTTCACAAGGTCGAAGTTATACATCTCCAGAAGTTCCCGCAGATAACGCGTTCCCGCCTCAACATTTTCCTGGGGGTCGAGACGATTGCTGACGCCAAGCTTACTGGCCGTTTGAGGCATTAACTGCATTAAGCCTTGGGCGCCCTTCCGCGAAGTTGCATTCGGATTGAACCCGCTTTCAGCGTGGATCACACTGTTTACGAGGTCAGGGTCTAGACGGTAACGGTCGCTGGCCGATTGAACGACATCGGAGAGTTGAAGTTTTTCAGGCGCCGGGCTCTTCGGAGCTGTAGCGATTGGAACGATGGAGTCATCCTTCTCGAAACCTTCGATCGCTGATGTTGGAATATCCACGAAGCTTGCATCATCGTGCGTGAGATAAAGCCTGGTGCTTTCGCCGATGGTGGCACGCCGCTCGTGCCGAATCGTGAATCCGTTGCGCAGGCGCGCCAAATCAGCGGCAGAGCTCGATAGGGATCCGCTCAGCAGCACGAGAACCGTGACTAAACAACGTCTGGTCATATCGACAACTACTTGTTCAACCGAGCCATGCGTCAAAAATCTTGGTTAGCTTCGCGAAGCGTCTACAGCGTCCCCGCTACCGGAGTGCCATCGAGCACCTGTTCGATGGCTGCTGCAACGCCGTTTTGATCGTTCGCCAACGTAATGTTCCACCCGCGCCCGCGTAACTCTTCGGATGCATTTCCCATGATAAAGGGGTATCCAGCGAAGGCAAGCATTTCGATATCGTTGTAGTTATCACCGATGGCCATGACCTCTTCGCGCGGAATTCCTCGATGGGTGGCCCAGCGTTCAAGCGCATGTCCCTTGGAGCAGCCGCCGTTGAGGACATCGACTATCGATAGATCGCGCACCGGATACTCGGTACGCAGCACAGTTACATCCAAGGACAGTCCGTCGATTTCACTGAGGACTTTATGCATTCTCGGAATAGTGCCGCAAAACATGGCTTGTACCGGATCTGTGACTAGCGCGCCCTCAATGGGAATAACAAAGTCGATGAAGTTCAAATTTTTCTCGAGCCAGCGCTGAATGCTGGCGCTCAACTCATCCATGCGTTCGATGACGATGGCTCCCTTTGCTTCTGTATCGAACGTCAAAACCGTGTTGCCGCGGAATTCCCGCATGCCGAGCACCAGCTTGCGGCACGTATCAAGTGGGAGCATGTCGCGGTGAAACGTCTCGCCGGCGAGGGAACGAGTAATGGCTCCGTTTGAACTGATCACCCAGATATCAAAACCCAGCATCTGCGCGATCGGAAGCGCAAACGTATGACGGCGGCCGGTTACCAGAACCACCTCAATGCCAGCATCGTGCGCGCGCCGCAGAGCGCCTAAGTCAAGATCGGAAATGCGAAATTCAGGGTTTAGCAAGGTGCCGTCTATATCGGCGGCGATCAAGCGAATCGGAGGTGTGGCCACATAAGATTTTAACACTGCGAACCATGCGTCTAAAGGCTGTTGGCGGCTATTCGAGCGAGGACGAAAGCAATGATTACTCCAACAACGACGCCCGCGAGCGCGCCGGCGCCTAACCGGTCAAAAGCAGTTCCCAAGGTTGCGCAAACGGCAACGCCAATGGCAATTCCAGCGATGAGATGGGAACTCTTGGGCATGACAGATTACGACTCAGCCGCATTACGACAGGAACATCAGGCTACACCAACCACATGCTATAGTGCAGCCACTGAAGCATGGGATTCTTGAGTTATCTGCTGTACCCATGGGGCATCTTGCTCCAAGCGGCCGCGATTATCCACTTTATCCGCCGCCGGCCTGACACGTATTGGTTATGGGTAATTCTCTTTCTGGGTCCAATAGGGGCAACTATCTACCTAGTCGTCGAGGCGGCACCCGACATCGGTTTGTTGGGCGGCACGTTCAAGATGTTTCCGCGACGGCGGCGCATCCTTGAACTGGAAGCAATGGTGCGAGATAACCCTTCAGCAGGAAATTATGAGGAACTCGCTGACCTGTACATGGAAGATCGCGACTTCTCTAAGGCGCGCGAGCGCTACAACCGCGCGATCTCGTCTCGTACGGATTCGCTTGACCCTTTTTACCGGCGCGGTGTTTGCTCGGTTGAGTTAGGTGATTTCGCGTCTGCTGTGCCGGATCTAGAGCGTGCAGTTGCCAGCGAGTCCGGCTATGATTTCTATCGTGCTGGTGGTCTATTGGCCCACGCTTACGCGGAGATCGGACAGAAGGAAAAAGCCGAGAAACTGTTCAAGCAAGTTACCGTCATATCGACTCTGTCGGAGACATATTTAAATTACGCGGCCATGCTGGCGAGTGAGGGCCGGAACGCCGAAGCGCGTGTGTGGGCTCAACGTGTCCTCGATAAGAAACCAACGATGCCTGGATATTTGAAAAGGCGAGAGCGTCCGTGGTTTCGAAAAGCAGCTGGCTTACTGAAGAAGCTACCGGTTTGAGGACGTAAGTTTCAGAGCTAGTGTGAATATTTCGGTTCACCCCCTTCAATCTCTACTGGCTAAATTTGAACAGGCTTGGCAGTGTTCGTCGAGTGGGGATGAATCACCAGTGACGAATGGTAGACTTCGCTGAATGTCCCGATTGACCCACTTGGAATGCACGAAATGCGGAGAGCGGCTGCCGGCGGATCGACCGCAAACAGTCTGCCCAAAAGACGGCGGTGTGCTGTACGCACGCTACGATTTAAAGTCCATCGCTTCCGAATTCGCTCGCGAAAAATTGAAAGAACGGCCAGCCACCATGTGGCGGTATCGAGAAGTCCTTCCCGATGCCAAGCCCGTCACGTTAGGCGAAGGGTACACTCCCATGCTTCGCAGCCGCGAATTTCACAATGTTCTCATCAAGGATGAAGGACTGAATCCGACTGGGTCGTTCAAGGCGCGAGGGTTGTCTGCCGCCGTGACTATGGCGCGACATTTTGGGTTAACGAAACTGGCGATCCCATCGGCAGGAAATGCTGCCGGAGCCCTGGCTGCTTATGCGGCTGCTGCCAATATTGAAGCAAACATTTTCATGCCAAAGGACGTGCCGATTGCCAATCGCATCGAGTCAGAAATGTTTGGTGCCAACGTCACGCTTGTGAACGGACTGATTAGCGATTGCGCAAAAATTGTCGCGGAGAGGAAAGAAAAAGAAGGTTGGTTCGATGTTTCCACACTGAAAGAGCCGTATCGCGTCGAGGGCAAGAAAACGATGGGGTACGAAGTTGCGGAACAGTTGGACTGGCGGTTGCCGAAGGGCATTTTTTATCCGACCGGCGGTGGGGTAGGCCTGCTTGGTATGTGGAAGGCGTTCGACGAGATGGAAGAATTGGGCTGGATTGGCCGTGCGCGGCCCAAGATGGTTTGCGTTCAAGCCGCAGGTTGTGCCCCTATCGTGAAAGCGTGGGATGAGGGGCATGATTCATCGCAAATGTGGAGCGGAGCGTCGACCGCAGCCTCGGGATTGCGGGTGCCGAAGCCTTACGGGGACTATCTGATCCTCGAGATTCTAAGAAAAAGCGATGGTATCGCCGTCAGCGTGACAGACGAAGAGATTATGCAAGCCGTTCGCCACTGGGCCCGGGTTGAGGGAGTATTCGCATCGCCCGAAGGAGCCGCGGTTTTGAGTGGATACCAGAAGCTGTTGGCCCGCGGAATTTTTGAGCCAAACGATTCAGTCGTGCTCTTCAATACCGGGACCGGATACAAATATCTCGACGTTATGGAAAGCTCATCGCCTGTCGAAAAAAAACAGAGCCCGGCAGCGCGTTCTATTGGGGGGATTATTGGGCCATACTAACCTCAGGCACCTTTCGTCTGGTTCTGTTCACTCCTGAAATTGCTCGGACCTATGACTGACCGTCTTTACTATCGCGATTCTTTCCTCTACGAGTTCGATGGCAAAGTTGTGGAAATATTAGGCCCATCAGAGAACGAGTCTCGCACCGGCATTGTTCTGGATCGCACTGCGTTTTATCCGACCAGCGGGGGACAAGTGCACGATGTCGGTACTCTCTCGACGGCCGCTGGGACGAAGATCAACGTTAGCGAAGTAGCGGATTTGGATGACGGCAGAGTCGTTCACTTTGTCGAGAGTCCGGCGCCACTTGAAAAGGGGGCGTCGCTGCACGGCTCGGTAGACGTGTTGCGGCGGCGCGATCACATCCAGCAGCACTCCGGGCAGCATGTGCTGTCAGCAGCGTTCGTTAGTTTATTTCAAGTTCCTACCGTGTCGTTTCATATGGGACAAGCGTCATGTTCGATCGATTTGGATGCGGCGTCCATCACAGCTGAGAAGATCGCGGCTGCCGAGCGTCTCGCGAATGAAATTATTTTGGAAAACCGTCCCGTCCATGTGCGTTACGTAACGCGCGTGGAGGCGGAGCGGCTCGGGCTTCGTAAACTTCCACCAGCCGACCGTGATGAGTTGCGTCTGGTAGAGATCACTGATTTCGATCTGTGCGCGTGCGGTGGCACACATGTAAGCGACACAGGCCAGATAGGGAGCATTCTGCTACGTAAAGCGGAGAAGGTCAGGCAAGGCTGGCGAGTTGAGTTTGTGTGCGGGTTGCGTGCGGTTGAGACATCGCGGCGCGACTACACGACGTTGGTCGAGGCAGGGTCTTTGTATTCGGCCCACATTTGGGATGTGCCAGAACAGATTCGCAAGTCGAATGAGGAAATCAAACGATTAGGTAAAGTGCGTGAGGCGCTGGCGGGTGAACTCGCGGAATTGACGGCCCAACAATTGTTGTCCGAGACGAAGGAAATTCGGGGATACAGGGTGATCGTGCGGAGCTTTCCGGACAAGGAGACGACGTTCGCCAGGCTTCTTGCACAAAAAGCTACTCGCCTTGCACGAAATGTGGTCGCGCTCGTCGCGAGCGAAGTTCTTCCTGCTTCGGTGGTATTTGCCGCATCTCCTGGCGTGGCCCTGGATTTGGGCGCCGCTCTGAAAAACGTTCTTGAAACCGTCGGCGGCCGCGGAGGGGGAGGTAAGGAATTCGCGCAAGGCGGTGTGCCGGCAGGCGTAGACGCTTCTGTGATCTTGGATCGGGCTGTTAAACACTTAGGGTTGGTCTGAGAATCCTTAGCGCGTATGGCGTTACCAACCCTTGTCACAACGTAGAGTTAGTTCTCCCCATGCTACAGTGACTACACGGTCTTCCAATGGCGGAACAGCCCTTTCTGTGGGTGATGTTGCTGGTGAAGCTAGGCGTCGCAGCCGCAGTTGCCAGCGCTGTTGTACGGTCTGTTGAATTCAAGAATCTCCTCTTCCGCGAAGACCGAACGACTCGACAAAAAATCTATCTCACACTGTGGTTTGCGATTCCGATCACAATCGGAGTTTGGATTCGTTTCATTTCCAAGACGTTCTATGCTGGGGACATTTCTTTTGAGACCACTCTCCTGCTTGGCGTCATCGGGGGGCGTGTTGCTGGAATGAGTGGTGGCGTCTTGATGGCGCTACCAGCCATCTTTCGCGGCGAGTACGCGACTCTGCCATTCAACATTCTGTGCGGTTTCTTAGCCGGTCAACTTCGACAGATTGCTTCCGACAAGGAGGCGATTTGGTCCTTTTCTCCCTTCGTTGACTTGAGTATTTACCGATGGCTGAAAAGAAATCTTCCCCGGCCACACTTCTTCGACTGGCAGAACGTCTTTTTCCTTACGATATTGGTGCTGCGATTCATGCAGAGCCAAATCGCACGGTTTCTGCCGTCCACAATCTTTAGCGTCGAAAGCCCGAACTTTTGGAAAGATGTCGCGATCTATGCAACGTCGATCATGGCGATCGGAATCGAGCTTAAGATTTTCCAGAGTGTTCGGATTCAGAAGAAGCTAGAGGAACAAGAAAAGCTGCTCCTCCAGGCGCGAATGGAAGCACTGCAGAACCAGATTAATCCGCATTTTCTATTCAACACCCTCAACTCTGTATCTTCGTTAGTTCGGTTCGACCCCGATACTGCTCGAGATCTGATCATTAAGCTAGCGACAATCTTGCGGCGGCTGCTCAACAGCACAGAGGCGTTTGTACCTTTGCGCGACGAGGTGGAGTTCATCGACAATTATCTCGACATTGAGGTGGTGCGGTTTGGTCAAGACAAGTTGCGGGTGATTAAAGAGCTTGACCCAAACTCTCTTGATGCGATGGTTCCGAGTATGTTGTTGCAGCCGTTGGTCGAAAACTCAATCAAACATGGAATTTCTTCGAAGATAGAAGGGGGCAGCATTTACCTGAGAAGCCGCGTGACTGAGTCCCTCATGATCATCGAGGTAGAAGACGACGGAGTTGGGATGGGTTTTGCGAGCAGTCAGCTGAGTACGAGGTCGCGCGCTGGGACGGGCATTGGGATGGCCAATGTGGCCGAACGCCTTCAGGTTCTTTACGGAGACACTGCGACTATGACCGTCGATAGCCGCGAAGGAAAGGGAACGCTGGTTCGACTTCGCCTCCCCGTGTTGCAAGATCGCGAGGGCCTGCCCGGTGCCCTCTATGAAGAGCGCTCAAGCACGCGACGGTAGAATTCCTCATAGAGCGGGATTATTTTGCTGGTGCAAAATCGTGCCTTCGCATCCGCGCGAGCTTGCTTGGCCATTTGTTGCAATCGGCTGTCGTCTCCCAGTAATTCGACTGCATAGCGCGCCATAGTATCGACGTCTCCCACCTCTGCAAGGTACCCACTCACTCCGTGCTCGATAACCTCCGGTATGCCCCCAACTCTGGTCGCGATCGGCACAACCTCACAGGCCATCGCTTCCAGCGCCGCCAATCCAAAGGATTCCAGTTCGCTGGGTAAGAGCATGACATCGGAAATGGCCAGTTTGTCCTGGACTTGATCCTGCTTACCTAAAAAGAGGACATCATCATGAATGCCTTTTTGCACGGCCAGCCACTCGGCCCTCGAACGATCAGGGCCGTCGCCAATCAAGAGCAACTTGGCTGGCATCTGCTTACGGACGCGATCGAAGATCTCCACGACGTCGGTAATCCGCTTTACTGGTCGAAAGTTCGATAGGTGAACCAAAAGCCGTTCACCTTTGGGTGCATACTCTTTGCGTTTATTGATCCAGTCTGAAGGCCGGACGTATTGGTCGCAGTTTACGAAGTTGTAGATGACTTCGATGTGATTCTTGATGTCGAAAACGCTGAGCGTTCGCTCCCGAAGATATTTTGAAATCGCGGTGACGCCATCGCTTTCTTCGATCGAGTAGCGAGTGATCGGCAAGTAGGAGCGATCCAGGCCGACCAGGGTAATGTCCGTTCCATGTAGCGTTGTCACGAAAGGCAGCTTTTTTCGAGGGGGAGTCGCGGCCAACATCTGTCGAGCAAGCAAGGCGCTAACGGAGTGAGGGATCGCGTAGTGCACGTGCAACAAGTCCAAATCATAGAGCTGGGAAACTTCAGCCATCCGTGTCGCTAGGGCAAGATCATAGGGAGGATAGTCAAAGAGTGGATACCGCGAGACCTCCACCTCGTGATAGTGGATGTTGGGTTGAGGGCCGGTGAGCCGAATCGGTTGCGAATAAGAGATGAAATGAATCTCGTGTCCACGCTGAGCAAGCTCAAGACCCAGTTCGGTAGCAACGACTCCGCTGCCGCCGTATGTGGGATAACATGTAATCCCAATCTTCATTGTGAGAGAATTCTCCCCGGGTAATTCGATTATCGGTAAAGAGACGGGATGCAGTTTCTGCGGCTCTTTTTTACGCCGTCCGAGATACCGTCCGCATCAGTCGCGCGTGGGGTGATGCTCGATCAAGCCTCGAGGCGGATCGATACGATCTAAATACTGTTGCACACGCTGCTTCGTTTCAGGGGTCATCCCGGTAAATTCAACGCCCATACCGACACCCGGGTCGCACGTGCGGACAATGGCGCTCGCGGTGATGCGTTCCTCGTCGATCCAAAAATCGACTTTTAGAACTGTGCTCTTCGGAAGAGGCAGGATGCTTTCAACATAACAGCCGTTACCACTCACATCCGTGACCTGTACGCGCATCGGTGTGTTTACACGCTCGTCTCGAATTTCCATCGGTATCGAGATCTTGTGACGAAAGAACCTGCGCCGGTTCGAGGCGGCTTGCTGCGCGCGCTTATCTTGAACGGGGACCTGCGCCTTCCAAGGAGCCTCTTGGTCACTCACAATTTGCACGCCAGCCTGGATTTTTTGAGCGGCACCTGCATTAATCACCCAGATCACCTTGAAACGCGCCTTTTTATCCTGATATTGAACGCCGATCACGTCACCCACGGACAATTCCGATTCGATACCTGAGAGAAGCGCACCCTCGGAGCTGATGTTTTGGGCCCGCGCGGCCTGAGAAAATGCGCGCCCATCGGCGCTCATACCCCAAACCCTAACGGGGAGGTCGGCAGTAATCCGAGGTTCAGGGCGTTGTTGGCTCATGTCGGTCAAATTGTTGAGGTGCGCTCGCGTACATCATACCTTGAGAGCAAAGCTGCGGCTCAATTGCCGGTACTTAATCAAAGACCTCAGACAGGCTATTGGTTCAAGAGCGCAACGGGCGCAGATCGCGATAGGAAATGAGTTCGACTCCGTATTCCTCGAAAGTGCGCCGCGCTGAATCAGAAGTGAGTATCTCCAGCTCCCGCTGACGCGAGGCGCGAAGCCGCGTGCCAGTTGCACGTAATGCATCGTCGTCATAACCGGGGTGGCATACAAATTCCCACGTCCCGTCCGGAATGTTGGCAATTATGGCTCGAAAAACCTCTAACGTTAGCGACCCTGTAGCAAGGATCGCGAGCGTGCCATCTGTGGTGGAAACACCTGCGGCGGTGGCGAGCTCTCGGAACCCCCCGGCTAGAACGCGCAACAGGCGGACTTGCGCTCGGCGCTTCCATTGTGTAGACGCGGGCACTTGCGCGAATGTTGGTTCCACCGGATTGCGGATGGCCGAAATCCCACATCTCGCCGCAGCGCGCAAAATCGGCTTGAGAATATTCGGAAATAGATGAGTGTGTTTGTGGGTGTCGAGGTGAGATACGAGCACGCCTGACGCTTGAATCTTTCGAATTTGTGCTCCTGCCTCTCTTTCGATTTCGTTGGGGTTCAGGCGTGCGAGAAGAGCATTCGCCGCCAGAAGAGCGATTGACCCTCGAAAGCGTGAATGCCTGCCCGGCGCAAGCGTTCGTATAGAGGTTGGAGAGACGATCGGCCGTCCATCGACGAAAACCAAGTGGACGCCTACGCCGAGGCGCGGAGCCTGCTGTGCAAGGAGTATCGCCTCATCGTAGGCGGCAGAGTTCGCCATCAGCGTGGTCGACGTGACGATGCCGGCCCGGTGGGCCTCGATAATGGCGCGATTCACACCGGCAGTGAGGCCAAAATCGTCGGCGTTGACAATCAGTCGTCGCACCGCCAAAGTCTAGCAGGGAAGCGCGACACGGCTGCGACGATGCTTTATGATGTAGATTCCTTCCACGGAATGTCACGTTCGTGGGCGGTTAGCTCAGCTGGTTAGAGCGCCTGCCTTACAAGCAGGAGGTCGCAGGTTCGAGTCCTGCACTGCCCACCATTAATTCAATAACTTACGTTCAGTTTGTTTCGCGATGTCATTTCCATCCACAAAGCCATCCACAAATCGCGGCTTGTCGAGTAACTCCACTGCGTTGCGTGCAGCTTGCGAACTGATGTGCGTGTAGTGCCGCGTCATCGCCGCCGACATATGCCCAGCCATTGCCTGCACGACCGCAAGCGGGACGTTGCGTTCTGCCATCGCTGAAATAAACGAATGCCGCAGACTATGAAATCGCAGACCATCCAACCCCGCAGCCTTCCGCAAACGTCGCCACGCTGTACGCCAGGTTTGCTGATGGTTGGCAGGGTCGAATCCGATTCCCTTCAGCGGGTCTATATCTCGAGTGTGACGGCTACGGTCGCAAGGCAACAGATAGTGTTCGGGCTTCGCTGCACCTATCAATTGGGCACGTTGGAAGAGTCGCGTCGCGGCCTCGAGTGCGGCCTGATTCAACTCAATTAGTCGACACCCCGAATCCGTCTTGGTTCCTTGCCGTCGGATACGCAAGCGTCGCAATTCAAGGTTCACGTCTGCTAGTTGGAGGCGACGAATCTCGCAGCCTCTCATTCCAGTGTTACTCGCCAGTACCTCGCACCTGTATGCCACTTCCCACGCGGGGTTACTGGCGGCCGTGGCCTCGAGGCGTGCGAGTTGTTCCTGTGTGAGTGCTTGCCCCACTTCTGATGTCTGTTCGCGAAGGGGTTTGTAATGTTTCTCGATTGGGTGCCAGAGGTTCGCTTCCCGCAAGACGTTTTGCAGAATCCTCAATTCCAGATTGATTGTTCTCTCGGATACTTCTTTACGGCGGGCCACCTGGTAATCCTTGATTTTGTCGATGGTGACCGCTTTTAGTTTCACGTCGCCAATGCGTCGCGTCAGTTGATTAAGTAGCGATTGTTCGTTGCGTTTCGATTTCGCGGGACCGAGGTGCGCGGCGTGTTGCTGAACCCATAACGCTGCCGCCTGCTTCACGGACCACGCTGCTTTGTCCGTTGGCAACGTGCCTTCCCTCAGGTTCCGTTCAAATTCTTCCTTATACTTGCGGGCCTCGCGAATGTTGTCTGTGAGTGTGGATTTCTCGCGCCATCGGCCGTCAGTATCTTGGTAGCGGAAACAAAACTTTTGATTACGTGGGTAAAGACCATATCGCGTGCGCTTCATCGTTTTTTCCTCCTAGCTGATAGCTCTAATCCCTTTTCGGTCCTGGCTTTCAGATTGGGCCTGTATCTTTCCTTCATGTAGATTTTCCGTTTTTCCTTGAATTCATCGGTCTGCGCAGCGGCCTTCTGACGACATGACTTCTGGCAGAACTTCTGGAAATCAGTTAGCGCGTAGAACCATTGCGGGCATTGGTCGCAACGCCGATAGCGCTCCCAGTGACCCTTGGCGAGTAGGAACCAGACCGCCATCTCCTCAAACTCTTTCGGGTCCGCCCAGTCCTCGGAGTCAATCAGTTCCCATGGGTTTTCCGGCCCATCTTCAGCGTTCAGCTTCTCCGCTGCTTTTCGACTCCACACTGCGACGGGCTGGCGGCCTTGCGCAAGGAATTGCGGGGTCCAATTGCTATAACGCATCAATTTCCGATTAATCGTTTCGCGTAGTACCGGGGATTTTAAGAACGTCTGGAGCCTTTCAATTCCTTCCAGCTGCGCTCTCTTGCTTGCGTCATGCAAAAAAATAAGCAGGGCAGTGACCCGCCTGACTGCGGCGGGCGGGTGCGGCATATTAAGCCTGCTCGTGATGATGGTTGTTGCTGCTTCGTAATCCCGTTGTCGCGCTTTGCTAACCATTAATCCTCCTCAGTAGAAGTCGTAACCGACGTTATTGGCAGCGACCTGCGACCATTACAATACTCGCCCGCAGAACTCTTTTATCAGGTACTGTTTGCGATAGCAAGATGGAGTTTTAGGCCGCAGAAGGGAGTTTCAAACATGAGCGTATTGCAGGCGATGGTGATGCAGACATTATTCGGATTTCCGGTATTGGCTGCGCGTTGGGGCGTATCTACCGACATGTTGAAGCGTGCGGCGGCACGCGGGGAACTCAAGACGATTCGTTTGGCAGGCAGAGTTATGGTGCCGCGTAGTGAAGTGGAGAGGGTCGAAGCAGAAGGCCTCGGGCACGGTCGCAAGAAACCCGAGAGGAAGGCTGAGTAAGTGTCCGCTGCAGGTCACTATCGGCCTGACCAGCTAAACGCAAGTCAGTTCTGGGGCGCAGAACTTGAGGGCAAGCGCACCCGTGTATCCCGAGGCTGGATAAAAACACAGTGCCCATTCCATCGCGGCAAATCAGGATTGTCTTTCGCGGCCAACGTAGAGAACGGGAGTTGGGTTTGCTGGGGCGGTTGCGGCAAAGGCGACTTGATTTCGTTCGTTCGGAAGCGATACGGGCTGTCCTTCGTAGATGCGTGCCGATACCTGAAAGCATGGGATGGTGACAGTAGTTTCCAACCGCAACCAAAGGCCGCAGTCCCATTCCTGACGCTGGATTTCGCAATTGAGGGAGAACAGTACAGCGTTTCTGTGCGCGATGAACCGAAGTATGAGGCGCGAATCCGCCGTTTCTATTGCGATGCCCGCGAACGTCTGACCGAACTCCTACGCGGCAATCCTGAGGAATACCCCGGCGAGACGGAATCCTGCTGGGAATCTTGTGCGATTTTCCACGATGAAATCAGGGAACTGGAAAACCTATGAACAATGAATACGGTTTTGAAGGACTGGAATTTGACGATACAGAACGCGCCTATAAGCACGCAGCAGAGAAAACGCCAGGCAACGGCAAAACGCATGGCGATGTTGCGAACACGCCGACGCCAGAGTCTCGAAAATGGCCTGACCCGATTGCGCCAGAAGCATTTCACGGGTTGGCCGGCGACTTCGTGCGAATGGTCGAACCCCACTGCGAGGGAGACCCAGCCGCGTTACTGATTCAATTTTTGATTGCATTCGGCAATCGAGTTGGCCGTGGTCCTCATTACCTGGTCGGCGCTACCCGGCACCACATGAATACGTTCGCCTGCCTGGTAGGCATGACTAGCAAGGCGCGGAAGGGGACGTCATGGCATTACATTCGGCAACTGTTCCTCGACCTAGAATTAGGAACGACACGCGACGGGTTCGTTTCTGGGTTGAGTTCTGGGGAAGGACTAGTGTCCGCAGTGCGAGACACTGAACCCGACACAGATGACGGTAAGGGCGGAGTGAAAAAAGGCACCCCAGGCGTCGAGGATAAAAGGCTGATGGTCACCCAGGGCGAATTCTGTTCCGTGCTTAAAGTGATGGCCAGAGAAGGGAACACCCTTAGCGGAATATTGCGCGATGCATGGGATGACGGCTACCTGCGCGTGATGACCAAACGCCCAATGTCGGCCACGGACGCGCATATTTCGCTGCTTGGCCACATAACCCGCGATGAGTTGCGGAGTCATCTTACTGCGACGGATTCGGCGAACGGTTTCGCGAATCGGTTTGTCTGGGTCTGCGTGAAGCGTTCAAAGCACTTGCCAGAGGGTGGGACGGTTCCAAGCAAGCAGATGCGGGAGTTTGAGGAGAGATTGGTTTCCGCATTCAATAAGGCTCGCACCGTTGGACGCATGCAACGCGATGAAGCGGCGAAAGAACTCTGGGCGACTGTGTATGCAGCACTCAGTGAGGGCGAACTGGGGCTTGTTGGTTCCGTAATCGCACGGGCCGAGGCGCAAGCGTTGCGTCTGTCATGCATTTACGCGCTGTTAGATGGCAGTGACGTTGTCCAAGTTCAGCACCTCAAGTCAGCTTTAGCCGTATGGGAATACTGCGGGGCGAGTTGTCGGTACATCTTCGGAGACGCAATAGGCGACCCCGTCGCAGACTCAATCCTAGCGAGTCTTAAGGCAAGCCCTGACGGAATGACCAGAACGGAGGTTAGTGACCTGTTCGGTCGGCACAAAACAAAGGCGCAGATTGATGCGGCGCTGGATTTGTTACTCGAACGGGGCCTGGTCGGGAGACGGAACGAGACGACAGACGGGCGGTCGCGGGAAGTCTGGTTTGTGATTACCGGCAGCGAATAAAGCGAATAAAGCGAAATATCCCCTGCCTTGTTTCGCATGTTTCGCTTCTTTCGCAGTGGAGAGAAAAGAAAAATGGCTGAACTAATGAGAATCGTTCGGGAGTGGGAGGCCGGGCGAAATAAGCGCGGTAAGCGCGAAAAGACTGTCAGCAACTTCTGCTGTGTGAAGTGTGGCGACCATTTTGATACCCGCCTCGGACTCGCTGCACATCAAGGCTACGGCTGTGATAATCCGCGCATTGCAAAGCCGACTCCTGAAGCTATGCCGTCTTGCCGAGGGTGTGGGTCTTTTGCGCTGTATCGGGCGAAGGATGGAACTATCACTTGCGAAACGTGCGGCGCAACCGGGTGACGCGGTTTGCCAGTTTTTCCTCTCCTACCACATAAGTAAGGAATGTTGTGGTCCGGGTCGGACACTCGCCAACTCTATCGCCCCAACCTTCACGCACACGAACTCAACGCCCAACGCAACGCCAGAGCGATTCGTGCAAACCCAGCCCTGCTCATGTTGAGGTTGACCATTGAGTTGGCCTTGCGCGATTGCCTACGAACCCATGAGGGACGACCGACACAAGAGGCGTTAGACGCTGCAATTTGGGTTGAAGCACGCACTGACTGGACCAGGCGCCCTGGGCCCATCCCACCAGAAGCGATAAGAGGGGAAATCGTCTTTTCCTTCGAGTGGTGTTGTTCGCTACTGAACCTCGACGCCGAAGACATTAGGCAGCATGGCCTGCCCCGACTGAGTGGCTTCGCTCACAACTCTAAACAATGGCTGCCTGGTCTTGATGGCATCCGTGCCCATTGGGAGAAGGCGCGTGAAGAGTACGAGGAACGCATGGCACAAGTACAGCAACCACTTGAACAACGACAGGAAGCAATGGCGGCAAGCCTATGAACATACACAACACCTGTGGGTCCTTCTGGCGACTTCGATGTGCGGGGGGCCTCCCCGCCGCACAAACGTGCTAGGGCACGGGTTTTAAAGTTTGTTCCGCTTTTTGGTTAATTTTGGAGGTTTTAGCGATGGCTAAGGAACAGCAAGGGCTGACGCAAATTCAGTACGCGCGAAGTAGGGGGATTTCCAGTCGATACGTTAGAGTGCTTACGCGTCGCAACATCGTGATTCTTCTGCCAAACGGACGAATCGATGCAGAAGCCTCGGACCGCATGCGAGAGGAATGCGTAGCGCCGCGAATCCGTCCTGACGAATGTCGGCCGGTTGACCTGAAAGACATCGAACGGCGACTCGGGTTGACACTTGGTTGACACCCGCTTGCCAGCGGCTCGTCGTTATGCCACTTGTCTGGTCCGCGTCCATTTCGCGGCTTTCATTATCCGGTCTACGTGCAGCAGTGCAATACGAACATCCTTAATCAGGAGGTCACGCCGAAGGTGTTTTCCGCCCGCTGTTTTACAAGGCTCGTTCATTTGCGCTCCGCAAAACGGACAAGACACGCTCTTGGGCGCAATGGGAGCCGTCCTTTTCGTTTTTGGCATTGGGTGGCCCCAGTTGATTTCTGGTCTTGAGGTTCTGCTAGTTATGGGCAACGAATGACGATGCGCCAATAAGGAAAGCCATAATCGCTAAAATCGCCAAACCCCACAACTGCACCTCGTGTTTGTGATACCAGTTCATACTTCTTTCTGCGGCGTTCAATGCAAAACAGAAGCTCCCACCACTCATTGCTGGATGAGGGCGGGAGCTTTTTGAAACCGAAAACTCATTAAGGTAAACGACCCGAAACGCGAATGAGATTCTGCCTGAGCCACGACTGAGTGCCAATCGGGTTCTTTCCGTAGGGGTAACTAAGGTAACTTGCCTCTGCTACGGGCTACCGTTCGACTTTGATGAGTTTGCTTGGCTGCGCACAGCATAGAAATCGTTGAAGAATCGAGAAAGGGGCAGGCCCCAAGGAGGTCCTGCCCTTTTCTATCGCCCCTGCCGTGACTAGGAGCACGACAGCACCGCCACTATGCGGCAACCGACGAGCAACGACAATTGCCCGTCGGTGTTATTACTGAAGTTCGATTTCCTTGGCGCTGCCTGGGGCAAGCAGCAAGCCGGTCCGCGAAGGAAAGTTGGCGCTAGTTTCGGGAGTCGAAACCTCCCGGCGACGCGGTCTTTTGACTACTCCTTTCGGACCGTCGAGAGTCGAGTTTTTCGCTCTAGTCGAATGTTCGTTTTACAATTTGCTTTGCCGCAACAGTTTTTAGGACCGGGCGCGGAGGGACGAATGGCCTGCGACAAGGGGAAGCAATTAAAAGAGGAGTACGCGGCGGCAACCAAGTGGCTCGGACTCTACGAGGAGTCCCTTAGAGGCATAGCTCGAACGAGCGAACACAGACGAGATAGGGAGCGGCTAGAGACAGAGAACGATACGGCTCGCCGCGCCTTTCAAGACCACCGTGAAGAGTGTCCCGCATGTAGGCAGGACCGAAACCTATAGGGGTAGTGCGATGTCTTGGTGCGAGGAAGGCGAGCGTTTGAATATGGTGTATGCGAGTTGGGCGCAAACAATCGGACGCTATCAGGAATCCCTGAAAGGGGTAGCTCGCACGAGCGAACACTGGCGAGAGAGCAAGCGGCTAGAGGAGGCGAACACCAAAGCCCGACGAGCCTTCGAAGAGCATCGGGCTTCCTGTCCCGAGTGTAGTAAGGACCTAAGACCGTAACGCGCTTCTAATCGCCGTTCTCGAACACTCAAGCCGCCGCGCCATCTCTCGTACAGGCGTCTTGTCGTTTAACATCGCGAGCAAAAAGGGTGAGAGCCCACCGGCTTCGGCTGATGGGCTTTTTGCAGTTTGCGTGGTTGACACCCTTTGTCTGCGAACCGCTACCCGAGTAATTGGTGAAATCGCTGTTAACAACAGCTATGTCGGGCGACTCGGATCTCTCAAGGCGAGAGAGGCCGCTTGCAAAGGGCTTCTTCAATCGCGGGTATCAATTCGGTGCCAGCTTGGAACTTCTTTACATATCCGTCTAGCCGGCGTGCTGAGCTTCAGGAATTACGTCTGAGTCCGAGTTCGCAGTCAAGAAAATGATCTTGCTGTTGGGAGAGAGTTGCCGTATTTGCGCGGCGGCGGCTATCCCATTCAAGCCTGGCATTCCTATATCGAGTAACACAACATCAGGGCGGAGGTTGGAGGCTTTATGGGCAGCCTCAAGACCGTCCCGAGCCTCGGCAACGATTTGCCATTCTGTTCGGGCTTGGAGAAGAGTACGTACCTCACGCCTCCAACCCTCAAAATCATCGGCAATGAGGATGTGTACTGACACGATGTTCGAACGAGCCGCGCTTGCGTTACTCTGGAAATGGTCGTCCCCTTGGTAGACGCGCGCTTGTTGTCCCTAGTGTTCTTAACCACAACTCTCATGGCTACTGACAAAATTGACAGCAAAACACTGCGAGGGGAGGGCCTAAAAGTAGCTGGGGCATTGGCAGCCGAGATCAGTCTTGGTGGGGCTCTTTGCTTTTCGCTTCTTCGGCAAGGTATCGAGCTTTATTGAGCAGATCATCGATCTCGGTCGGTGTGATGCCCCTCTTTGCTAGTTCGAACCGAAGATCATTTTCCGACATCTGCTCGCCTGTGTTCATGAATGGGCCGGAAATATGTTCGGGGTCAGAGTAGACGATGAGAAATTGCTCGAGGTCCGAACCCTCGGCTGGAATCAGTTTGAGGAAAGCGATCTTCATTGATTGTCACTTGAGCGAACACGGAGAGTCTCACTCCCCGGGGTGACGCTTTTTATTACTGAGCCTATCTTGCTTCTCCGCCAGGAGTCGGTCGATCTCTTTGACAAGTTCCGGCAATTTGTCGGAGTCCTGCTCGATCGCCGCTCGTTCGCAGAGTTCTTGCCACCGTTCTTTGGTCGGTCCCTGCATGGAAAAATTAATACCCCCAATTTGCTTCAAACGCAATGCAACAGGTCCAAAGAGAAAAGGCTCCTGGCGGGAGGAGCCCTTCCTTCTGGTTCGCGCTGTCTAGCTGTGGCCCGATCGCGCTTGGTTTGGGGACCAGGAAGCGCAATCATCATGGGGCACTGCGAGTATCCAACCACTTTCCTGTGGCTGTCTATCGGGAAAGACCTATGCAACTATGAACATCTCAAGTCTCAAGATTCCGCTTTGCTTCTTTGAGGTTGTGTAGCCACTGCTGCTCTCTTACCTCCGTTGCTAGTTCGACGCTCAGTTGGCGTTGTCCAATGACTACCGCCTTCTTAACCTCGTAGCTGACCTTTGGCGTTCGTTGACACGACGGACAGAGTCCGCTGGGCGGGAGGTCGCGCACTCGGATTTCGGACTTACACTGCGTGCATTCGGTGACGAGACTATCAAGTACAAGCTTGAATCCTTTGTCTGTGTGGTACCGCATGAGAGGTATTCTTGCAATTGCCCAAACGGCCAGGCTGTTCAAAATTGCACATAGTTGGAGCTGCTTCTTTGAAGTCGCGTAGATGACAAAGAGCGCCCCGAGGGAAGCCCATGAGCGCTCTTCGGAGCATGCCTCCCCCTCAACGGTGAACCAAGGCACGCTCTGGCGGGAATAGTAGCAGTGCAAATGCCGCGAGGAACTAGCCCAATGGTGGAAGGAGGCGGGCTAGTTCAACCTTCGGTGTCGTGAACGTCGAAGCTCCGCAATCTAAGCAGACCAGGACTTTCGGAAACACCCACACGGTAGGTTTACTGAGATTTTCGGTGCCTGGAAAGTGGATGTTAATTTCGGCAACAAACGCCATTTGATTGCTGGACTGGCACGACGGACAAGGCATGACCTTCCCTTCCTAAGATTGCACGATTTCAGCTTCAGCTCGACGAACTCGCAGGTCTTGTGGAAGCAATCACTTGGGCAGTAGCGAGAGCTAAACGGGACAACCAGGTGGTACACCCCATCCAAACGGAAAAAGGCTCCTCGCCGCAGGAGCCTTTCCTTCGTCCCTCTCGCAGGATCGCGTTAGGCTTGGGAGCAAAAAGCACGATCATGGCGGAACAGACACAGTATCAGCCTCCTTCTTGGAGACGTCTATCGGGCAAAAACCCGACCGCCTGCGTCTGAACGTTAAACGGGGACTCGACGGCGATCCCTTCACCGTGCGCCAATGACCTCCGAAGTCGCTGGACGCGACCCTACACGTCGAACAACTACTCTCTCCTGACGCTGTCGGCAGATTTGTCATCTCTTAGAGAGATGAAACGCGTATGTCTGAGATGCCCATCCGCAGTCCACTCAACAAATTCAAACTGTCCCACTAGTACGGGTTTGAGCCAGCAGCATTCCTTCATCTTGGCGGCGGTAAGGCCCTGACCCCAACGGCCACTTCTTTTCTCCGGTAAATTGTCGAAGGGGCACTCTCTAGTCTCGAGGGGCCGGAGTCGTTTAACCAGATCCATTCTCACGGCAGGCGTGAAACCGTTTCGGGTACGACCCGCATAGAGGAGCTTGCCTTTCTCGTAATAGCCAATGATGAGCGTGTCGAAATTCTTGTCACTGGGCGTGTATCCGGCTATGACAAACTCCTGCCCTTGGTTAACACGCATCTTTTGCCACTGTCCCGACCGAAGTCCTGGCTCATACACACTGCTGAGCCGTTTCGCAACCAATCCTTCAAGTCCCTGTGCCTTTATGGATGCAATCAAAACAGCCAGGCTCGCATTCAATGCTGAGGAATACCGAACAGGATCTCTCAGTTTCGGCAGAATCTGCTTCTCTAGAAGCACACGCCTGGCAGCTAAAGGTTCAGACATGACATCTCGTCCCGACAAGATGAGCAGATCGAAAATGTAGAAGTAAATGTTGGGTTGCGTCGACTGATAATTCTGGAGGGCATTAAACGAAGGTTTTCCAGTTTGATCGAGAGCAACAATCTCACCGTCAACGACAGTTTCGTTCGGCAATTTGCTAAGGGCGTTCGCAATGGTGCAATAACGGACGCTGAAGTCGTTATTGTTGCGTGACGCAGCTGCAGCTTGCCGAGCGTTTTGATCGCTTGGGCTCTATAACCATCGAGTTTGATCTCGTACATCCAACCATCGCCCTCCGGAAGTCGTTCGGTCCGGAGCAACAACATCGGGTCGACAAATCCAGCCTTGTTCCTTGGGCGTGTCACAGAGGGAGTTTAAAATGCTCATGCCTTCGGAGAGTCGGAAATCGTTGTGATGACGGCTCTGCTGAAAGGAGCGGGACGAGAAGGTAGTTTTGAAAGTTCACTGATTTCGGAGCTACATCTAAAAAGAAGCCCTCCGGTTGGAGGGCATTCCCAATTTTCCTTGAGAAGCCACGGCACGGGCACTCTCAAGATGCTGGTGTGATGATGATCCCACTCCTATTGCGTTATTTCTATCGGGGAAACGTTGTATTTTTCTTTTTCGATCAAGTTTTCTTACGCGCAATTTATTGAGCAGTTTACGGGACAAGAACGATTATGTTGATAGTGCGTGATCCGATCTATTGTCCCCCGGAATAAAGGTCGATCGGGGCACGAACGATACACCCTTCATTTGCCCAAGAGTTGGCGTATGGTTTCCACCGACGTACCGTGCTTTGCCACCAACTGCCTCAGTTGTTCTGGCGTGAGATCAAACTCCTTCGACCAGTAATCTAGCTCGTAGGGTTCGTTGACGTTAATTCGGCTGCGATCAGCCGGACCGCGTTTGGTTTTGTCATCTGGCATCGCACTCCTCCGAAAGTCACTTGGTGGTCTTTCCATACGCCTAGCCTCTATCAACCGCTAGGCGACTTGCTTGTTGGCCAATTATCGGGCCGCAAATTTCAAGCAGTCGCATGGTCGGCTTATGCTGCTGAATCCGCAGAGTTGTCGCATTCCTTGCGAATCCTCTCGTACTCTGTCGCCAAAAGGGTCAGCTCTTTGTCGGAGAGCTTCTCGATATCAATCATCTTGTTGTTGGCACTGCGCTTTGCACGAATAATTTCGTCTAGTTTGAGATGGAGCGCGTGAGAGTCGCGATTCTGGGCATTCTGAATCAGGAACACCATCAAGAAGGTGATGATCGTTGTTGCCGTGTTGACCACGAGCTGCCAGGCGTCAGAGTAGCGGAATATGGG
>Ga0207674_10000077_pt1 | contig 104302 bp, 78 predicted proteins | sample KBSCornC72_FD_184303 | JGI IMG/M metagenome (GOLD analysis project Ga0207674, IMG submission 184303) | Corn rhizosphere microbial communities from Kellogg Biological Station, Michigan, USA - KBS Corn C7-2 (SPAdes) (version 2) | ecosystem: Host-associated > Plants > Roots > Rhizosphere > Soil ...
CTTTTAGCTCCAAACTTTCTGGACGAAGCTACGTGTCGGCAACTGATTGAGGAGGCACAGGCTGTCGGTTCTGATCCAGCATCTGTCTACGGTCAAGGCGATGGTGGTCAGGTCAACGATCGGGTTCGAAAAGCAAAGCGGTTAAAAATGGGGTGGACCACAACTGAGTTCATAACCCACAGACTGATCGACCATAAGAAGACGATTGAAGAGCGATTTTCTATCCCACTGAACAAGTGTGAGGAACCTCAATTCTTAAGCTATGACATCGGCGATTTCTTCGTGGCCCACCAGGACGGGAATACTGGGCTGATTCGACTCTCCAGTGATGCTGAGCGGAGAGTGTCGATCGTTATACTTCTAAACTCGCAAAGCGAAACACATGTGCCTGGCACTTACAGTGGCGGGACACTGAGGTTCTCTGATTATCGTGCGGAACCCGAATTTGCTGAGTTTAACTTGCCAATTGAGGCCGGCACCCTGGTAGCCTTTCGTTCCGAACGTACACACGAAGTAACACCCATCACTCATGGTCATCGGTATTCAATTGTTAGTTGGTATCGCTGAGCGACAGAAAGAAAAGATATCGATTCGTACTTTCAGAATATTGCATAGGCCAACTGGTAGCGGGATGGGTATTAGTCACTAACGTATCGACCCATGCTAACCAAAAGCCGGATTTTAAGTCTCGGCATCACCCAACTACAATAGACACATTTAAGCTAACCTCGCTCCGAAGGAGAAAAATCACATGCGCCTACCTCGTCGCCTGTTCTTAAGAACCGGAATGATTTCAGCTGTCTCAGCTGGACTTGCGCTAACTGCCGCTCCCAAAGTTTTTGGGCAGAAAAAAACGCGTGGAAAAGTTAGGATCCCGTTAGAACGTAGGGTTGATCTGCCATTCGAAGTTCAGGAGAACCCAGTCTTCTTATTTAAGGCCGAAACGTTTGGGCCGTACGTTGGCGGGATCTTTACTGCGCCAAACGCGCTCGGTCAAGACATCGAACTTGAGTTGACAGATGTCAGCGTCTATCGACCTGTTAATGCTTTGCAGATCACAAAAAGGTTCATTGCCACTGACAGTTTCAACCTGACTTTCAAAGCTGCGGCGGAGCTATCCCCGTTTACTTCGATTCACACAATCAACCATCCTTCTCTGGGTCAGTTCGATTTGTTCCTGACGATGCGAAAAACCGATAATGCCGATCTGTTTTACGAAGCGGTTATCAATCACCTTAATTAACGGTTGTCCATTGGCAAATGGTTCTACAAAACCCTGAAGAAAATTTATTGGATGGAAATTGGGACAGCGTGGTCCAACTACGCCCTGGTTTTTATGTGACTGCGGAGATCCAGGTTTCTGATGAGACGATGAAGATAATTCGGATGAACCCCTAAAGCTTTTGCAGCGTCGGTAAAGTTTCCGTGTGTCTGCTCTATCGCCTGCAGAATGATCTGTTTCTTTGTGTGAGTAACGGCATCATGATAGCTGGCAGGCTGATCAACATTCAGCATGTGCCGCTCAAGTACGGCCTCGGGTAAGTCGTCAGGTAGAATTATGTCGGTAGTTCCTAAAACAACCGCTCGTTCAATTGCATTTTCCAATTCGCGTACATTACCGGGCCAGTCATAGGCCGCCAATCGTTCGCGGGCTTCAGCGGAAATTCCCTGTAATTTTCGATTGCACTTAGCGCCGTACTTGTCGGCAAAGTAACTCGCCAGGAGTGCTATGTCTTCGCGACGTTGGCGAAGAGCCGGCATTTCAAACGAAACCACATTCAAACGATAAAAGAGATCCTGTCGAAACTGCCCTGACTCGATCGCCTCCTCCAGGTTTTTGTTCGTAGCCGCTATCAACCTGATGTCGACTTTAATAGGAACATTGCCGCCGACCCTTTCAAACTCGCGTTCCTGCAGAACACGGAGCAATTTCACCTGGAGGAACGGCGAGAGTTCACCGATCTCGTCCAGGAACAAGGTGCCGCCGTCGGCAATTTCCAGCCGGCCTTTTTTCTGACTCTGCGCGCCGGTGAACGCACCCTTTTCATGTCCGAATAATTCCGATTCCAGCAGCGACTCAGCCAAAGCTGCACAGTTCACGGCGATAAACGGTTTATCAGCTCGCTTGCTGTTACGGTGAATTGCACGTGCTGCTAATTCTTTGCCGGTACCGCTCTCTCCTTCAACCAGTACGGTTGATTCGGTCGGCGCAACTTTTGAAATGAAGTGATATACGCGCTGCATCGCACCACTTTCACCAATCATGTTGTGCTCGATATTTACATCTGCTAGCAGTCGTTGGTTTTCGCTTTCGAGCCATTCGAAGCGTCGTGCGTTTTCGATGGCCACCGCTGCAATCCCTGAAATTGCAGTAACTAGTTGCAGATGATCTTTGTTGAACTGGTGATCGGAAACACTCGTGGCGAGGTATAGAACTCCGAGCTTCCGGTCCAACATGATCAGCGGTACGCAGAGAACCGACGCCGTCGCTGACTCGACCAAACTGTCGCTCGTAAAATCGGAGCCCAGCGAATTGCTTGCAAGCAGAGCCACACCGTCCCTTAATACTTGTTGGGCGATGGTAGCGCTGACTGTGACGGTGCAATCTTTTCCCCGAGTTCTATCGAGTCCGAATATCGCTCCATTTCCCAGAGTCTCATCATCAACCAGCACGATCGCGCCGTATTGCGCTGGGACAACTTCAAACAAAAGTTCGAGCAGCCTCTCCTGCAGCAACTCAAGGCCACGGATGGCATTAATTGTCGTGCTGATCTTCATCAACGCGCTGAGGTCGCGCGCCATCAGGTAGAAAGCATCGTCAAATCTGACTTGAAGTGTGGCACCGCTCATCACTTTGGTGCCGTCAAGTCTTACCAGGCTCGACTTGGAAGTAACAGCGGCTTCATTCGCGAGAAAGAGAAATTGTGACTCGCCGATGCGGACACGGTCTCCATGTTCCAGGACCCTTGTTCTTACCGGCACATCGTTTACAAATGTACCGTTCAAGCTTTCGAGATCGCTGATTACAAGGTCTTCACCCTGTTTCTCGATGAGCGAGTGGCGGCGGGAAACCGAAGCGTCGGCGATACAAAGGTTCGCGGCTACTTCTCGACCGATGACGAACGAGTCATCTTTGATTGTAATTATCGCGCCTTTAAGTTTTCCAGATATGGCTGCGAGTCGTGCCTGCATTTTCTTCGTCGAGAGGTCTTTCTGATGTCTTCAAAGTCTACGCGTCTAACCGCATTCCGGCAACAACCTTATAAACCTGTTCTTAGGCTATCCGACCAGTTAGCTCAACTATCTTTTTAGATAGCCAGGTTGCTGCACGAGGGCCCGAAGTTACGCGTTTAACCCGACCCTTTCATTTCTAAATACCATTTCTTAAGGGCTTTTATTTCATTCTCCTCGGAACTAACGAGTGGCACAGTCTTAGCAAGGGAAGCGACGTACAGGCCACCGCCCAGATAAAGGAGAAAGACCATGACCAAGCACATCACCTCTCATCTTAGAATCGTGGGACTAGTAATCTCGTTCGCACTCGTTGCCGGCTCGACAGCCGTATATGGACAGGGTACCAAGCGACAGACAGCGGACATCCCCTTTCAATTCCAGGTAGGAAATACAACGTTGCCAGCAGGCGAATATAACGTCGCGGCAACCACATCGACTGGCGAGACGCTGCGCATCAGCTCGCGTTCAGACGACGCATCCATTTTCAGACTTTCGAGTCCCCTGGTCCAGAATGGCCCAATAAGCAAAGGGAAACTGGTATTTCACCAATACGGTAATGAGTACTTTCTCGCCGAAGTTTGGTCCGCGGGTTTTACAAACGGACGAAAGCTAGCGAAATCAGGTCGAGAACGCACACTTGAACGAGATGGCAATTTGGTTGGTAAGGCAAACGCTCAGAAGCCTCTCGAAGTCATTGTCACGTTGCAGTAACTGGAGACTGTCCGCGCGGGAGACGTGCCAGCGGTAACTGGAGTCGTACGCGTCTCCTTAGTAAGAAACCAGGACGGCAATCCAAAGCCCCCGGATTGCCGTCCTGGTCTTTATTTATGAAGAAAGAAGAATAGGTCCTATACGTCCTATAGGTCCTATAAAACCCCAAACTCGACTCTTCCCCCTAATACACAATTCTCCAATTATTATCCGGCTCAACTGGAATCGTCTTATGCCTCTCGACCCAGTCAATGATTAGCTCACGTATTTCTTCGCTCGACCGGTAGACCACCGGAGCATCCTTATACATCGTGTAACCACCGCCTCCATTCACACGATAGTTATTAGTCGCAAGGCGAAGTTTTTGGTCGGGCTTAAGCGGTTCCCCGCGGAATCTTAAATTCTGAATTCTTTGACCAATGGGCTTCGAGATATCCAGGTCGTAAGTAACACCTTCGGCTATATCGAAGTTGTAGGTAGGAATCTTATCGTTCACAAGTTCTGCGAGCGACTTCCCGGGCACATACGGTTGAAAATACCTGGCCGAATGTTCCAAAGCCTCCTTCAATTGTTGTCCGGTAACTTCGAGCACTACCAGAGTATTTTCGTAAACGTATAGCCCAGCGATGTCGCGGACAGTTACTGGCCCTTTTGCAATGCGAGCGTCGAGATTGAAACTGGCAACCATCGAGACGTCAGCTTTACCCGCTTCCAGTTGCACTTTCTGAATAACATCCAGAATGGCCGTATCGCGAAACCTGGCTTCCTTCGCAGTTAGCTCAGCCGGTGACTCACCTATTACGCGACCCAACCAGGCTTGCGTCTCTTTATAGTAAGGCTCAATAAGTTTGACGATTTCCGGATCCGGCTGAACTTTGTCATCAGTGGGAATAGTTCGGGCCGACTTTGCGTAAATGTGCCAGTCACTCGAGCTCCCTTTTTCCAAATACAGATCAGCACGAGCAAGGTGACGACCCCAATGATTCGCCTGCGTCAGCAAGACTCCATTAATAACAAGGGACGGCACCTCGCGATGGGTATGGCCCATGAAAATTAGATCGACGCCAGGTACTTGTTCCGCAATTGCTATAGCTTCATTTTCGTGCAGCACTTGACCGGGATTTGGCTCGCCTGTTCGCAGATCCTCTTCCAACCCCATATGCATCGCGATAACAACAACGTCAACCTTTTCCTGTTGACGGAGAATCGGAACCCATTTTTGCGCCTCTAAAAGCGGCTCGTGAAACTCAAGGCCCTTAAAATTTTGGGCGTTATCCCAGCTGGGAATTCCCGGGGTTGTAAGTCCAAGGATCCCAATCTTCACCCCGGCAACATCTTTTATGAGATAAGGCTTGTAATGCGTCTTGCCGGTTGCAGAGTCGTAAGTATTTGCGGACAACCAGGGAAACTGTGCTTCAGAACGGGCCTTTTCAAGGACTTTTAGTCCGAAGTTATATTCGTGATTACCTACCGCCATCGCATCATATTTAAGCGAGTTCATCGCCAACATCATCGGGTCAGTCGGCTGATTATTTTTCCTGGCATGAAACGATTCAAGCGGTGAGCCTTGAATCGTATCGCCCGAGTCTATCAAAACGACATTCTGCTGTTCGCGCCGGACACCTTTGATGAGAGTCGCGATTTTCGCTAGGCCACGGTTGTCAGGCTTGTTGGTGTAGTAATCGATCGGGTCAAGATTGCCATGCAGATCCGTCGTACTGAGAATCGTAACTTGAACTCGAGTTGTTCCGTCGGATGACGACTGTGAAACCGCAGTAATGGAAAGCGTGATGACCAGGGTCAGCCACGTAATGAAGACCGGGAATTTTCGAATGTTCATGAGGTGAGATTAGCCGATGAGTTCGAGGGCACACAAATATCGGCGACCTACAGATTAGAAAAAACCTCGACTGCACTGGTAGGACCAATGAAAACTTCGTGAACTTTCGTAAAGTTGGCGCGCGTGTATTCAAGCTCTTGCTGGTTCTCAAAATAGGTTCGGCCTCGCTGGACAACTACAAAGATTGGTCCCTGCACATCCTTCACATTGAAATCTTTTGCCGAAATCGCATGAGCCTGAAGATCCGGCCGGCCGAATGACTGTAAGTAATAACGCGCTACCGCCGGCGTCTCGTGCGCAATAATTGCATTTTGTGGAGCATGTTCGCAGACGTACTTGATGGCCTCGCGCAGACCATCGTCGTAAAACTCGTCGTGAGGAAAGTAGAAACCGGCTTTTCCGGGGGCAAACATATTTGTGTAAAGCGCGTAGTGTGGGCCATTCGCAATTGCAGTCCAGCTTGGAAGAACGGCAAAAATTATAATTGCGAAAGTAGCTACAAGCGCAGGCTTCATCTTTAAGTGTTTAGAGACGACAGAGACGATAGCGACGACTCCAACCGCAGCAAGCATATAAACAAACGGCATTACTGCCAGCGTATACCTCAACCACTTTCCGCCAATTAAGGAATAAGGAATCAGCCAGAAGAAGAACATGAAGAGCAAAAAGGCGTAACCAACTTCATGTCGCCGCTTTATTGAAACGGCAAGTCCAACTATCAACCCAAACAACACGGCCGGCGGAACCTTGATCAACAAAAACAGCAGATAAAAATAGATCGGAGTGCCCCAGAAGGGCGAACTGGACATATTATTTTTATAAAGACGTCCCGCAAACAAATAACCAGAATGCGTAAGTAGCTTCTCGCCCATGTACGCATCGACGTAATGCCATACATCGGGCAACAAAAGTGCCGGACTGGCTAACAAGAACACGGATCCAATCAACAAGAAGAACCATCCTGGCGTTCGGCCGCTCGGCTCGCCCGCTACAGGTTGCCGAACGTGAAACTTATGATGGAACAGCATGTTCAGGCCCAGGTAATGAGGAAAATATTTCGAGGCGATCATGAGACCGAATGAAACAGCGCTCGACGCATAGTTATGTTTACGTTGAGGCAAATTCACCGGCGATGTCTGTTTGGCCCTCAGAAAGAAATAGAAGCCAAACAACATGAAGAAAACCAGCAGCGAGTCTTCCTTTCCGATTCGATTGTGAGTAATTGCATTTATACCAAAGGCCCAGAATGCAACCGCTAGTAACGCTGTCCAACGATCAAAGAAGGCAGCAGTCAGAAGAAACAGGGGAACAACAGTAAGTGCGCCAACAAGAACGTTGGGGAGCCTTAATGCGACTTCTGTACTTTCAACTGGAGCGAGCTTGAGCGAACCCCACATCAACAGCTTCATTACCATCGGGTGCTCTGCGTTCGCCGAGAAGTCGCCGCGCTCGTACGCTTTGATCGCATCGAGCTTATTCATTTCGTCTTCAGCAAAGCCAATTGCTGACAGCTGATTGAGGCGAAGACCAAACCCGAGGATTATGAAAAGAAGGAGGGCGGCCACAACGGTCCAATCAAGACTGCTTACAAAACCCAGTCTGATAGTTTTCAAACTCGACCAAATGCTCTGCGGTTTGGTAACACCGAGCGAGGGAGCGGTAGAACTAAACTTTAAATCTCGAGACAAAACCAAATTCCTTAAGCAGATATAACAGTACCGCGAGCAAAGCGACCGGATGGTACGCAACTTAAGAACACCACTTAAGTGTCACGGATTATTTACACACAAGCTCTTTCAAGATTCATTCCGGACTGTGGTAGCTTATTCCAAAATGCTTTATGGTTATAGTGAAACTTACGGGTGCAAGACGCATGCACCATTTGGCCCAAATTTATATCAGTGACCTCTTCTTGATGCATGGATAATTTAGTTACCTCCAATATTCGACAAAGACCGATCCGCACCCTCGTTAGCGTTGCCGGCATAGCTCTCGGTGTCTGCCTCGTCATGCTGTTTACGGGCCTCGCCCGAGGCATGTCTAATGATCTGCAACGGCGGGCTTCGAATGTCGCCGCCGAGCTCATTTTCATGAGGCCAGGCGCTGTGCAATTGACCGCAAATACAGCGAACCTCCCGATTCAGTACGAAGATCGTCTGAAGGCGATCGAGGGCGTGGACGACGCGATCCCGGTGATCCGCCATTTCGTCCAGGGAACGAAGGGTTTTGGTATTGAACAGATCGATGGTGTCGACTGGGAACGCTACGCGCGAATGAATGGGATTGGACTGGTCCAGGGGCGTGGACCGCAAGCTCTAGATGAGGTCGCCATCGATCGAATAAAGGCTTCGAGTAACAACCTGAAAGTCGGCGATACACTGAACCCATTTGGAGATCAGCCTTATAAGATTACGGGTATCTATGAACCTGAATCCGGCGCTCGCGTAAAGATGTCTCTTCAAGCTTTACAGACTGCGATTGAAGCGCCGGAAAAATGTACCTTTATTTTTATCAAGCTACGTGATCCTAATCAGATAGCGAATGTCGAGGCTCGAATCAATCGAGAGTTGCCAGGCAACACCATCCAGCCAACTCGCGAGGTCTTCACCGCGATTGAAAAGAATATTCCTTACCTACCCGTTTTCTTACGCGTGTTGGTCGGCCTCTCGGCGATCGTGAGCGCACTGGTGGTAATGCTTGCGATGTATACAACAATCACCGAACGCACTCGTGAAATTGGCATTTTGAAATCGATGGGCGCATCTCGAGGATACATAATCGGGGTAATTGAAAAAGAAGCCGTGTTGATAAGCGTGATCGGACTCATCGCGGGTTTTATCGTTTCACTCATCGCAGGATCTCTTATTCATAGAGTCTACGGATTGATGTTTGAATACAGTTGGACCTGGGCATTAACTGCCGCCGCAATCGGTTTGCTCGGAGGTGTCGTTGGTGCTTTGTATCCAGCGCTCCGCGCATCAAATCTCGATGCGGTAACCGCGTTGGCTTACGACTGAAAGTCTTAATCGCTGGTTGTGACAGGTGACGACGCCGGTAAAGGGTTTTCACTCGACTCCTGTTCAGATTGGAGATTACGCAGGGAAAACCCGCGTTGCAGCAATAAAAGCAGGCCAATCACACTCCAAAAAAGATCGCGTCCCTTACGAACGATCGCCAGCGTTACCCCGGTAGTTTTGGTCAGACCCAGTACTTTTGAGACCTGACCAGTCCCGCCTTCATCCACACCCGCGCGCAACGGAATAAACTTAAATACTACGTTAATAATTCGGTTGACTGATTCCAGAATTAACGCCTGTGTAAGAGTTGGTTGGACCGGACTTATGAACGACAACGTGGTGTAGATCTCAAGCACGCCGGCCAGGTGAAAGATTACTTCGAGACCAAAGATCGAGTAGAAGCTTTGTTGATTGCGTTGATAGAAACCATAGATGCGATCCTCGAGTGTGGCCGCCGCAGGTCTTAACCTATTAAGCACTCGATCGGGGACCCTGTGCCTCGCAAGGAAATTCAAACCTCCGCTTAATACACGAGCGCCGCCACGAACGACTGCCAACGCTAACGGAATAAAAAGAAGTGCGCCGGCCAGAGCTGCGATAGTTGCGTATCGAAGTCCCCTGGGCAGACTAAAAGTTAGTAGCAGTGTCGCCGTCCCACAAAACATGAAAAGCGCCACTGAGAGGCTGTAGAAGATGTTTTCGATTGCGAGGGCAGAAAGACCAATCATCAAAGGCAGTTTGTGTTTGACGAAGACCGCCTTTGATGGCTCACTTACGGCGACGCTCGCCAACGGAATTATATTGCCCAAAGCATCACCCATCAGCCGTGCCGCAAAAGCATCGCGAAACCGGAGTGCGTACGGAGCTTCGACGCACCTGGTCCAAGCCACCGATCGAACTATGTGACGGATGCTCGATATGGCCAACACCAACAAAAACCCGACACCGAGACGCCCGATCCCGTCCAGAATTTCTGAGACGCCGACTCTGCTGACAAAGTAAGCAAATAGAGCAAGGCCCACCACACCGAAAATTACGCCAAGTGGCACAAATCGGCGTCTTTGCTTCGTCTGCTCTTCTATCCTTGTGCTCATTTCCTGAGTGCACGCCTACACGTCATACAGTATCGCTCTCGCAGTGACGGGATGCCACGCTCAATCGACTGCTGTACGATCGCTTTGTTGAGCGAGTGGTCCGGTCAGGCACGCTTCGCGGTTTATTAATGGTGACAAATACAACTTTTTGTGCAAAACCAATCACCACCTTTCGCTAACCAGCAACACTCGTGCCCAATTGAGTGGATAAAACTATTCCCCATTTGCCCTCTTAGCATTTAGTATTCGGTTGTGGATCAAACGCAACGTGTGATTGTGGCCGAACTTCAAGATCGCCTGGAAGAAGTTTTTGCGGCCATCGAACAACTGCGGGAGTCAGGTGGCGACGGTAAAAAGACCAGGCGAATCGTCGAGGCTCTCTTTCGAACACTCCACAGTTTCAAAGCCTCCGCCACAGCAAATAACTTCAATACTACAGGTCAACTCGCTCATGAATTTGAAAACTTACTCCATTCCCTCCGTTCGGGTAAGTGCCGGCCGGACAAAGAAGTCCTGCAAGTAATGAGCGAGACGGCTGACGCTTTGTCAGCTAGCTTGCTCGCTGGAAGTGCCACTTCCTCAGAAAGAAACAAGATATTAGTTGAAAAGTTGAATGAAGTTGCGCAGCGGGGTTCGACTCGCGAACGCCTGGAAGTCGAGTTTGTGCTCAATTCGATACCAACAGACATCTTGCAAGCGTTGAATCCAACGGAACGACACCGACTTCGCGAAGCTGTCGGAGAAGGCGCTATCCCCTACTTGATCGAGACTTCATTTGACGCCCACGATTTCGATCGACAGTTCCAGCAACTACAAGCATTAATCAATACAAATGGCGAAGTGATCTCGACTTCACCGCAAGTTGACGAAGTACGACCTGGAAAGATCAATTTCAGAATCCTCTATGCTCGAGATGCAGAGTTTGCCCAGGTTCAGCATGAATTGTCTGGCCTGTCAGACGTAAGGATTGTCGAGCTGATCCCGACCAAACCTGCCGCAATCGACCCGGTCCACGACGACTCCGCTTCCGACACAAAACTCGCCACGAGTGACTCTGACACAATACGCATAAACCTTGACGACCTTGATCGTATTATCTCTTTGACTCACGCCCTGGTGAGAGATACCAACAAGAACCTGGACCAGGCTATAGATGACAATCCAGGTCTCTCAGGCGAATTAGTACACGTCGCCGACGACGTCAGCAGTTCCCTGCTCCAGTTAGCCTCGAAGCTGGTTAATCTGCGCATGGTTTCAATCGATCGAATACTGCAGCGCGCTTTGCGGGCAGGGCGTTCAGCGGCGTGGTCCCTCGGCAAAGAGATCACCTTCGTGGTTCAAGGTAGTGACTTAGTGATTGATAAGTCGCTGGCGGATTCAATAGCTGACCCACTGATTCATCTTGTTCGAAATGCAGTCACGCACGGAATAGAAGACGCCAGTCAGCGGGCAACTTCAGGCAAGCCTGTCCCGGCCTCAGTTTCGATCGAAGTCTCAACAGTGCAGGGTCAAACCAGGATCGCCGTGATCGATGATGGACGAGGGATCGACCCACACAGTATCGCCGAAGCAGCAAAGCGATTGGGCGTTTGGCACGGCATCAGGCCATTGAGTATGGCTCAGAGTGTTCGACTGTTATTTCGACCCGGCTTTTCGACGGCTCAACAGGTGTCCGGCCTATCAGGCAGAGGCGTTGGCCTTGATGCAGTTGAGTCTGCCGTCGAAGAGATGGGCGGGGCCATCACAGTGGCAAGCGAACCAGGACAATGGTCCAGGTTTGAGATTCGGCTGCCTGTCACCTTCGGGTTACTCGATGTGGCGGTGATAACTTCGGGCGGTCAGCGTTACTTAATCGACCGCACCTATGTTTCGTCGGTGCGACAGACCAGCTGGAGTGAGATACCAACCGGGACAGACGAACCGCAGTTACAGACCGATGGCGAGACGATCAGAATTGTTTCATTAGCTAAATTACTAGGAGGTTCGTCCCAGTCGACGAAAACGGGCGCCGCTTCTTTGCTGGTTTGCGACTTTTCAAAAATGGCGGGTGAAGGAATGACGCGACAGCGAGTCGGCTTGTTAGTAGATGGCGTTTCAACAGATCAAAGGGTGCTTGTAAGAAATCTTGGCAGCCATGGAGGCCGCTGGTTTGCAGTCGCCGGTGCAGCAGAGATGAGAGACGGGCACGTCGCATTGTTGTTGGATCTGCCGCGCCTTCTCCCTCGCTCCGCTTCACCGGAGACCGAAGGTTAGCAGCCTGGGAGTGAGGTACATTTCAGAAGGTAAGTAATCAATTCTCAATTCTGTTTTGGCGGTCCTAACACGGCAAATGAGAAATGAGAAATGAACCAATGATCAATGACCAATAAGTTTTTCTGGTCAGCTGCTCCAATCCACTTTAGGGTGCATGGTGTGCCATTTCGTCGCTCTCTCAAATGCAAGCGCCACACGCAGCGGTGAAGCCTCGTCGTAAACGCCACCTGTAAACATGATTGCAGTTGGTAAATCGTTGATGAATCCGCAAGGTGTCACCACAGCCGGTTGTCCGGTCAGATTCGTCACCAGTAGACTCGCACTACCCGGGGCCGGACTTACAAACACATCCCATTGCGACATCAATTTTCCCATCTGTGCCATCAATATGGTTCTCGCACGTTGCGCACGCAAATACTCGACTGCCGGGATCAAACGTGAAGTTCTAAACGCATTGGGCCAATCTCCATCTGACTGTCCTGAAAGCTGGTTGACACGTCCATCGCGAGTGATGTCGTCGAAAGCGGTCGCCGCCTCGGCAGTGAGGATGAAACGCAAAGAGCCAGTGGAAAACGAGGGTAGTTCAATCGGCATCAACCTGGCGCCAGCCTGTTCTAAAACTTTCAAGGCCTCCTGATACACGGCGCGACGCTGCTCTGCTTGTAATCTCTGTTGGTCATTTGGCGGACGAAAGCCCGCGCCGTCAAACTCCTGTTTCAAGTAGCCAATCCTTAACTTCGCAAGATCTGTATTTGGATTCCAATTGAATGGTGCATCACCCACCGTCAAATCCCTGCCATCAGGTCCATAGATAGCACTGAGCACCGCAGCACAATCTTCAACACCTCGACAGATTGGTCCAATCTTGTCCATGGTCCAACTAAGGGCCATCGCGCCGTAACGGCTCACGCGCCCGTAAGTTGGACGTAGACCGGTACATCCACAACGCGAGGATGGAGAAACTATTGAACCAAGCGTCTCAGTACCAATTGAAAATCCAACCAGCCCGGCCGCAGTCGCCGATGCTGGACCAGCGGATGACCCACTGGATCCCAACTCAGCTTCATTCGGCTGCCACGGATTGCGAGTCACGCCCCCGAACCATCTCGGCCCCTGGGCCAAAGCACCCATTGAAAGTTTCGCAACTAATACCGCCCCAGCTTCCGCAAGACGTTTAGTGACCGTCGAATCGTAGTCAATAACTTGATCGCGATAAGGCTCAGCGCCCCACGTAGTTTTTATCCCTTTAGTAGCGAAGAGATCCTTCGCGCCCCAGGGAATGCCGTGGAGCGGTCCTCGATAATTGCCTCGCTTTATATCGGCATCAGCGTCTGCAGCTTGTTTCAAGGCGAGTTCTTCAGTAAGTGTCACAACGCAGAGCAGCTTTGGACCATATTTTTTGAGCCGTTCCAGGTACATTTTAGTCAGATCGGTAGATGTGACCTTTTTGGTCCGAATTAGCTCAGCTAGCTGCGGCACGGTCGCAAATGCGAGATCCTCCGTAGTCTTGAACGAAGGAACTTCAACCTTGCTGAAACGAAACTTAAGTTTTGGAGAATAGAGTTCCCGCTTCGCCCGAACGGGATGAAATGCAATGGCAGGTTCGGTATCAAGTGGAATATCAATCTTGCGCACGGTTTCGTAAGCACCGAGATTGCGATTTATGCCACTCAGGGCCATCGACTCCTGCGCGTCGGTAAACTCGATACCGATGAGCTTTTCCGCTTGATGCAACATCTCCTTTGTAATTCGTAGAGCAGCAGGCGTCGGAGAAGGCGATGGTGAAGGAGCAGATGCGCCGCCGGGCGACTGGGCGAGCGCTGCCACTGGAGTATTGGCCGCCATTAGACCAGCCGCTCCCATCACCGGAACTGCTTTTAAAAACTTGCGCCGGCCGACGGTCTTTGCATTTCCTGATTGCTCTTTTTTTGATTTGCGTCGCTGAGTGGAGGTTGAGCCTTTAGTCTTCATGTTTTTGAGTTGCGCTATTTAGGTGAAACCATCGTGCCGGTGCCAACCCCTTGAGTACTCGGCTGACCGTACTTCAATTTCATTACTTTTGCTTTGCCGACACGATAGATCGTTACCACGTATAAATTGTCGTATTCACTTTCAGGGATGAGCGGATAGTTTTCACCCGCCAACGCCGAGACAATTGCCGGCACTGTGTTGTTATGACCGGCTATGAAAATGGTCTGGCCGCGATGGTCGGTTACAATTTGATTAACCAACTCCTCAGTCTGATTCGCATTAAGCGTCGTAACTGGAATGCCGGTTTGATCCGCGAGCGGTTTGACTGTTTGTTGCGTGCGTTTAAATTGCGTGGCGTAAATGGCGTTGATTCCAGCACCTGCAAACATGCGCGCAATCTCGCCTGCGCGTTCCTGTCCCGCTGGAGTTAGATCAGGGTCCTGGTTGTTTGGATCAAGAACCTTCTCAGCATGACGAACAAGAATTACAGTTGTTACGGGTCGTGAAAAAGAAGAGAGATAGGCTAGAAGTACAACGCCGGCAAAGACAAGAAACAGGGCCCCGAATACAAAAAGAGTTCTGAGTTTATTCGTTGGCGCGGGAGTTGTTACGGGAGCGACTGGTTCGTCCATCTTCTGTCCAGAGTAGCTTGTGCGCTTACGATAGCACCGGCCAGTTACAAATTGAAGTGGAAGGGCTTCGCAAAGGCCCGTGTTAATTGACTGGTTGGGCGTTAGAGCCGGCAGACTCACTGCAATCCTAAAGCCGGAAGGTCAAAGGCCAAAGCCCTAAGTCCCAATATGCAATTGAATATCGGAGATGTTAGTCTATCGTCTTAAAAACATTCGATTTCGAAGTCATTTTATTCTGAGCGCACATATCGTGGCGCTCGTACCCATTGAGAGGATTTTCAAGGTTGAACCCGCAAAATAAAATCGATTTTTCCGAAGTTATCGCTGAAGAATTCGGTCCCAACGCTTCCTATGTTCAGGGACTTCTCGATAGATTCCGAAGCAATCCACAGCTAGTTGACGACTCTTGGCGCGCTTATTTCACCGAATTGATGGGCGACGCAACCAGCGCAAAACAATCAGGAAACGGAAAGCCCGCAGTTGCCACCCTAGCCGATGGAAATCTAAACACTAAACCGGCTCCGGCCGCAGCAATTGCCCCCGCAATAGAAAAGAAACCGGCTACTACGCCTGCCGTCGATGGTAACTTCGAAGTGCTGCCTATTCGAGGCCCGGCACTGAAGATCGTCGAGAACATGGAGACCAGCCTCTCCGTTCCAACGGCCACTTCCGAGAGACGCATCCCCGTTAAACTCCTTGATGAAAATCGGCGAATCATCAACAAGCACCTGGCTGAAAATGATCGAGGTAAGGCGTCGTACACACACCTGATCGCGTGGGCCGTTTTGCGCGCGCTGGATCAGTTTCCACAATTGAACGACGGATTCACCGAAGCTGAAGGAAATCCCGCAAGGGCCAAGAGAACTGCAGTCAATCTTGGCGTCGCAATCGACGTCACAAAAAAAGACGGCTCACGAAGCCTGCTTGTTCCCAATATCAAAAACGCAAACACCTTGACGTTTTCCCAGTTCCTTGCAGCGTATGACGACGTAGTAAAACGAGCTCGCGACGGCAAGTTACAGATTCCAGATTTCCAGGGCACGACCTTGTCACTAACGAACCCTGGAACGCTGGGAACGGTAGCTTCAGTTCCCAGGCTCATGGCCGGACAATCGCTAATCGTTGCTACTGGCGCAATCGAATACCCAGCTGAATACCAGGCATTAGCGCCAGAGGCTTTTTCGCAGCTCGGAATCAGCAAAGCAATCGCCATTACGAGCACGTACGATCACCGCATCATCCAGGGCGCCGAGTCAGGAGCGTTTCTCGCGCGCGTTCATGAACTGATCATCGGCAAGGATGGTTTTTACGATTCGATCTTTGTTGACCTGGGAATTCCATACGCACCGCTGCGCTGGAGCTTAGATCGGAATCCTTTCTTTATTGGCGGCGATAGCTCTCGCGAGCAAACTATAAAGGAAGCCCGTGTTATTGAGTTGATCAACGCTTATCGGGTTCGCGGACACTTGATTGCAGATATTGACCCGCTTCACGCGCTGCCAGTGCTCTATCACCCTGAGCTGGATATTGAAACTTATGGTCTAACAATCTGGGATCTTGATCGCGAGTTCATCACTGACGGCCTCGCGAACAGACAGAGCGACACGCTGCGAGAGATACTCGACATCCTGCAGCGAGCGTATTGTGGAAAAGTCGGCGTCGAATATCGTCACATACAAAGCAAAGAAGAGAAGAATTGGATACGTGAGCAGATTCGTCGTGAATTCGTCGCACCTCAACCGATACCCGTGGAAATTAAGAAGAGGTTGTTGTGGAAACTGATTTCCGCCGAACAGTTTGAACGATTTCTTCACACGAAGTACCTGGGCCAAAAACGGTTTTCCCTGGAAGGGTGCGAAACGGTCATTCCGGTACTGGATCGCTTGATCGAGGGGGCCGCGGAACAAGGTGTTGAGGACATTACATTCGGGATGGCCCATCGCGGTCGCTTAAATGTACTGGCCAACGTCGTGGGCAATCTGTGCGAGAGAATTTTTGCGGCGTTTGAAGGGTCGGTACATCCCGAATTTCCTGCTGACGAGGGTGATGTCAAATATCACCAGGGCGCAACCGGAGAGCGCGTAACGGAAACGGGTCGCAAAGTCACTCTTACTGTTTCTCCGAATCCGAGCCATCTTGAGGCTGTTGACCCGGTTGTCGAGGGAATGGTTCGGGCCCGGCAGGACGACCGCCTCGGCAAGGAACAACTGAGTCGTGACGACGTAATGGATCTCGCTATGCCTATCTTGCTCCACGGAGACGCGGCCTTTGCAGGGCAAGGCGTTGTCATGGAGACACTGAACCTCGCCCAACTTAAGGGTTACAGAACCGGCGGCACAATTCACATAATCATCAACAATCAAATCGGCTTTACCACCTCTCCGGAAGCCGGTCGCTCAACAATTTATTCGACCGACGTCGCGCGAATGACGCAGTTGCCAATTTTTCACATCAATGGCGACGACCCCGAGGCGGCCTTTAGAGTATTGACGATCGCGCTTGATTACCGGCAGCGATTCAATAAAGACGTCGTACTCGATCTGATTGGTTTCCGAAGGTTGGGCCACAATGAGACTGACGAGCCCAGTTACACACAGCCTTTGATGTACGCGAGAGTCAAAGCCCATCCCGGCGTCCGAGCTATCTATGCCAAGCGACTAATAAAAGAAAGCGTGGTTACGGAAGCAGAGGTCAATCAAATGATCGAAGAGCGCGTGAAGCGTTATGAAAACGCGCTCGCGAACGCTAAGCGAAAAGTCACTGAAGAGCCAACACCCGCCCAGCCCCAGGTTTCAGAGTTTGAAGGCTCCATCATCGTTCCCACGGGTGTTCCAGCCGAAACAATCAAAACCATCGCCCATAAGATCGCTGTCGTCCCGGAAGGTTTCAATGTTAACCCCAAGATGGTGGGCCAATTGGCTCGTCGCGCCAAGATGGGAGAGGGCAGCCTCCCAATCGACTGGGCTTTTGCCGAAGCGATTGCCTTCGGTTCGCTCGTGATTGACGGTACGAAGGTCCGCTTGAGTGGCCAGGATTCCGGACGAGGTACGTTTAGTCAACGACACGCCGTTCTTTACGACACGCAAACTGGAAAATCATGGTCTCCTTTGTCAGAGCTCCGAAACGCTGATCATCCGGAAGCACGATTTGACGTCTTCGACAGCTCTTTGTCGGAAGAGGGCGTACTTGGTTTTGAGTATGGATACTCAGTCGTTGCGAAAGATGCGTTGGTATTGTGGGAGGCTCAGTTTGGTGATTTTGGAAACGGTGCACAAACAATCATCGACCAATACATCGCCGCCTCTGAAGACAAGTGGAAACAGCGCTCACGTTTAGTGATGTTGCTGCCTCATGGGTACGAGGGCCAGGGACCGGAACATTCCAGTGCCAGACTGGAGCGGTATTTACAACTGTGCGCTGAAAACAATCTAGCTGTTTGTTATCCGACAACTCCGGCTCAGTATTTCCACCTGCTGCGCCGTCAGATTCAGCCCGGTATGGAACGTCCATTGATTGTAATGACGCCGAAGAGCTTGTTGCGACTACCGGCTGCGGCATCAACTATCGCTGAACTGGAGTCAGGAGGATTTGAACCGGTTATTGACGATAAAGAAATACCGGATGCAGCGTCGGTGAAGAAGATCGTGTTCTGCAGCGGAAAGGTCTATTACGATCTGATGGAAGCGAGAAAGAAGAGTGGTGATCACAGTGTCGCTATTATCCGGCTTGAACAGTTTTATCCATTTCCGCTGCAACGCATGAAAGAGATCCTCAAGCGTTACTCATCGGCCAAACACCTGGTGTGGGCCCAGGAGGAACCGCAAAACATGGGAGGCTGGACGTTCATGCAGGAGCGACTTGAGAATCTGCTGCCCTCGTGCGAGCGACCTCAATACGTCGGGCGAGCGCCTTCTGCTAGTCCGGCTACCGGCGCGTACCACATCCACCAGAATGAACAAGCCCAGCTTGTTTCTGAAGCATTGCACGTCGCCTAGCGCTTCTTTGCAATGCAAAGTACTTGACGACGCTATCAGGATAGGGTTAGGATGCGCGTCATGGATCCTTTGCGAGCTATTTCCCCCGCCCCGGATCAACCGCCAGCCCTGCACGAGCGGGCGATGGACAATCTTCGCTACATCCGTGAAACGATGGAGCGAGCAACTGCCTTTACCGGAATATCCGGATGGGGCGAAGTAGCCATCGGAGTGACCGCCTTGATAGCCGCTGCCCTGGCAGCAAATCAAGCTACGTTCAAAGCATGGTTGGCGGTTTGGATTGCAGAAGGATTAATCTCGTTATTGATCGCCGGTTGGTCTATGGACCGGAAGGCGCGCGCTGCAAACATGCCGCTTGTATCTGGTCCAGGACGAAAGGCGGTTTTTAGTTTGTCGCCGCCCATAATTGCCGGCGGACTCCTAACCCTTGTTCTCGTGCGAGCCAGAATGTCTAATGCCATTCCCGGAGTCTGGCTCCTGCTTTACGGAACCGGCGTAGTAACCGGCGGTATGTTTTCCGTTCCAATTGTTCCGGTGATGGGCTGCTGCTTTATGGTACTGGGTGCGATTGCGTTGTTTGCTCCGCCCGCTCTCGCAAACTGGTTCATGGCTGCTGGCTTTGGGGGCTTACACTTAATCTTTGGACTTATTATAGCGAGGAAGCACGGTGGCTAAAGTATCATCTGCAAAACAACGAAAGCACGAAAGCGAAGCAGACACGCCGCGTCCAGCTCGCACGCCGCAAAAGAATGCCGCTCCGAATCTCGACCGGCTGATTCATGAACGACTGCGCCTGGGTATTATCAGCGCGCTTGCCGTCAACGAATCGCTGACTTTCAGTGATCTGAAAAATCTAATGAACACGACTGACGGAAACCTGAGTGTTCACGCCCGTAAACTTGAAGAAGCCGGCTACATCACGTGCTCGAAATACTTCGACGGGCGCCTTCCGAAAACCGAATACAGACTGACCGCCAGTGGCAAACAAGCATTGCAAAATTACCTGAGTCACATGGAGTCTTTAATCAAACAGATGAAGAACGCCTGACCCCTCAACCTTTCTCTTTTTTTGCCTTAGAACTTTGCATTGTAAAGAGCTTTGAAGCGATATGGCCGGAGATTGCTCGTCATTAGCAGGTTAGCGCGGAAGAAAACATTACTTTTTCTTTAAACCAATGGACTCATTTGACGTCACAATCGTAGGAGCTGGACTCGCTGGTCTTCAATGTGCTCGCTTGCTTGGCCAGTCAGGTCGCCGTGTCCTGTTGTTAGATCGCAAGAACTCACTTACAAGAAATATTCATACGACCGGAATCTTCGTGCGTCGCACCTTGACTGATTTCGATATTCCTGAGGACTGCCTTGGTCCAGCAATTCGAGACGTTACGCTTTACTCACCACGTCACCGGCCGCTGGAGTTAAAGAGCAAACACGACGAGTTCCGAATTGGTCGAATGGGCCGTCTCTACACTTTCCTTTTGAATCGCTGCTTACTCGCCGGAGTCTCCTGGCTCCCGGAATCCTCTTATGAAAGTTGTTCGGAACTTGGACCTCGAACGTGCGTGAATATTAAAGCAGGATCACAACCTCGCTCGATTCTGACTCGCTATCTCGTTGGCGGTGATGGCGCCAGTTCTCGTGTGGGCCATGACTTACAACTCGATACAAACAAGGAGTGGATTGTGGGCGTAGAAAATGTTTACGAACAATTGCATTTTCCGGGACCGCCCAGGCTTCTATGTTTCGTTGATTCAGCTCTTGCGCCGGGATATATCGGCTGGGTTGCACACGACGGCGATGAAACACACGTAGGTGTCGCCGGTTATCCCGCGAAATTTGAGCCTCTACCTGCGCTCGCTCGTTTTACTGAAAGCGTGAAAGACATAGTTGATCTCACTGAAGCCACTTTGATCGAAAGGAGAGGCGGACGCATTCCAATCGGTGGCGTGCTACGAAAAATCGCCAATTCAAGAGGCTTGTTGATCGGCGATGCAGCGGGTGCCGTATCACCCTTAACTGCCGGTGGACTTGATCCATGCATGCGCCTGTCGACTTTCGCGGCACAAGTTATCAACGAGTTTCTGGAATCCGGAGATGCTGAAGTGCTGGACCAGTATTCGGGTGATTACTTTCGCACAAGGTTCGCTTCTCGACTATGGGCGCGACGTCTAGCGGCCGCAGTCAACAATAACACTCTAATGGAGCTGGGTTGCGGGGCGCTGCGACTGCCGGTTGTTAAGAAGTTGGCGGCCCACGTTTTCTTCGGCCGCGGATCATTTCCGGATGCTCCACGATTGCCCAAAAGGGCTGAATCTGCTGTTCACTCAGTTGCCGGAACGTAGCGCAACACGTCCGGTTTCTGTGGATCACCACATTGTTGCTGGCTCAATGCAGGCACACAATCGTCATTACTGCTACGACCAGCTGAGACAGGAGTAAAAACATGACCAAGCGCATTATCGCCATCGCGTTCATTTTTGCTTGTACCTCTATTGCGTGGGTTATTCTTGGTGGAACTCTTTTCGCGAGAACATACGATTCGGGTTCAACTTCCTCAAGCCGGGTTGAATCAACCTGGGGTACTCAGCAAAATCAAGCTCCGCCCTCAGCGACTTTCGTCACCAAAACGTCGAAACAGCAAGAGACCATTGAGAATGGAAAGAAGGTCGTAAAAACAGTCGAGGAAGAACACATCACGGCGCTACCTCTCCTGGGAAGCACGATCGATGTTGACCTCGACCTCGAACATCGGCAGAAGGGGTTGTTATGGTACAGCACTTACAAAGTCGTGTTCGCTGGAACTTACCTTTTCACAAACTCTACTAATCAGGAGCAGTCAGTAACTTTCACGTTACCGTTTCCAACCTCTCAGGCCATTTATGACGATCTAACTTTCGCGGTTGATGGCAATACAGTTGAATTGGTAAATGCAAACGGCGCTGCCAATGGAACTACCAAACTGGCGGCTGGAAAAACCGTTCAGCTCAAGGTTGGATATCGATCGCAGGGATTAAATGAGTGGCGCTACAATTTTGGCCAGGGAAATGTGGCCCAGGTGCGTGACTTTACGTTGCGCATGAAGACAAACTTCAAAGACATCGACTTTCCGGACAATAGTCTCTCGCCATCAACAAAGGGGGAGACTGACAAGGGGTGGAACCTCGCCTGGTCCTACAAAAATCTTCTATCGGGCTACCAGATAGCGATGGTGATGCCTGAAAAACTCCAGCCTGGTCCATTAGCCGGACGAATCAGTTTCTTTGCCCCGGTATCACTCTTCTTCTTTTTCTTCCTCATGCTCATCATCACCACAATGCGCGGCATCGATCTTCACCCGATGAACTATTTTTTCCTCGCTGCCGCGTTCTTTTCTTTCCATTTGTTACTGGCCTACCTCGTTGACCACGTGTCGATCCATGCTGCCTTTGCGATCTCTTCTGCAGTCTCTGTTTTTCTGGTGGTGAGCTATCTCCGACTCGTCGTAGGAACGCGCTTTGCCACTCGCGAGGCTGCGCTGACACAATTCATCTACCTCGTTGTGTTTTCGTATGCGTTTTTCCTTAAAGGCTTTACCGGCCTCGCCATCACAGTCGGTTCGATTCTCACGCTCTTTGTTGTAATGCAAGTCACCGGGCGCATCCGCTGGACAGACAAGTTTGGGGTCAAGCCGTCGGAGCCAATACCCGATGCCAGCTAACTGTTAATAAAGAGCAGATTCAAAACGTCTTAGTGGTTGGAGTCAAATGGGACTTCGCCAGAAAAGTGTATGTATACGGCGATCTTTGCCGTTGCTTCCGTATGCCCGGCGCAGCTCATCTGGAAAATGTCTTTTCGTCTGCTGTGTCCGATCTTTTGGATGGGAATGAGCGCACTTATAGCCAAGTCATATCAGCTCGAGACTCACCCATCGCTACCGCGAATCGGTACTGACCCTTGCTACCACACGTATGCGGCCCGGGTGAATGAAACGCCAAGAAAACAAACACCGATCTTTAATGATTGAAATTCGACGTGAACTTAGAGACTTCTGACGGCGTATAGCCAGCCGGATCAGCAACCTGGTCCGCTCAAGCACATGAAAGCATTCGCTTCTTTTTACACTGATGCCCTGAAGATCGCTCTACAGTCGATCTTCGCTCACAAGTTGCGGGCATTTCTAACGCTGATTGGGATCATTATCGGTGTAGCTTCGGTGGTCACTGTCGGAGCCTCCATCAGCGGGTTGAATACTTATGTAGTAGAAAAAGTCGCGAAAATGCTCGGCAACAATCACTTCATGATTGCGCGGATGGCATTCTCGGGCCACATGTCTGATGAAGAGTACGAACGAAGGAACAGACGAAACAAGCGTCTCAATTGGGACGACTACGAATGGCTCAGAGATCACTGCCTATCGTGCGCAGAGGTGGGCGCCGCAGTCGGCAGCGGCACCGACCTAAAACAAGATGGAATTGAATTTCCTGGAGCGATTGTGTTTGGCGCAAGTTCCAACATGATCGATATCGAAGACAAGACAATGGAGGAGGGTCGCTTTATCTCAGCAGACGAAGTGCAGCGATCTGCCCTCGTTGTAGTTCTCGGTGGTGACATAAAAGATAAGTTCTTTCCGAACCAGGATGCGATTGGCAAGACATTGAAAATTCGCGGCTTGCCGATGCGCGTAGTCGGTGTTGAGGAAAAGCGCGGCTCGTTTTTTGGAGACTCAGTCGATCGCCATGTCTACATCCCGGTAACGACTCACTTACAGATTTTTGGCCGCAACGGTTTGCAGATTCATGGCAAGAGTAAGAATCGCGAAGCGTTGCAATCGACGATTGAAGATGCTCGCGTCGCCATGCGCATCAAGCACCGCCTGAACGGCAATGAAGAAGATGACTTCGGTCTGGTAAACGTCGAAGAGATCAACAATCAGATCGATGAATTCACCGGTACGATTGCCAAAGTAGTCGTCCCAATTACGCTAATTACGCTGGTCGTCGGTGGCATCGTGGTGATGAACATCATGTTGGTCAGCGTAACCGAGCGAACGTTTGAAGTTGGACTTAGAAAAGCGGTTGGCGCAACTAAACGACAAATCATGACCCAGTTTTTGATCGAGTCGGGTCTGTTGTGTGTACTTGGAGGCCTCATCGGACTGGCGATCTCGTGGGGTGTCTGTTTGCTGATCACCAACCTCGCCGGAATTACGATGACTATCACGATTGGCTACATCTTTTTGGCCCTCGCAGTGTCGACGATAATTGGAGTTCTGTCGGGAATTTATCCGGCGTTTAAGGGATCGAGACTTGACCCGATTGTTGCACTGACTGCGGCGATGTAATTGTTGGTGTGTTATATGGAACTGGCTCGAAAGTTAAATCTTCGACTTCCAAAAAGCTCATTGCGTGAGACGCTCGGAATGGCGCTCGACAGTATCCGAGGTCACAAGTTTCGCAGTTTCCTGACTGTGCTGGGAATCGTCATCGGTGTGCTCACAGCTATTGTCATCGCGTCGCTGCTAACCGGTATGCGGCAGAGTATTGTTTCGATCATTGAAGAGTACGGCACCAACAACATCTACGCATTCCACCTCTCCACTGGACCACGCACCACCGAGGACCGGGCTGAACGTCTGCGAAAACCATTTACGGTTGCAGATGCTGAAGCAATCAAAGCCCAGGCTCCGGCCGTCGAAGACCTCGCAATTGTTGCTCCCAACGTTGGGTACAGCGGTGGACCATTTGATGACAATATTACTTACAGTGGTAAGAATTACCGTTGGGGCAACACTCAAGGCGTTACCCACAACTATGCGGACATCACGAATATCGCGCTGAGAGAAGGGCGTTTCATTTCGGAACTGGACGATCAGCAGCGCGCCAACGTAATCGTGATTGGTGTAAATGCAGCCGACGCCCTTTTTCCCGGGATGAATAACATCGCTGGCACTCAGGTGCGCATGGGAGGTTACAACTTCGAAGTAATCGGTGTCCTGGAAAAGCGGAAGGCTGGATTTTTTGGAGAGAACGAAGAAGACAATGCGGTGTTCCTTCCATTTCGGACGGCGCAAAAGCTGGCGCCCGCACGCGGTTACATGTTGTTCGTGATCCGCGGACGTTCGGGGCAAGTAACCGAAGCTCTCACCCAGGCCGAGGAGATCCTGAGGCGCAGGCGGCACGTAAAGTTTGGCGATCCTGACAACTTTGATATCAAGACTGCTGACAAGTTTATCGAGCAGTTCGATAGCATCACTGCGATGATTGGGCTAATCGCGATTGCAATTTCGAGTCTTGGCTTACTTGTTGGTGGCATCGGTGTGATGAATATCATGCTGGTGAGCGTAACTGAGCGCACCAAGGAAATTGGCGTACGAAAGGCAATTGGCGCACGTAGAAAAGATATTGTGCGCCAGTTTCTGTTTGAGGCAATGATGCTGACTTTTCTGGGTGGAGTTCTTGGCGTACTCCTCTCGGTTGGGATCAGTCGCCTCTTAATTTTTCTGATTCCGAGTATGCCGGCAACGATTCCGACCTGGGCAGTAGTTTCTGGTTTGACTGTATCAATCGGCGTCGGTCTAATTTTCGGTGTCTGGCCCGCGCGCAAAGCCTCCCGTCTCGACCCCATCGAATGCCTTCGCTACGAGTGAATTTCCACCGGCGCAGCGAAATCCTATCCACAGATTCCGCCGACTTCCGAGAGCTGTTGGCCCTATCGCCCCGGTCAGTACCGAAGCGCGGTAGCGTCGGGTGAGCCTCGAGTTATTATCGGTGGACGTTACCTAAATGCTCACCCGGCGCTACCGCGCTTCGGTACTGACCGCGGGTCGCAAGTTGATCGTTTGGTTTCGGCGCAATCTGTGGATGATCATCACTATGAGTTATAATCCCCGCCAGACTCGACCTAAATCACGCTGTGAATCAAGTCCGCGACTTTACAAAAGAATTTCTCAACTACCTGCAAGTCGAAAAAGGCCTCGCCAGGCATTCTCTCGACAGCTATCGTCGTGACCTCTCAAAACTCGAGCAGTGGGCCATCGGCAACAAACAATCGCCTCTCGAGCTCACTCGTGCGGACTTGCGAAAGTGGATCGCCAGCTTGTCACGTGACGGACTCGCCCCGTCATCAGTTGCACGGGCCGTTAGCGCCGCGCGCGGCTTCTATAAGTTTCTAATGTTGGATGGTCACATTAAACACCACCCCGCAGAAGATCTGGATACACCGCAACGTTTCCACTACTTGCCGAAATTTCTCACCGAAGATGAAATTACTAAACTGTTTGCTGCCCCTGACATTTCAACTCCGGATGGCATCAGAGACCGTGCCATCCTTGAAGTTATGTACGCTTCCGGTCTCCGCGTTTCAGAAATGGTTAATCTGAAACACGTCGATGTGGATCTCATGGCTGGCCTACTGACGTGCCACGGTAAAGGAAGCAAGGAGCGCAGAGTACCCTTAGGCAAGAGCGCAGTTCACTGGTTACAGCAATACTCATCGATCAAAGCTTCGTTCGGCAAATCTCCCTATCCCCACATCTTTCTTTATAAAGGCAAGCCACTCACTCGACAGGTTGCATGGTCCATAATCAAACAACACGCTGAAAATGTAGGTATTGAAAAAGTATCGCCCCACACTTTGCGACACAGTTTTGCAACTCACCTTTTGCAGCATGGAGCCGACTCTCGGTCAGTTCAGGCTCTGCTGGGCCATAGCGATATCTCGACGACTCAGATTTACACCCACATGTCTGACATTCACTTGAGATCGGCCTATAACCGTCACCATCCACGAGCGAAGTTAAAGTCAACCGATTGAATTCCGCTTAAATGTTTTCGCTACTCGAACCTTCTGACCAAACGGTAAGAGAAGTAATCGCTCGCCAGCGCGATTTGCCTTTCACGTATAGCGCAGTCGGCGGCACCAGAGCCGGACTACCAGAAGGTTTTACGGTGGATCATAATCGAATTGAGGTCGGACGAGGCGAAAGCGATTTCAAAACCGCAATCATCACAATCCAAAACTGGAAGCACTTTGATCTTGGTTGGGTGACTATCGTTCCTGACGGTGTGAAGCTTGAGATTGGCGCTACCGTTGCCGTCAAGGCTCGCGCATTTGGTAGCTGGTCTCTCAATGCGGCCCGAGTGATCTACTTGATTGAGGAACCACGCAAGTTTGGCTATGCGTATGGAACCCTGCCTGATCACGTCGAGTCGGGCGAAGAACGCTTCTTTGTTGAGTGGCTCACCGACGACTCAGTCTGGTACGACATTCTTGCTTTTTCTCGTCCGCGGCATCCTCTGGTGAAAATTAACCTACCGCTCGCGCGCATGCTGCAAAAGCGTTTCGCCAGGGACTCGAAACGACGGATGCTCGAAGAAGTTCAAAAGAATCGTTGAGTAAGTGACTCACCAACCGCAAAGCGCTCTAAATAGGCACGATAATCCGACAACTCATGGTCCGACCGTTCGTCATTCCAGCCCAGCTGAGCTTGCGCAACTTCCACCACTCTTTTCGCTACTCGAATTCCCAGATCGCGATTGAGTCCTAACATAGTTCGTCTCATCAAACAGTCTGTAAGAGTGGTCGCCAATTGATGATCAAACGCAAAGATGATCTCAGCCGCAATCGCATCACCCTCTTCGTTGATTGGCTCTGCCAATTTCGGATCTCGTAAGCACATCTTGGCTAAATCATTACCATAAAGACCGTAGATCCTGGATAATCTCGCTCTTACCTTTTCCGCCAGCGGATTCTCAGAGATGGGAACATCCATCGCTGTCAACCGAGCGGCGCCAGGCAACCGAGCTACAGACGTCAAACACTCTGGGGACCGCTTGCCCATGAGTTCGTAAACGAGATCGACACACTCCTGGGCCAGGCTTCTATAAGTAGTTAGCTTGCCGCCGACAACAGAAATCAGATTTTTATATTGCGTATGACGGCGAAGAAAGTAGCGCCTGGTGATCTTTCTTTCAGTCTGATTGGTATATGGCAGTGGACGAACACCCGTATAACCGTAGAGCACATCCTCACGTACTAGCCTGGCGTCGGGAAACGCTAGATTGGTCTCATTTAACAGATAGTTTATTTCCCAATCTTCAAGGCGCGCGCTGTCTGGATCATCTCCATAGCGGGCATCGGTCGTGCCAATCAAATAATTGCCGTTCCAAGGTATGACAAAAAATGGACGTCCATCGCTTTGAGCTTCCAGATATACCGCTTTAGACGGTGCGCCAGCAAACGTTTCAACTATTAGATGACTTCCTTTTGTCCCTCCAATCAAACGCGGCTGACCCGAGTCTGTGTTCCCGAGGACTTGATCTATCCATGGACCAGACGCGTTGATAACGACATGCGCACGAGCCTCCTGACTTCCACCGCGTGTTTCGAAACCCACTATCAGGCATTGATCTGAGTCTCGGGAAATCCGCGTCACCTTTGCGTAGGTCAGACATTGCGCGCTGCGTTCGCGTGCACTCAACACATTTTCCAAAACCAATCGCTCAGGAAACTCGACCTGCGCGTCATAGTAGAGAGCGGCGCCCAACAAGCCGTCGCTATTTAGACCCGGAAGTTCTCTCAGCGTCTCTTCGGTCGAGAGCATCCGGTGACGCGGAAGAGACTTCTGTAATGAAAGCAGGTCATATAGAACCATTCCCGCACGAATCGTACTCTTCTTCCGCCTGCTGCCATTTAGAATGGGAATGACGATGGGTATGGGATGTACAAGATGAGGAGCAATCTTCAATAGAGTCTCTCGCTCACGAAGAGACTCGCGTACTAAACCCAGCTCGCCATGCTCAAGGTAGCGCAAACCGCCGTGGATTAACCGGGTTGACCAACTGCTCGTTCCACTCCCCAGATCATTTTTATCCAGCAGTAAAACGCTGAGTCCTCGCATTGCGGCGTCACGAGCGATCCCGGCTCCATTTATACCCGCTCCGATGATAATCAGGTCGTAATCCATCGATGGAAATTTTACGCTGTCGGATGATCGTTAAATGGGCTCCGCACGAAATGGTGCCTGGCTTACACGTTCTCAGGTATACGCACCGCTTAAACTAGTTTGTTGCGTGGTCCAATAACATCATTTTGCAAATTTGAGGATTCTCAAGTCGCAACTTTTTCGTCTTGAACTGCTTCAACTGATCGGTCTTTCCACGACGAACCTTACCCACTTCGCTCTAATTTTTCATCGAACAAGAATCGTCGCGTAACGATCCGGATTGGTACCCCAACGTCATCCTCCTACATCGCCTTTGAGAAACCTCAATGAGCGCAAAACTCCCCCCATTACCTGCAGTTACAGGGCACGCGCTTTGCCGTCGTAAAGACAACGAACCGAGTCGTTGAAAGTTGGATCTTCAGCCACTCAGTCCATCAGGACGCGCCGTTCTTTGTCACACGCGCCCGTCTGTTTCGACCCCCTTCGGACAGTGGAACTTTAACCACTTAGCTAAAGGAGCGTTACCATGCGTTTCTCCCGACTATCTTTGAGCCTTCTCTTTCTTCTGCTTTTTATCCTTTCAATTCGGGGAACGGCGCGCGCTGATTCAGACGAACCTGAAGATTACGACATTCAAGCTCGTGTTGTCCGCATCAGCCTGGTTTCCGGGGACGTCAGCCTGAAACGGAATGGAAACACCGATTGGGAACGAGCCCGATTGAACTTTCCTTTGGTTGAAGGTGATGCCATCGCCACTGATCGCGACAGCCGGTTGGAGCTTCAATTTGACGGACGCAACTTCGTTCGCCTCTCGTCCAGCTCGGTCTTAAAAATTGTAACCCTCCGAGATGAAGGTGTGGCCCTCAGTCTAATCGAGGGTAGCGCGATTCTTCGCCTCGCAAAGTTCGACCGCGACAAGGAATATTTCGAAGTCGACGCGCCTCGAACGACAATGGCAGCCCAAAAGACTGGTTTATACCGCATCGACGCGCCACGCGAAGGACGTGTGCGCATAACAGTTCGTGACGGCGGAAGTGCTCGCCTCTATTCAGATACGTCCGGCTTCGTCTTGCGTGACGGGAGAACTGCCGAGCTGACTTTCACCGGAGATAATGCCGGCGACTGGGACTTTACCGCAGCCGGTTCATTCGACGGCACGGACGACTGGGTCAATGATAGGGAACGCTATTTAGCACAACGCTTACGTTATGACGTTCAGTACTTTGATGAATATGTTTGGGGCGCTGAAGATCTCGACAGCTACGGTGACTGGGATTACACCAAAGACTACGGTTGGATCTGGCGGCCACATCAAACTGTCATAAACATTTATGACGATTGGGCACCCTACCGCTACGGATACTGGACGTGGTGTCCGCCATTCGGCTGGACCTGGGTCGGATATGAACCATGGGGTTGGGCCCCGTATCACTATGGACGTTGGATCTACTACAACAGCGGATGGGCTTGGTGTCCTCGTAGCCAGTTTTACCGGCACCATAGTTGGTGGCGTGGCGCCTTGGTGGCGTTCTTTCACCTCGATTTCGGTGGGGGTAGTTACTGCTGGTATCCGCTCAACTATCACCAGCGCGATCCACACTCTCGTTATTACACAAAAAACCCTGCCCGCTTGACAGCGTTGCGCGCAGACGAACTTGCAAACTTACGTCGGGTGAATCCCGTCGCGTTGCGAGCTGTTTCAACAGCGTCCGCAAACCAATTAGGTAACGACAACCTTAGAGCTCGACGTGCTGACGAAGCTCTGGCAACACGTGCACTCGGAACTACTCCTCTGCGACAACTGCCGGCACGGGCTCCGTCGCAACAAGACTCCACGTCCAGAGCCACTCGTGCTGACGCGGTCTTTGGCCGGCCCGCTCGAGTGACCCCGGCAATTCAGCCGGTAGAGCGAACGACCGGAGCTGCAACTCGAGCAACCGGCACGCAAATGGACGACGAGCTGAGGCGTTCACGAATATTTAACAATCGAGAGCCACGGGCAGTTGTCCAACCAGATGTTAACTCTGGTACGGGCGGAGCGGTTGAAAATAGACCCACAGGAGCAGTGGCGAGACCCGCTCCCACACGAGGAGATTCCAGTGATCGTTCAAGGGGTAACCGATCTCCTTCAGAGCGCAGGGTCGTCGAAACTCCTTCGGGAGCTCCAGTTGAGAGTTCAACTTCGCCTGATAGCCGGCCTCGTGCTATCGATTCGGGTGACAAGCCATCGCGCGATGAGATCAGGGTCGCGCCAACTCGTAATGAAACGCGAAGCGAGCCTTCTAGTCCACGAAGTGAAGCTCCACCAAGTCGGAGCGAGTCTTCTGCACCAACCAGAAGTGAAGCACCGACCCGCAGTGAAGCGCCAAGTCGTAGTGAGGCGCCGCCCAGTCGCAGTGAACCTGCGCCCCGTAGTGAACCGCGATCCGAAGCTCCATCGCGTCCTTCACGCCCGGATAACTATGAACCACCTGCGCGAATCGAACGTTCGGAAACGCCTCGCTCGGAGTCGCCAAGATCCGAAGCTCCTGCGCGGACCGAATCGCCGCGTTCCGAGCCTTCGCGTTCCGAAGCACCTCGTTCTGAACCAACGCGATCAGAACCTGCGCGATCAGAAGCACCGCGGTCAGAATCCCCCAGATCGGAAACCCGATCGGAATCGCCGCGATCGAGTCCTAACACGGCAAGTCCTCCACGCAAGCCCGACAACGACCTTTAGTTTCGGAGTGTGAGACTTATTCGTGGAGGAAGAGAGGAAGCGGCCTGAACCACCGGTGGACCCCGTGGCTGGCACGCGTCAGCCAGGCCCAGGCCGCAACCTCTTAAAAGTTTTCCCGACTGGAGAAGAACATGCGGCAAACCAATCGTTTAGCCATTTTTATTTTTGGCCTGCTAATTATCGGAGCAAACGTTCATATAGATGTTGCTCAAGCACAAACGCCGACGACGCGAACAAGACTTGAAGTGCGTCGCGTCCTTCGAGCGCCGCAGCGAGTCGGGATCAATACACGCAAGAACGGTTATAGACCAGCAAGTCTTGCAATGCGCCAGCGCAGTCGAAATATCGAAAGTACATCCAGCTTAAATCGCAAGCACGTCCTCATGCGGTCCTCAGCTACCCAGACAATCGCTGCGGCTGGTCCAATCGCAGCTGGAACCTCGTTAGCTCTTGTGTTGCACACTGCGCAGCTAACTCTCAACTCTTCAGCAGGCACTAACGAGCAGTTTGTCGATCGAACCAAAGATCTGATGGCCGACGACAGGACTACTTTCGACTCGGAGGGCGGCTCGTTTGATATCGCGGTGGGCCAGTCAGGCACACGCTACGAAGTCTATTCTGCTATCGACGGAAACACCCTCATCGGAACACTGGTAACAGCTGTTGATAGTAACGGCGACTTCGTGGCAAACACTTCAGAGGTTTTCGATCTCGAGCGCGACTTTGACCTCCCTTCGGCTGCTGCGGTTGTCACTGGATTGGCCGCAAACGGACGTGAATTTGTGATCATTTCATCAAGTGGCTATTTCAATTCTGATGATCCCAACGATCCTAATAACGAACCTTCACCCGGCGTGATTCTGTTGGTTAGGAATCCAGCGACTGGTGGATTTGATGATTCGCTTTCGCGCACGCTCGTGACTGTCGGCGACAACAAATTGTTCAACGCGAATGCTCTTGCCTTAATGCCCAATAACGATCTGCTGATCGCTGACTTTGCTTCAAACGAACTCAGAGTGATACGTGATACCAATGGCGACCGGCTGCCCGACACCCTGGATGCGCAACCATACTACTCATATCAATTCTCAGACGATGCTCCATTAGATATTGCTGTTAATTCGCGCGGCGTCGTGTTTTCTCATTCAGAAGGAAACGACACACTCATGCTCGCGATCTACGATGACAACTCAGATGGACGCGGAGATCATGATGAAGTTGTTGTCGAAGGACTTTCAATTGACAACAACCTGTTCCTGCACGGCCTGACGATAGATCGCCTGGGGAATGTGTACGTTATTGAAGACGCTAGTTCATCCGAAGACGGAACAGGTGGAAATGGTGGCACAGCTCGAGTCGACGCGTTTCCAGATCCAAACCTGGATGGCTTTTTAGAGGATGGAAAAGTTTTTGCTCAAGCAGACGGCAACCAGTTTGGTCTATCGGGTCTTGGTCTGGGGCCAAATCGATTAGACGACACAAGCTTTTTTGTCAGACAACACTATCTCGACTTTCTCAACCGAGAGCCCGATGCTGCTGGCTATCCTTTTTGGATCAACAACATTGACATGTGCGGTGTCGATCTTCATTGTCGTGAAGTAAAACGAATCGATACCTCCGCGGCTTTCTTTCTCTCAGTCGAGTTTCAACAAACCGGGTTTCTAGTTTATCGCTTGTACAAAGCGTCTTTCCCGGCTTCAGCACAAAGACCAAGAGGACTGCCAAGATTTCCGGAATTTCTTACGGACAGTGGGACGATTGGAAACGGAGTCGTGGTTGGTGCAAATGGATGGGAAGCCAAGTTGGCCGCCAACACTACGGCCTTTGTAGCAGCATTTGTTTCACGTGCGGAGTTTCAGACAAATTTTCCGGCACAGATGACGGCCGCTGAGTATGTCGATAAGTTGAATACGCAAACCGGTGGAGCTCTATCAGCAACTGAACGGAACAATCTTGTGGCCGGCTTGAGCGGTGGTCAGGAAACGCGAGCGAGCGTTCTTTTGAAGGTCGCCGATGATGTCGACTTTAAAAACGCTGAATTCAACAAAGCGTTCGTGCTGATGCAGTACTTCGGCTACCTGCGAAGAAACCCGGATGATGCGCCCGACTCAAACTTTTCTGGTTACGATTTCTGGTTGACGAAGCTAAATCAGTTCAATGGGGATTTTCGGGCCGCCGAGATGGTGAAGGCTTTCCTGGTATCTCGAGAGTATATAGAGCGGTTTTAGCATTGGTCCAATAGGTCCTATTGGTCTTATTGTTATAGGACTTATAGGACCTATCCCTTTTCAATCTTCATTCTTGGCAATTTCCGGCCTGAGATCGATGAATCGACTTCGCCAACTCGCTTTGCACCCATGTGCTCATAAAAGGATGCTGCGTTTGGGTCGGCCGTGAGGTTCACCTCATCTAAATTTAGTGCTGTCACCCGATCCATCGCGTGTAAAAAGAGTTCCTTACCGACACCTGTGCCGATGTATTCGGGCCTTACCCACATATGTTCGAGCTCTGCTTTGCCGGCTGCAACACACAATGCATAAAAGCCTCGAACCTCGCCATCTGCTTCTGAGACGTAGACCGTATTATGCAAAACAAAATCCGGCGTAATAGTCAGGTCCGACTCCCATTGTTTCATCCAACTCTCCGGGTAACCCCAATGACTTTTAGCCGCCATTGCAATCGCAGTGAGTTCTTCGGAGTCTTCAACTGTTGCCGTTCGAATCGTCATGAAATATTCCTCGTCAGGGCCGCTGCCAGGCTGTGCCATCCGTGTACTCAATCCTGACCACAGTGACGCGTTCAATCATCGCTTCACGTTCACTTGAGTTGAGAGCCGTCAAGCTAATAGTCTGAGTTGGCGGTTTGGAAATTACAACAGTCAATTCTTTCGACTTTCCGGGCGACACCTTTTCATCACTGGTAAATTCCCGACGACCCAGCTCGGTTTCGGTGGTCCGATCCAAGAACACGTAATCCCAATCGATAGATTTGACCGTCTTGATCGACGAGTTCTTTACGGTGACCTTAGATCCCCGTTTGAACATATTTTGAGAAGCCCCTTGCCTCAACGGTGACCTCATAATCGCCCACCCGCATACCCGTAAAGCGATACCGCCCTTCATTGTCAGTTTGAGCGGTGCGCGTATCATTGGTTTTTACGTTTCGCAACTATTATTGTAGCGTTGGTGACAACTGATTGCTTCTCATCTTTTACTTCTCCGGCGATTGAGCCATTCGTCTGGGCCAGGGTTAGAGATGTTGTAAACGCGAGCACCATAGAGAAAACGCACAGGGATGGGTTTGAATCCTAAGAGCTGGATCCGCCGCTTGTTTGGAAAATGCTCGCCGTATTTATAGGCAAGGAACATTCCAACTAATTGGACAAAAAAGACAAAAAACTAAATCAAGTAGAAACAAGGTTTACTAGATCGATCTACACCTATTTGGACGGTAGTTCCAAATATCAGATGAAATGTTGTTCAAATCCGTGAATTATCTCCATTCTCGTGGAGAGAAACGCTGCTAGAAACATGACCATCAACGCCCAGAGCCATTCGATCGTCTTCCTTGAGCGAAACACCTTTACCGTCGGGTTTCGCAAGCCAAACTTCAAACACGAATGGGTCGAATTCGATGAAACCAGTCCAGACGAAATTGTTCCCCGACTTCAAAACGCCACCATCGTTGTATGTAACAAGCTGGCGCTCAGAAGCGAAACACTTTCCCAACTTCCGAACATTCAACTTATCGCAGTAGCGGCAACGGGGGTGGACAATGTCGACCTTGATTACTGCCGCTCGCACCACGTTGCGGTGATTAATACTCGCGGCTACGCAGTCAACTCCTTGCCTGAACATGCACTAATGCTGATGCTGACCTTGCGTCGCAACCTGATTGCGTATCGTGATGAGGTGAATAGCGGTGCATGGAGTCAGGCCAGACAGTTCTGTTTGTTGGACCACCCGATTAATGACTTGAAAGATTCGATGATTGGGATCGTAGGTTTTGGAAAGTTGGGCCAGTCGATGGCCCAGCTGGCAGCTGCAATTGGCATGAAGGTGCTCGTGGCGGAGCGTAAGCTAGCGACGAGCGTTCGAGATGGACGCACACCCTTCGTCGACGTATTGAGACAGAGCAACGTCATCTCGCTACATTGTCCACTCACAGCCGAGACAGAAAATCTAATTGGTAGTGCTGAGTTAAACCTGATGCGGGAGGATGGCGTCCTGATCAATACGGCGCGGGGAGCGTTGGTAGACGAGCGAGCGTTGCTCCAAGCGCTACAGGCCAACAGAATCGCCGGAGCAGGTATTGATGTTTTAAGACAGGAACCACCACGTGATGGTAATCCGCTGTTAGATGCACGCCTGCCCAACCTGGTGATCACGCCGCACAATGCCTGGGCCAGCCAACAGGCTATGCAAACCCTGGCGGATCAACTGGTGGATAACCTCGAGGCGTTTGTACGGGGTGAGCCGCGGAATCTGGTTGTTTGAGACTCAGGTATTCCTAAATTCGGGGCGTCGGGTCTTACGACAACTGAGTCTGACCGCCGTTGTCGTTACGAGGCAGCCGCTTCTCCAACGACTTCCTCGTGATGTTCGGTGGTGTACAGGCGAAGAATATCTTGTCCTTGACGTGAGCGAGGATCGATTGTTCGCAGGTGCTTACGTCCTTGCATTTCCCAGATTGCAGTCACCACTCCATCTTTCTCGACCGCGTGATAAGAAATTTCCTCAGTGCTAGCTACTGGCGTCGGCTCCGGGGACGGTGCCGAGACCTCAGTTATTGATGCTTCATTCTCAGACATAAAAACTCTGAATTTCTCCTCTCGAAAATCTGTGTTTGTTACTGTTTTTAATTTGGCGAATTGTTGCACACGCTGAAAACCGTGTCCAGTTGGGAATCGTGAATTACCGCAATTGCAGCGCTAGTTGGACAGCACTGCGAGGCACAACCACGCCCCAACCCTGGCGTTCGACCTCCACTCCTGCCACTCGTTCAGACGTATCAATTAGCAGACGCTTGATCTGCTGGGGAGTCAGATTCGGGTTAGCTTCCAACATGCAGGCAATCACAGAAGCTACAATCGGCGATGCGAAAGAGGTCCCATCAACAAACTTATAGTGTTGATTAATGACATTTCCTTCATGCAACTTGATGGTGACCAGCTGTCTCAAAAGCGGAACCGGCAAATCGCGAGCCTCGTCCAGATCCCTATCAACTCCTTCGTGAGCCAGAATTATGTCTTGCAACTCTGCGTCCCGGGCTGAGTCAAGAGTCGCGTAGAGTTTCGCCTCTACTGCCGTAGGAGTTTGCGGAAGTATTGGAGCAGCCACCCAAATGCCCGGCGCGATCACCTCGGGCTTTTGAAAACCGTCAATGGTTGGGCCGTATGATGAGCGATACATGCCGCGGCGCGCCCGATTTAGCGAGTTCTGATCATCAAGGCCACCAACAGCGATACACGATGGGGAGCTTGCGGGAGGTAAGACAGGATGACCAGGAGCGAGACCTGCATTTCCCACAGCACATACAACTGTGATACCGCAACGGACTGCTTCTTCGACTAGACCTGAAAGCGGGTTGATTAAGTACGATTGTTCAAAGTCACCACCAGCAGAGATATTTACAATGCGAATTCCATACTTGTCTCTATTTTCCAGCACCCACTGCATCCCCGTCTGAATATTACTTTCAGGGATTCGCCCGGTCTTCCCAATCTTCACGAGCACCACATTCGCTTCTGGAGCGATACCGCGATATAAACCGTCCGAAAGGTATCCATTTCCCGCAGCGACAACTGAGGTCATCATTCCATGCCAACTGGCAACGTCCGGCGTCTGCAAAAAAGTCGGATCATCCTCGGCACTGAAGATACTGTGATAAGCAACAATGCGATTCACCGGCGCGGTAAGATCTTCATGCGCGTAAAACCCGGAATCAAGAAATGCGATGGTTACGCCGCGACCAGTAAATCGTTCGTCGGCATCCATCCTCAACGGAGTGGGTAGAGCTCGATCTCCTTCGCCATAGATCTCAGCCTGGCTTTTTAATTGCTCCTGCGCACGATTGAAAAGAGCCAGGCAACGCGGACAGATGCGGGCAATTGTCTCGGAAGTGACCGCGTTCGTCTGGACCAGAGACTGGAGTTCTTTATTAAGCTCTGCCAACGGAACTTGTACTTCGCTGTTACGACGGCAAACTTGGCAGAGCTGCGAGGATTCAGCGTGCGTATTTCTCTGGGACGTTTCGGTGGTAAGTTCAGCCATTGTGGACAAAGATGTTGAATTGTAGCCGAGGTGTCAATCGGATTATTGGTGAATCATCGATAGGCCACTATTAATTGATAATTGACCAGTAATTCAGCCTTCCAAACTACCAAAATGGATCGCAGCACCCCTTTCCCATTACTCACTCTCCCCTTACTTGCATGCCTCTGTATCGCCTGATAATCTTCGAGCAAACGACCTGGCTGCCAGAAAGGATCAATTAAGAATATGCGAAAAGTGTCAGTCTTGCTGGCCGCGTTGTTTGTGATTGCCGGACTTGTAATCGCAACCAATGGACGAGCCCTGGAAGGTGAGGTTCCTACTGCCCCCGCTATCGGCGCAACCGTCGACAACTTTACGCTGCCGGATGTTGATGGAAACGAGAAAGCCTTATCGTCATTAAAAGGCAAAAACGGCACCGTCCTGATATTTATCTCAGTTCAGTGCCCTGTCTCAAACGCTTACAATGAGCGCATGGAAAAGCTGGCCCAGAATTATAAAGCCAAGGGCATAGCGGTGATCGGCATCAATTCAAATTCAACCGAAGACGCTGCAGCCGTAAAAGATCATGCCTCCGCAAAGGGGCTGACCTTTACGATACTGAAGGACACAGGCAACAAGGTGGCCGACAAGCTGGGCGCCACCAGGACTCCTGAAGCCTACTTTCTCGACGCGTCAAACAAGCTCGTCTATCACGGTCGTATAGACAACAATCAGAACGCGTCCCTTATCGAAGCGAACGATCTGCGCAATGCGATCGACGCCTCGTTAGCGGGCAAGCCAGTGGAAAAAACTGAAGCTAAGGCTTTTGGCTGTTCTATTAAGCGAGCGTAACTTATGCGTTTCTCTCGAGCGATTTTACTGCTCGTTGTCTCATTGACACTCGTCAGTTTTGCGGCGCCGGCCCAGAATAAAAAAAGGGGCCGCGTCGCAAAACCTCGACCTCCTCTGCCTGTTGTGGCGGCGATCGACACCGAAAACTTGAAAACCCTGCTCAAGGAATCTCGACAAAAACCATTGCTTGTGAACTTTTGGGCTACATGGTGCGATCCCTGTCGTGACGAGTTTCCGGATCTCGTGAAGATTGACTCTGACTATCGACCGCATTCCCTAGATTTCGTAACGGTGTCACTCGATGACTTTACAGATATCAAGACTTCGGTTCCCAAGTTTCTTGGAACGATGAACGCCAGGATGCCGGCTTACCTGCTGAATGCCAACGACCCGGAGCCAGCTATCAATGCAGTCGACCCAAAATGGCAGGGCGACTTACCGGCAACCTTTCTATACAACGATAAGGGTGAGGTTGTGTATAAACACTTCGGTCGAGTCAACGCAACTGAACTACGTGCGGCGATCGACAAACTAGTTAAATAACAACTTTCTTTCTTCGCAATAATCGAATAGGTCTCTCCAACTGTCGCAAATGATCACACCGGAAGTTATCTCCGCGCACAATCTCACTCAGGATGAATATAGACGGATAGAAAAACTGCTTGGTCGTGAGCCGAGCATGCCAGAGCTGGGCATCTTCTCCGTAATGTGGTCCGAACACTGTTCGTACAAGTCATCTCGGGTTCACTTGAAACGCTTGCCGACAACGGGCGACCGAGTCATTGTGCCGCCCGGAGAAAACGCAGGAGTCGTTGATCTCGGTGATGGGTGGTGCGCAGCGTTTAAAATTGAATCGCACAATCACCCTTCTTTCATCGAACCCTTCCAGGGAGCGGCAACTGGCGTCGGTGGAATCCTGCGCGACATATTCACGATGGGCGCCCGGCCCGTCGCATCAATGAACAGTTTACGTTTCGGCTCGCTCGAGAATTCGAAGAATGGAAGACGCAACAGATCTTTGCTGGCGGGTGTGGTAGCGGGCATTGCGCACTACGGAAATGCTTTCGGAGTCGCAACTGTGGGCGGTGAAGTAGCATTCGACGATGCTTATGCACTGAACCCATTGGTTAACGCGTTCGCACTCGGGCTGGTGCGTCATGACCAGATCTTCTTTGGCAAGGCCACGGGCATCGGCAATCCTGTTTTGTACGTTGGCGCAAAGACCGGGCGTGACGGTATTCATGGGGCTACCATGGCTTCCGCTGAGTTTGACGAAGAAGCGCTGGAAAAGAGACCAACAGTTCAGGTTGGGGATCCATTTCTTGAAAAGCTATTGCTCGAAGCGTGTCTCGAAGCGATGAGGAGCGGCGCCGTGGCCGGCATCCAGGACATGGGTGCTGCTGGTCTAACTTCTTCTTCCTGTGAAATGGCAGCGCGGGCAGGCACGGGCATCGAGTTGGACCTTTCGCTGGTTCCGCAACGCGAGCAAGGCATGACTGCCTACGAAATGCTTTTGTCTGAGTCTCAGGAACGAATGCTAATCGTCGCGCATGCCGGACGCGAACGGGAAGTCATGGACATCTTCCGTAAGTGGGACCTGGATGCAGTGGTAATCGGGCGTGTCCGCGACACAGGTCGGATGCAGGTGATTCACAACGGCGAGACTGTCGCAGATATTCCAGTTGAAGCTCTGACTGACGAGGCACCTCGCTACGAACGACCAATGTCTCCACCTCCGGCCAGGCAAGCTAAACTTGCTAAGACTACGACACAGCAGGACCTCAACCAGGCACTCCTGAAGCTGCTTTCTGCAGGTAATCTCGCTTCCAAGCAATGGGTCTATCGACAATATGACCATATGGTCAGGACCAACACGGCAGTTTTGCCGGGTGGCGATGCCGCCGTGGTCAGAATTAAAGAGACTCGTCGTGCGCTCGCAATGTCGTTGGATGGAAATGGTCGATACTGTGCTGCGAATCCTCGCGAAGGTGCAAAACTGATCGTGGCAGAATCGGCGCGTAATGTTGTCTGTGTTGGTGCACGTCCAATCGCGATTACCAACTGCCTGAACTTCGCATCCCCGGAGCGTCCTGAAGTGATGTGGTCGTTCTCTGAAGTTATTGACGGTATGGCTGAAGCATGCCGAGCTTTTGAGACTCCCGTCGTCTCCGGAAACGTTTCGTTCTACAACGAAACTGAAGGCAAAGGCATTCTACCGACTCCGGTCATAGGAATGGTCGGACTCATTGAAGACGTGAAACGCACGATTCAACCTGGCTTCAAAAAAGATGGTGATTTAATTGCGCTATTGGGAACGACAGCCGATGACCTTTCGTTGAGCGAATATGCGGCGAGTGTTGAGGGACTGAATACTTCAGAGCTTTTGGATAACGGTCAAGTTCCGCGTTTGAACTTAGACCTCGAGCTGGCCGTACAACGCGCTTGTCTTGAGGCAGCTGAGTCGGGCCTATTACTTTCGGCTCATGACTGCTCAGATGGCGGAATCTCTATCACGCTTGCTGAATGTTGCTTCTCTTCACTGGGACGCGATGCGATCGGAGCTGAAATCGAGTTGGACGGTGACCTCGATGACCGAACGCTGCTCTTTAGTGAATCGCCGTCACGAATAGTTGTAAGCTTTGAGCCGTCAGTCTTACCTGACGTTAAAGAAATAGCAGAACGCCACGGCTGTCCGTTTGCACTCATTGGCAGCGCCGGAGGAACCAGCCTGACGATTTCTGCAAATGGTAAAGAAGTAATTAGTTCGTCTGTCGCACATCTTGAAGTAGCATGGCGCGATGCCCTCGTCACGAAGCTTCGAGCTGAAGCGCTCGCCGCAGGGTAATTATTCAGTCGCAATAACAGTATTACCGGTAATAAACATCAGTCCCAGGCCGCATGAGCGTCTCGGATAATGCACCCGGTCATTTATCTCAACAAGGTAATGCTGGAAGCGACCAAAGCTCGCGTCGCACCGGTATCCTCGGCAATGCTCTACGGCCGTGGCGTCTTCACCACGTTGGCCATTCAAAACCAGAAACCGTTTCTGTGGTCGGAACACTGGCAGCGCCTGTGTTTCCACGCAAACAAATTAGACATCGATCTGACGGGATGTACCGAAAGCAACGTCGGATCGGGATTGCAAAAATTGATTGGTGTCAATCAAGTGAACGAGGGACGAGCTCGTGTGATCTTGCTTGCCCGCAGTGGCAAGGACTTTTGGAAAACAAAACAAGAGAAGGTTAAAAAGACAGATTTACTAATAATGACGGGAGACAAACGGGCCATTCCTCCAAGCGGGATCTCATTGGCTATCTCCCCTTATAGAATTAACACCGCTTCTCCTACGGTTGGAATCAAGACTCTGAACTATCTCGATTACGTGCTTGCCTGGGAGGAGGCGCAATCTCGCGACTTTGATGAGGCACTTTTGCTTAACGAACGCGGTGAGATTGTTTCCGCGACTAAGGCAAATATATTTTGGGTAATAAACGGAACCATACACACGCCAGCGCTGGCAACCGGCGCGCTCGCCGGGATCACACGACAAATCGTCATTGATATGGCTACTGAAAAATTCATTCCGGTAGTCGAAGGCTCTTATGAAATTTCAGATCTGGTTGACGCTGAAGAAATATTCATTACGTCTTCAAGTATCGGCATCGCGCAGGTAACGACGTTTGATTTTCGTCGCTATTCATTCGATTCCGGCAACGTGAGCGGGATCATCAAGCAAGCGTTCATTAAACGAATCAGGGAGATCTAGGTGTGCGGGTCCGATTGACTTCCCTGAATGCAGAGAAATACGATACCTGCACACGAGCTCTCGATAATTTTCCAACCTTCCTAAAACCGAGCAGAGCGCGTGGCTAAGTTCGCCTTTTCTGAAGGATAAATCTAACTGAAAGAGCCTTTCTACAAAATGAGCACAGTTACCGAAGAAGCCAAAGAAGTTAAGGAGCCTTCCACTCATAAATGGGTTTACCTGTTTGAAGAAGGACCTGGCGACGACAAATCTCTTTTAGGCGGCAAGGGAGCAGGATTGTGCGAGATGACTCGCGCGGGACTGCCGGTGCCTCCCGGCCTAATCGTCACAACCGAAGCCTGCAACGCCTTCTTTGACAACGACAAGTCTTTTCCCGACGGCATGTGGGAACAGGTTCAGGACGGATTGAAGAAGATCGAAGAAAAAGTCGGCAAGCGTTTTGGCGACCCGAAAAATCCACTGCTTGTTTCGGTCAGGTCTGGCGCGGCCTTCTCGATGCCGGGAATGATGGACACTGTTCTGAATCTAGGTCTCAACGAAGAGACCGTCCAGGGCCTCGCCGAGCAGACGGGTGACCTGCGATTTGCACTCGACGCGTACCGGCGGTTCGCGTCGCTGTTCGGCGAAATCGTGATGGGTGTCGCTCATGAAAAGTTCGAGCGCGTCCTCGATCGTTTCAAGGCCCAGACTCAAGGGGGCCGCGATACGGATCTCAAAGCAGACCACTTAAGAGAGATCATCACTGCTGAAAAACAGATCATCCTTACTGAACAACAAGCGATACCCGAAGATCCATACGAACAACTTCGGGTTGCGATCGCCGCCGTGTTCAACTCATGGATGGGACGTCGGGCCATTGACTATCGGCGGATTAATCGCATTCCTGATTCGCTCGGCACCGCGGTCAACGTACAGGCAATGGTGTTCGGCAACATGGGAGCCGGCAGCGGCACCGGTGTCGCTTTCACTCGAAATCCTTCGACCGGCAAAAAAGAACTTTATGGTGAGTATCTTCTCAACGCCCAGGGTGAAGACGTAGTCGCAGGTATCCGCACGCCAAATCCGATCAGCCAACTCAAGCAAGAGCTGCCTGAAGTCTACGATCAGTTCGCGTCGATCGGTGATTTGCTGGAGCAGCACTACCACGATATGCAGGATTGTGAGTTCACTATCGAGCGCGGCAAATTGTGGATGCTCCAAACTCGAACCGGGAAACGCAGCGGAGCCGCAGCGGTACGTATTGCAGTTGAAATGGTCTTCGAAAAGTTGATCGACAAGAGTACTGCGGTGCGTCGCGTTACTCCGGAACAATTGGACCAGCTGCTGCATCCCACAGTCGATCCAAAAACAAAGGCGACTGTTCTGGCAACTGGTCTACCGGCGAGCCCGGGTGCAGCGCAGGGACAGGTAGTTTTCAGTCCCGACGAAGCGGAAGAGATGGCGCGCGAAGGAGCGAAAGTGGTACTCGTTCGCTCTGAAACTAGTCCTGACGATTTTCATGGCATGGTTGCGGCGCAGGCGATCGTTACGGCGCGTGGTGGGATGACAAGTCACGCGGCCGTCGTCGCTCGAGGAATGGGCAAAACGTGCGTCAGCGGCGCCAACGCATTGAACATCGACTATAGCCAGCAACAATTCACGGTCGAAGGTACGGTCGTTACGAAGGGCGAGTGGATCACCGTTGATGGATCCACAGGGCGTGTCTTTTTAGGTAAGGTGCCAACCATCCAACCTACGCTCGAAAGTGATTTCTTCAAGTTAATGTCGTGGGCCGATCAATTTCGAAAGCTGGGAGTGCGGGCCAACGCTGATACTCCGCTCGATGCAAAGACCGCAAGACAATTTGGAGCTGAAGGTATTGGTCTTTGCCGGACCGAACATATGTTCTTCGGCGATCAGCGCCTGGCGGCGATGCGAGAGATGATTCTTTCGGAAGGCGTTGGAGCCCGAGAAAAGGCCCTTGAAAAACTACTTCCGCTTCAAAGAGGAGATTTTATCGGAATCTTTCGCGAAATGGCTGGATTGCCGGTAACCATACGGCTTCTAGATCCTCCATTGCATGAGTTTTTACCAAACGCCGAAGAACTGCAGAGCGAACTTGCCGAATTGAAGATGAACTTAAAACACGCTGGCTCGCTCGGCGATATGGACCAGGTGCTGGACGAGATAGACCACAAGCGTGGACTGCTGCGACAGGTCAATCGCATCCGAGAGGCAAACCCGATGCTCGGATTTCGCGGGTGCCGGCTAGGACTCCTCTTTCCGGAAGTCACAAAAATGCAGTGCCGCGCAATCTTCGAAGCGGCCTGTCAGGTCCAGGGCGAACGGAAAAAAGTCGAGCTCGAGATTATGGTTCCGCTCGTCTCTTTGAGTGAAGAATTACGGCAACAGTCTGAGTTAATTCACGAAGTCGCTCGCCAGGTCATGGGAGAACACGGCATGACTTTCGATTATCACGTCGGAACGATGATCGAATTACCCCGTGCCGCTTTGATGGCCGATCGAATTGCAGCGCACGCTGACTTTTTCTCATTCGGTACTAACGACTTGACTCAAACGACGTTTGGATTGAGTCGCGATGATTCGAGTCGTTTTCTTCCTAATTATATTGAGCGGAAGATTGTTCGCGACGACCCGTTTCAGGTTCTCGATCGCGATGGGGTGGGCCAGCTTGTCAGGATGGGAACGGAAAAGGGTCGGAGCGCCAAGCCAAACTTGAAGGTCGGTATTTGCGGCGAACATGGCGGCGATCCGCAGTCGATCGCATTCTGTAACGAGATAGGGTTGAACTACGTTAGCTGTTCACCATTCCGCGTGCCGGTCGCAAGATTAGCCGCGGCCCAGGCGGCCCTCGATCCCGGCACGACCGAAACGATCAGTTCCCAGGTCTAACCTCTGCATCTCTGAGTCTCGGCAGTGAACTTCTTTTCGCTGCCGAGACGCTGCTCTATTTCATCCTCTTATAAACAAACGATATTGCTTTTGTTCCTTCCCCGCCGTCTATCGTGGCCGTGAGAGTGTCCTCCGCAGTCCTGCGATAAATAATCCTTTTCGGGAAATCGTGTTGCGGGTTTTCGAAGACTGCCTCATTCGCAGAGGCTACTGAGAGTTTGAAGTCAGTGCCGGGACAACGCGCCTTTGGGTGCGCGACATAAAAGACTCCATCCGCTCGCTGCTCAATTCTCAGATACTCAAACTCGACAGTTTTCTCTCCGGCAACGGTGCGGCTCAAGCCCATCAATGAACCACCGCCAGGCGCGGTCCAATGCTCCTCAATCTGCATTCGCCCACCCGGTGCGGTTTGCCAGTCGCCAGTGATCCACGAGAGATCTGAGATTGAATGCTTGGTATCGAGACTTGGCGAAGTCGCGGTGGTCATCGAAACGACCAGGAGAAGCAAGGCGGTGAACCATATTTTTGAAAGTGACATAAGCGCTCCAATTGAATGCCTTTGATATCGGCATGGATAGGACCTATAGGACTTATAGGACCCTATATAAAAATAGCCTGGCCACATCTTAATGATGTCTCAATCCAACGTATTGGAAAAATGCGACGTACGACTCTTGCGGGTAAAAGACTCGGTGAGATGGTTGCGCTCGGCAAACAAGACTCCAGGTGTTTGCCTTGCAAATTTGTTGAAATCACGAATCAGGTGAGCTTGATCATAATATCCACACTCAAGCGCAACTGCTGCCCACGAGTTATCTGCGCGTTCGACTGCTCGAAACACCTGTTGAAATCTCAGGATTCGACTCAAAAGCTTTGGGCCAAGCCCAACCCCTTGAAGAAATCGTCGTTCAAGCTGCCGGCAACTGATTCCAGCATCCTGCGCCAGCTGGTCCACTGAACGCAGTCCTCGGGAACTCACGACAACCTCCGCCATGTCCATCAAATTCACATCGTGGATGGTTGGTAGTCTTTTTGTTAGAGACGCAGCAACGGCCGCGACCCTCGCAACTGAAGTGACTGCGCCGTGACAGACCGACAACAATTGAGTTTCCAGAACACTGGATAAGCAACCCAACTCAACTACCTGATCCGTCATTTCACTCAGCGGGATCCTGAAAAACGGAAATGCTCCGCCCGGATGGAACCGAACACCAAGCAGATCGACGTCGCCCGCCGGCGATATGAAGGTTGGACCAGTCATCTGTCCGACGACGAAATTCCTGGGCTGAGTACTTGTATTGGAATCTGTGTGTTGCGTGACGCATGAACCAAAATTGAGGATCAACTCTACGCAACCATCTGGCAGAATTCGCTCAACCTGCGCCTCATTGACGGGATCGGGTGAACTCAAAGTCCACAGGCACTCAACAAATCGATTGAGCGGCGGATCTGGATGGAATTCACTGTATTGCATGATTTTTAACCCGGTCTGCATCCGGTAGGAGTGCAATGTCCCTATTAAATCACGAGAGTGCGTTGGTTACGTTGCTACGGAGTGCCTGACTTGCGACCCGACACGAGCACTATTGCAGCAGGAAAATCCATCCGATCACTTGGGAAGAAGGGTGCAACTGCATCTGCAACTTCGGTAGCAATTAGTTCAACCTCTTCGGCCGGCAACGTCTTCAATTGATCTCGAAGTGTGCCGGACGTTGTGGCGCGAAGGTTCCAGTATTCGCTGAACGAAAGATCGCCGGTGATGCGAAATTCAAATAGTCGCTCCTTCACCGAGACAGCGCCCGCTTCTGCAAGTAAGCGCGCTAATTTTCCCTCCTCCGCAAAGCGATAAGCGGTTGGCGCGTCAGGACCAGCCGGATCAGAAGGTATGTGTTGGGCCATGACCTTTGAGGGCAATCCACAAAAAGGGTTGAAATCCGCTTTATGCCAAACAGCCAACGCGATTCTTCCGCCTGGTTTGGCGACACGCAACATTTCTCTCAACGCTTTTGGTGGATCTGAGAAGAACATGATGCCCAAACGCGACTCTACTGCGTTGAAGGTGTCCTCAGCGAAGGGCAACGACTCAGCAGTGCAGTTTTGGAATTCAATATTTGCAATCCCCGACTCTGTGGCAAGTCGCCGGGCTGCGGTCACCATCTCCGGGACAGCATCGGTACAAGTGACGGATCCATATTCGCCCGTTTGCGACGCTATACTAAATGCCGGCTCACCGGCACCGCCCGCAATGTCGAGAACTCGATCGCCTTTCTTGATCTGAAGCTCTTCAATTAGCGCCCGCGTTAACGGAGCAAACATTCGGTGAATAACCGGCGCGAACCTGGTCCAATACTCTGCATTTTCCCGCCACTCGTCTAACGTTGTTCTTTGAGACATATGATTTGTTCTTGAAAGATGCTGCTTGCAGAAGAAAGGAATTTAGGACCAACTTGGTTTTCCTAACCAATTATTTGAGCGGATCGACGGCCGCGGTCCTGATCTCTCGACCGACTCTTCTGACGTTTCTCTTTACCGGCTTGAAAGAATTCTTGCATTCTTGTTAAATAGTTCGCAATTAGCCTCTTCGCTATTGACGGTGAACTGATTAAGAGCGTATAAGGGGCAATCATCAGATGGCGGCAAAGTGGAGATATCCCTGCTTTTCGGCATCGATGAGAATCAATCCCCTCAACCTGTAACAATAACCTCGTCGTGGAAATCTTAATCGGGAAGTATCCCAAATGCGAACGCATGTTTTTCGAGCGACCTATCTTACTCTCCTCGCAGTGAGTCTAACTCCGGCTCTCTCTCAAGAAGCTAATGAATGGTCTTGTTTTTATCCAGAATCGTATGTCCGGAAAGTTGCTCTTACGACTGCGATGCCTGGTTATCCGCCGGATGCAGTTCAGCAGGGCATAACTGGTTTAGTGCAGGCGAAAATCGCAATCGAGAGCCAGGGAAAAGTAGAACGAATTCGAGTTGATCCCAAGACTGATCCTTCGCTCAAAAAAGCTGTTGTAGATGCCGTAGCCAGTTGGACATTCAAACTAAGGCCTGAGGTTATGAGTACCGGGCGATATTGCATGAGTCGATTAACGTTCAAGTTTTCACTCAAGGATGGCTCGCCACAGGTAGAACTTTACCAACCTGGTCCAGCCGCAAAAGATACTGAACACCTGGGGTATTCGAACCCAACCATGGAAGTTAGACAATGGAACAAATGGGAGGAGGTGCAGCCAACAAAATCAAATTAGACTAACGGCGCTAGTTTTCCTCGCTTAACTCAATGGTTTCGCCAAACGCGGGAGGTTCCTCATGAACTCACGAATTCGGTTAGTCTTAATGTGTTATGCGGCAGTGCTGGCATGCTTACCGGCTTTCTTAATCGCGCGAAGCGATGAAAGCACACCGGCTAATGATTTAACGCTTCAAAAAGTCGAACCCACTCAAGTTCAAGACTTCGATCTTCAAAAGAAATTACCGCCCTACGGATTCTCCGAAATCACCCCCACAGGTAACTGGTCCGCCATAGCTGATTTTGATATGACTCAGACAAATGATCTCGACGCACCCGTAGTGATTGTTGGTCTGAGCTCGTACACAGGGAAAGGGGCCTGGGTCAAACAGTTGATGGTTGACAACGTCACCATACGTAACCGGAGTCCGAATTCAGTAAAGTCAGTGAAATTGGGTTGGATTATCTTAACCGCCAAAGATCGAGAAGCCGGTAAAAATCGTGGAGCAGCGTTACGCCAGGGTTATACCAACAAACTTCAAGTGCTAATCAATCCGGGTAAGGTCAAGAAAGCCCGTGAACTACACATCGATTTTGTCAAAGAGGCTAAAGATTTGATCACGTCTGGAGCGTTGAATGGCATCACGTTTATCCGTCTTCGAGTTGTAGAAGCTGAGTTCGCAGATGGATCTAGCTGGAAAGAGGGTGTGGCCCTTGCAAAAAAAGCTCATCACTCAGCTCCACGAAAACCTCAGATAGGTTGCGCTGACGTAATTTGTTTTTTTGAAGACAATGGCCAGGGTTACTGCACTTATCCTTCCGAAGGGACTTATTGTAAGAGGGAGAATTGCAACCCAAACGATCCCGAAGCATGCTTCTGTAACGTCTACGCCTGTATCGACTGTCATGATATGGATGGTGATGGGTGGACCGATTGTGAAGGCGACTGCGACGATAGTCCGCTGACAGGCTACACGGTTAATCCTGGTGCGCTTGAGTACTATCCCATCTCAAATTGCAGTGATGGAAGAGATAACGATTGCGACCTCTTCACGGAGAACGATTGTCTGGACTTTATCTGCAGGAACACCGCTCCGGCTTGTGGCGCTACGCCTACGCCAACACCAACTCCGACCCCACCGTCTTACTGCCCACCTTGTCCTTCGGATCCGGGATATGCCGAGTTCAACTTTGACCAATGTACATCGGGTGAGTCCCATTGGAGTTGTACGTTGTGTCGGTGTGTACGGAACTCTCCCATTTTAATTGATGTGCTTGGGAATGGTATCTCGCTAACAAATGCCAGCGATGGAGTGCTTTTCAATTTCAGTGGAGATGGTCCAATACGCCTTAGCTGGACTGCCATGGGTTCAGACGACGCATTTCTCGTGTTTGATCGAAACGGGAACGGAACGATCGATAACGGAAGTGAGTTGTTCGGCAACTTAACACCCCAGTCAGAACCAACTGCCGGGCAAGAGAAACAAGGCTTTTCCGCTCTGGCTGAGTTTGATAAACCCGCTCATGGAGGTAATGATGACGGGATCATTAAAGAAGGTGATGCGATCTTCAGTTCCTTGCGGCTATGGCAAGACTCAAACCATAACGGTATCTCGGAGCGTTCAGAACTACATACGTTGCCGAGCCTCGGAGTCGAGACTTTGGAGATTAAGTACAAGGAATCAAAGTATGTGGACAAATACGGTAACAGGTTCCAATATCGCGCTAAAGTCACGGACAGCAAAGGAGCACAACTCGGGCGCTGGGCCTGGGATGTATTCTTGCTAAGCGCATCCTAGTGAGTGAGAAGGCCACTCAAAACGAAGAGAGTCGCCTTATCAGCGACTCTCTTCTCTTTTTCAGATGGACATCTGGACCGCTAAAAGGTCAGACACATTGACAGTGCTGATACTGAAACTATGCTGACGGATAGATTGGGTGGATTCCACCGCAAGCTATCGGGATGTCGCCTCCTCAGTACCAGATCTTCTACGCTGCCTCAGTTTCCGAAACGCTGGCGATATTCATTTGAGGTGATAAACGCTTTCACCATTTCGGCATTCACGAAGTTTCCTCCGAATTGCGTCAACTTATTTAACCAGAACTCATAACCGGTATGGTCTAGGTCCGGATTATCGTTCGGATTCCGTCTTAGATAACCAAAGTACTGTCCAGAAATTCGTTGAGTCGGATAATTGGAACCGGGAACTGGTGATTGCCGCCGAGCGTCGAAGTTCCCAACGCGTTGCCGTAAGAAACTTTGTAAATGCGCGGTAGCGGTGGCGGCATTCTGAACGCCGGAACTATGAGTTCATCGAGTGGCTCCTCATCGAGATTCAACAGCACCTTCATCAACTCCGCATTCTTTGGCTTGAGCACTTTCGGCGTCGACGACCGCCGAAAGTGGTCATAGCCAAAATAGAGAGCGACGATTAGGGCTAATGTGATTAGGAACAGCAAAATGCCGAGTCTTCTTCCACCACTATTTCAGTATCGAGAGCGGGTGTTTATCGAGGCACTATCATGTCGGACTTTTATTTCAAGAGTTAACGAGTCACCGTGAGCCGTCTCATTCTCCCCAAGCTTCAGCTTGGGGTTAGCGCTCCGGCCCAAATATCCGCAACCGTTTTAACGGTTTGCGAAATTGCTTAGAGGCCTGAGATTTTGCAGCTCAACATAAACCGTTGAAACGGTTGACTGTTTTTGACAACTGTCTCTCAGCCCCAAGCTGAAGCTTGGGGAGAATGAGAAGGTTGAGTTTTCATTGAATATCCAACTCACTAATCTTTTCCGAACTCCAGCGAAACAGCGGTGACCTCGTCCAGTGCAGATTTCCAATCCGCATATCGGTTTGGAAATCGTTTCACCAGGTTCATGGCAATTTCTTCAAGAGAGTTATCGCCGGTCATGGACTCCATTATGAAACTGCGAATCTGACCCGCTTCGGTCAGTGTAGGTCGATACGTCGCCGATTGCTTTCGCAACTTTCCTGGACTCAACGGCACTCCATACAAGGTAGATTGTTTGAAGCTGGCCCGCGGTTGTGAACTCTCACCTGCACGAATCGTGCTCTCCCAACGCCAGAGGTAATCGCCTCGGACCAAATCAGCTTTAAGACTTAGCTCGATTCGATCACCTTCTTCGATTTCGACTGGATATGGAAGTGGAAAGAATCCTTGCCCGTAGATGAGTTCCGGTTCACTGGGATGGTTTGAGAATCCGACATCATCAATCAATTCTGAATCGAACCAGACTGCAAATCCGTGTGCAGTTCCGGATCGGTTCGCTTCCAATATGGCAGTTGCCTCAAGATCGCCGGTCTCGATTTCGTTGTAATCCAGCTTGTAGCAACAAACAGGTGTAGTCAAAAGTTGCTCAGGAGTGATTCGTGCCTTGCGCCAGGTATTGGTTACGACTCTTTTTGCAACCGAGATGTCCACGTCTGAACGTTCCCACGGGCCGACTAATTCCGTGTAACGCTCCACCGTTTCGACCACCGAAACCCACAATACATCCCGTTGAGGAATAAGCACCCCTCGACTTGCAAGCAGTCTCGTCCTCGCATCAACGATCGAAGGAATGTTCCCTTGATACCAGGGCAGGACTCCTCGTAAATCCGAGACAATAATGTCCGCTGGTTCCGGAAGCGTTACTTCAGTTGAAAAATTTTGGAAGAACTCAATTCTCTCAGCGTAACCGTTGGCCACAGCCGCTTCGCGAGCAATCTGAATAACGTCGTCGGGCTCCACGGCATACACGCGGCGCGCACCCAGTTGACACGCAAGTAACGCAAAGAATCCCGGCCCACAACCGAGGTCGAGTACTACTGCCCCCGGTTTGACACTCCGCTTTAAAGCTTCGACGTAAGCGCGCAGTCGAGGTGTATCGACGAGCATCTGACCATAAAAGTAGACGCTATACATGCTACGCGTTTGCTTCCGAGTGCGAGAGGGTTAGCGATGCAAAGTCTTCGAGGATCAGGTCGCAGAGATCCGGAATTCTGGTTGTGTCTGAGTGAGGAGTAACACGGCGTAATGGTACGTGGTTTGACACGCGAGTTAAGAGTTCGAACTCCCGCGCGCGCATCTGCTTATCCATGAGTTTGGTTGCGTAGGTGTTTGCGACCAGGGACATCAAACCGTCTGATTTATCAACCGCAGCAACGTAAGGTGCTTCAGGTGAATCTCGGCGGTGGTCGAGGTGATAAATGGCTGCAAGTTTTACAGGCTCAAGCGGAAACTTTTGTGTGAGGTCGAGATAACGTTTGTCCCAATTCGGCGTGAGCTTCGGTAAATCAGCATTAGCGCCAAATAAAGCAACGACTGAAGCAGGCCATAAACGAATACACGGATATGCCGGCCTAACCAAAAAATGATCCGCGCGATCGTCAAGGGTGACGACGTCTTCTGCGATCACGCTGTAACCAAGGTTCGAGAATGCGGCTGCTGTCGTCGATTTACCAGAACCGGCTGGTCCTAAGAGTGCGAATGCCTGGTCTCGTATGACAACAGCACTTGCGTGCAAACAAACAATCCCTCGCAACAACAGTACGAAGCCCATCACGGGACCAAGGAGATAAGTAGCCGCATCCTCAAGGGTGAGGGACTCGGGCCAATTCCCCCAGACTTCGGTTCCAGCTTTATTAACCAGAAACTCCGTTTGATCGGCATACAAGAAACGGTAGTAGTTGTGATCGGACGCGTCGAAGAACCGTAGCAGAGGTTGACCCGATTCGTCGCTGTAGTCGCTGGCGAAGAAAGGCTTGGTATCGCTTACAACCTCACTACTAATCCACGTAGGAAGCGAACCGAAATATATGTGCAGGTCAAGAGAAGGAATTTGTGAGGCTGGAACACCTGGGATTTCTCGATTCGCGAGAACTCCAAGGCCATAGATCAAACACGGGTAAGGCATGAATTGAAAAGTCGGTTGTCACAGGCGAAGCAACATCAATACAAGTTCTTACGTTCCCGTTTTAGGTCCCGCTGCCGCGCCACCGCCCCCGTCGTCTACGCCTTTGGGACCGGCGTTCCGGGTGATCTCGCTGACATTACCGTAAATAATTACTTCCGGTTTGTGATACTGCTTTTTGAGTTTCTCCGTTCCCGTCGTCTCAGGCTTACGTTCCATGCATTATTCTCCAATCAGTCTAAGCATTTGAGATCTTGCTTACCGGTTCCTTAGTGCTCGTCGGGTAACGCGACTCCGCTCGATCTGTTGGCTGGGAGTTCGAGAGCCAATGGTTCAAGGCAAACACTCGTAGACTAGCCCACCAGCCTTCCGTAGTTTGCTCATCCGTGATCGATCGTCGCTTGTTCAGGTTAACATAACAGCTGAGTTGCGGACTGACCTCAAAGCTGTCGAGCCATCTTACACTACCGCGCCTTGTAATTTGAAGAGCAGGATCACCTCCCAGTGGAGTTTTACGGCGATTAAGTATGGTATCCGGTAGTACGTCTTGCATCGCTTTTCTCAGGATGTATTTGTCCAGACACCAGGGGATCGATGGTATCGACAGCAAAAACTCTAACAAACGCAAATCAATTAATGGGTGACGAAACTCCAACGCCAGTCTCGTCGATCCTGCATCGTAGCCTTCGAAAAGTGGGGCCCAAACTTTCGAAGCTAACCCCAATAAGGTTCCTGGTCGGGCATCAGCATCTTTGATGTCGTTATTCGAGCCTTGTTGGAGTCGCTCGCCTAAGTTGGTTCTTTTCGCAAACGACTCATCTATCCATTCGGGATAAAAACCGTCCGTATTAGTTCGGTCGAACGCCCGTTTTAACCAACCGCGAATGCCAAACCCCGGTAAACGTCCTTGAGTTTTCATGTACCAGGCCAAGCCGGCTGTGAATTCCTTGAACCTTAAAGTGCCGGCGGCCAACGCAAAATAACTATTTGCCGGCTCGTTCATAAGCGTGTCGCCGTCAAAGCCAGTAAGAGCGATGCGACCATGTTGCGAGCACAGTCGCAACAGAGCATAGAACTGACCAGCATAGGGCGACAATAGAAACGGCTCAGGTTGCTCCATATCACTCGGTATTTGACGATCAAAGAGTGGAAACTGATCGGCAACGATGTGAGTCACTGGAATCCCGATATGAGCTGCGGCAGCTTGCGAGTAGTGACGCTCTTCGTCGGGAATCAAACTGTCATAGACAATTGAAAACGCACGAACTGAGTCATTTTGATTGAGAGAGCGGTGAGCTACTGCGGCGAGGCTGGTTGAATCAAGACCGCCGCTCATTGAGACAGACACTCGACTGGTGCGCAACCGATCTTCAACGGCGGAAGTCAACAGTTCATCGAACCGTTCAATGTAAGATGAACGATCTCGAAACCTGAGCTCATTCTTATCCGAGGGTCTCCAGTAACACTGCGTACTGGCAATGCCGTTTGAAACTGTCAGTGTGTGGCCGGCAGGCAGACGTTTAATGTCTCGAAAAGTTGTGGTCGAGAGATCCTGGTTGTGGCCAAACAGAAGATAGTCGCCGATGGCCCACTCATTGAGCTCGTCTGAAACTCGGTGATCGAGCCGGAGCGCATTCAACGTGTTACTGAAGATAAAGGTGTTTGCGAGGTGTGCATAGAAGAATGGCTTGACACCAAGATGATCGCGAGCACAGAACAAACGTTGACTACGAGTGTCCCAGACTGCAAACACGAAGTCGCCGATCAAATGGTGAATACAATCTTCTCCCCACGCTTCGTAGGCAGAGAGTATTAACTCAGCGTCGTTGGGATTGCTCGTTGAAACTGATGAGACCGGCAGCTGTCTCAACAAGTCTTCTCGTCCATCGATGCGAGCGTCTGCAATCAGCCAAACTTTGCCATCGAGAGTCAACGGTTGACTCTCGGTCCTGGACTCGTTGGTTGTGCGTAAGAGTGTATGACCAAGTGCGACGTTGCGATCTACATAAACCTGCTGAGCATCGGGTCCGCGGTAAGACAGAAACTCTGTGCAGCGCCAGATCAGTTCCCGATCGACAGGCGCCCCATCAATATTGACTATGCCAACAATGCCGCTCATTCGCGCGACGACCACCCATTACGCCTGGAGGTAACCTCGATTAGTGGTAATTGAACCCTACGTTACCGCGCCGAAACGACGAAAGGGCGCCTGCAGTGGACGCCCTAACTTGTTGAAATCATTTGGTGCACCCGGCATGATTCGAACATGCGACCCCCTGATTCGTAGTCAGGTACTCTATCCAACTGAGCTACGGGTGCCTGAGAAGCGTAGATATTAAGCGCTCTAGCTCAAAAAAGTAAAATGGGCCTGATTGGAAGTAGAGTCCTAATCTGAAGCTGCTCTGTGCCGCCTCAGAGAACTCTGTGGCTCAATGATTGTGGTTTTCTGAGGAGTTTGCTTCACCACTGAGGCACCGAGGACACAAAGGTCGCACCGAGTATGCCAGTTTTGACACTACCTCATTGAGGTCAGGGCCAGAGGTCAGAGCATTTGATAATGATGAATTGATATTTATGAATTCTTAAGTTGCTGCACGCGCCGCCCCGATCAAATAGAAATGATCAATATCAATTCATAATTATCAAATGATCTGACCTACAGCGCCTGACTTACCTTCCAAAATAACCCGGCTTCGTCCGCGCAGTCAGTTCGGGAGGTGTGACCTCGACCCGAATCTCGTGCCACTTGCCGCGCGCCCGTTCACCACTCGCCTGATATCCGACTGTGTACAAAGTTCGCAAGCTCGCGGCGACCTCGCGGTAGAGTTGGGCCATGTACTCGAGCCGGTTTATCTCATTCAATCTTCCACCAGTTCGATCAGCCAGCGTTTGCAGCCTCGTCCGGGCCGCAGCGTAGATGCCGGTGATCGTCGGCGACGGCAAGGGCAATCTCTTTGGATCGCCGGATGGCAGCGCGAGCGGATAAATCGACACGCCCAAACGATCGGCTGCAGAGAGAACCGAGTTCAGGTCAGAACTATCCTGAGGCTTGATGGCACTCAACGCTTCCTCATCAGTTTGAGTTTGGGCCACCGTCTCGCGATCTATTTTTCGCAGATTGGAATCCAGTCCATCCGTTAGCACAACAATCGCCTTCCTACGTTTGCCTTCTTTCTCAAGCTCCCGCAATGCATATCGTAATGCTTCGTAAAAATGAGTTTCGCCGGCGCCGTTTGCGATCTCGATCGCGTATGCCGTCTTATTACGATCGACTGAAAATCCAGCTAACGATTTTACTTTTGCGTTGAACTGGATCACGGCCACGCGGTCATCTGGCCCAAGCGCATCGAGAAAACGTTGCGACGCAAGTTTCAGCTGTTGCCTGAAGTTTATAGTCGACCCTGACATATCCAACAGCAACACCAAACTAAACGGAGCGTCAACCGGCTCAAAAAGTTGGATTGACTGTTTGATTCCGTCCTCATAGATCGAGAAGTTGTTCCGGTTGAGAGATGTGATAGCGCGACCCTGACCATCAACGACTCCGATATTAAGCTGCACCAGGGAAGTGTCAGTGCGGACTACGTCATCGACATCCTGGGCTCGCGCCGGAGCGGGGATGGAAATCGTGAAAACCAGGACAAAAAATAGCAGAATTGCTATGAAAAGAAGGGACCGGAGCCGGCGGATACACTGAACTTTAAGCATTGATAAATAGTCGGGCGAGTATGCCCGTGAGCCGCGAATTTTTCAAATCCTCAACTGATGATGAACTCGGACGCAGTTAGCGGTTTCGACGTTGCTTTTTGGAGTGCGGCGGCCCGGCGCCGCTTTGTAATTCAGGCTACTTGGCGTCGCGACGAGGCGAAGAGTAAAGTACGAAGGATTTAAACAATGTAACAAAGCGGCGCCAGGCCGCCGCACTCCAAAGAAAGGCTCCTCACGTGTCGCTCCTCGCCATTTATCGACCAAATTTCTGTTCAGAGTGTGGTTCAAAGATCATCAGGCTGCGCTGGTACATATGGACCAGCCGCAAGTATTGCGATAAATGCACGCCTGGTTTTCGCAAGGAACGATGGCTCCAACCACTCGGCGTCGTACTGATTGTGCTGGTTGCAGGAATTCTGATCGGACGCGCGACGCGCAAGCATCCGCCATCTATCACCATCAACCGCACAATAACAGCAGCCGAAAATTCCGCTGCAGCCTCTCCAGCCGCTGTCGCACTCTCAGACGAGGTTTATCTATGCGGCGCTAGAACAAAAAAAGGCAGTCCGTGTTCGAGGCGAGTACATGGTCCGACTCGCTGCTGGCAACACAAGGGATTACCCGCGATGCTTCCAAATGAAAAATTGATTGTTAAGTAAGGAGCAACAGATCAGTATGGTTGGATAAGAATCAACCTGAAGGGCCGTGAGGAAAAAGGATGTGTTTCCATCGACCGTTACGAGGAAACGCGAAGCCGAGCTCGAAGGCATGTTGCGCGAATTAACCGACGTCAACGGACAGATGCTGGTTCGGGATCTTGTTTTTACAGCCACCAAAGAAACGGCGCTCGATAATCGACTTCCTAACATCGTTGTTTACTGGCACGACGCTGCGTTCGTTCCGGGACTGAGGGTTGCCGGAACCAACATCGTCGCGCAACCTGTCGCCATAAAGGCCGGCCAACACGCGTTAGATGGTTTTTGCTTGATAAACAGCAAACAGAAGCTCAATACCGATGAACCAATTCTCGCCGAGGAAATGGGTCACCTCCTCGCCCGTTTGGCCGGTGGCTAGCCTAATTCGTAAGGCGTCCCTCCGTGGGGCCCATTATTTCAGCAATCAATCACCGCCGAGGCGCAAAGACGCAGAGCAAGTTTCAGAGTATTTGACTAACTAAGTTAGAATTCTTGTGTAGCAAAGGCGTTATTGATAGAAAGTGTCGTTAGAAGAGAAATTAAAGGAAATCCCACCTTCACCAGGCGTCTATCTCCACAAAGACTCAGGCGGAAAGGTAATCTACATTGGTAAAGCGAAGAATCTTCGCAACCGTGTCCGCTCGTACTTTCAGACGCGGCCTTTCGATAGAAAGACCGACGCCTTAGTCAGACAGATAAGTGATCTCGAATTTATCGTCACCGACAATGAAGTCGAAGCCTTGATTCTTGAAGCCACCCTCGTTAAGAAATATAAACCCCGCTACAACATCAAACTTCAGGACGACAAGTCGTATCCCCAGCTCAAACTTACTGTCAATGAACCCTTTCCAAAAGTAATCATCACACGTCGAATACAAAAAGACGGTGCTCTTTACTTTGGTCCATTTCTTCCGGCCAGCCTGGCGAGACGAACTATCGATGTGATCAATCGTACGTTCCAGCTGCGCACCTGCGACATCGAGATTGACGGCAAAGCGCCGCGTCCCTGCCTCGAATATCACATCAAGCGTTGTCTTGGACCATGCGTGAAAGGACTCTGCACGCCTGAGCAATACCAGGAAGCGGTAAAGGACGTGAGATTATTGCTTGAAGGTCGCAACAAGGAACTCGCCGACACTCTTCAAGAACGCATGTTGGAAGCATCAGAGGAGACACGGTATGAGCTGGCGGCCAAATATAGAGATCTCCGGAAGACGGTCGTCAAACTTTCTGAGCAACAGAAGATGGCCACGGCGTCAGAAAGTGATGTTGATATTTTTGGTTACTACCGCGAGGGCCATCGACTGGCCTTGCAGTTGTTCACAATGCGCGAAGGTCACATCGTTGGGCGTCGCGAATTCTTCTGGGAAGATGTAACGCCTGACGAATTTGATCCGGCCGAATTTTTGGGCGAGGTGCTCGCACAATATTACGCTTCTGATTATGTGCCGCGAGAAGTAATTGTACCCGTTGATTTCACCGACCGAGAGTTGTTGGAAAAGGCGCTGACCAGTCGTCGCGGACGCCGGGTCAGAATTTCGGTGCCCCAACGCGGTGAGAAACGAGACATGATCGATCTGGTTGATAAGAATGCGAAGCTTGCCTTTGAGACTCGCTTCCGGATTCTGAAACCAGACATGAAGCAGGTGCTTGAAGAGTTGCAGGAAACACTCGAGTTACCGCGGTTTCCGGCGCGTATCGAGTCGTTCGATATCTCGCACATTCAAGGTGCCGAAAACGTCGCCGGCATGGTCGTCTGTGATAACGGTAAGATGAATCGTTCCGAATATCGCAAGTTCAAGATTCGAAGTGTTGAAGGAGCGAATGATGTCGCTTCAATGCGTGAAGTTGTACTGCGTCGTTACAAACGTTTACTGGAGGAAGGAAAACAACTTCCCGATCTGGTCATGATCGATGGCGGCAAAGCCCAGTTGCATGGAGCTGCTGAGGCAATGCGCGAGCTCGACCTTGAGGCAATTCCGATGGTGGGTATCGTTAAGCCGCCACAACGTCACAATGACGTCGCATACTTACTGGTAAAAGGCCGTGAAGACGAACCGGTCTATCTTGATCCACACTCATTAATACTGCGACTGTTGCAGATGATTCGCGACGAAACCCATCGTTATGCCGTGACTTATCATCGGAAGCGACGGGAGCTGCGAGACTTCACCTCTGAACTGACTGCGATTCCGGGAGTCGGCGATAAGCGAAAAGGCCGGTTGTTGCGACACTTTGGTTCGATTCAGAGAATCGCGAGAGCGGGAGTATCAGAGTTGACGCCGTTCGTTGGGAAGAAAACTGCAGAAGAGATTGTGGACCACTTTACGAAACAACGAGAACTTGCCGAAGGTGCCGTTGCGCAAGTAACTAGTCACTAGAATCCCGCAGTCAGAAAGGGTGGCAAAGCGCCAGTGTCAAGACTCACTAGAATCCCGCAGTCAGGAAGGGTGGCAGAGCGACGACAGTCAAGACTAACTAGAATCCCGCAGTCAGGAAGGGTGGCAGAGCGCCAGTGTCGAGACTCACTAGAATCCCGCAGTTAGGAAGGGTGGAAAAGCGCCAGTGTCGAGACTCACTAGAATCCCGCAGTCAGGAAGGGTGGCAAAGCGCCAGTGTCGAGACTCACTAGAATCCCGCAGTCAGGAAGGGTGGCAGAGCGGCGTTAATCGAGACTCTCTTTACTCGAACCTAGCGACGCTCCCGCTCTTAAACTCTGCGTTCTCTCTTTTCTGATATAGCCGAGCGCTTCTTTGGTTCTAACAGATTAGGATTGCGAGGAGGCGAGAGTTTAAGAGCGGGGGCGTCGCTAGGTTCGAGTAAAGAGAGTCTCGATTAACGCCGCTTTGCCACCCTTCCCAACTGCGGGATTCTAGTTAGTCTTGACTGTCGCCGCTTTGCCACCCTTCCCAACTGCGGGATTCTAGTGAGTCTCGACTCTTGTTGTTCCTGTCCAACTGCCAGGATTCTAGTGAGTTGTGGGAATGTCTCCTTCGTTCCCTTTGACGCCTGAGAACTCGTAAGTCACGTGCAGTTTCAATGAGCCATCAAGCATCTCGGCGCGAACGTCTTTAGCAGCAGCCTTTACTGAACCATTGGCCGCTTTAACAGGAACGAGTAGCGACAGCTGCCGTTCGTTTACAAGTACCAGTGGATTAACTCGTTGGTTTATCGCGTTCTGCACAAACACCGTCACGAGGGCATTAGCCATTGGCGCGACTCCTTCAAGATTCACGCCATCAACTTTCACATACCCGTAAACTGTCTGCTTGGGTTGATCGAATTGCAGCTGAATAGTAGTTTGCGCCCATCCCTTGAATTGCATGCAATTGCCAACCAGGTTGTAACTCCCTGAGAAAACCATCGGTGCGTTAATACTTCCATTCTTAAACTCGACACCGGTTTTTGCCCCACTTCCTTCAGAAAGTATCGAAATTGTGTTGTCACACCCTCCCTGGAAAACTGCCTGACGAATCGAGCCGTTTTCGGTCTGATCGTTTTGACTCAAGTGAAATGTTGGGGACCCCAAGTTTGAAAATGTCGTGCTTAGAACGGCATCGACAAAGCCCTGGTCCAAACTAAGCGTGACAGTTCCCGGAGGGTCGCCACCTTGATCCGGAGCTTTCACTCGTGCGCCGGGAGCGGAGCCGGCCCTGGGAGTTCCCAGGAAAAAGACTGCCGCTCCGCCACCAAGCAATACTCCAAGTACAAGAATTAACAGATATCGCATCAAGCCTCCTTAGGGCGTCGGGCTGACCACTGGAGAGACGGTGACCGTGGGAGACGGTGTTGGAATACTCGAACTGTTGTTCATGTTCGTGAGCAATGTTCTCAGTACGGCCGCAACTGTATTTGTAACCGCATCGATTTGTTGACGTACCTGTTGTGGCGGCACTTCACTCATGCCCGTTGGTATTTCAAAAAGCGTCGGACTGACATCTGTCGAGATGTCTCGCATCTCCGCTACAATCTTCGCAGCTTTTACACCTTGTACATTACCGCTGGCTTCGCTGAAGAGTTCCGCTCGCAAAGGTAACCCGGTGTCTTTATCGACAAAAACAAATGACTCAGTGTTGACCTGACCGGCAGACGTGTTCGTGTTCGAAGTCTTCGCGTAGCGGTACTTCAAGGCCGTTCGTCCATTGACGGTTTCCTCACCTGCCGATTCGATGCCTTGCAAGCGATCGAGGTAGGACACGAGCTGTCCCGGAGTCATGAGTTTGTGTAGTTGAAATCCGGTCGCTTCGGGCGTCAATTCCGCATATTGCTTGCGAGCAGGAGCAATTACATAAGGCTTGCCACCATGCTCGATGTAGATCAAGTCAGAGCCATCAGGAAGTTTGAAAGAGAGCCGGCGGTCTTCGCCGCTCCTGGCAACTTCCGCTGACAGGGTAGGAATACCAATAGCCTTGTCACCGCCTTCCGTTTCGGCTGTAAAAACCAGCGTCGCTCGATAGGCATTTGGCTCGCGAGCGGCGATGACTGAGATTGGTGGAGCCGCATTGGTATTTGCAACTGATAGGTTCGCATTCGCATTAGTGGAAATATTTGTATTTAAATTCGTTTCACTAACTGTCGAGCGTTGGCAAGCCCCAAGAGTAATCAACAAGGTTGAAATAACCACGGCAAAAACCAAGCCCCGCGGTTGTACGTCGGCGGTTTTCATAACAGTAATCTCCCCAAAGATATACTTTCTGCAAAAGGATTCGAACTATAAAGGGGGTGAATTAGGGAAGGTGTTAAGAATAGCAGACTGTTGGCCTGTTTGTCAGTGGTCCGTTGTCCGCAGCTTGTGGCTACTTGGGATCGACTTTGCGCCTGTGCATCAACTCACGATTGACTATAGGAACGAACAACGGACGACGGACAACCATCTACCAACAAACTAAAGTATTGACTTGTAAGCGACTTTTAGAATAGAAGCGCCTTGCTTTCCCAACACGGCCGCTCGGGGTTTATTCATGAAAAATATTCTAATGATTGTCTTTATTGGTTTTGCCTTGTCTCTTTGCAATCTTTCCAGCCGTTTTAAGAGTAAGTCGACCGGTAGCTCCGGAACAAACTCGTCATCCTCTTCGTCCGACACTGGTGGCGCAACCGCCGAACACGGCACTCCTACCGCTGCCCAAGTCGCCGCACTTGCCGGGGGTCAGCAAGCTAAATGGGAGCAGCAAGGCATGAGCTGGACCATGCCGGCTAGTTGGAAGGAGCAGGAAAAGGAATCAAAGTCGTTCCTGTGGACCGCGCCTGGAAGCACCGCATCGCTGAACGTCAGCATTTCTCCAATGGATGAAACTTTCCCGACCGATGTCAGCATTAAGGCGTTTTACGACGGAGCGAAGACAAGGGCAAAAAATGGCGAAGTAGATGAATTGAAATGGGTTGAGATAGACGGACTAAAAGGCGTGCAGTTTCGCGAGGCTAACCCTGAGAAGCCCGACGGCATTCGACGCTTACAATGGTTGGCCTATCGCAAGTTTGCCGGACAAGTTCAGATGGTGAATGTGATGCTTGCTTCGGACGGTAAAGATTTCGACGCTCACAAGGATGAGATGTACGGAATTCTTTACTCGACTAAGTTGGTCCACTAATAAGCGTCGGCCGGGGCTTTGCACAAAAACTCTAATCTTGGTGAGTGTCGAGCGATCAGTACAGTACCGCGAGCGCAGCGACCGGAGGGCACACTCGATCAGTAAAGTACCGAGTTGGGAAGGGTGGCAAAGCGGCGTTAATCGAGACTCTCTTCACTCGAACCTAGCGACGCCCCCGCTCTTATCTCTGCGGTTCTCTCCTTTCTGATATAGCCGAGCGCTCCTTTGGTTCTAACAGATTAAGGATTGCTAGGAGGCGAGAGTTTAAGAGCGGGGGCGTCGCTAGGTTCGAGTGAAGAGAGTCTCGATTAACGCCGCTTTGCCACCCTTCCTGACTGCGGGATTCTAGTGAGTCTCGACACTGGCGCTTTGCCACCCTTCCTCGACCGGAGGGCACACTCGATCAGTAGAGTACCGCGAGCGCAGCGACCGGAGGGCACACTCGACATTACGCCTAAATTCTGATGGTTGGTTCGTTGAGTGTGCCATCCGGTCGCTTCGCTCGCGGTACTGTACTGTTTTGTGCAAAGGCCTGGTCGGGTTATGGTGCGTCGTAATCACTGTCCCAACTCGTTTTATTGGTCATTGGTCATTCGTGGATTGGCCATTTTTCATTTCTGATTTTCATTCTTCTCCCTCGAACGAACTCGCGAGTTGTGGGCCTACTCTTACTCCGCGTCTCTCTGCGGTCCTCTGCGTCTCTCTGTGATGCTTTGGAGTCAGCCGAATCGGTTCGTTTCAAGCATCGCAGAGAGACGCAGAGGAGCGCAGAGAGACGCTGAGAAAAGATTTTCCAGATACTAATTTGCTACTGCGTGCTTGATTCAGCCAGGGGCCTCGCTAGTTCTGATGCTGCAAGTTGAATGTCAGTGCCGCTTTGCCCCCTTCCTAACTGCATTCAAGAAGCCGCCCCTCTGGTTATTTACTTCCTAATGTAGTTCCGGTGTATCCAGGCGTCTTTGTTTGCGCGATCGCGAGTCTCAAAGAAGATGTTTTGCTCGTCCTCTCGCGTGAGTAATCGTACACGTTGAGTTATTTCCTTTTCAGCGACTTTTCCACGTTCGGACGCAACCAGAAACTCTTCAATCATTTCCCCGGTAACAGCTTCTGCCTTGGCGTCTTTTTCCAATTCGGCAACGGCCTCAACTGCATTGGCTTTCAAGAGTTTCGGCCACAGTTTCGCAAACAGTTGCCCCGAAGCGTAAACGTCCGCGCTATTGACCTGACCATTGATCGCAAACGCATAACCAATGACGTCAGTCTTGTCCGCCAGAATTCCAGCGAGCGCGTTTATGTAAGGCGCCGTGGTCTCTTTTACCTTGTCATTTTCAACCGACAACTCAAGGCTGGAACGCGACACGACTTCCTGAACACTTCCGCCAACGTTTTTGCTGAGCTTGGCTTGCGTGTCAGTTACATTTGTCCAAACTTCCTGTTGAGAGTTGGAACGTTTCGCGGCAAGTTTAAGGCTTTTAGTAGAGACGGAGTTTGAAGAGCTGCTGAAGTTTCGGGCTTCCTCGTTGCCGCGCCGGTTCCATCTCTGCGATTCAACACAGAAAGCAGCAATTGGCATGCGACCCGACTTCGGCGGAACAATGAAATCGACTGAGATCATGCGATCTTGTTCTCCGCCCCTGACTATGTCTCCAGCCTGGACGTAGACATCCTGGGTCGAAAGATTCTGGATGGCTAGTTCGTTGACACTTTTAGTTTCAAACACCATCACTTTCTTCTGAGCCAGCGCTTCCTGGAGGGTCAGGAAGTTGTGACCAGTTACGGAATCGCTTCCGTGCACTAAAAAAACCGTCAGGTTCTTATGGACGTAAGGACCAGACAGGCGATAAGGGGTCGAGGAGTTGGGTTTTGGCGTACTTTGTTTACCTGAAACGTAAGCCAGAACGCTGAGTGAGATGGTGAGCAGAACAATTGAACTCATGTAGAGGTAATTTCTTCGCATGTGCTTCTCCCGGGGTCACCTCTGACTAGATTAGCCACATGAGGCGCCAGAAAGGATTGTTGCCGGGGAGACAACGATGACTGAGGTCCAGCCCTTGTTCGTGAATTGCGGGGAGAATTAGCTAGAGAACGACTCTGGTGAAGACTTCTTGCGTTCTGAGACGATTTAACTTGGGATGGCGTTGTCTGTCTTGGATGTTTGGTCTTTGGCCTTTGGCCTTTGGTCTTTGGTCTTTGAGTTCGCAGGTTAATAGTGAAAGACCCAAGATCCAAGACCAAAGGCCAAAGATCCAAGGCCAAACTCAGAACCAAAATTCCTTGCTAAAAAGAGACCGATGGAATATATAGGGCCTGTTTCCGTTAGCGGTTCCATCGAGGTCCAACTTACTCAAAACGAGACTCTCACAGTTGGTGGACCATCAGGGAAAAGGTCAGGCCCAGCAAAAATGTGAATTTCTCGACGCTGAACCTCAATGCTCATCAAGCGCCGATGAAATAATCCGCTCATTTCGAACTCCCGGGTCGTTTTGGTTTTGTTGTTCGCGTGGCCACTCTCGACGAAACTCACGCGAACCGAACCTAAACTCAAACTGATACTTTTGGTTGCGCTTCAGGTCGTTAGCGAGCGAAGGGTATCTGTTTCCCGCCTGCTTTTCTATGTAGGAGATTACGATATGCACAACAACCTCGACTCACACTTTAACCGCCGCCGGTACTGCGTTGTTGGAGAAGGATGTACTCACAGTCGTTCCAACTTAGCTTCAGCCGCAGAGGCATCCCCCTCCGACGCGATTACCAGCAACGACAACTCAACTGCCCCTTTCAAATTCGGTCGTCTATTTGATCAAGCAAAAGGGCTGACTGACGAAGAGCGAGCACAGAAGGTTTCACTCCTGGTAAGACTCGGTCAGGAAATGAATAAAGAGATCTTGCCTTTGCCGGAAGATTCAAATATTCCATCCGGATACACGTACCTGGGCCAATTCATCGCTCATGAAGTTACTTTTGATAAGACCACGAACCTCCAAGCTATCGAATCGGATCCCCAATCTTGGCGTAGTCCACAACTCGATCTCGACAGCTTGTACGGAAACATTGAAGACTCAAATGATCGGGAGGCGCTGTACGACAAACAGAATTCCGGTCGCTTAAAAGTGGGCGTAACACACCCACAACCTCGACTCAATAAAGTTTTTGATTGCGATCTTCCGCGTGATAACGCTGGCAAGGCATTGGTTGGCGATCCACGAAACGATGAAAACATCGCCATCGCTCAAATGCACCTGGCTTTTATCAAGTTTCACAACAAGGTTGTTGAATCGCTGGAAAAAGCTAATGTCGCAAAGGAACTGATTTTTGATCGTGCCAGGGAGAAAGTAGTCAACTCCTTTCATTCGATCATTCTTAATGACTTTCTGCCACGCCTCTTGGATGAGCGGATCTTAGAGGGAGTTAAAGACTCGCGAGCTGAATTCTTCGTTGAAAAAACCGCCAGCGACTTGTTCATGCCCCTGGAGTTTTCTGCCGCAGCATTCCGCTTTGGTCATAGCATGGTGCGCAGCAGCTATCAGTGGAATGCATACCATTCTGACGAAATCAGCGTGCCCGCCCGTCTCCGGCAGTTGATGGACCAAACCGAATTCAGTGGCAGCATTGGTAAACCCGGAGGAAACCTCGCAATTGATAGTGATTGGATCATCGACTGGCGAAGGTTTTTCGACTTCAGTTCGCTTGGATATCCGGCGCCTAAATCCGACTCAAATAAAGCTGGAAAGATTGATCGCGTTTTCAGTCTACACCTTGAGAAGCTCCCGGGTTTTCCTCACAACGGATTGGCCGAGAACCTTCAGCCAATAATGGTTCGAAACCTTCTGCGAGGCTTTGCCCTTGATTTGCCGAGCGGCGAAACGGTAGCAAGTAAAGTTCCCGGGGCAATCCCACTGCAGCCGGACCAGTTGGCCGGCGATTCAGAAGAAATTAAAGAGCTTCTGAATTCGCCACTGTTAAAAGGTCAGACGCCTCTTTATTACTACATTCTGAGAGAAGCAGAGTTAAACGGCGGAGAAAAGCTGGGTGAAGTGGGCAGTTACATAGTTGCCCAAACACTCATCGGGTTAATGCAGGCCAGTAAACACTCCTCGTTCAATTCAGCACTAAGCGACTTCAGGATGATCGATCTGCTTCATCAAGCCGATGTTGTCGATCCCATCGGACGGCATCTCGATAGCATCTATGCACCTCAGGTACTCCACGCTTCGCACCCCTAACTAAGGAGGATTAAATCAATGACGATTATGGACAATCTGAAAAAGGCTCACGTCGCGGTCGTGATCGATACATTTCATGGTGGCAATCTCGGTTATCGAGTAGGTCAGTTGGCAATAAAAGCCCTCACTGGCGGTATTAACAGTACTGCCTGGGAGAACTACATGCGACTGTTTGCAGATAACGAACAACAATTGGACCGACTAATTAAGCAAACGGACGACGATGAAGATTGGTTGATTCAATCGAGAGCTTACATGGTCTCGAATGCGATCTGTGACGCTCAAACCAAAACTGACACTGGTCACAATGTCATGACGGCGATCGATCTAGGTGTGGCCGACGCGCAAACCCCTGGTTTCGAAAAGCCCATCGACTTCGGTGACATTCCCTGAATCGTTGTGAGGCTTCAGTGTCACTCGCTGAAGCCTCACCTAAACCTGCCGGGCCTTGAAAATGGATAGTCACTTAAAGACCACCACCCGCAACATCTCACTCCTTTACGCTTCCCTCGAATTATCGTGGCTTGAACTGTGTAAACGCTATTTGCCTGTTGCTGGAAAGAATTCTCTATGGAGATTTAGTAGAGAGTCCGGCCCCGATGATCCCGAACAAGGTTGGAAACTCCATCTTTCAGCAACCATTCTTGACGCAATCGAACTGCTGAAAAAAGTTGGACCAGAGCTTTCAAACCGGGGCCTGCTATACAAGGCACCGTCATCTCTGCGTGAAGTCGATCGACTCAACTCAGGTATCTACTATGGCTACAGCCAGGTTGGCAAAGTCTTGACTGTTTACCCCAGAAATACGGCTGAAGCCGTCGTGTTGGCCAAACTACTCAACCGTTTGACGTACGGAATCAAAGCACCAACGGTGCCATTTGATCGCCGTTATCGTGCGAGAGGCACTGTCTTCTATCGTTATGGCGCATTTACCACGCTTGAAATAAACGAGCCCGGAAGAAGAGCCAAATTTGCGATCAAGGATCCCGCGGGAAATCTCATCGAGGATAACAGGCAATCTCAAGGTAACCCCGAGTGGATTAGCGATCCATTTATCCCGAAGCGTCGGGCCATTCGCACTAAGTCAACACTCACTCCGCTGCAAACAACATTCAAGGCATTTCGTGCCATGTCTCAACGCGGCAAAGGCGGCGTCTATCAGGCGTTGGACCTCAGCGTTGATCCGGCACGTTTGTGCGTGATCAAACAGGGCCGACGAAACGGTGAGACCACGTGGGACGGACGAGATGGATATTCGCGAATCAATCACGAGGCTAAGGTGTTGGACCTTTTGAGTAAATGCGGATTGTGTGTTCCGCGAGTTTACGCAACTTTTAAATTAGACGCCGCGCAATACCTTGTTACTGAATTCATCGACGGGGTAGATCTGGAGAGTTGGCTGTTAGCGAAGCGCCGGCGAGCTTCGATCAGCGTCGCTGTAAGCTTATCTCTGCAAGTGTCTGACCTTCTCTCACGAATTCATGCAGTGGGTTGGGTCTGGCGCGACTGTAAGCCACGTAATCTAATCATCCAGAGAAACGGTACTCTGAGGCCGATAGACTTCGAAGGCGCTTGCCTTATCAACAAACCAGACCCGTTGCCGTTTGGAACAACTTCTTATCTTCCACCGGAGTGGAACGCACCATTCCAGGGACAGTCGAGATTGCCGGAAGATCTTTATGCGCTCGGTTCGGTAATGTATTTGATCTTTGCCGGTTGCCCTCCCGATGCTGAAAAAGCCCGCGCGGTCCAGGAAATGAGACATGGATTGCCGGCCGACCTCGTAACTCTTATTAATCAATTGCTTTCGAGCAATCCTCAGGATCGTCCTGCCGCCAGCGAAGTAAGGCGAAGATTAGGGGAAGTCAGGGAGTGGTAAGAAACTCAGGACTTGGGTCTTTGATCTCTCGCAGGCGTTAGGGGAGTGAGAGACCAACTCGTTGTTCGAGTTCGCGGAAACGAACGTCGGAACGTAAATCGTCATACAACGGATCCGCGTTGAGGAACGCCATCGAAGCAAACCGCTGTTCCAGGCTTTGATTCAAATAGTTAAAGGCCTGGTCCTTATCACCCATTCCTATATAGACAATCGCTTTTTCATGTGGCGGCACCGGATCTCGGTTTGACGCGTCGTCGAGTTCTCGCAGTATATTCTGGGCCTTGTTAGGCTGACCCGCTCTGCCGTAAGCGTAGCCAAGCGCCGCAGTCCCATACAACGGATCGTTCCTACGCATTCGTTCGAGAATATCAATCGCCGACTGATAATGCCCAAGCTGCAATTGGACCAATGCCATCATGTGTTGGAAAGGCAGAAATTGATCATTCTGGCTTATTAAATTAGCGAAGTAATCTTGAGCTTCCGTCGTACGACGAGCGTAATAGAGTGACCGACCATAGTTCTGCTCAGCAAGCAACGAGTAGGGATCGAGATCTTTCGAGATCGTACTCTCGATGATGGCTTCGTCATTTCGACCCAAGGCTGAAAGAAGGTTTGAATACCAAAAGTGAGCGGGGGCATAAACGGGTTTCAACTCGATCGCGCGTTTGAACTCACTCTCGGCCTTTTCCCAGTTCCAATCGAATCGGAGATTAACGATTCCGAGTGAAGTGTGCGCTTCCGGTAGGGAGTCGTCCAAGTCGAGCGCCTGTTGTGCGTTCCAGCGCGCCTTTGCCATAGCAACTGATGGAGCAATTGGCCCGTTCGCAACATTGTTCATTACCGCATAACAATCTGACAGGCCGGAATAGGCTTCGGCGAAAGATGGATCGAGTTCGATAGCTTGCTCGAAATAGCCGATGGCCTTCTGCAGATTTTCTCTACTTCTCTTGAGTCCTGCGAACTGGCGGCCCTGCATATATTTACGCAACGCTTCGTCGTTATCCGTCTGGTGCTTATTTAAACGCTTGCGCTCACCGCCAATAATCCACAACCCCAGACTCGAAACAACTTTGCGCGTTATGTCGTCCTGTAAAACGAACATGTTGGCAGCATCAAGGTTAAATTCTTCCTGCCACTTCGTTCCACCGTTCGAAGTATCCAACAGGCTCAAGCGGAGCAAGAGAGATTGATCGTGTTTTAGGAGCTCGCCTGACAAAACCGACTCGACACTAAGATCTCTTCCGGCGCGTCCTAAATCTACATTTTGTTCATTATCGAAAGGCATGGTCGACGGGGCTTTTACCTGGAGTCGCGTTAAATACGAGAACTTGTCGAACAGACTTCTCGTCAACCCCTGGCTCAGGTAATCCAGGTTTGCGTCTCCGCTACGGTTCTGAATCTGAAGCAGTGCGATCGAATGGACCGACGAAGTTTTTTGATAAACAAACGCAGAACTCGCCAGGATAACAACTAAAAGAACCGCTGCTGCGGCTGCCAGGTATTTGAAATTTCGGCTCTGTACCCACGTGAAAAAGGGTGACGGCTCACGACTGCGGCGAAAGGCCTTGATCTCAGACTTTAGAGTCCGGGCATCATTGAATCTAAGATTGCGATTCTTCTCCAGACAGCGCTTCAAAATGTTCAGCAGTTGCCTGGGCAGATCTAGTTCAAGGTCCGGCGCATCGTTTTTGATGGCTTCGAGCGTTTTAGATTTGTTATCGCAAAGAAACGGATTCTCACCGGCAAGCATTTCGTAAAAGACGATGCCAAAACTAAAGATGTCGCTACGTGCATCAAGCTCTTCGCCTTCCGCTTGTTCGGGAGACATGTATGCCACGGTTCCAAGTATTCCTGGTGCCGACGTCTGATCCAGCTCGGTTGTGTTCTGTGTTTGTTCGATTGGTTTGACAAACTTGGCCAATCCAAAGTCGAGCACTTTGATTTGATCATCCGGTGTCACAATTATGTTTTGGGTTTTGACGTCCCGATGAACTATTCCATGCTCGTGGGCAGCTGATAATGCACTCGCAATTTGCTCAGCAAAATCCAACGCAAGATCGATGGATAGCGGGCCCAAAGTCAGCCTGCTTTGAAGCGTCTCTCCTTCGACGTACTGCATTGCGATGAAGTCCTGACCATCTTCGTTTTCAAGGCCATGTATTGAGCAAATATTTTGGTTTTCGAGTTGAGCAACGGCGCGCGCTTCGAGAATCAACTGCGAACGAAGCCACTCGTCATTGCCGAACCCGCGATTGAGAAATTTCAACGCCACCTGACGTTCCAGTTTCTGGTCGGTCGCCAGATAAACTTCGCCCATACCTCCAGCGCCCAAGAGTTTCGTGACGTTGAAGTGACCAATCGTACGACCCACCAGGGCTCCGGGCTTACTAATGTTTGATAAGACTTTAAAACCGAGGCTGACTGCCGGAGTTTCCAGCAACGCATCGTTGGAAGCTTCAATTAGAGATTGGACTTCGGCCACGAGTGACGGATCGTCGCCGCTCTCGCGCTTGAGATAGTCGAGTTGATCGGAAGGCTGCAGTTGAGAAGCTGCGTGAAACAGATCTTCAATTCTTTGCCATTGATCAGAGGACATTACGGATCTCTCTGGAAAGCCAGGCTTTGGCCATTTTCCAGTCACGATTGACGGTTATGGTTGAGACTCCGAGAACCTCAGCGGTTTCTTCCACACTCAATCCGCCGTAGAAACGAAGTTCGACAACACGAGTCTTCCTAAGATCGATTTCAGCCAGGCGTTCGAGTGCTTCGTCGAGGGCTATTAACTCGGCTGACTTATCGTCCGAAATGATCGCTACATCGGAGAGGGAAACTTGAACTGCGTGTCCACCACGCTTTTGCCGATGGCGATCGCGAGCATAGTTAAGGAGAACTCGTCTCATAATTTGAGCCGCAATCCCAAAAAAGTGCGCGCGATTTTGCCACTGCACACGGGTTTGATCGACGAGACGCAAGAACGCTTCGTTAATAAGAGCAGTAGTCTGCAAGGTATGACCGATGTGCTCATGTCTCATGTAGTAATGCGCCAAACGATGCAATTCTCTTTCAACGAGTGGCATTAATTTTTCCAGGGCGTTCTTATCCCCACTACTCCAGCGGATAAGCAGCTCTGTAATATCGGAAGGATCGGACATCGGGGGAATCTCCGTCGATTGGGGCTCAGAACCGATCAGATGCCTGAGTTGCGCCGAGAAAATCGCGGCTACGGCACTCGGGGAATGCAGCTCGTCGGTTACCTTTGGTGCGTTATGAGGTGACGGCGACTGGATGACAAGAGATATTCACCCCACGCAGGCCGAGCCCACTCCCGGCTTGTCCTCTTGCTGAGTGCTGTAGCAGTTATATAGCTGCGGTAAGTTTCTTGCAATGAAAATGCGGTTAGAAATAACGAGCTGCGGCAATCGCGAATGGGCCCAGAGAGTACCGCGAGCGCAGCGACCGGATGGTCCACTCAAAGCGCACGATCAGCAGAATTTAGCCCAGCGTTGCGTGCCTCATCAGGTCGCTGCGATCACGGTACTGTATTCCCGGCGGATCACTGCTTTTGCGAAGGACACCAGGAGTTAAGACTTGTCTTCGTTCAAGGTGGGCGCGTCCGCATGAGGAACAAAACAATTACGGCATCGCGCTTCATACTTATCAGAAGCTCCAACCGCAACCCGCTCTTCCGATTCAAAAGTTCTCTGTGAGTAGTTCGCAGGTTGCCCGCACTTCATGCAGATCGCGTGGGTCTTGGTGATGTATTCTGCGATGGCAAGCAGTTGAGGCATCGGTTCCCATGGCCGTCCCATGTAGTCCTGGTCTAGTCCGGCGATGATCACTCGAACACCACGGCGCGCCAGTTCGTTTGCAACGTCAACCAGATCGTTATCAAAAAATTGACCTTCATCTATTCCGACAACCTCGGTGTCCGGTTCAACTTTCGCCAGAACTTCCGACGCGGACTGACTGTTTGCTGATTCATGTCGCATCTCTGAATGCGAGACAATGTGATTGTTGGAGAACCGGGAATCGATCTCTGGCTTAAAAACCTGAACTTTTTGTCGCGCTATTTTTGCTCTTCGCAATCGCCTGATCAGTTCTTCTGATTTTCCTGAAAACATCGAGCCGGCTATCACCTCCACCCAACCGGCATTTGCGCGCACTTGCGGTGGTGGTTCATCGTGATTAACTTGTGCCACTAATTCATCCATCCTATGCGTTTCCTGTAACTCAATACATCTGTGAATTATAAAACGGAGCTAAGGCTGCAATTAAAGCCAATTCAAAACTCATCGAGCGAGTCACGAGGTCACGCGACAAAACTCCCCAGGCACCCTGGCGGCTACGAATGTCGCGACCTCCTGTAACCTGGTCGATCACCTCTCCCAATTCGCGACGTCCCTCGACTACGCTTTTGACGATATCGGGAGGAACCGAAATCGAAGGCGCAGCTCCAAACGCTCCTCTTTCCCCATCAGTTGCGTAAGCCCAGCCCCGGAGAAATGTGTGCCATTCACCTTCAATCGAAATTGAATGGAAGCCCCCTTCAAGGCCAATGTAGATGTCCGCGTCGAGCCGTCGAGCCTTCAGGGCCTTCTCGGCGGCGAACGCTCTTTCCCGGGCACCTTGCATCAACTGCCAATCCGTTAAAGGCATCGCGGGAACGCTGACTTCAACCCGACGCGCCACAACATTGGCATCAGCCCAGGTGGGATCGATTGTAGCTATACGCGCTACACTAGCGCGTACGGCCATGATTTTGGCGGCGCGATCAGAACCTAATGCGATTGTTTTGCTGGGCACAGACGCTTAGTTTGAACCTGGAGCTTGAAAAGCGATTCAGTGTCTCGCGAACCAGAGAGGCTGAAGCGGGTCAGAGGCTATAACATCGAAGTACAACTCGTCAAAAGTGGCTTGCTGAGTGTCGATAGGTCCTATATCTCCTATAGGTTCTATTCTCTCCCTTGATTACTAAAAATGGCCAACTTGACTTTAATTTGGGCGGTTGTTGTAATCAATTTCTGACTGAATTTCAAGGCATCGATTTTAGGTTGGAGCAGGATTCAAATGTCGCTCGAAGAACTAGTCTACGATTGGAATGTCGTTGAGCCGAGTCTAACCGCGCCCAACCGTCATATAGGATTTGACGACGAAACTCTTCGGGACGGATTGCAATCTCCGTCTGTTTGCGAACCTCCAGTTGAAAAGAAAATCGAACTGCTTCACCTGATGAACGACTTGGGCATCGATACCGCCGACATCGGTTTGCCTGGAGCCGGCGGCACTCACGCAGCGGGTGTTGAGCGACTGGCTCGAGAGATCGCCGATCAGAAATTAAAGATTCGAGCTAATTGTGCTGCTCGTACGCACCGAAACGATATTGTCCCGATTGTCGAGATCTCACAACGAGCCGGTATCCCGATTGAAGCTTGCACCTTTATCGGCTCTTCATCCGTTAGATTTTTTGCTGAAGATTGGACGCTCGAGAAGTTGCTCCAAATGACTGAAGAAGCGGTTTCCTTCGCTGTCGGTGAGGGCCTACCGGTGATGTACGTTACCGAAGACACGACTCGAGCTAAGCCGGAAGTCATCCGCGCTCTTTACTCGACCGCAATCAGGAGTGGCGCTAAAGCAGTTTGCGTCTGCGATACCGTGGGCCACTCGACTCCAGATGGCGCTCGCGCAGTCGTGAGCTTTGTTAAGGAGATCATTAAAGAGCACGGTGGAAATATTCGGCTCGACTGGCATGGACATCAGGATCGAGGACTGGGTGTAATCAACTCGATCGCTGCTATCCAGGGGGGCGCCGACCAGGTACACGGCTCAGCACTCGGAATCGGTGAAAGAGTTGGGAACACTCCGATGGACCAGTTGCTGGTGAACCTGAAATTGATGGGCTGGATCGACAACGATGTTTCCCGGCTTGGCGATTACTGCAAGTCTGCGGCTGAAGCATGCCAATGGTCTGTGCCTTATAACTATCCCGTGTTTGGTCGCGATGCCTTCAGAACTGCTACCGGTGTTCACGCCGCCGCTGTAATCAAGAGTTACAAGAAGGGCGACCGGCACTTGGCCGATATAATCTATTCTGGCGTGCCGGCTGGTGATTTCGGCCTCGAACAGGTGATTGAGATTGGGCCTATGAGCGGTAAATCAAACGTAATCTACTGGCTCGAGAAACGCGGTCTAGAAGCAGATGAAAGTCGAGTCAATCGAATCTACGAATACGCAAAGGCCGCCAACGCAGTGCTCGAGGAGAGCGAGATTAGAAAGTTGTTATAACCGTCCGACGTTTCGGTCGCCACGCTTTCCTGGTAATACGAGCTTCAATGCCTTCAACCCTAAAAATACAGACAACTCGAAGCGTAAAGGAACTCACCGGCACACCGGAGGTCTCGGAAGCACTTGCCTACTTTGAGGCTGCCGCCGAACACATAACTAGCGAGCACATCAAAATCAGCCAGGTGCCGGCAAGCCCGTTCGATGAGCGAGAACGGGCCGAGTACCTGCGCGATAAGTTTGTCCAGCTCGACTTAGACCAGGTCTCGATTGATGCAGAGGGGAATTGCCTGGGCCTTTTTGCAGGCAGTTCGTTATCACCACTGTTCGTCGTAAGCGCTCATCTGGATACGGTCTTCGCGAAGGACACCGATTTCAGTGTGCAGCGACGAGGCAATCGCCTTTTTGGACCAGGTATTTCTGATGACTCGTCGGGTCTAGTGGCCCTAATAGCGATAGTCGAAGCACTTAAAACCGCTCGAGTAAAAACAAGCGGTTCTATTCTGTTTGTGGGAACGGTGGGCGAAGAAGGTGAAGGGAACCTGCGAGGCGTTCGCTATCTTTTGACAGAAGGTCCCTGGTCCAACCGGGTGGATGCTTTCCTGAGTTTCGATGGACCAGGAATAGATAGGATCACCAATCGAGCACTCGGCTCACGACGATATCGAATAGAGGTTAACGGATCGGGCGGACACTCGTGGGGAGATTTCGGAATTCCTAACCCGATACACGCACTCGGTCGAGCAATCTCGAGACTGGCCGCTTATCCGATTCCCAAGAACGCTCGCACCACCTTCAATGTCGGGCGCATAGAAGGTGGAACCAGCGTAAACGCGATACCTGCTTTTGCTGCTATGGAAGTGGACTTACGTTCTACGGCCGACGCCGAGCTGCGACGCATCGATGCCTTTTTTCGACGCGCTGTTCGCGAGGCTGTTGATGAAGAAAATGGGGCACGGAAACCGGGCGATCAACCGCTATTACTTAAACTGGAACTCACCGGTGAACGTCCGACTGGAGCAACGCCGGCTGACTCTCCGCTGGTTGAGCTCGCGATGGAGGCCACGAGAGCGCAAGGAATCGAACCTAAGTTGGATCAATCGTCTACCGATTCAAACCTTCCCATATCGCTGGGAATTCCTGCAATAACACTCGGCAGCGGTGGAAACGCTGCGGGTTCACATACCCTCGATGAATGGTACGAGCCTGAAGGCAGGGCACTCGGCCTTAAACGAGGTCTTCTTGTAATCCTTGGCGTAACGGGCTTAAGCCGCAGTAACCCCATGTAAAAAAACTCTGCGTCACTCCGCGAGATCTCTGCGTCCTGTGCGTTGCTTATTCTTAGCACTGATTGCAACGCAGAGGGACGCACAGATCTCGCGGAGTGACGCAGAGATGTTCTTAGTTAATAGGGATTGTGACGGTCGCAGATCCGGCTTTGCCCGGCGGAAAGCGTTTTTGGCGAGCGATTCGTAAAGCATTCGCATCACCACCAGAGGCCTGGGTAACACGCCCTGACTCGTCGTAGCTCACGGTCACGACAACTCTCTTCGCATTCGCCTTCGGAACTCCTGGGACTGCCGCACCTGTGGTTTCTGGGTTCTTAGCCGCTTCTCGTGCGCGCCTTTCTTTTTCTCGTTGCCTGCGCAACGCGGCCGCAGGATCCTCGGTCTCGGCTGCAGGAGTTTGTGTTTGTAGCGAGGGTTGGCTGGTGGCTTCAGTCTGGGTTGGGCTCTCTTGAGTTGGAGCCGGTGTGCTCACTTCAGCCGTTGGAGCAGCGGTTGGCTTTTCCCTGTTGTACCAGCCTGCCGGAACGCCGATCGCAGCCACGCTTCCCAGCACCGCAACGACGACCGCTCCAACGAAAAGTGGTTTCCGTCTCGAAGGCGAATGGCTGAAAGAGAGAAACTCTGGACCGGAAGATCTTTCCACTCCTCCATCAGGAGACTCGGGCTCGACCGTCGTACCCTCCCCCGCGTCAACGTAGCCAACTGGAAACGCCACGCCGGGAGAAATATTTTCGTCAAGACGTCGAAGTCCCTCTAAGACTACCTGCGTCCACGGTTGGTTGATTGTTCGGTTGCCCGGGTCGGCATCCACACTAAATTCGAACTCGGCATTGGGAAGTGTTAATGCATAGTAGACCGCATCAATGCCGTGCAAAATACCAATCCGAGCATCCACGACAGAACCGGATTGCAGATAGAAGTATCCGGCACCCGACGGATACAGAACTTTTAAGCGACCGGATTTCCGCTGGTTGCAAAAGAACTCAATTAGTTCTGAAAGTGAAAGGTCACTGAGGTGTCCAGTTAGTGCCATGAGAACTTAGTCCCTTCTAACAAAAGACAGGTTGGAAAAGATGGAGAGAATGGCAGCGCGCCGTCGCCGGCGCGCGCCACTAAGTAACGGGGAATCAAAGACTCAGTGCAAACTTGTAATTGATAACACCTGAGACCTTGACTGGTTGACCGGAAAGTTTTGTCGGAGAGAAGCGAGCTTTCATCGCTGCTTGCACTGCGGCATCGCGTAACATCGTTGGTCCACCGGTGGCATTTGCCGCAACTACCTTACCGGTTTCATCGAGCACAACTTCCACTGTAACTACGCCGGCTATTCTCATCCTCTTTGCCGTTTCCGGATAGACAGGGGCAGGCAAAGATAGAGCAATGCCATTTAGTACTCCACCAGAGACAGGCTTCAAGATCGGCTTTGGACCAGGAGTCGGGGGCGGCTCGGTGCCAATGTCGACTACCGGCGGCTGATCTACATTAGAATTGTCTGCTTTTACTTCGGCCGGAGGGGTACTGTTTAGTTTGTTGGCAGTGGCTGAAGCTGCGGGCAGGGCAGGAGCTCCAGTTTTGGTATCACCCTGTTTTGCGCCAGTTACAGGATTCGGTTGAGCTTTTGGCTCGTTTGCTGTCTTGACTGTGGTTGGAGCCGGGCTCACAGGTTGTGGTGCGGGTGCGGCCGGTTGGACCATCCTCACCATGTTCTCATCGAGGTAGTACATGATGGACCGATAAGTTACTTCATTCGGTTCAAATGTCAGTCGACCTCCATCAACCACTGCAACGGAAGTGGTCATCTTGTTCCAGTTACCGGCAAAATCATACTCATACTTGTAAGTCTCTTTGCTTAACAACGAGCCGTCGTTGTTCAGCATCGTCATCTCGCTGATATTGCCCTTCTCGTCATACTTGTAGACTTCTTTGCCAGTAAGCGTTGCGCCGGCGATCGGAAAATATTGATTCTCGACCTTATTGCCTTTGATGTCGTAAGCGACGACCTCGACAAGTACGTGCTTGTTTTCAGAAAGCTTGCCATCAATACTTGATAGTTTCGCAACCTCGGTGCGAACTCGCCGAACAGGACCAACTAACCCATCGCGACTGCGATCAGTTTCGACCACATTCGCGTTGGAAACCGGCTGGCTTCCCGCCTTGGCTGTAAGGTTTGATTGAGCACTTGCTATAACGCATAGAGCAAGGAGACAAAGAGTAGTGTGGCAGAATTTACTGATCAATCTAAGCATGGTTTTCTCCGTAAAATTCGCTGAGGCAGGCCAATTTTGGAAAGACGAACAAGTGAGGCGGGCACTGAGGCAATTCCGTCAGCCGCCCGACAGACCCTTGCCATAATATGTCGGTTAAACCATGTTTGTCTAGGGCCAACTTAGGAAAACTAGCGAGCGGGGGAAGTTGGAGGTGGGTTTTTGCTTTCGGCGAGGACAGAAACGATGCGGTCGATTAGTTGTGTACCGCCCCGTTTGTCCACAAAATCATTCGAAATTATCGAAAATGCCAGGGTCTGACCATCACCCCCAATCACAAATCCCGAGAGAGCGTTATCGTAGGTCAACAATCCCGTTTTGGCCTGAACCTTACCAGAATGCTCTTGAAGTCTGCCAACCAGTGTTCCGTCCGTACCAGCGATCGGCAAGGAATCCGTAAAAATCTGGGCCGAGTTGGTGCGCCTAATGGCAGCCAATAATCCTGCTGCCGCTTCCGGAGTTACGAGATCAAGTCGTGAGAGGCCTGAGCCATCGTGTATGGCAACCCCGGCCGTGGGAACTCCAGCGCGATCCAGCCAAAGCTTGATCAAAGCCGCACCAGCCTCTTCGTCGCCGCGTTCTCTTCCCTTGGGTGGGACCGAAGTGAGCATTCCAGCGCGTTCATGTCCAAGGGTTCGTAACAACAACTCGGCGTACAGGTTTATGCTGTGCTTATTTGTTTCGTGAACAATCTCACCCAACGTCTTTCCCGTAATGCCGGCGAGCTCGATGTTTTGGGACGGATCGAATCTCTCACTTTGCGCCATTTTCGAATCGCGATACTCAGCAATTCCATCGACTGATATTCCTGCAGCCTTCAATTGACGAATAAATTGCCGAGCAGCCCACAGCGAGGGCCGGTAAACGGACAAGGCGGCTAGGTAACCACTCGCGCCGGCAGGAAACTCACCCCAAACTGTGACATTGTTATCTGAACTGCCTTTATGAATGCCAAGGGTAAACTGCCCGCCTCGCGGCACCAACTTCATCTTGTTAGTAATTGTCAGGTAACCGTCGGTGTCATTCGAGCTAACTTTCGGTTTGTCGTCATCTTTATCCGGAGGCTCGACACTGATTTCTGCTGAATTGCCATTGATAGTGAGTGCGCTCGCCTCAGCACCGAAGTACCACTGAAGATCGTTCCACTGCCAGCCTTCACCTATCGACTCTCCTCGCAAATAGCTCTCGTCACCGACTACGTTACCTGAAACTCTTCGCACGCCTCGTAGGAACAAACGGCGTGCAAGCTCTTCGAGAGAATTCTTGTTATCGGGTTTGGAAGCCGTTGAGAGATCTGGTGCGCCTCGTCCGTATAGGACCAGATCACCATTTACAGTTCCAGCTGCATCAACATCGTGAGCTGCGTAGACTGACGTGCGCCAGCGGAAATCTGCGCCGAGCAAGTCGAGCGCTACTGCCGTGGTGAAGATTTTCATATTCGATGCCGGGGTAAAGGGTTTGTCTCCGTTGCGTTGGTAAATCAGCCTTCCATCTCGCAACGAGATAACAGCAACTCCTAGTCTGGAAGCATTTAATTCGGGTTCAGTAAGTAAGGCGTCGAGTGCTTTTGTAAGATTGGGATCGGAATTAAATACCGCCGGCGTTGAGACAGCAGTGGCAATCGGCTCGGAGTAAGTTGAAGGCGTTTCTGGAGCAGATGAGCAGGAGCCGAATAATAATAGGAGGAGAAGGGGTAAGTAGCGCATTTGGATTGCCGAGGTTCGGATCGCTAAAACGATTCGAGGGTAGTAACGGGATTACAAAGCGCCGCCGGGCCGGCGCACTCCAAGGTTATTCGTTGGCGATGGAAAAGAGATTTTCGGTTCGACTGTTAGCCAACACTTCATGCGCCACAGCGTACACCTGTTCGACGGTGATGTGATTGATTGTTGGACCACCCACCAGCCGGTGCTGTTCCCCGATTGGAATGAAACTGTTAGCCGTGGGACGATCTAAAAGCGTTATTACCGGCGTTCCAACGGCAGCTGCGATATGCATTGGACCAGTGTCGTTCGAGATGAAGAGCGTTAGCCGCGCTTGCGCCGAGGCGAGCTGTTCAATCGTTAATTGATCAAAAAAGATCGTATCTTGCGGAAACAGGGTTTTTAGCTGCGGGATCAACGCTCGTTCTTCTGGGCCAGCGAAGACAATCACTCGCACGCGATCATTCCGAATCAGGTAATCCGCCAATTCAGCAAAACGTTCCACCGCCCACCTTCGACCTGCATGACCCGCGCCTGGGAATAGCCCAACTAATAGAGTATTTGACTGGGCTTTTTCCTTCTTCAATAACGATTCAACGTGGCGATCGGCTTTGCTACTGGTTCTTAGAGTTGGGATCCTGGAGGGATTTTCAACTCCCAATGGTCGCAAGACCTTGAGATATCGATCGACCAGGTGATCTGAGTTGTCCTCGGCCGGCGGTTGTGGATTGAAGTTGGCAAGATAATCTATGGACCGGCCGGGTCGGCGCGCAAACAATCGTTGTGGCGCGCCGGACAGGAAGCCAAGAAGATTGGTTTCAGAAAGACTGTGCAGGTCGATTACGAAATCGAACTTTGACTGGCGAACCCGCGCCACCAGTTTGAATATGCGAGCGATTGATACGAGTTTCGAACCATCTCGCAGGCTAACGCGATCAACTTCGATTACCTCATTGGCAAAGCCCGATAAGCGGATTATTTGACCGCCGGGCTTGCCCACCACAACCGTAATGCGTGCATCAGGAAAGCGCTTCCGAGTCAATCGAAGCGCCGGGAGGCTCAACACGACGTCGCCTAACTGGCCAAAGTCGATAATCAGTATGTTGTTTGGGTTGAAATGCACTGGACCGGATTACCTGATCGCGAATGATTTTAGCTACAGGTAGAAGCTTTCACAAAGGCAATGCATTACCACACCGAGTCGATTAAGTAACGCGCAAATCACGACCAGTCATCTCCGGCGGGCGCTCAATACCGAGAAGTCCGAGTATTGTGGGAGCGACATCTTCGAGCGCACCTCCCTCTCGGAGTTTTAATCCGATCGCGTCTTCATCGATTAGGTGGAATGGAACCGGGTTTGTCGTATGGGCTGTATGCGGACCGCCCGTCATCAGATCGATCATCTGTTCGGCATTACCATGGTCGGCAGTAATCAGCGTGCGGCCACGCGCACGACGAATTCCTGTCGTGATCCAGCCGAGACAAGTATCGACGTACTGGCAAGCTTCGATGGTCTTATCCAGCTTGCCAGTGTGGCCCACCATATCGGGATTGGCAAAATTGATCACGAAGACTTGCGTTTCTCCCTCTTCGATAGCGCGCAGCACTTTGTCGGTAACTTTGAAAGCCGACATCTCGGGCTCTAGATCATAAGTAGCGACCTTGGGAGAAGGTACGAGCAAGCGCTGCTCACAAGGATATTCCTGTTCCACACCGCCGTTAAAAAAGTAAGTCACGTGAGCGTATTTTTCAGTCTCAGCCATTCGATAATTGCTCACCCGGTGCCCTCCCCAAACTTCAGCAAGAACATTCTTGTGCGTCCGGGGTGGAAAAGCGATTGGCAATCCAAAGGTACTGTCGTAAAGCGTGAAACACACAAAATCGATCGACGGACGTTGAGCTTCAGGAAACTCGCCGAACCCCGGGACGGCGAGAGCTCTTGTCAGTTGTCGCGCGCGGTCTGGTCTAAAGTTAAAGAAAATCACTCCATCCTGCTCACGGATGGTAGCGACACGCTCACCGTTCTCCCTTACAACAGAAATAGGCTCGATGAACTCATCGGTGATCCCGTTCTGATAGGACTGGTTGATAGCCTCAACTGGATTGGTGGTGGGTGTCCCTAACCCTTCTACCAGCAGGTCGAAAGCCCGCCTGGTCCTTTCCCAGCGCTTATCTCGGTCCATCGCATAGTAACGACCTACTAATGAGGCGATCTCGCCACATTCCAGTTCGTCCATCTTTCGCTGCAACGAAGAAATATACTGAACTGCGGACGATGGAGGAGTATCGCGCCCATCCAGGAAGCAATGAACAAATACCTTTCTCAAGCCGCGTTGCTTAGCCATCCGAAGCAGAGCGTACAGATGAGTCAGCGATGAGTGAACCTGCCCGTCCGAGATAAGACCCATGAGGTGCAAAGCGGTCCCGCGTATCTTGACATCACCCATGATCTTCATCAGCGCCTGATTATCAAAGAAGGCGCCCGTTTCAATCTCGTGGTCTACCAACGAGACATCCATACGGACCACTCGACCCGATCCAATATTGAGGTGACCGACTTCGGAATTTCCCATTACGCCGGCAGGTAGACCAACTCGACTTCCGTGAGCAGCCAATAAAGTCTGAGGATATTTCTCCCGCAGCTCGTCATAAATAGGCGTCTGAGCCAGGGCAATGGCATTTCCCTCTCGCGCCGGCGAGTAGCCCCAGCCATCGATGATGATCAGCGCCAGTGGTCCTTGTTTAGTATTCAATCCCTCACCTCGGTAATGATTCAGTAGTTCTTCGTTCCATCCACCGATCCGGCTCTCGTAACCGGTCGAATCCAAATTGTGAATAAAGTTCGTGTGCGTCGCGCGTAGCGAGTAGCCATCTCCTTAATCCTTGCAAGTCAGGATGCGCGGTAACCACTTCGATTAACCACTTGCCCAATGCTTTTCCACGGTGATCGGAGACTACGAAGACATCAGCTAGCCAGGCAAACGTTGCATAGTCAGATACGACACGAGCGAACCCGACTTGCTCTTCACTCTTGAAGATCCCAAAGTTCAACGAGTGCTTGAGCGACTTCTGGACCACTTCGATTGAACGTTCCTGGGCCCAGTATGATTCCTGCGAAAGAAATTTGAAAATGAAGGGGAGATTCATGCGAGCGTCATCCGTGCTGATGACATAATCCCCTTTTTGCCATTCCTGCATAATGTAGTTTTGTTGGTCTCCCGGAAGATTATCGTTTGGCCGCGCGGGCCTTTCCAGAACGGCCATTACTGCGAACCATGCGATCGATTTGGTAGAACGCCTTCTTGCCCGGGAACCGAGCGGCACCACCAAGGTCCTCTTCAATGCGTAGCAGTTGGTTGTATTTGGCAATCCGGTCGGTACGCGAAAGTGAGCCGGTCTTAATCTGTCCGGCGTTCGTAGCAACCGCCAAGTCTGCGATAAAAGGATCTTCAGTTTCACCAGACCGGTGGGAGATGATGGCGGTGCGTCGATTTTTTTGCGCTAACTCGATGCAGTCGAGTGTTTCAGTAAGAGTTCCAATCTGATTAACTTTAATCAAGATCGAGTTGGCAACTCCTAACTCAATGCCCTTTTGCAGGAACGAAGTGTTTGTTACAAACAGGTCATCACCGACTAGTTGCACTGTCTCACCAATTTCATCGGTTAACTGCTTCCATCCGGTCCAATCGTTTTCAGCCATTCCGTCTTCAATAGAGACGATTGGGTACTGGTCAGACCATGATTTCCAAAATGCGACCATTTCTGAACTGGTTAGTTTTCGTTTATCACTTTTCTTGAAGACGTATGCTTTGCCATCGAAGAACTCACTCGCCGCCGGATCCAGGGCGAGCAAACAATCTTCACCGGGCTTATATCCGGCTTTTGAAATCGACTCGAGTATTGTTTCAATTGCTTCTTCGTTCGAACGAAGATTAGGAGCAAATCCGCCTTCATCGCCAACACTGGTAGCGTAACCCTTCTTTTTGAGGACCGCTTTCAATTCATGAAATACTTCGGTTCCTATTCGCAGGGCCTCGCTAAAGCTGGACGCTCCGGCCGGAACAACCATGAATTCCTGAAAGTCGACATTGTTATCGGCGTGAGCGCCACCATTGATAATGTTCATCATGGGGACGGGCAAAGTTCGCGCGTTGGGGCCGCCAAGATATCGATAGACCGGTAGTTCTTGATGGATAGCCGCTGCTCGAGCAGTTGCCAGCGAAACCGCGAGTAAGGCGTTGGCTCCCAACTTCGATTTGTTTTTTGTTCCATCGAGCTCTATCAGGGTCGCATCAATTTCGGCCTGGTCCAACGCGTCCATTCCTTCGATCTCGGGCGCGATAAGGTCATTGATATTTCGAACCGCTTTCAAAACGCCCTTACCGCCATAGCGTTTCTTATCGCCATCACGTAATTCAACAGCTTCATGCTCGCCGGTTGAGGCGCCGGAAGGAACTGCCGCACGTCCGATCTCGCCGTCCTCCAAAACAACTTCCGCTTCTACAGTGGGATTGCCGCGAGAATCCAAAATTTCGCGAGCGACAACTTGCTCGATCCAGCTCATGCGTTTTGCTCCTGTGAAACTAGGGTTTGGTTAATTTTGCAGGTGAGACTTTAACACGTCGGGAGAGGAAAATTCATTTCGGAGGCCAAGATGCGCGTATGAAAGTCACGGGCGGGGCGCGGCTGAGTTGGCGATGGGCTCGGTGTCGTGAATGTTATCCATCACTTCCAGCTTCACTCGCATTATCCGTCGTCGTTCCACACGTTCAACCTTGAAGAGCAAGCCCTCGTACTCGACGACTTCACCGGTTCTTAAGATGTGACCAGCCTCGGTCATGAGGAAGCCGGCAATCGTGGTGTAAGCTTCTGACTCCGGAACCGAAAGTTTCAGGCGTCGATTGAGGTCCCGTACCGCAAGATTTCCAGCCAGGACATAGGTATCTTTTGTGAGCTCGGTTATCTGTTCGTTGACTTCTTCATCATGCTCATCAGAGATGTCGCCCACGATCTCTTCGAGTAGGTCTTCGAGCGTAATGACTCCTTCCAATCCTCCATGTTCGTCAACCACAAAGCCAAAATGCATTTTTGCTTTCTGCATTTGTCGCAAAACATGTTCAAGCCTTGCCGTGTCGACGACGTACATTGGCGGTTGAAGCACATCCTCCAGCCTGAACTTTTCAGTGTTGAGCAGGTAAGGCATGACATCCTTACTGTGGATAAACCCAATTACGTCGTCCAGCGAGTCGCGATAAACAGGAAGGCGTGAAAACCTATGCTGTTCAAAGGCCTTGGTGATCTGTTCCAGCGAGCAGTTGCTGGAGATTGCGGCCATCTCCGTTCGCGGCACCATTGCTTCGCGTACGACGGTGTCAGAGAATTCGAAAACGCGATGAATGAGCCGGCGTTCTTCTGCTCGCAGGTGTCCACTCTCGCGAGAGATGTCGACCAGCCGGCGTAGCTCAGTTTCGGTATAAGTCGAAGCATGCTCGCCATTCGCTTCGATTCCTACCAGTCGCACGGTCCTGGCGCTGGCCCAATCCAGAGCACGGATAGGCCAACTAAAGAGGCGGTAAAAAATTTGCAGCGGCAGTGCAATTGCGAGCGCAACTTTTTCTGCACGAGCCAACCCCATTAACTTGGGAGCCTGCTCGCCAAGAACTATATGTAACGTCGTGATAATCGAAAACGCGATAGCAAAGGCGATTCCATGTCTGAGGGTATCTGATAAACCAGATAAGGGATCTTCCAGCAGTCTTGCGAAGGCGGGTTCACCAATCCATCCCAGGGCTAGCGAAGCCAGCGTTACACCCAACTGACAAGCTGAGAGGTAAGCGTTGAGATCCTTTAGTTGAAGTAGCAGTCTCTTCGCGGAACGACTGCCACTAGCTGCGAGGGTTTCAATACGAGAAGAGCGTACGCCGACGAGTGCAAATTCGGCAGCGACAAAAAACCCGTTAGCGGCGACCAAAAAAAGGACGGCGAATAATCTTAAAAGTATTGAACTGCCGTTGTGCGAAGTCACGTCGGCCTGAACCGCCAACAAGCACAACAAGCTACTTGGTAATTCGTCCATTCTGAGAAAGGCGAGTAAGGATCGCCAGCCGCTTCATCCCTTCGTTACAAAACTGGCAAATCATAGCACGCGTCGCCGGGACGCGCAGACTTATAGGCCGCGAAACCGAAGCCAGAAAGCCAGTTAGGATCGGAAAATCGTTAATGTCCGGAAGCAGCACCGGCCGCACGACGAAGGGGACGCCTTTCGTGTTTCGTGCAAGCCCGGGCGATAGCCTGGTCAACTCTAGGTTCAATGTTGCATTCGGGTTGACGGCAAACTGCCGCTAGTTCCGAGACAACAAGGTATCTAGAGCGTTCCAGCATCCGCTGTTCACGAAATGAGAGGGGTTTGAGATTGCTTAAGTAGGTCAGGTGTTTGAGCACGTCAGCGACTTCAAAAATATCGCCTGTGCGCATTTTCTCTGAAAATTCCTTAAAGCGGTCCTTCCAATCGTTAGCGGGGGAAGTAAAATCATCTGCTAAGGCCTTCAGCAGCATGTCACACTCGCCCGACGAGATTGGGGCGCGAAGGCCAACTTCGGATGCATTTGAGACGGGAACTAAGACCAGGGAGTTATTGGCAGCAAGACGAAGCGTGTAGAAAGGTAATAGTGTAGCGCCTATTTGCTTCTGTTCTATCTGCTCGATGGTCCCTATTCCATGGTTCGGGTAAACGACTTTTTGGCCGACTTTAAAGCCCACCATGCACCTCCATCGATTGTGAAAAATCAGACTGCGCCGCACGCGCGAATCTAGGAGAATCTGAGCGACGCAGATAGCGTCATGCCCTGTTTGGAAAGTAATTGAAGTCTAGCAAGCGGTCTTGCACAGCGTCAAGGTTATGAGGGGGAAGTGGTGCCCCGGCCGATTTCGCAGCCCAATCAACTTATCCTCGTATAAAATCCTTTTCTTTCATCTGTACATTCAGCCGTGCTTCAGTAAACTCACAAATTAATGGCCCAACTAGATAACAACCTCTGCGTAATGAAGTTTGGTGGTACATCAGTTCAGGATGCTGGATGTATCAAGCGTGCCGCTGAAATCATCGCCTCGAAAACGAGTCCGGTGGTGACAATCGTTTCTGCGATGGGTGGCGTAACAAATCGTTTGATTGCTGCAGCGCACCAGTCAGCTACCGGTGATGAGGCGGCAGGACAAAAGCTCAAGGAAGAATTACTACAACAACATGTGAGCGCAATCCAGGAACTAGTAGATGATGACAATACTCGGCAACAACTCTCCCGGGAGATTGCTGTGGTCATCGATCGCGTAGCGGATCTATGTCGCGGTACTTCCCTTTTAAATGAACTTACCCCACGTGCGCTGGACGATATTTCCAGTGCGGGTGAAAGACTTTCAGCTCGGCTTGTAGCTGCAGCTGTTCGCCGGTTAGGAGTAGATAGCGTAGCGGTCGACGCTACCGACTTGATCGTTACTGATGCGCAACACGGCCAGGCGGAACCGTTGATGGAAAAGACACGCGACGTCGCTCGCGCAAATCTGTTGCCCATTCTGGGAGCCGGAGTTTCACCTATAGTTACCGGGTTTATTGGCGCCACGGCGGAGGGAAAACTCACGACGCTTGGACGAGGTGGGTCTGATTACTCAGCAACCATTCTCGGCGCCGCGCTCGATGCCACCGAAGTTATTATTTGGACGGACGTTGACGGAGTTCTTTCCGCAGATCCAAGACTGGTCCAACGGGCACGAATTTTGAACGAAATCTCTTATAACGAAGCTGCCGAGCTAGCCTATTTTGGTGCGAAAGTCCTTCACCCAAAAACTCTGCGTCCCGTGACTGAAGCAGGCATTCCAGTGTGGATTCGAAACAGTTTCGCGCCCAAGAACAAGGGCACGAAAATAACGGCCACCGGTAATCCCTCAGCCACCGGAGTTAAGGCAGTCACAGCGTTTAGCGATGTGGCCTTAATAACACTCGGGGGGCGCGGAATAGTAGGCGTACCTGATGTGTTAGCCAAAGTCTTTGCAGCTACCGCTAGTGCGCGAGCGAATGTGCTTTTGATCTCTCAGGCTTCGTCACAAAATGACGTTTGCTTTGTGCTTCATTCCGCTGATGTTGAGCCAACCATTGATGCTCTGCGCGAAAAGCTGGCGCTCGAGCTCCTTCAACAGAAGGTCGAACACATTTCGGTGAACAAACATGTGGCGATTGTCGCAGTGGTGGGAGAGCGTATGCGTGGAAGTCTGGGGACTTCAGGACGTACATTTAGCGCTTTGGCTGGCGCTGGTGTGAACGTAATAGCGATTGCTCAAGGCTCTTCCGAATACAATATCTCCTTTGTTATAGAAGCAACGGCTACAAAAAATGCAGTCGAAGCGGTCCACCAGGAGTTCAGGCTGCACGAACGATCCGTCGTCCATACTTAAGGATCTGACCAAGCAGGCGAGGCTAAGAGAATTTCAGATTAGGACGCTTCCGCTGAAAGTCTAATTTGAAACTCTAGATTATTCGTGCTTATCCTTTGAAAGTTTTCGAAGAAGGTCGCTCAATCTCACGATCTCATTAAGATCCGTTCCCGCCTGTGTCGCCAGTTCAGCATCGTAGACGCGTGGCTGCTTGAAAAGTGGATTTTCAACGAAGCTCATCACTACTTTATCGAGCCGGAGCAGTCCAGGTGATAACGACTCATCATAAGAATTGGCCGAACCTTTAGGAGTCTCTACCTGGGGAATCGGAAGATTGGTTCTCAATCGCTGAGCGACTTTTTTGATCTCATTCAAACTCGCGGAGATCTCTTTTGGAGTGAGCTTGGGAGTATTGTACTTATTGGCCAGGAACATTCGCTTCATCAACGTATTGTTGACCAATTGCAGTTTACGAAAGTCTTCCTGAAGAGCGACTCTGGCTTGTTGTTGTTGTCGATCGTATTGGGCTTTTACTTCAGGCCGCATGTGCCCGAGTGCCCACTCTCGACTTTGAATATCCTGCCGGCCAGCACTTGGCTTTATCGGAAGTTGGCCATTTGAATCAGGTGCAAGCAAAAGAAGTAGAGAGATACAGAATATTTGCGCGAAAAGCTGGGGATCAAATCGTCGCACGTGACACCTCCTCACAGGCAATCAGGTGTTAATAAGTTTTCCGAAGGACAAAACGAAGGGATCAGTCGACTGAAGCGGCGGCAGTATATATTTGAAGGAAAAATGAGGCAACAAAAATTTGCATTAAATCCAAGAAATTAGATTGAGACTGGGCGAAAGCCCTAATTCTGGATGAGGGGAGTCACGATAACTTCGGCCACCTTTCCGGCGACGACTTCTACGAATTGCTCCGCCTTCAGTAGCGTCTTCGAAACTGGCACTTGCACCGTCGTAACTAGTTTGAAATTACCGGAGGGAATGTCCTGAAAAATGAATTCCCCACGCGAACCTATCGGGCCCCAAGCGATCAAAGTCTTGTCGGAATAGAGAACAACCTGACCACTAAAGTTGCCGGCAAGATCACTCGAGGGAAGCTTTATAGTTCCCCGCAGACTTGCATTGGCGTACGACAAAACGATCGCCAAATCGGTTAACTCTTCGCCGGCCTTAACCTCGACCTCGTCGCCGTTCATCGCTACTGTTTCGAGTTTTAGAAATCGAAATGGAATGCTTTGGCCGACGCTGGGCGGGTTCAACGAAATGCCCAGTTTGCCTGGATGAACACCGCGCATCAGAAAAGTGTTGTCTCTATTGATCTCTAAGCGTCGACTAAAAATTCGTTGCCCGATACCCGGAATCGAATACATATGCATCGACAAACTTCTGACTTTTTCGAGAGCCGCTGGTTCCGGCGTTCCAATAACTTTGACCACACCTGAGACACTTGCGGTTTTTGACAGCTTGACGACTACCTCCTCAACGTTGTGGTCGACCAACTGGATTTCGTCTGACGAGCCAAAGTGTTCTAAAAGCTCCGCATTGGGAATAATAAGGAACGAAGGGACTGCTATTCGATAAGTGCCGGGCGTAAGACCATCCATGACAAACTCACCCCGCGAGTTAGAGAAGTTGAGTGCGTTGATACTGCCTCGCATATCACCCTTGCCATAAATCTCGACTGCATATGCAACATTAGGTAGCGGCGCGCCGGTTTGATCGTCAATGAGCTTTCCGGCAATTGAAAACGAAGGTTCCGGTGTTCCGGCTTTTATGTTTATGCCGGTCAGCACTTGTCCAGCTCCCAACCCGAACGCTGTCGCCTTGTTCTCTTCGACTGTGTTCGGATAGTAAGTTCGAGCCAAGGCAATCCCTCCTCTATAGCTTGCATATGCTGTTACGGTCTCTCCAGCTGCAATCCTGTATTTTCCTGGAGCGAGACCGTAAATACGATAAACCCCGCGATCGTCAGTTTGGGTAGCGTCTGGTCTCTTGCTCGAGGGCCTGGCCGAATTTTTTGCTTCAGTCACAGGAAGGACTGTGACGGTAACTTCGGGAAGCGGCTTGTCGTCACTGCTTACAACCTTGCCTGTTATTACGCCACCTTTCACCAACTGGAAATCTACGTTCTCGATATTATCAGCATCAGTAATCACAACTGCTCGTAAGCTTTGTACCGGTCTTCCATTCTCAGCGATCAGGTTTCCCGGTGATTGAACGGAGATGTAGTAATTTCCGGGAGGAACATTCTTAATCCGATACTTACCTTGCGCATCTGTATTGCCACTTAATCTTGAGCTGTCGAGTGGCTCTTCAAAAGGTTGTCGCCAAACCAACACCAATGAGCCTTTGACAGGTTTTCCATTCATTGTTACGCGACCGCTAATCGTCCCAAGTTGCTCAATGGTCTGCGCCTGGTTAGCGACAGATAAGGTCAGCAATAAGATCGCTGCGAGGGAGACCCGTTTGATCATTTTATTTTGGGCCAAGCTGAAGATCGGTCACGTTTTGACAAGGCTTGAGAGATATTTCCTTTGCCAGTTGTTCAGCAGCGCGACGAATTTTTGAGCGTGCTTCTGCTGATGAGGGAAAGCGAAACTTTGCCACTGACAACTCGTCGTTAAGGGCTGGCTGATTTAAGGCCCAGTATCTTCCGGGCGGCAGATTGTTGAAAGCGAAGGCGCCATCGGGTTCAACTTTGCTGGCGAAGTATCTTAAAACGTCGTCCGCTTTCTCACGTTCGGACGGCACAAGGTAGACATTCACGTTATCGGGAACTCGCGTTCCGTCGCCGGGATTTAGTTTTCCTCTGATCGACGCCGCACCTTCGGCGAGGATCACCTTGAGTCCGGAGAGTTGTTCGCCGTCTTTGAGTGAAATCCAACTTCGAGAAACTTCTGACTTCGTTTTTACGGTAACGCTTTTGGGTGCGTTTGCCTGTGGGACCATCAAGGATTGTAAGTACCAGTACCGCGCAAAGAACCGCGGATCCAACACGTACTGGCCGCCGCGCAAATACTGCAACTCGAAAGCGCCATCGTTATTAAGAGAGGCAACCGCCGAAAAGAATCGCATAAAGGGCATGTCGTTGGTTTCGTCTTTGGCAGTATCTCGTTTTGTATCTACAGCAATCTCATTGAACAACGGTTTTCGTTTTCCCTGGCAGTCTGGCGATGTCGAAGCTACTAACGAAACTCGACCGGCAATACTTCCGAGAGGCTTTGGTATCAATTCCAATCCGGTGACGTCAGCTCCTTTTACGGAGACGCGTACGGGCGCAGAAACTGCGCTCTTAAAAGTTCCCGAGCCGCCACCGAAACTCGTTTGTGCGGTGATGTTGTAATCGCCATCAGGAACACCCGTGATAGCGAATCCGGGACTCTCAGGAATCTGATAGTTAATCATCACATTAGCAGGTCCGCTGCCACGCGACGACAAGTAGACAGTGGCTTGCTGATTTCCGGTCGGCAGCACCTTTCCACTAACGGTATGGCCTTGTTCACCGCGGTATCGGATATCCGCTGTCGTTTCGTCTCCACTGTGCACTGTGATCTCAGCAGCATTGTCTCGAGTTGCTGCGGGAGCATAAGTGGGCACGTTATCGTCGTAAGGGCTGACGTCGTACACGTTTCGACTTGTGGTACCTGCAAAAACAACGTAAGTACCTGGAACCAAACCGTAGATGCGATAGATACCTCGATCGTCAGTGGCCTGCTCGCCAAAATTTGAGAGAAAGTCAGTTATCTGTTTTCCATCAACGTCGCGAACCCTCACGGCGCGAACTCGAATAGCCACTACAGGCTCGCCGGCACTATCAGTCACCGTTCCCGTTATTACGCCACCACGGATCAGATCAAGGTTTACGTTGTCGCCAATCCGATAATAAGGAGCCGGCACGTCGCGGTCACGAGGAACAGATCTATAACCGGGATAGGACACCGAAATGGAATAGAGTTGAGGATCAAGGTTGGTTATTCGAAAGTTTCCGTTGTTGTCAGCTGTCACGATACGCCGCTGAAAAAACGAAGCGACTGGTTGGATCGTTATTGTGGCGCCGGGCAATGGTTGACCTTCACCACTAACTCGGCCCGTGATCGATCCCGTTTGTGATTGTGGAGGAGTCGGAGGATTGCCAGGTTGTTGTGCCTGAAGAATAACAAACGATAGTGATATCAACGCCAGACTGCGGGCCATCGAAGCGTGTGCTTGGATCATTTTGTTCACTGTTGAGGTTGAGGACTCGAAATTCTGCTCAAGTCAACCATCAAACTTACATCAGTTGTCCCAGGACCAACTGTTACTTGCTGCTTGCTCGAGATATTAACGTTGGTTGTGAGAGTTATGCCGCCGGTAAGTTCATAGACGCCCTCAATCAATCCATCCATGACGAAGTGCCCTCGACTATCCACCCTTACCGATCGTTGCATCATGTTTGGTCGCCCCACGGGAGTTAGGTGTATGAACATTCTGGCGCCTGGCGGGAGCGTGCCATTTTTAAAGTTGAGCACTCCTCTAAGGGTTGAATCGCCATAAACGACAAATATTCGCAGGCCCGTAATCTGATCGCCGTCTTTGATTTCAATATCCTGCGATTGGACAAACCCGTCGCGCTCGAGTCGGGTGACCACAAGAGTGCCGTTCTGATTACCTACTAGTATGCGGGCGGTGCCTGTTGCCAGGCCGCCAAGAAAAAAGGAACCATCAGCTGAAACAACAGCTGAGCGATTGCCGCTCAAAGTTGGCACGTTTGTTTGCACAGAGGCGTGGACCCGTGTGCTCCCCACCGTCGACTGAATCGATTTGTCATCACTATCAATTATCACCGTCCCGCTAATGCTGGAACCCTTGCTTAGTTTGAGAGCGATGCCAGTGACGTCCTGGTCCACAATCTCGAAACTTCCCGAATCTATCCGGCGTGAGGGATTCAAGTCGCCGTAAAGAAATATGGCGTATTTGCCAGGCATCAAACCCTCAAACGCGAACTCTCCATTCTTGCCGGTGCGAGCGGGAAGGTTCACAAATTCGGGGAACTGCGAATTCCTAAATCGTTGAAGTCCAAATTGAAAGTCTGGTATCGGAAGTCCCGTATCACCGTCGATTACTTGACCGCTCGCTGTGAAGGTTGTGATCGGTGGGCCAAGAACGAGATCAATATCGCCAAGCTCTCCACCTTCGGTCACTTCCAGGATGGTAGCTTTAGATTGATCGTCTCCGTCCGGGTAAAAAACCCGGCGCACATTCCGACCTAGCGTAAATCCGACCCGAGTATCTTCTCCACGACCAACAGCAACTTTGTACTTCCCTGGCTGCAGGCCATAGACCCGGTAGATTCCGCGATCATCTGTCTGCCCGACCTTAAAAGCAACGACAGGCATTTGTCTTTGTTGAGTTGCACGTTCAAATACTTCAGCCTTGTAAATATTGACGGCTTCGAAAACTGCCGGTTTGCCAGAGCTGTCAGTTACTTTGCCGGTAATCACTCCGCCACGGACCAACTCAAAATCAATCTCCTCAATACTCTCTCCCTCTCCTACGACAATCATCCGTTTTCCGACATCTTGTGCATCTTTTTGTACGTAAGCCGGTTTGGCTGTTTGTACCGTGTAGGTGCCAGACGGCACATCGCTGATTCGATAGGTCCCGTCCTGATCAGTGGTCCCTCGAGGCAACTGGGCCTGATTGCTCGATGCTCCGTCGGAATACATTAGAGCAACAACAATTCCAGGTGCAGGCTTGCCTTTGATGGTGACTTTGCCGCTTATCGTGCTGGGCGATGTTGGTTTTGTCTGGGCCCCGGCTTCAGTAATTAGTAAGGAGCAATTGAGTACCGTGAAGGCGATCAATCCCAGCCGGATAGAGGTCCTCATGATGTCGGCTCCTTTTGGTGAGTGAGTTGAGCGTGCGAATGATAACGCAGGCCCTTTCTAGTTACCAGATTTTTGGAGCGCGATGGCCCGTACCGTTCTTTAGCCGACTAGGGATGAGATTTTTATCGAACATTGCATGAGATCGAGTAGAGTGACAAAGCGGCGCCGGTCCGCCACACTCCAAAGTTGTCAGCTTAACTTGCTACTGCTAGGATCAATCGCGCATGGCTCACCTTAAGATCACCGACGCTAGTGGCCGTCAATGGCAATACAATTTTCTGCCTCAAGCTACCTGCACCATTGGTCGCGCACCAGACAACACGGTGGTCCTTGATGATCCTCGAGCTTCTCGTTACCACGCTCACATCAAACAGACTGACAACGGAGTCTTCACAATCGTCGATGGCGCAGTCATCGCCGGACAACTGAGACGAAGCGCCAATAAGGTTTTCATCAATGGCGAACCTGAAGTCGAGCACCAGTTAAAAACAGGTGACCGAATAACGATTGGGGCCAGCACGCTCCGGTTCGAACAGCCGGCAGAAGAACGCACTACGGATGTTCGCTACGACGACAAACCGCTCGGACATACGCAACTCCTGATCTCAGCTAATGATGTGATGAGTACTGTGCTGCGATCATCGAAAGAGGAGATTGTTGCCTTACCCTCACGAGATAAGGTCCTCGAGTCGTTACAACGGAAAGCAAACATTCTCAGCGCGCTCTATGAAATGAGCCAGACGCTCGGGTCCGTCTTTGATCTGAATGCAATCTTTGCAAAAGCGACCGACGTCATATTCAGATCAACTCCAGCAGACCGCGTTGTAGCCTTGCTCGCCGACGCTCCTGTTGCCGGCACAAATCCGGAAGAAGTAAACCTGACACCTATTGCCATGCGAGCTCGCGACGACAAGCTCGAAGCCCATGCGCGAAAACTTTCTATAGGCCGCACCATCACTCGCAAGGTGATGAAGGATCGTGTCGCCCTTCTCTCGCAAGATGCCGCGGCTGACGAACAATTTGCCGGTGTCGACTCGATTGTGTCGCAGGGAGTTCGCTCAACCATCTGCGCGCCACTGATGGCTGAGACACGAGTGCATGGTGCGCTTTACGCTGATCGGCTCGATCCTTTCGCAGCTTTCAAGCCCGACGACCTAGAGTTGATTAGCGCAGTGGCCGCGCAAACGGCTGTTGCAGTTGAAAATGCCCGGGCTCACGAACGGCTCGCACGTGAAGAAGTGGCTCGCGCAAACTACAGTCGGTTCCTGCCCGAGTATGTTGTTAAGCAGATGCTCGAGAATCCGGAGTCGTTCAAGCTTGGCGGTGTTAATCAAACCATCACGATTCTGTTTGCCGACATTCGTGGCTTTACTCGAATTTCAGAGCATGCGCCACCTGAGAAGATTGTTAGTTTGTTGAATCGCTACTTTTCGGCGATGACCGATATAATTTTTGCGCATGGTGGAACGCTCGATAAGTATCTGGGTGACGGCTTGATGGCACTGTTTGGCGCTCCGACCGCAACTCCAGATGATGCTTCGAACGCCTTGAATGCAGCAGTTGCAATGCAGCGACGCTTACTGGGAATCAATCAGGAGTTGGAAGCGGAAGGATTGCAATCAATCGGCGTTGGAATGGGATTACATACTGGCAGCGTGGTCGTGGGCTATATTGGTTCCGAACGTCGTTCTGAATACACGGCCATCGGTGACACCGTAAATACGTCTTCACGCCTTGAGGCAAACGCCCGCGAAGGAGAAATTTTAATCAGCGATGCCACTGCCAAGGCGGCTCATAGCCGGTACAAGTTGCTTCCGAGAGAGCCGATCATGGTGAAGAACAGGCAACAGCCAGTAGTGCTTTGGGAAGTTGATTGGCAACGAGCAAGTGGTGCATTCTGAAGTTTCACAGCAGTAGCCGGAAGTTTCGGGGAGGTTTCGGGAGGTGAATGAGAGCGGCAAATTATGTGGTCCGTTCTTGTTCACCCTCTCTGTTTTTGAACTACAGTCAGTTCCACTGACTTAAATCTTTTGGACTTAGCTTATGTCTTTTATTGGCCGAACAGGATCGTTCATTGGGCTCAGAGCGTTGCGCGATATCGTCTCAGATTCGATGGCAATCGATATGGGGTCTGCCAACACAATCATCGCAGTCCGTGGTCGCGGGGTGGTAGTGGATGAGCCCTCAGTTGTGGCCATCAACAAAGTCTCTGGCGAGATCATTGCTGTCGGCAATGAAGCTCATAAGATGCAGGGCCGCGAAGCGCGGGACGTGGCGGTGATCGCCCCCCTGATCGATGGAGTTGTTGCTGACTTCGAAAGCACTCGATCGATGCTTGATCATTTCGTCAAAAGAGCACGAAGTGGCTTCTCTCATTTCAGCCGGCGTGCCATCATGAGCGTACTCTCAGAAGTCACTCAAGTTGAGCAGCGCGCCTTGTTGAGCGCTGCTGAAGAAGCACGAATCAGCCGCGTGTACATGATCGAAGAAGGTCAAGCTGCAGCAATCGGAGCAGGAGTTCCGATCAACGACGAGCATGCTTCAGCTGTAGTTGATATCGGTGGTGGGACAACAAATGTCGCGGCGATCGTCAGTGGTTCAATTATAGCTTCACGCGCAGAGCGCATAGGGAGTTCTGATATCGACGCGGCAATTATGGACCGCCTTCGCCGTCATAGAGGATTGACCATCGGAATTCCGTCGGCCGAGCGGATTAAGCTCGAACTAAGCTCCGCAATCGAACCAAGGGATCCAAACAGCAAGATCAATGTACGAGGCCGAGATGTGCAAACAGGAAGTCCCGGAGCGGTCGACATCACTGCGGGCGAGGTCTACGCGGTAACGCTTCCGATCATTCGACGTATCAGTGAAGAAGTTCGATCCATGCTTACCGAGCTGGCTCCCGAAGTGGCTGGCGATGTCTACGACCGCGGCGTAATTCTCACTGGCGGCGGAGCGTTGCTCGATGGTCTGCCGCAATACCTTCAGAAAGAATTGGGGCTCGCTGTGAGAGTGGCTGACGAGCCGCGATATGCGATTGTTCGTGGTCTATCTCAGCTCTTCGAAGAACCACTCTTACTGCGCCGAGTTGCTCGCACCGAAGCTCAACCCCTCATGGAAAATGAAGCCACCGCATGAAGCTGATGTGTGCGCATGAGACTCCTGGAATTTTATAAACGTCAAATAACCGTAGCTCGAATCTACGGCATTCCAGTGCGCATCGATTACCGTTGGTTCATCGTGTTTGGTTTGAGTGTTTGGCTGATAGCAATCAACTTGAGTCGCGGTGGAATGTGGGTGGGGCAAGTAAAACTTCTACCCGTGAGTGTCACTGCAGCGTGGATATTAGCGATCGTCGCTACGCTCGGCTTGTTCCTGTCCGTTTTTGGGCATGAGTTATCTCACGCTCTGATGGGCCGAGCTGAAGGAATAGATATTGAGGAAATCGTATTGCATCCATTCGGAGGTTTAGCACGCCTTCGGAATGAGCCGGAAAGTCCAGGAGCAGAATTTAGAATTGCGGTGGCTGGTCCTGCAGCGAGTTTCGTATTTGCAGTAGTCGGGTTTCTATTGATGTTCGTAGCGATGGTCTGGGGTTACAGCACGGTCGCGGGTGTGCTGTTTCTGATCAGTGCGGGCAATTTACTACTGGCAGTCTTCAACCTCTTTCCTGGTTATCCGCTGGATGGAGGGCGAGTTTTGCGCGCACTGCTCTGGCGCAGAACTGGCGACATCCAAGCGGCGACTCGCATGGCGGGAATATGCGGGATGTTAATAGCCGCTATCCTCATCATCTTTGGCGTGTACATGGCGATTGCTCCAAATTTCCGCGCTTACTTCATGGGATTCTGGTCCGTCCTGGTCGGACTCTTCCTTTTTGACGCGGCCTACAGTGTAGTTAGGCACGCTCGCGATCAGTTACAGCCCATTGTCGGCGAAGCAATGTCGGCCCCATTTTCCATCGCACCGGATCTATCGATCAGCCAGCTGATCGATACGATCCTGCCTATACATCGTCAGGTAGCCTTCCCTGTCGCGCTCGAGAATCGTCTACACGGGATACTTGCTCTCGAAGACCTCAAATCACTCCCGCGGGAGCGTTGGCATTCAACTCGGGCGAGTGAAGTTATGAGACCGATAGCCCCTCGCTTTTTCGTCGAGCCGAATGCGACGCTGGATTTCGCGCGCGAACTCATGAAAAGAAACGGAGTTGGCTCGCTCGCCGTGGTTGGAAAGAATGGTGAACTGGTGGGCTTTTTGCAGAGTGGAGAGTTTGTTAGGAAGAAGCTATAACCTTGGAGTGCGGCGGCTAGGCGCCGCTTTTCCACAAACTTCCCTATCGAAATCCTGGTAATAAATGGCATTTCGTGTGATGCGCGCGGCTCGCTTTTCTTAGAGGGTAACAAAAAACTCTAAGGACACACTGAGAGGCGTCAGATTGGAACGCCACTCAATACTCCAAGGTACGACCATTGCCAGCCTCACAATTTTCCGCGATAATCCAAGCAGAACTGTCATTTCATAGTTGAAGGACTTTCTGCCGCATGTTGGCCGTACTCGGCGCGCTCTTTGCCAACGGACTTATTACTGTGCTCAAGCTGATGGCTGCCGTTTTTACCGGGTCATCAGGAATGATGGCCGAAGCGCTACACTCAGTTGCTGATACGACGAATCAAATTTTTCTGCTGCTGGGTTTGCGTTTCTACAAGCGGCCGGCGTCGGCAAAGCACCCTTTTGGCTACGGTAAAGAGAGATTTTTCTGGTCCTTCATCGCTGCAATTTTCATTTTTGGCGTAGGTGCCACGTATGCGATTTACGAAGGAATTGAAAAGCTCAGACATCCGCATGCGCCGACAAATTTGAAATGGGCTTATATAGTGCTCGCCATCTCGTTTGTCCTGGAAACCGGTTCAATTGGACTTGCGATTTACCAGGAAGTGAAGGAAGCACATCACGAAGGCCTCGGGTTCTTTGATTACATTCGCGAGTCGAAAGATCCGACCGCGAAGACAGTGCTTTTTGAAGACTCGGCCGCTTTGCTTGGTATTTTGATCGCGACTACTGGTTTGTTGTTGACTGAATATCAGGTTGGCGGAGCAGTCGGGGCGTACTGGGACGGAGTTGCTTCGATCGCGATTGGGCTGGTGCTGGCATTTGTCGCTTTTGCACTCGCCCGAACATCACGAGGATTGTTACTCGGAGAAGCAGCGAATCCGAAAGTTGTGCAGGCGATAACTTCGGCCATCGAAAGTCATCCGAATGTAGAAAAGGTTGTCGAGTTGTTGACGATGCACCTGGCGCCTAAGGAAATCTTAATAAACGCGCACGTAAAACTTCGTCCCGATCTGGTGACCGGCGATATTGAGTCAACTGTCGAGGACATTGAAAAACGGATTAAAGAAGCAGAACCGAAGGTCCAACGAATCTTCCTGGAAGCAGCCCGTGGAGACTTAACGGCTACATCTTAGGAATAATATATCCGGGTGAGGCGTTCTATTTAACGGAACGCTATGAAAATAAAAGTCGTGAACCCCAGGCCCATACATTTGACAAAAAGTGATGTTGTTTCTACTGCCTTACACAAAGTATCTGAGTCGTGTAGTTGAGCCGCGAAGTATCGCGGATATCGCGCTCGTCTTTTTACTTGTGTATGCAGTTCTAAAACTTCTTCGCGGCACGCGTGCCGCACCGATGGCCGCCGGTATTGCGGCTATTGTTTTTCTCTACTGGCTTTCTGTAAAACAAGATCTGGCTACGCTCGAGTTCGTACTCAGCAACGGACTCTTATATATCGGCATCGCAATTATCGTCCTCTTTCAGTCTGAGATTCGCCAGGCACTCATCACCTTTGGTAACCGTTTTCGCGTTCCCTTCTCTCGTGTTCATCGCGGACAATTCGGTGAAGGCGTCTACGATGAAATAGTCCTGGCGGCAACCACTCTAGCTTCCACAAAAACCGGGGCACTTATCGTTATTGAACGTAACGTCGGGCTGAAGAACGTTACTGACGGTGGAGTCCAAATCGATGCTGAGCTTAGTTATGACTTGTTGGTTAGCATCTTCAATCCGGCCAGCCCGCTGCACGATGGGGCTGTTGTCGTGCGCCGGCATCGAATCGCAGCAGCTTCTTGTTTTTTGCCACTAACTCTCAATCCTCGACTATCAAAGGAATTAGGGACACGCCATCGTGCCGCTATCGGTGTGACTGAGGATACTGACGCAGTAGCCGTGGTTGTTTCCGAAGAGACCGGTCTAATTTCGGTGGTCCAAAAAGGCGAGATCAAGCGAGGATTCGACGCCACCAAACTGAGACAAACCATTCTTGAAGCTCTTGACGCGCTTCCCAAAAAAGAAAGGTCAAAGAAGCTCTCGGAACCCGATACAGAGACTGAAGAGATTGCTCCTATTTAGCAGTTATTACGCAGCACTGCCAGCACTTGATAGAGTAACTTTATGCCGTTTCAGGACATCGACGAAGAACTAACTTCTGAACCGAAGCGAGCTCCAAGCGCCATCGAGAGGGTCCTGCGCAAGGTCTTTGTCGAGGACTGGAACCTGAAACTGCTCTCTCTCGCCATAACATTGGTTCTGTGGTTAGTTGTCACCGGACAAAATGAACCGGTGACCGCTCACGTCAATGTCCAACTGAACTTTATCAGGCCGCAGGCGCTCGAAATCAGTAACGACCCTCCAAAGACCGTAGACGTGATGTTAACGGGCAGCCGTAACAAGTTGGATGATCTAAGCTCGCTCGACCTCGTAGCAACTGTCGATATTAGTGATCAGCGTCCCGGCGAAAGAGTGCTCAGGCTCGCAGATAAAGCCGTGATCTCGTTACCCCAGGGTGTAAAGATCGACGGCTTTCAACCGAGTGCAGTTCCAGTGCGGCTGGAACCGATTGTCGAGCGACAAGTTCAGATAGACCCTAAGCTTGAAGGTAAACCAGCAGACGGCTACGAAGTCTATACTGTCACGCCAGCTAAGACTGCCGTGCTCGTTCGCGGGCCGGCCAGTCGGGTTTACGCGTTACAGACTGCGCGCACCGAGTCGATCTGGTTAACAGGAAATAAAGACAGCTTCATGGCCCAGAGTGTGGCTATCGACATCTCTGATCCGAAGGTAGACTTGCTTGACCCCGTGGTGAATGTTGAGGTTGAGATCGGACCGAAGCGAGTTGAGAAAACATTCTCATCAGTTGAGGTCACGGCTGCGGATGGAACTAAAATGAGCCCCGGATTTGCATCAGTGACTATTGCCGGCCCACCCGATGTAATGGAACGTCTTCAACCTACTGAAGTGAAGATCGTTATGGAGGGAAATAGTGGTTCACTCGTTCCCAAGCTCACCGCACCTTCCAACATTCAACGTCTGTTACTTCTTAAATCTTTGACGCCCTCGAAATTTGTCCGACCTAACTCAAACTAAAACTAATTAATGAAACCACTATTCGGTACTGACGGAATCCGAGCAGAGGCGGGACAGTTCCCTCTCGACCCGGCCACAATAAACACTATTGGCTTTTCATTGGCGCGCCATCTCAGCGAGGAAGTTGGACGAAAACCACAAATCGTGATGGGCCGTGATACGCGCGAGTCGGGAGGCTGGATCGAACAGGCGCTGACCTCAGGAGCAATTGAAGGAGGAGCCGAATGCCACTCCGCGGGAGTGATTACCACACCGGGAGTGGCTTACCTCACCAGGACCATGCCGGCAGACGCGGGCGTGGTCATTAGCGCTTCTCATAATCCATTTCAAGACAACGGCATTAAGATTTTCTCACCCACGGGTCAAAAAATGGCTGATGTCGTCGAGAAGAAGATCGAAATGGATGTGTTTCACTTTCAAACTAATCCAAGATCAAAAGTGGACCATGCGCAAAGAGAAGCATCACCCGAATTCGAAGCTGAACTGAGCGATCGCTATCTTGAATTTCTTGCTGCTGAAATCGGCAGTGGCCTGTCCTTGAAAGGTCTAACCCTGGTTGTTGATTGTGCAAACGGTGCAAGCTCAGATCTGGCTCCCCGTTTGTTTAATGAACTCGGAGCGCGAGTTATCGCCATCAACTGTGAGCCAAACGGGCGCAACATTAATCTCAATTGTGGCTCCCTACACATTGAAGCGCTGCAACAAAGGGTGATTAACGAGAAAGCGGATCTGGGTGTCGCCTTTGATGGTGATGCTGATCGCTCGTTGTTTGTAGATGAACGCGGGAGCTATGTTGATGGAGATGGGGCGCTTTGGGTGCTTGCCAAGAACTTCCAGGATCGAAATCAACTACGAGATGACGCTGTCGTTGCGACCGTCATGAGCAATCTTGGGCTTGAGGTGGCGTTGAGGAGTCGAAGCATTAAACTCATTCGAACCGACGTTGGCGACAAGTATGTGCTTGATGAGTTGCTCCGTATAAAAGGTAATTTGGGAGGAGAACAATCGGGCCATGTGATCATGCCTCAACTAAGTTTGGCTGGAGACGGGATGATCACCGCACTTTGCCTTCTTCGATGTTTGACGGAATCCAAGCAGTCTCTTTCGGCTCTTATGATCGGCTTCGAGCATTATCCCCAGACGCTGGTGAACGTACGAGTTCGAGAAAAGGTCCCGTTTGCAGAGTTGCCCCGGGTCCAGTCTGCGGTTGAAGGGGTGGAGAGACAGCTGGCACAAAACGGCCGTCTACTACTGCGGTACTCGGGGACTGAACGGCTGGCGCGCGTAATGATCGAAGGAAGGAGTCAGGAAGAAATCGAATCTTACGCGGCTCAAATCGCCGAAACTATCAGGCAGGAAATAGGCGTCTAGAAATTACTCGGCATGAAATTTCTACACCCGATTCTGCGCAAATTCTACACGCGGCTTGGCTGCCGAAACTATGCAAGATCCTCTGCTTTTAGGCTTCTAATCGCTTTTGCACTGTAAACACTTAGAGGTGCTGATCCTGTCCAAAAACACTCTTGCACGGCACGAGCGTTGCGATGTATAGTGTGGGGCAAGAGAGACGGTTGGTGGATCCTCCGTCTCAAGTGGTTGCTGGGGTGAGGACAGTAACCACGAATATGGATGGGCGCGACGCACTCCCACG